>Ga0209342_10000721_pt1 | contig 38607 bp, 39 predicted proteins | sample RifCSP16_2_FD_184023 | JGI IMG/M metagenome (GOLD analysis project Ga0209342, IMG submission 184023) | Soil microbial communities from Rifle, Colorado - Rifle CSP2_sed 16_2 (SPAdes) (version 2) | ecosystem: Environmental > Terrestrial > Deep subsurface > Rock core/Sediment | place: Rifle...
TTTCAAAGGGCTTATAGAAAAGGCAGAGAAGGTGATAGCTGTGGATAGAGACTTGAGATGGTATGACTGGGAGAGGTATTCTGCACGGCAGGATACTAAAATGAAGCTTGGCGGTTTCATCGGCACTATAGGGTTTAAGGGTGATCTTGAGTCCTTTATTCCCTTTCTCTCTTTGGGAGAACTTATCCATCTGGGCAAAGGAACGAGCTTCGGGCTTGGCAGATATAAAATAAGGGAAAAAAATGTCAACAGTCTATCTTGACGAACAGGGTTCGGAGGTAAAGAAAAAGGGGGAGCTTCTTATCATAAAGAAGGATGACAAGACTATTGCCGAAATTCCTCTCGCACAATTGGATAGGATGGTGATTATCGGCAATGTGCAGATTTCTACACAAGCACTGGCTCTGCTCTTTGATAAAGAAATACCTGTTTCATTTATAACCACCTATGGCAATTACAGAGGAAAACTTAAGCCGCCGACACATAAAAATGTCATATTGAGATTAAAACAGTATGAACGTTATAATGACAAAACTTTCAGACTCAATCATTCAAAAGAGGTAATCAGGGGGAAACTGAAAAATGGAAAGATATTTTTACAGAAGCACAGCAGAAATAATCCTGAAATCAGTATAAACCGTGAGATAGAGGAGATTGAGGCATTATTGCAGAATCTCGGTTTTGCATCTTCCATTAAGGAATTAATGGGGCTTGAAGGTGCAGCAGCAAAGGCGTATTTCAGGGGATTTGGCATGCTGGTTAAAAAAGAGTTTACTTTTGAAAGGAGGACAAGGAGACCGCCGAAAGACCCTGTAAACGCCCTTTTGAGTCTCGGATACACCCTTTTATTCAATGAAATGCTCTCTGCAGTTGAGTCGCTCGGTTTTGACCCCTATCTTGGATTTCTTCATGAAGTTGAATATGGAAGGCCATCACTGGCAGTGGATATGGTTGAGGAATTCAGGTTTCTGATAGAAGGTCTTACCTTGACCCTTATAAATAAAGAAATTCTCTCAAGGGATGATTTTATTGAGCAGGACAATGGCGGGTTTTATTTACATGAAAAGGGGAGAGAGGAATTCTATCGCCAGTATGAAAAAAAGATTACCACAGAAGTTCAATACAAAATAATTCCCTCTCCACATGGGGGAGAGGGGAGTAATCTAAACTACAGACGAATATTTCATTATCAGGTAGAAAGTCTGGCAAGGGTTATAAAAGGTGAAGAAGAAAAATATATCGGATATGAAACAAAATAGTATACATATATTTGGAACTCCTAACTCTAAACTGTAAAATATGTTTTATGTTGTTGCTTACGATATTCCTGATAACAACCGCCGTAATAGACTGTTTAAAGTGATGAAAGGGTTTGGCATTCATACTCAGTTCAGCGTCTTTGAATGCACACTTGATGATAAAGAGTTTGTGAGGATGACTAAAAAAATTGAAAGTGTAATAGACAAAAAAGAGGACGACATAAAAATATACCCTTTATGTAATAGCTGTCTTCAAAAAGTAGAAAGTCATGGCAAGGCTGTATTGAATAAAGAAAAGGCGGTTATTGTGATATAAATTAGATTGCTTCGTCGCTTGCGCTCCTCGCAATGACACTTCTGCTTTCTGTGTCATTGCGAGCGAAGCGAAGCAATCTCAAAGATTGAAATTCCTATACATAAAATTACCGCAAGCCAAGGAAATGTTTGAAAATATAGGGGACTTGAGGTATCATTTAACCTATAGAAACTATGGGACAAATAGGGAAGGGGGTGCAAAAGATGGGTTGTTTTGCGGTGCGATTTAGTGAGATTTGCGGAAAAAGGCTTAAACTATATATCAGCAGCAGGATTTCAGGGGTGGAGAGAGAATTCAGACCCGATTTAAAGGGGATTGCGACTACTATCTGGCTCAGCTGTTAAGTCATTATTCACTGAGAGAGAATTCAGACCCGATTTAAAGGGGATTGCGACCAAAGAAATCTCCATTACCAAATAAACTATTATATGCGAGAGAATTCAGACCCGATTTAAAGGGGATTGCGACATACCATCAAGGCTTATGAAGTGAGAGGATAGCTTTGAGAGAATTCAGACCCGATTTAAAGGGGATTGCGACTTTAATAGATGAAAACGGTAAATTCATAATTTTTTACGAGAGAATTCAGACCCGATTTAAAGGGGATTGCGACGTTACATTAATGGCAGAATCCCACTTTTGGGCAACTGCGAGAGAATTCAGACCCGATTTAAAGGGGATTGCGACTTCTTAAGTTATACCTCTCTATTTCACCTACTTTAAGGGAGAGAATTCAGACCCGATTTAAAGGGGATTGCGACCTTGCTATCAAGTTTTTTAACATCATCCTTTACCTTAGAGAGAATTCAGACCCGATTTAAAGGGGATTGCGACCATTCATCACACAGAGACACAATACTTCCTGTCTCCGGGAGAGAATTCAGACCCGATTTAAAGGGGATTGCGACTTGTTTATCTCTGTTTCTTTCATCTCCATCTCTCAAAGAGAGAATTCAGACCCGATTTAAAGGGGATTGCGACTTTTTCCCAACATCTTGCCATAGATGTCGTATTATACTGAGAGAATTCAGACCCGATTTAAAGGGGATTGCGACTGATTTACTTGGGGTAATAGTATTACGTCTTCGTCTTATGAGAGAATTCAGACCCGATTTAAAGGGGATTGCGACTACACAGTTTCGTGGTGAATATAAATATTCTTGTCATGAGAGAATTCAGACCCGATTTAAAGGGGATTGCGACTAATCTGCGAAGTTGTTTAGTGGTGCGCCTAAACATGGGAGAGAATTCAGACCCGATTTAAAGGGGATTGCGACTCAACTTGGCTGGCACAGATGGTTACAGATATATGCGAGAGAATTCAGACCCGATTTAAAGGGGATTGCGACCTTACCCTACCCTTCTTACTTGCAATTTTTGAATATTTTTTATCCTGTATATCCTGTCTAAAATCAGATTTATGTTCTTTTTAAAGAAATTATAGCCAATCTCACCCTTAAGGGGGATATTTATCACAATTAAGGGTGATAAAATTCCTACCTTTTGGGAATTTACTCAAATACCTCCTTTCAGGCATAATCATAATCAGACAAGAATAAATTTATTTGAAAGGAGGTGAAGTTTATGAAGATAAATGTGAAATTATTGTTTGCGGCTGTCTTAGTAATTCCTCTCTATCTGACCTTCGTGGTACTCCATACCGATATGGCACAGGCAGCAGATGATGCTTATGATGTAAAGGTTCCTGAAAGTAAACTTGCAGAGGTTAAGGTACTTAAGAATGCAATTACACCAAATGAAAAATCTCTATCAGAGGCTAAGGCTATATTCACCGGAAAAGGGACATGCTTTAACTGCCACGGTGAGAATGGGAGGGGGGATGGCGAATTGGCAAGCTCTTTTGAGCCACCGCCAAGAAATTTCACAATACCCGGATGGCAGAAGGTAAGGACAGATGGTGAGATATTTTATGTTATTACAAATGGGACAGAGAGTGGTATGCCGGGATTTGGAGATATGCTGACTGATGAAGAAAAGTGGTCACTTGTTAATTATGTAAGGGAATTTGGAAAGTCAAAAAGTCTGGCAAGCAAGAAGTAGCCCCTTTCATTTCCCAACCTACCCTCCCCCTTTAATGGGGGGGGTAAATTTTTAAAAGGAGGATTTAATGGCTAAGAAAATGAAGTTAGCAGTATTAGTTTTAATAGGGTTAATGGTTAGTTTTGGTTTAAATAGTGGCAGTTATGCAGATGAAACTGCAAAACTGACAACAGCACCAGAGGTTCCGCCGGCACTCAATAGGGCAGGTGGTGCACAGGTAACAGTTGAGCTGGAGACAACAGAAAAAAAGGGAGCAATTGCAGAAGGTGTTGAATACACATACTGGACATTTAATGGAACAGTCCCAGGTCCATTCGTCCGTGTTAAAGAAGGTGACACTATCACATTCAATCTAAAAAACAGTGCAACAAGCAAAAACATCCATTCTATTGATATCCATGCTGTAACGGGTCCTGGCGGTGGTGCAAAGGCGACTCAGACACCTCCGGGCGGAAAGACTGCATTCCAGTGGAAGGCAATTAATCCTGGAATTTATATATACCACTGTGCAACAGCACATATACCGACACATATTTCAAATGGTATGTATGGGCTGCTCCTTGTTGAGCCTGCAAATGGACTTCCAAAGGTTGACAGGGAATACTATGTAGTTCAGGGTGATTTCTATACAAAAGGTAAGACCGGCGAGAAGGGTTCACAGGCTTTTGATGTAGAGAAGGCAAGGGCAGAGCAGCCGACCTATGTAAAGTTTAACGCTATGGCAACACCGGGTAACTTAAAGGCAAATGTCGGTGAGACAGTCCGATTATATGTAGGAAATGGAGGACCAAATCTTACATCTGCATTCCATGTAATAGGCGAGATATTTGATACAGTATATCAGTTGGGTGCTGTAGGTTCTGAGCCTGCAAAGAATGTCCAGACCACAGTAATTCCACCAGGCGGTGCAGCTATTGTTGAATTCAAGGTAGATGTCCCGGCAGCCTATATCCTTGTTGACCATGCAATATTCAGGGCTATAGACAAGGGTGCAGTAGGAATACTTGAAGTTACAGGGAATGAGAATCCTGATGTCTATAAGGCTTTAAAATCAGGCGGTGCTGATGCCGGTCATTAATAGTTTCCTGAATTGCTATAGATTTAGTTAAAATGAGTGCCCCACTTATTACAGGTGGGGCATTTTTTTATATAGGATACCTGATAGGGACTCAATTGCATCTTTGTCCTGATGAAGCAGAGGGCATCTATCAGCAAATCAACGGAAGGGTTAGTATAAATAATAGCCATGTTAGCAGAAGCATATATAGTTACAAAAAATAATGACAAGGATAACCTTCTCAGTATAAAAGATTTTATACGAAGAAAGGCAGGCGATTCTATAAGATTACAGAAATCTGACAATCTAAATCTTCATGAGCATCGTAATAATCATAGCGAGGAGTCTATTATGTTTGATGATGCTATACAGTATTATAAAAATAATGACTATGACCTTGCTGTTGACAGATTAATGAAAATTCTTGATATGAATTCCAAAAATGTTAGGGCATCATGGATGTTGTGTTACATGACTGCAATCAGGGAGGATTTTGAAGGGGCAATCATATGGGGAAACCGATGCATAGAGATAGACCCCCTTTTTAAAGAAGCATATTATATCCTTTCACTGATTCATCTTCAAAGAAATGAATACAACGATGCTTTGGAAAAGCTTAAGAAGGCAATCTACATAGACCCAAATTTTGCACTTGCTTATTTTACCATTGGAAATATATATACACTTATGTATCTTCATTCACAGGCAATGGACTGCTTTGAAAAGGCAAATGACCTATTGTCATCCGATCCATTTAGTAAAGGTGTTTTTCAGATTGAGTATTTTACTGTTAAAGAGCTTTTTAGTTTGATTGATTTGAAGTTCCGCACACTATAATTCACATAATTCTTTAAGTTTTTCTTTTGACATAAATATTGAATTTAATGTAATCTTTATAAATAGGTTACACAGAATTCCTTAAAGATATGAATATAATAGAGGCGATTGAGAATAGAAGGAGTATAAGGGCTTTTAAGCCTGACACTATCCCATATGAAATATTAAAGAAGGTCTTAAAGACTGCCGGCAGGAGTCCTTCATATACAAACACACAGCCATGGGAAATTGCAGTTGTAAGCGAAAAAAAAAGGGATGAATTAAGTTGTGAGCTCTATGAAACAGCCTCATCTGATACACCAATTACGCCTGATATACAAAAACCCCTGATTTGGCCAGTGGAGTTGGATAAAAGGGCAAAAGAACATGGTGAGAGAAGGTTTAATGTCCTTGGAATAGGAAGAGAGGATACAGAGAAGAGAAAAAATCTAAGGCTTTCAAATTTTAAATTCTATGACGCTCCTGCTGTTATATTTATCTTTATGGATAAAAGCCTTGGTGAGTGGTCTATAATGGACATCGGCATGTTTGCCCAGACTATAATGATATCTGCACTTGAATATGGTTTAGGGACATGCCCTCAGGCTGCTCTGACAGACTATCCACATATAGTGAGAAGGCATCTTAATATTCCGGATTCAAAAAAATTGGTTCTTGGCATATCTATAGGGTATCCTGATAAAGATGCACTGATAAATACTTATAGAAGTATAAGAGTTGAGATGGATGAGTTTGTGAAGTGGTTTTAATCATCCTTTAGTAGCTCATCAATCGCCTCGTTTGCCAGTTCATCAGCCCTTTCATTTTCAGGATGGCTGTTGTGTCCCTTTATCCATTTCCACTCAATCTTATGCCTTTTTGACAGAATAATCAATTCCTCCCACAATTCCCTGTTCTTTACAGGCGTCTTATCAGTTGTCTTCCATCCTTTCTTTAGCCATGAATTGACCCACTTTGTCATCCCATGGATAAGATAATTTGAATCCGAGACTATTGTAACATGACACGGTTCTTTCAATGTCTTCAATCCCATAATTGCAGCGGTCAGTTCCATTTTATTATTAGTGGTATTTTTCTCTGCACCCTTAATCTCTTTTATGCTGTTATTATACTTCAAAATGATACCATATCCACCTGGTCCTGGATTACCTCTACACGCCCCATCTGAATAAATAAAGACCTGTTTCATATAAAATAGGAAATCTAATCTTGAATTTATTAATATAACCGTTATAATCATAACAATTATGGGAAAAAATATAAAGATGAAAAAATTAACCTGTCCTGAATGCGGCTATAAAATAAAGGAATTTAGGAATCCATTTCCCACTGTAGATATTATTATTGAATGTGAAACATCAAAAGGGGAGAGAGGAATTATTCTGATATTCAGGAAAAAAGAGCCAAAGTTGTGGGCAATACCCGGCGGTTTTGTTGACTATGGTGAATCTTTGGAAGATGCCGCCGTGAGAGAGGCATTTGAAGAGACATCACTAAAGGTTAAGCTTATAAGGCAATTGCATTCATATTCTGATCCGAAAAGGGATAAAAGGCAGCACAATATATCAACAGTATTTATTGCAAAGGCTAAAGGAATTCCAAAGGCAGCAGATGATGCTGAAAAAATTGGTATATTTAATAAGGACAATCTGCCCAATGAAATTGCATTTGACCATGCTGTTATTCTAAATGATTATTTTAAGAAAAAATATTAACTAATGAGAGAGGTTTCCCTTACCCTTCTCACAATAGAAGGCAGAATATCCATTATATAATTCACATCTTCCATTGTATTTCCCCTTCCAAGACTAAACCTTATTGAACCATAAATAGTTTCTAAAGGAATACCCATAGCAAGAAGGACATGGGAAGGCTCAATGGTACCTGATGAACAAGCTGAGCCTGTGGATACAGCCACTCCAGACAGGTCAAGATTTATGGCAAGCGCCTCTCCCTCTGCAGATTCAAAGCTGATATTGAGTGTATTGGGGAGTCTATTTACAGGATGTCCGTTCAATTTAATGTCAGGTATCTTTTCCATTATTAAACTCTGAAGTTTATCCCTTAAAGCGGCTATACGGACTGATTCTTTTTCCATGTCAGACACAGCAATCTCACATGCCTTTCCAAATCCTATAATCCCCGCCACATTTTCAGTCCCAGCCCTCCTCTTCATCTCCTGACTCCCGCCGCTAATCAGGGGATACATATTTTTCATACCCCTTCTGATATAAATTGCACCAATACCCTTAGGACCATTTAGCTTATGCGCGGATAGGGACATGAGGTCAACCCCGAGTTTATTTACATTTAAAGGTACCTTTCCAAGACTCTGAACAGCATCTGTATGCACTACAACCCCTCTACTCTTTGCAATACTGCTTATCTCACTGATAGGCTCAATTGTCCCTACCTCATTATTAGAGTGGTGGATTGATATTAATATCGTATCCTTTTCTATTGCCTTTTCTACATCGGAGGGTTTTGCAATTCCATATTCATCCACAGGAAGATATGTTATACGAAAGCCGTCTTTTTCAAGGTATCTGCATGTCTCCAAAACTGCAGGGTGCTCAATAGGGGAGGTGATTATATGTCCACCGCTACTTTTTCTGTTAGCCCATGAGTAGCCCTTTATTGCAAAATTATCTGACTCGCTCCCTCCGCTTGTAAATATGATTTCTGACGAATCGGCACCAATGGCAGCAGCAACTTTTTCTCTTGCCTCATCAACCTTTACCCTCGCCTTTCTGCCAAACTGGTGAATACTTGAGGGGTTGCCAAAGTCTTCCTTTAAATAAGGCATCATTGCATCCAACACCTCAGGGTGTATCGGTGTTGTTGCATTATTATCAAGATATATCTTTCGTGACATCTTTTAATGTATAGGAAATTATAAAATTAACCACAGGTAAACACAGATGAACACTGATAGAATAAAGAAAAAAAGTTTTTATCTGTGTTAATCTGTGTCCATCTGTGGTTTCATTAAGTTTTTTGTTCCTGTCTCTTTCAGCTCAATTATCTCTTTTTCAATGATTGATACCCTGTTGATTATGCATTTAATAGCTTTTGCAACAGGGTCTGATATATCTCCGTAGTCAATGTCCACAAAACTATCAGGAGGCTGTGCCCCTGTATACACAACCTTTCCGGGGATACCGAGGACAGTTGAATCAGGCGGCACCTCATTAACAACAACAGAGCCAGCACCAATCCTGCTGTTTGACCCTATAGTCACGGGCCCCAATATAGTTGCCCCAGCCCCGACAATAACATTATCCTTTAGTGTTGGATGTCTTTTACCTTTATCAAGGCTGACACCGCCAAGTGTTACACCCTGAAATATCGTGCAGTTTTCTCCAATCTCTGTAGTCTCTCCAATCACCACACCCATGCCGTGGTCTATGAAAAAACCTCCACCGATTTTTGCAGCAGGATGAATTTCTATACCGGTAAAAAATCTTCCGATGTTTGAGATAAATCTGCCTAAGAATAAAAGGCGGTTTCTCCAGAGCCAATGGCTGATGCGGTAAAATAGGAGGGCATGAAAACCCGGATAGCAGAATATTATTTCTAATATACTTCTTGCCGCAGGGTCCCTTTGAAATATTACTTTTATATCCCGACTTATTTGCGTAAACATAGGCTGCAGAGAGCAGATAACACAAGCCCCTTTGTCCACTCTACTCTTTACCCCCTTAAAAGAAAATCCTTTTTAGCCACAGATTTACACAGATGATAGCAGTGTTAGCGTCAGTGATTGGTGTTAGCAACAACTTTCTTCACTGACACTAAAAACTAACACTTACCTATATTCTTATCTTAGCAAGGCTCTCATCATCAATCGCCTTTACAATAATGGCTGACGGAGTATTATCAGACTTTCTCCTGAAATTGACTGGTATCTCCTTATCCTTAGGTGCATCGCTGTATCTTAATGTAATCTTGGAAGCAATTGGTATCAGCTCATTTTTAATTGCACCCCGCATGACTACTACCGGCCCCTCATAACTGCTAACTGAAAATATATAATCATCAGGTTCTGCAAGCCTCTCCAGCTTTTCATTTTCTGACTGGTCTCTTCCGACAATGACCTTACAGTTTTCGTCAACCCTGAAATGTCTCCCTACCCTAAGTAATTTTGTATCCTTTACAGCAGGGGCTTCTGTATGCTTAATCAGGTCCCTCATCCTACCTGCAAAATTAAATTCGGTCAGGAGACAGCCCCCTGACGCACAGGGGTAGTCATTTATACCCATTGTCTCTGCCAACTCTATCTGTGCCTTCCTTGACCTGCCGGTTAAATCAAGGAGACGCTCTCTGTCAATAATCCCCTCTTTTTCAGGTATTGTAGGGTCAAAGTGTTTTGCTGAAAGGGGCCTTAAGATAAGTCCTTTAAGTCCGCTGTCTCTTTCAATTATATTCATGGCATCTCTCCTTTGGGACATTGGACGCTGTCCCAGCACCTCGCCGGTAAATACAAAAGATGCCTCTTCTTCCATCATTGACTCTTTTGCCTTTTTAAACATCATTATCCTGCAGTCAAGACAGGGGTTAAGGTTCCTTCCGTAGCCATATTTCGGGCTTGCAACCATATTAATGTATTCCTGACCCATATAGACAGATTTAATTTTAATATTAAACTTTTCCGATACCTTGACAGCCTGATTTTTACATCCAGCATTCTTACTTGTGCATGTGCAGAATGGGCTCGTAAAATTTAAAGCTATCACCTCAATCCCTAAATCCACCATTAAACCCACAGCGATGGTGCTGTCCAGTCCGCCTGATAATAAACCAATTGCCTTCCTATTCAAAATTCCCTCCAGAACAAAACTCAATTAGCCACAGAGACACAGAGAGAGACAAAAGCAAAAAAGATTAAGGAGAAAGGGAGAAGATGGAGAGATGGAGAAAAGGGAAAATAAAATATTTTCCCCCTTCCCCCCTTCTCAAATTTCTACATTTTCTCCTTATTGTTTTCCTCCGTATCTCCGTGCCTCTGTGGCAAATTTTTATAATTTCCTTATATTTTCTTTTACCATAAACCATGTATCATTGCAAGAAAGCGGCTACATGAGATTAATGGGGTCAATATCTATATCCAGCTTAATATTTCCTTTTGATGTTTTTTGAAGTGTTGTCTTTGCCTCTTCAGTAGCCCTGGAAACTATTTTTCTTAGACTGCCTATTTTTTTGCCTTTTAAGATTATCTGCCATCTGTATCTGTTTCTGATTTTATAGATAATCGCCTTTGATGGTCCCAGCTTTTCTACAACCCCCACACCTATTCCTGCGGGAGTTGAACCGTCCTGAATGGATATTGGTAATCGTTGGGAATAGGTGTGGGGGGCGTTCTCTCCTATTATCTCATCAAGCATCTTTCCAAGATTATGGCTGAACTGCTCAACCACCTTTTCATTACTCCCCTCAATCTTGAAAGATACCATTTTTGAGTATGGAGGATAATTGAGTGCCTCACGAAGCTCCCCCTCCTGATTATAAAAACCGATAAAATCATATTCCTTTGCACATTTTACTGAATAATGGTCCGGATTATATGTTTGGAGTATAACATCACCATTTATATCGCCCCTTCCTGCCCTGCCTGCTACCTGTGTTATCAGTTGAAATGTCCTCTCAGATGCCCTGAAATCGGGTATGTTTAAAGACTCATCTGCCGATACAATTCCGACAAGTGTAATGCCGGGGTAGTCATGCCCCTTTGCTATCATCTGTGTGCCAATGAGGATGTCAATACTTCTCTCATCTATTCCTTTTAATATCCTCCCCGCCTCCCCTTTTTTTCTAACCGTGTCCCTGTCCATCCTCTCTATATTTGAATTTGGAAATAATGCCCTTATCTCATCTTCAATCTTTTGAGTGCCTCTCCCTTTATAGTTTATTGTATATCCCTTACATTGAGGGCAGGTATCGGAAACTGTCTCAGAATAGCCGCAGTAGTGGCAGACACAGAGGTTATCCTTTTTATGATGTGTAAGGGAGACACTGCAGTTTTTACATCTCCACACATATCCGCAGTCAGAACACTGGATGAATGTAGCACTCCCCCTGCGGTTTATGAAAAGAAGAGTCTGTTCCTTCCTTTCTATCCTTTTTTCAATCTCTGACTTTAGCCTCTCAGAGATTATATTTCCTCCCTTAATATCAACAATCTCAATTAAAGGAAGAGTCTTTTTATCTATCCTATCCGGGAGATGCAGATATTCGTATTTGCCTGTTTGGGAGTTATAAAACGATTCCATAGATGGGGTAGCTGAACCGAGAATAACTACTGCCTCAGATGACTTTCCTCTGACTATAGCTATGTCCCTTCCATTATATCTTGGACTTGTGTCCTGCTTATACGCAGTATCATGCTCCTCATCAACTATTATGAGCCCTATATTTTCAAAAGGGGCAAATACGGCAGACCTTGCACCAATAACAATATCAACCTCTCCATTTCTGACCTTCATCCACTCATTGTATCTCTCCCTTTGAGTGAGACCACTATGCAGTATTGCCAATCTATTGCCAAAAATTTTTAGAAATCTCTGAAATAGCTGAAGGGTCAATGTTATCTCAGGGACCATTACAATGACCTTTTCACCCTTCTTCAATACCTCAGCAGTAGCCCTTATATAAACCTCTGTCTTACCGCTACCTGTTACTCCGTGTAGTAGAAATACCTGATGCTTTCCTTCATCAATTTTATTCTTGATTTTATTAATGACATTTTCCTGATAAGTTGTAAGGGAAAAATCGGAAGTTTTGCCTTCTAATTTCTGGCTTCTGGCTTCTGGCTTCTGGCTTCTCTCCTTTACCCTTCTTATCTCTCTCTTATTAACTATCTTTACATCAACCCACTCAGGCATTGCTGATTCAATGACCTCACCCCACGGGCATAAATAATAATCAGAAATCCATCGGGTAAATTTAAGCATCTCTTCATTAACAACAGGCTTATCGTCAAGTATCTCTATGAGCTCTTTTGTCTCTATATCAGCCTTATCCTGAAGGGCTACTATATACCCAATCAGGTTTCTCCTGCCGAAAGGTGCGAAGACCCTTATCCCTTTTGTGCAAAGAGGCTTTAGTCTGTCAGGTATCTTGTATAAAAATATCTTGTTGACAGGGATGCCAAAAACTACTTCTGCGAATAGATTCGCTCCGCTCACTACAGGTTTATTTGAAGATTCCATATAAATAAAAACCTTAATAAAAATTTAATAAAACCACAGATGGACACAGATTTACACAGATAATTAAGACAATAGACTTTTTAGATTATAGACTTAAGACTGAAGTAAGGTGTAAGGAATAATTTTAAATTTCGCCGGAAAAAAAACTAAAGTCTAATGCCTTTTTTTAAAATCTGTGTCTATCTGCGTTTATCTGTGGTTGCTTTTATAATTTCCACATGAAAATTATTATATCACGCAATCCCGCTTATTTGACAAAATGGGGGTTAGGGAGTAGATTAGAATTATGACAATACAATTAAAAAAGATTGATGACTACAGATGGGAAATCCCTATAGACTATAAAGAGGGGATGAGGGTGCCTGGGATAATTTATGCAGATGAGGTACTTTTAAAGATGATAGTAGCAGACCAGTCAATTGAGCAGGTGGCAAATGGTGCCTTTCTTCCGGGTATAGTGAAGGCATCCCTCGCTATGCCTGATATGCACTTTGGATACGGGCTTCCGATTGGTGGGGTTGTAGCTACAGATATTAATGACGGTGTGGTATCACCTGGGGGGACAGGTTACGATATTAACTGTGGAGTTCGCCTTGTGAGGAGTAATCTGTTTAAGAAAGATGTAAAAGACAGAATAAGAGAGCTGGTTAATAATCTCTATTCAGAAATTCCTTCAGGAGTAGGCTCTAAGGGGAAGATAAATCTCTCGCGTGAGGAAGAGAGTGAACTATTGATAAAAGGGGCAAGATGGGCTGTAGAGAGGGGCTATGGAACAAAGGAGGATTTAGAGCATACTGAAGCCAATGGCTGTCTTGAGGGTGCAGACCCCGATAAGGTTAGTGACAGGGCTTATGAGAGGGGAAAGAGGCAGAGCGGGACTCTCGGCTCAGGGAATCACTTCCTTGAGGTTCAATATGTTGATGAGATATATGATAAAAAGGCTGCAAGTATTATGAATATTGAAAAGGGGAGCGTAGCAGTGATGATACATTCAGGCTCAAGGGGATTTGGGCATCAGGTATGCACAGATTATCTTGAGGTGATGGAGGGTGCAATAGATAAATACAGCATAAAACTCCCTGACAGACAGCTTGCATGCGCACCTATAAATTCTAAAGAAGGGCAAAATTATCTGTCAGCGATGAAGGCTGCTGCAAATTACGCATGGGCAAACAGGCAATTTCTGATGGTCTGGATGAGGAATGTATTTATGAAGACACTCAGCCTCTCTCCAAAAGATTTGGGGATGGATTTAATCTATGATGTTGCTCATAACATTGTTAAGATAGAAGACCATATTGTAAATGGTAAGAAGAAAAGGGTTGCAGTCCATAGAAAGGGTGCAACAAGGGCATTTCCTCCAGGACATCCTGAGACCCCTTCAGTATACAAAGAAATCGGTCAGCCTGTAATTATACCCGGAGATATGGGAAGGGCATCTTATATACTGGTAGGGACACAAAGGGCAATGGATGAGACATTTGGAAGCACCTGTCATGGTGCAGGGAGATGCTTAAGCAGGCATGCGGCTATAAAGGCAACGAAGGGGAGGGCTATACACAGGGAGTTGGAGGAAAAGGGGATAATCTGCCGTGCTGCAGGGAGAGAGACTTTAAGAGAAGAATTTCCTGAAGCCTATAAAGATGTTACTGAGGTTGTGAATGTAGTTCACAATGCAGGTATTTCAAAGAAGGTGGCAAGACTAAAACCGCTGGGTGTGATAAAGGGATGATCCAAAAAAATACATGAAACCACAGATGAACACAGATGGACACAGTTTATAAAAAAACACTATTTCCATACACCTCTTTTAATATTTTATCTGCACCCATGTTAAGGAGTTTTTCAGCAAGTCTTACGCCGAGTTCTTCTACTCTATTCTCACCATCTGTCTCCGTATCTCTGTATAATATCTTTCCATCTATACTTCCAACAAGTCCCTCTAATTTTATAGTATTACCATTAATCATCCCAAAGGCTGCAATTGGAACCTGACAGCCTCCCTCCAATCTTTCAAGAAATGACCTTTCTGCCCTGACACATAAAGATGTTTCTCTATGATTGAATCTCTCAACAATTTTACCTGCTTCTCTATCTGAATCTCTAATCTCTATACCAAGAGCACCCTGCCCTATAGCGGGGAGAAAAATATCATAGGGCAGATATTCTGTAATTTTATCCTTCCATCCCATTCTCTTTACCCCTGCTGCTGCAAGCATAATAGCATCAAAATCTCCTGCACTTAGCTTTTTCATCCTCGTATTCAGATTTCCTCTGAGTTGATATATTTTAAAATCCTCTCTGAAGTTTAAAAGCTGAACCTGTCTCCTGAGACTACTTGTCCCTATCTTTGCCCCTTTTTTGAGTTCTTTTAATTTTAATCCGTCTTTTGAGATAAGGGCATCCCTCGGGTCTTCCCTCTCCGTGATTGCGGAAATAGATAATCCTTCGGGCAAGTCTGTTGGAACATCCTTCATACTGTGGACTGCTATATCAATTTTTTTATCAAATAATGCCTCCTCAATCTCTTTTACAAACAGTCCTTTACCGCCCACTTTTGAAAGTGGTGCATCAAGTATTTTATCCCCTGTTGTTTTTATCTTATGGATTTCTATCTCTATGCCGGGATTCCACTCTAATAGCTTACTCTTTACCCAGTTTGCCTGCCACAGTGCAAGCTGGCTTCCGCGTGTGCCTATACGAATTTTTTTATTCATAAAATTATGTATCCGCAGATTTCACAGATTATCGCAGATTAAACAAGAGGCAAGAAAGAATCTTACTTTTTAATGTATCTGTGTAAATCTGCGTAATCTGCGGATTAACCAAGTCTTTATTCTCCTATTCCAGATTAAACAGATGTCTTACTACCTTTATATACCAGTGTCCGTCTGTTGATTCTATCTGCTTTTTTAAGTTTACAGTAGGCTCATGTAGGAGTTTGTTGATTATTGCCGATGTGAGATTATCAATTACAATTCTCTCTTTGTCGGAAACTGTTCCAAGTTTTGAAAATGCCTCCTCAAGCTCCTTTAGTCTTATCGCCTCTGCCTTTTCCCTAAGTGCTGCAATTGTTGGAACAATCTCCAGCCCATCAAGCCAGTTTAAAAACTGTCCTACCTCTTTCTTTATAATCTCCATTGCCTTCTGCGATTCCTTCTCTCTCTCTTTGATATTTGCATCTACTACATTTTGGAGGTCATCTATATCATAGAGGAATACATTCTCTATTGTATTTATTGCAGGTTCTACATCCCTTGGGACTGCTATGTCAATAAAGAATATCGGTTTATTTCTCCTCTTATGTATAACCCTCTCAACCATATCTTTCTTTATAATAAAATGAGGCGCTCCTGTTGAGCTTATTACTATATCTGTTCGTACCAACTCATCCTCTATGCTGTCAAATCTTATAGCACTTCCTTTAAGATCGCGGGCAAGTTCTATTGCCCTGTCAAATGTACGGTTTGACACAAGTATCCCCTTTGCACCACTTGAGATTAAGTGTTTTGCAGCGAGCTCGGACATCTCACCCACACCTATTATCATGATAACCTTACCGTCAATATCACCAAAAATCTTTTTTGCCAATTCAACTGCTGCATAGCTGACAGATACGGCACTCTCCGCTATCCTCGTCTCATTCCTTACCTTCTTGGCGACAGAGAATGCCTTTTCAAATAGCTGATTGAGTATCAGCCCTGTAGCCCTGCATTCCTTTGCAAGGGTATAGGCATCCTTTACCTGACCCAGAATCTGAGGCTCACCAATAACCATTGAATCAAGGCTTGACGAAACCTTAAAGAGGTGTTCCACTGCATCTTCCGTGAAGTATGTATAGAAAAATTTTTCTAATTCTCCCTTATTGATATTGTGATACCTGTAGATGAAGTCTTTCAGCCTTTTTATCCCATCATCTATATTACCTACCCGCGCATAAATCTCTACCCTGTTGCAGGTGGAGAGTATAACCTTTTCCTTTAGTTCGGGGTAATCATGAAGGGCATTAAAGGTCTCTTCAAAATGCTTTTCACTGAAGGCAAGCTTCTCCCTAATCTCTACAGGAGCTGTCTTATGATTTACACCTAAAATAATTAGATTCATATAACGAGTTGATGAGTTGAGAAGTTAACTCCTTAACTCAATATATATGCACTATATATGCAATTATAACTACCATAAATCCATATACTACAAAACGGGCTGCCCTTTTACCTCTCCATCCTGCCATTATCCTGCCGAAGAATAGTGTTCCATAAATAGACCATGTGATAATCATCAGTAAAGTGCGTTTAAAATCTAAGGAGAAATATCCATCTCTTTGCCAAGCCCATATAATCCCTGATATAAAACCAAGTGTAATAAGTGGAAAGCCAATGTCAACTGCCTTTTTATTTATCTCATCAAGAATTTCCAGAGAGGGAGACGATAATAAAATGTGCCTAAATGCCTTGATTTGAGCTGGCTCTCCTGAATTATATACATAATGCCGGCTCCAAATGTCAGGGCAAGTGTTGCATAACCAATAAAAGAAAGGGTTCTGTGAATTGTGAGCCAGAATTGTACGATAGGCACCGTGGTTGAAACATATCTTGAAAGGGAAAAAGAATATGCGAGTGAAATAAATGCAATTGGAATTACAAATGAGCCTAAATCTTTTATTTTATATCTAATCTCTGCAATAAGATAAACAAGAACTGTTGCCCATGAAAAAAATGCATAATATTCAAATGTGGTTGTATAAGGTCCGTGTCCTGTCTCCATTGATCTTGCCACAAGAAGTGCTGTATGAAAAACAAATCCAGCAGTTATTGATGCTGTTGCAATGATAAACAGCATCCTTTTTCGGACTGCAAGGTAAGAAAAATATTTAACCATGCTTATAAAATAGCAGAAAAGTGTAATGCCAAAGAGAATTTTCATAAATTGAAAACCTAAAAGCAACCACAGATGGACACAGATTAACACAGATAAAAAAAGAATTTTTAAAGCCTTAATCTGTGAAAATTTGTGTAATCTGTGGTTTAAGTTCTTTGTCTAATTATCTCATTAACCCTGCTTTTAACTGTCTCATCGTCGCCATCCCTTATTAACTTAATTATATCAGAGTCAACAAGTTTATTATATATCTCCTCTCTTTTTTTCTTATCCCTAATCTTAGATGATATTTTCTTTCTCAAGCTCCCCATGGTATTTAAAAATTTAGAATATTCAAATCCATACCTATCTTCAAGTTCTTTTCTCAGTTTTTTTGATAGGGCAGGGCTCTTTCCCCCTGTAGATATGGCAATTATAAGATCGCCTCGTTCTACAATAGATGGGACTATAAAATTGCATATTTCAGGAGAGTCAACAATATTTACAAGTATATTTTTTTTGCTTGCAGCCTTATAAATCTTAAGATTGACTTCACTATTATCAGTTGCACCAATCACAAGAAACATATCTTTTAGATATTTCTCTTTAAATTCTCCCTTGAAAAACTTAATTTTTCCTTTTGAATTTAATTCCTTTAATCTGCTGATTAGTTCAGGGCTGACAACAGAGACCATGGCATCACATTTCAACAGTAGTTTTACCTTTCTCTCTGCTACCTTGCCTCCGCCTACCACCAGACATCTCTTCCCTTTTATATCAATATAAGCAGGGTAGTATCTCGGCACTGTTACCTCTTTTTTTATGTGTGCTATTTCAAATTCAAATAATAAAATCTTAATATTTTCCCAATTATAGAACGAAAGAGATGCATTTTCAAGAATCTATTGTTTTTAGACAGGTAGAGGATTTGTTATGTGGCATCTCTTGATAGATACACCCTTACAGATTGAAAGGTGAATTTAGCCATGGCTGATAAGGTATTTTCCTTACACTGCCAACGACCGCACACTGAAAATCTCTTTTTCAGTTAATGATTCAATAGCAGACTCTGAAATAGTAATCACGGCTATTGTATCTCCAAGTGCATTAAATACTTCTAATGTATATCCATCTTCACCACCAGCAACAGGATGATGTTCAACGATAGTTGCCACATCGCCTTTCTTCAAGCCCTTTTCAGGTATATTTTCTAAAAAAATAACTTCTTCAAATAACTTATATGTCATTTTCCCCCTCCTTTTTCTGGATACATAGTTATAAATTTTGTGTCTCCTGTTGCAGTCTCTGTCATCCAAATTGTACACACAGCCAAAGTTTTCCCATTTGGCCCAGTTAAGTTTCCTTTAATCTCATACATCTGTCCGTATCTCGTATTTTCAATTGGTATTGCAGCAAGCGATAGAATTTGCTTGCGCAAATCTTTTTCCAGTAATTGCCAGTTTTTAATGGTATACCCTGCTTGAGCTAACCATCGAGATTTGTCATTTCGTCTTCGTGGAATCAATAGATATTGGGTCAACTTCTCAGGAGCAATCAGGGTGTTCGATGGTAGCTTCATTCTCAACAATAGGTGCTAAAGTTAAATTATAGGGAAAGAGTAACATGTCAAATTAGTTTGTGTCAAATCTTTCAAATATCATATCTACCAACACTATTTCTGAGAAGTGGAGATTTGAGATTTATATTTTTGCCACTTACGATTGAAATTAGAATCTCATCTAATCCCTCTGATAACTTACTATTATAATTTACTCATTATTTCTATCGCAGAACATCTGAACTCAGTGGCGGCGTTTTACGCTGTCCTCTGCAGTGATTTGTTAGACTACGTTATTTTTCTGTCTGTGTAAGTCTGTGGCTAAAAATTATCCCTTTTTATCCCTCAGCATATCCTTGAGTTCACTCATAAACTCATTAATATCTTTAAAAGAGCGATAGACAGAGGCAAAGCGAACATATGCAACTTCATCTAACCCCTGCAATTCCTTCATAACTTTTTCGCCTATTATAACACTTGAGATTTCTTTTTCCCCTCCATCCTGAGCAGTTTTTACAACCCTATCTACAAGTTCTTCCTGTCTTTCTATGCTGATTGGACGCTTCTCACACGCCTTCTGAATTCCGAGAAAGATTTTCTGTCTGTCAAATGGTTCCCTCCTACCATCCTTTTTTATCACCATCGGCATTATCTCTTCAATCCGTTCATAGGTTGTAAATCTATTAGTGCAGCCAAGACACTCCCTCCTCCTCCGTATCATGTCGCCTTCTTTGCTCAGACGGGAATCTACCACCTTATTTTCTAAATCACCACATGATGGACATTTCATAATAATAATCAGCCACAGACTTTCACTGACTCATAAAAATCTTAAATCTCAAGTTTAAAATTTCAAATCATTTTAAGTCTGTGCAGGTCTGTGGCAAAAGATTCATATTAGTCTTTCTTTATAAATAGGAAACTGCTCACACAATTCCTTTACACTCCTTCTTGTCTTTTCATGATGTTTTTCGTCTTTAATATTATTGATAGTATCAGCTATAAGATCAGCAATCATCATCATTTCTTTTTCCTTCATTCCCCTCGTTGTTACTGCAGGCGTTCCGATACGAATGCCGCTTGTTATAAACGGGCTCCTCGGGTCAAAGGGAACTGTATTTTTATTGACTGTGATGCCTGCCTTATCAAGCGCCTCCTCTGCATCCTTCCCTGTTATCTCTGAATTTCTCAAATCTAATAGCATGAGGTGATTATCAGTGCCGCCGCTTATGAGTTTAAATCCTCTTTCTTGAAGCCTCTTCGCCATTGTCTTTGCATTCTTTTGAATCTGCTCTTGATATATCTTAAACTGGGGTGTCAGCGCCTCTTTAAGTGCCACTGCTTTTGCGGCGATTACATGCATAAGGGGTCCCCCCTGAATTCCGGGGAAAAGATTTTTATCCAGAGTCTTGGCAAATTTCTCCTGACACATTACCATTCCGCCCCTTGGTCCACGGAGTGTCTTATGTGTTGTTGTTGTTACAAATTCTGCATATGGGAGTGGAGTCGGGTGAAGCCCTGTTGCCACCAGCCCTGCTGGATGGGCAATATCTGCCATTATTACTGCCCCAACTTCATCTGCAATTTCTCTGAATCTTTTGTAGTCAATAAACCTTGGATATGCACTTGCACCTACGACAATCAGCTTTGGCTTATGCTCTCTTGCCAGTTTCAAAACCTCATCATAATCAATTGTCTCCGTATCTTTATTCACACCGTAGGGGACAATCTTATACATCTGTCCTGTAAAATTGATTGGATGCCCGTGTGAGAGGTGTCCACCGTGGGAGAGATTCATACCCATCATTGTATCTCCGGGTTTAAGAATGGAGAAATAGACTGCCATATTTGCCTGTGTCCCTGAATGGGGCTGGACATTTACATATTCTGCATTAAATAGCTTCTTCGCCCTCTCTATTGCGAGTGATTCAGCAACATCCACATTCTGGCATCCACCGTAATACCTCTTACCCGGATACCCCTCGGCATACTTGTTTGTCATAACGCACCCCTGTGCCTCAAGGACTGCCTCACTGACGAAGTTTTCAGAGGCTATAAGTTCAAGGGTAAACATCTCCCTCTCTGTCTCTTTTTTTATTGCATCATAAATTTCTGAGTCAACATCAATTAATTTTTTCATATCTCTCCCTTCTTGATTCTCCCTTCCAATTCCTTTATCTTGTCCAATCTTTTTTGATGTCTGCCGCCTTCAAATTTTGTAGTTATCCATATCTTTACCATCTCTCTTGCAAGTCCTTTTCCCACAACCCTCCCGCCGAGTATCAGAACATTTGAATTATTATGCTCCCTGCTCATACGGGCACTATAGACATCATTGCATAATGCACCGCGTACTCCCTGGAATTTATTTACGACTATAGACATACCAATACCTGTGCCGCATATTAAAATCCCTTTTGATATTTCATTCTTTGCTACAGCTTCCGCAACCTTTGCACCAAAGTCAGGGTAATCTACAGAATTGCTGTTTTCTGTCCCAAAGTCTATAGGCTCGTAGCCCATTTCTATTAAGAAAAGCTTTAAGTCCTCTTTTAATTCAAAGCCGCCGTGGTCAGAGGCTATTACAATTTTTTCCATAGAACAAAATTAATTTGGAACCACAGATGGACACAGATTTACACAGATAAAACATTATTAAATCTTTTCATATCTACGTTTATCTGTGGTTGCTTTTATAATTAATTTTAATCTGTGAAATCTGTAGATATAACTTATATCCTTTAAAAAATGGTAAGCGAAAGGATATATATTGTCAAGGCAAAACTCTTTTATTTTATAAGCTTATGTTATGATAAATTATGTTTCTCCCAATGACTATGGAAGAAGTAAGGAAGAGGGGCTGGAGTGAGCTGGATATAATTCTTATCTCAGGGGATGCGCATATAGACCATCCGTCTTTTGGTGTCCCATTGATTGGCAGGTATCTGGAATCTCTTGGATATCGTGTAGGGATAATAGCACAGCCTGATTGGAGAAATACAAAAGACTTTATAAAACTCGGCAGGCCAAGGCTCTTTTTTGGAATATCTGCCGGTGCGATGGACTCTATGCTCAACCATTATACAGCCAATAAAAAACCTCGAAGTGATGATGCCTATTCTCCTGCAGGGAAGTCTGGATTAAGGCCTGACAGGGCAACTATTGTCTATCTAAACAGGGTAAAGGAGGCATATCCAGGAGTTCCTACGGTTACTGGCGGGATTGAGGCGTCATTGAGAAGACTTGCACATTATGACTACTGGGATAATAAAGTGAGGAAGTCAATACTCATAGATTCTAAGGCAGACTTACTCATATATGGGATGGGGGAGAAGCCTATAGAAGAGGTAGCAAGGAGGCTTTCCAATGGAGAGGCTCTTTCAAATATAAAAGATATAAGGGGGACTGCAGTGGTGACAAATTCCGTTGAAGGTGCTGAGGGAAAAGATTATATCCTCCTTCCGTCCTGTGAAGATGTGGCGAAAGACAAAATGGCTTATGCTTTAGCCTCCCGCATATTTCATCTTGAAAGCAATCCATTCAATGCAAGGGTTTTATTCCAGAGGCATGGAAATAGATATGTAAAAGTTAATCCACCCTCTTTGCCTTTAACAATGGAGGAGATGGATAAGATTTATAATCTCCCCTTTATAAAAGAGCCTCATTCATCATATAAAGAAAAAATTCCTGCCCTTGAAATGGTTAAATTTTCTGTTACCATTCAGAGGGGGTGTTTTGGCGGATGCACTTTCTGCTCTCTTACAGAACATCAGGGTAGAATTACCCAGTCACGAAGTGAAAACTCAATACTGAAAGAGGTTGAAGGATTGAAAAAGATAAAAGGTTGGACAGGGATTGTCTCTGACCTTGGAGGTCCGACTGCAAATATGTATCTATTAAGATGCAAGGATAGAGATGTTGAATCAAAGTGCAGAAGGTTATCCTGTGTCCATCCGAAGATTTGTAAATTCATGGATACTAACCATTCATCACAGATTAAACTCTTAAGAAAAGCGAGGGGGATGGAAGGGGTAAAAAGGGTTTTTATAGCATCTGGTGTCAGATACGACCTTGCACTTGGGTCGCCGGAGTATATCAGGGAATTAACAGCCTATCATGTTGGAGGACATCTGAAGGTGGCACCTGAGCATACATCAAAGAGGGTTCTGGAACTGATGAAGAAGCCTGAAATTGAGGCATTTGATAAATTTAAAAATAATTTTGAAAGGTTTTCAAAAGAATGCGGGAAGGAGCAGTATATTGTCCCATATTTCATCTCAAGCCACCCCGGCAGCGATTTGAAAGATATGATAGACCTTGCCCTCTATCTTAAAAGGAATAGATTCAGGCTTCAGCAAGTTCAGGATTTTATTCCTACACCTATGACATTAGCTACAGCTATGTATTATACAGGCTATGACCCTATTACATCCAAGAAAGTCTATTGTGCAAGGACAGTCAAGGAAAAGAGGATGCAGAAGGCACTGATGCGTTACCACGACCCTGTGAATTATTATCTCGTAAAAGAGGCTTTAATACAGGCAGGGAGGAAAGACTTAATTGGATATGGAAAGGATAAACTGATACCACCGTATAAACAGTGACAGTGTCAGTGTTTAGTGTCAGTTGGTGAAATTTATAACGGGCTATTGTTAAATGCCTTTTCAATAATAGTTAAAGGTGTATCTTCTGTAACAGGGACAAATGAGAGATTTATATCCCTCCCATTTTTAATGGAATTTATAGCAGTTTCTATTTCGCCTTCCGGTATAGATAATTGTGTATCCCAGTCCATCACCTGAACCTTCATTAATATTTTTGATGTCCCAACTTTATCTATAATAGAATCGGTCATCATACTTAACATCTCATATATTTTTTTATCCGAAAATCCCAATTCCCTTTTCATCTGCCTGTGGTAAGACATTACCGCATAGTAATCAAACTTGTGATTGATTAACTCGTTAATATTTTGTGATAGCCATGCAAGTGCGTCTCTCGGTGATGATACAGTTTCATAATAAAGGTTTATGGCAAATTGTAAATCAGGGTTGACCTCTCTTGCCGCAGACATTATCTCAGATGCTATATGAGAAAGCCTTTTTGACTTCCATTCTGACCATTTCCAGAAATACTGGGTATATGATGATACATAATATCTCCCATCTTTTTGGTATATATTTTTATACATGATGAGTGGGTCTGCTTTAATACCTGTATCTTTATTAAACTGCTCTCTTGCCTCATTACTATAGCCTTCAGTATGTCTTAAAACTAAATCATCCTGAAAGAGTATTCCATCAATGTCATATCTGGCAAGGTCTTTGTAAACACCTTTTAATATTTCTATGACTTCAGGGTTAAAGATATTAAGTTTCTCGCCTTTTATGATACTTTTATCTTTGAGGTCGTAAATAGATTCTAAAAGGGCGGGATTGTTTTCAATCAGCCAGCTGCTATCCCTTGTAGTCATCCATGCAAAGATTTTCATATTATTCCTGTGTGTGATTTCAGTTAATTTTTCCAGAATATCATCAACAACAGGAGCATAGAAGGTATTAAAATAAACACCTGTTTCTTTTTTTGGGTTGGCAAAAGGGTAGAACCTGTCATATTTATTCTGAAAAACTCTGATAATCAGGGTATTAACCCCTGCCATTTTAAATTTTAAAATTCTCTCTTCAACCTCATCAAAATTCTTGCAGCCCATCCATGCAATCTGGACAGAATTAAGGGGATTGTCTGCTGGATAGGCAAGAGGGGGTGTAATTAATATAATTTCAATGAATAAAATAATTGAAAAAAGTTTTGTGCTAATTTTCATATTGATTATCGGCTTATTTTAATATAAGCCTTCACAATTAGTCAAAAGATTATAAACATCAAGAAACGCTTAAATTATAAGATATATATTCAAGTGCTTCACCCGATGCTCATGAAAAGAGACTGTTTAAGGTGGTTGACTTGTTGAATTAAACTTTCCAAATTAAACTTTTCACCTGTAAACTTTTCACCTTGACACCTCTTTTTCTTGAGTTTATACTTCACACCATGATTCGTCTCTTCTTTCCCAGACATACATCTATCTACTACGGTATAATATTTTTCATTTCAATTTTTTCATTTGCAGATATAGCCAATGCTGAATGGGTAGAACGGATTACAGATTTAGAGGGCGGTCTTCTTTATGAGAGCAACATTAATCGTTCCTCCTTTGACTCCGATAAGAGGAGTGATACTGCTTTTATCCCGTCTGTTTCACTTGGCAGATATAACCAGTTGACTGATTCCACACGATTAAGGGCAACGGTTGATTTTGAGTTTGGACAATATAATAATTTTAAAATGCTGAACTATAACAAGGCAGGCATTACACTTGCTATACGGCAAAAAATGGGTTTTGGGTCTGATGCACCATGGCTTCGGCCGCATTTCTCTGCAGGATATACGGATGTTAGCAGTGATAACAGAGACAGCTATCTATATGAAGCAGGACTGCGTGTAGGAAAGCAGTTGACGCCAGAACTTGATGGCAGAATAGGATATGTCTATAATTTGAGGGACGGGAAAACGGATGTGTTTGACCAAAGAGGCTATACTCTGTCAATAGAAGGGAGCTATATACTTACGAACAGAATGCTGCTAACAGGTGGCTATTCTTACTGGTATGGTGATTTTGATTCAGCCTATACATATAACAATATCACCCGAATATCTGCCAGTGAGGATGTTAAGGCTATAACAACTGACAATGCCTTTGGTGAGCAGTTCTGTATATACAGATTGGCTGGTAAAGCAAATACGATATCCCTTCTGGCAAGCTACTCCTTCTTTGATGGACATGGTTCTCTGAATGTTGGTTATCAGCAACAGAACGGAAAAGCCTATTATCTTGATTATTTGAACTCAATTATCCGTGTAAGCTTCATTTACAGCTTTTAATTTAAAAGTATAGGAATTTTCTTTTTTGACAGAATTAACATGATAAAAAATGATAAATTATTCTGTGTTTATCCTGTTATCCTGTCTGATTTTTTAATTTAAAATATATGTGGAGTAAAAAACAATTCTGGGTTCTTATAGTCCTTACAATATTACTCACTGGAGCTTCATCTGCTTCTTTTTCAGGGGTCCTGGAGGTTACTGTCAGGGATGAGAAAGGGAGACCGATTAAAGATGCTGTAGTATATGCTGTAGCAAAAGATGATGCAGTCTCCAAGACATCCACCGATGTCAGGACTATAATAGATCAAATAGATAAAGAGTTTATTCCTTATGTCATACCAGTGAAAGTAGGAACTGCTGTATATTTTCCTAATCATGACCAAACACGGCATCATGTATACTCTTTTTCGCAGACGAAAAAGTTTGAGATACCACTATATATAGGAACCCCATCCAATCCTGTAATATTTGATAAACCAGGAGTTGTTGTGCTGGGATGCAATATACATGATTGGATGTCAGCGTATGTATTTATATTGGAGACACCTTTCTATGCAGTTACTGGTGCGGATGGCAAAGTAAAAATCGGTAATCTTCCATCTGGTGAATATGATGTGCAAATATGGCACTCTGGGATGAAGACAAAACCACAATCCATTAAAAAGCAGATTACTACCACAGAAGAAAGTCCTGAAGAGGCCATATTTACAATTAATCAGATAAAGATATTGCGTCAGTGGCGCGCACCAACAGCATCAGTTGGGGGGTATCGTTAAACTTGCATTTTCAATTTCAGTTTCAAACTCTTAGGTCGCGTATCCTCACCTTCTTTCTTGGTCTTCTTATCATTGTCCTGACTGCTATTTTTCTTGCTGTTAATACAGTTAGTGTAAAGAGTGCCAGATTGCAGATTGATGACGCCCTGGAAGTTACAGCGGGGGTGTTTAAAAGACTGATTACTGAAAGAAACCAACGTTTGCTTGAGGCGGCGAGGCTGTTATCCAGCGATTTTGCATTCAAGTCAGCCTATGCCACATATGACCGCAATACTATCCTGTCAGCTTTAGATAATCATAGAACCCGAATCCAGGCTGATACAATGATGCTTGTATCCATTGATAGCATTGTTCTTGCGGATACATTTCATCCAGATATAGCGGCAGTTCCATTCCCGTTCCCAGAACTTATTAAAGCAGCTGAATCTAATGAATATGGCGAAGCAGCATCTGTAATATTTATTGATAAGCGACCCTACCAGATGGTTGTAGTACCACTCCTCATTCCTGTGCCAGATGCATGGATATGTATTGGATTCCTCATAGATGACCTTTTTGCAAAAAATCTGCAAAAGTTGACCCAATCTCATATATCCTTGTTAATGGCTGAATCGGAGGATAGCTGGACAATTTTTGCATCCACTTTGCCTGCTGATTTACGCATTCAATTACCCCAGAGATTACAAAAGAAAACATGGAATATTAATGAAAGCATGCCGCTCATTATAAACGATGTAGAATACATTTCCCTTGTAACATCTCTGTTTGAAGGGGGAAATTTCAGGATGATTGCTGTGCTCCAACGTTCCCTCCCTGAGGCGCTACAGCCTTATATGCGATTACGGTTTGTTCTTGCGGGATTGTTCACTATTGGTCTTATGTTATCTGTAGGCGGAGGAATATTGATTGCCCGTACAGTTACTAAGCCTGTGCTGACCTTAGCTGAAGGGATGAGTAGAGTAGATGATGGTGATTATACAAGATTCGTTACTATTAAACAGAAGGATGAGATTGGCAAACTTGCTGACACCTTCAACAAAATGATAAAGGGACTTGCTGAAAGAGATCGTGTGCGCAACCTCCTGGGTAAGGTAGTATCAGTGGCTGTAGCTGAGGAATTATTAAGCAAAGAGATAGAGCTCGGCGGAGAGGAGCGTGAAGTTACAGTCTTATTCTCAGATTTACGAAATTTTACAACTCTTTGTGAACACCGTTCTCCAAAAGATATACTATCCCTCCTGAATACCTATCTGACTAAAGTCAGTGCTGTTGTAGAGTTAAATGGAGGGGTAGTGGACAAATATATCGGTGATGCCATAATGGCACTTTATGGTGCGCCCCTGCGGCATAATGATGATGCAGAACGTGCCATCAATACGGCAATGAACATGTGCCATGCACTTGACGAGCTGAATTCTGATTTTGAGCAGCGAGGACTTCCCAGACTTGACATGGGTATTGGAATAAATACAGCCCTTGTAGTTGTGGGAAATATGGGCTCGCAAACTCGCCTTAATTATACTGTTATTGGTGATGGAGTAAATCTGGCATCGCGATTGGAAGGACTGAGTAAAAAATATGGTGTTTCAATCATAGTGAGCGAGTCAACACAGGCAATGTCTACGGGTTTTATATTCCGGGAGTTAGATAAAGTAATTGTCAAAGGTAAGACGACACCAATTGTAATTTATCAACCAATAGGAAAAAGCGGGAGCATAAGCCTGGCTATACTTGATGAGTTGAATGCATACCACGAAGGCTTGAAATACTATCGTAACAGACAGTGGGATATGGCAATGTCACGATTTCTTGAATTAAAGACGAGGAACCCTAACTGCTATCTTTACCAGTTCTATATTAATCTTACTGCAGATTTACTCCATAATCCGCCTGACATGGAGTGGGATGGCACCAGCATATTTTATGAGAAATGATGTTTATCAGGCACATAACATCCATCGTGCTATTTTACATAGTGATAATTCAAAATTGCATTGCCGAGAATCAACTCCTCAGACGTAGTTATTTTTATATTAAAATCAGAACCTTTGACAACTCTGACAGGAAATCCAATTCTCTCAACAAGGGATGACTCATCTGTGCCATAATATTTATCATCAATTGCCTTCTTAAATGCCTTTTCAAGGACATCCCTTTTGAATACCTGTGGAGTTTGGGTTCTCCATAACAGCTTGCGATTCAATGTGTTTACTATTAATCCATCAGAAACTTCTTTAACTGTATCCTTCTCAGGAATTGCTACAATGACCGCTCCGTGTTTATCGGCTTCTGCTATAGATTCCTTTATTATCTCCTCAGTTATAAATGGCCTGACACCATCATGGACAACTATAATATCAGTTTTTGGTTCAATCCTCACCAATCCATTATATACAGAGTCCTGCCTCTCCTTTCCGCCTTCAATAACCTCAACTACCTTTGTGATTTTGTATTTTTTAACAATATCAGTCTTGCAGTATTCAAGAGCATCTTTTGGTGCAACAAGATAGATGTTATTTATCAAATCAGTCTTTTGAAATCTTAAAAGTGTATGGGCTAATATTGGTTTGTCTGCAAGTTCAAGGAACTGTTTCTGAACCTTTCCTCCCATGCGGATTCCAGAGCCTGCAGCAGGTATGATAGCGGATACAAACATGGGAAAAATTCTAACATAATCATCCTTGCAAAACAAATCCATCATTGATAATATTTAGCCTGTATGGAAGATTTGTTGGCAGAAGCAAAGATTGTAAGAAAGAAGGCATACGCACCTTATTCTAATTTCAAGGTCGGTGCGGCAGTGTTGACTATAGATGGAAAAATCTTTACCGGCTGTAATGTAGAAAACTCATCTTATGGACTCTCAATATGTGCCGAGAGGTCTGCAATATCTAATGCCATTTCTTCAGGATATAAAAAGTTTACAAAAATCGCTGTTGTAACTGATTCCGAGCCGCCAGCCTCTCCATGTGGTGCATGCAGGCAGGTTATATTTGAATTTGGTGATGATATTGAGGTAATAATGGCAAATCTGAAAGGTGATATAAAAGTAATGAAGATAAGCGAACTATTGAAAGATGGATTTAAGAGGTAAGGGTTCAAGGGGTCAAGGATACAAGCGGTCAAGGGAAACACTTAAACCCTCGAACCCTTGAATCTCTGAATCCTATTTATTTATGACCGACAAATTTGCAATAATTGGCGGGAGCGGGGCATATAATCTTTTAAAGGATGAAGGATTTGGTGTTGACCTTGAGTGTCATAAGCTCTTTACACCATTTGGTGAGAGCGCATCTATTCATAGATTTAGAGATAAAGATATCAGCTTTCTATTTTTATCAAGACATGGTGAGAATGGGTATGAAGTCTCTGCCCCGTTTGTAAATTACAGAGCGAATATATGGGCATTAAAGGAGTGCGGTGTAGAGAGGATAATCTCATGGTCGGGACCGGGCATAATTAATCAGAAATATTCTGTTGGAGATTTTGTTATTCCACATGATATAATTGACGAGACAAGGGGGAGGGAATACACATTTTTCAACGGTACCGGAATAGGTTTTATCCGTCAATCACACCCCTTTTGCATTGAAATTAGAGATGCCTTATCTAAAGCCTTAAAAGAGACAAAAGGAAATTATCATGATGAAGGAGTTTATGTCTGCACACAGGGGCCAAGGCTTGAGACAGCGGCAGAGATAAGAAAATATAAAATATTAGGCGGTGATTTGGTTGGCATGACCCTTGTTCCTGAGGCATTTCTGGCAAGGGAACTTGAGATGTGCTACGCATCTGTCTGCTATCTCACAAATTATGCTGAGGGTGTTGAAAATAGAAGCTATGAAGAGGGTGAACTATTTGAAGGGATGCAGAATAAAGGTGAAAGAGAGAGGGTAGATAAGATTATGTTAAAGTTCCCAGAAATTATTAAGGCGGCTTTGAAAGAACTAATGCAGATGGATAGAGAATGTCTCTGTAAAAATGCAATGGAAAGGTATAAGAGGAGAGGGGATATTGGAGACGACTGGCGGACATGGATAAGGAGCTAATTATAAAAATCTTGAAATGCTGTTATTTGTTAAGCAAATGATATATTTGTGATGAAAATTGAAATTATTCCTATTGCAGAAAGAAAGATTAAAAGGCGAGGTATTAGAAAAGAGTGGATAGAAGAAACTATTAGTAGTCCTGTGCAACTGGTAGATGGTTATGGAGGTAGAAAGGTAGCACAGAAGATGTTTATTATAGAGAATAAGAAATATCTTTTAAGAGTTGTATTTGAAAAGAAAGACGAAGTATATATTGTAGTAACGGCTTACTTTACCTCACAAATTAACCGTTATTGGAAGGAGGAGAAATGAAGATAGAATACGACCCAAAATATGATTTACTCAATATTGAATTTATAGCTGAAGAGCAAATAGCTGAATCAGTTGAACTTGATGGCTTAGTAGTAGATTATTCAAAAGATGGAAGGATTGTTGCTATTGAAATACTTGACGCTGGGAAAAGGACAACAAAAAATCCTCTTGACCTGATTGACTTTACGATAGTGAAGGAAAAGGCGATAGCATAATAAGGAGTTAAAATGGAAATTGTAAATATTGCTGAAGAAATTTTAAACAAGGCTTTTAAAAAGAAACCTGACAGTGCAGAGGTTTTTGCCATTGAAGAATCATCTATCTCTATTGAGGTGAAGGAGCAGGCTGTAGATTCCTTTCAGTCTGCTGCAAGCCGTGGATTATCTTTAAGAATTTTGTTGGGAAACAAATTGGGATTTTCATATACATCTGATAACTCCCCTCCTTCAATAGACAGGCTTATAAAAGAGGCATTTGAGAATGCAGCAAACAATGAAGTAGATGCCGATATCTCCTTTTCAAAACCCTCCAAAGAGGCATATATTAAGAAATTATATGATGACAAACTTAAAGGAATAGGTGAAAAAGAAAAGATAGAAAGATGTATGCGGCTGGAGAGGGCTGCCCGCCAGTATGATAAAAGGATAAAGAATATAAGACACGCATCTTATGAGGATTCAGAATATAGAAGGGTTCTTATGAACTCTAATGGGGTAAAATCTATTTACAGTGATACTGTCTGCTCTACAAGTATAATGCTTGTAGCAGAGGAGAATGGAAATTCTGAGACAGGGTGGGAGTTTGATTACAACAGGTTTTATGATAGTCTAAAGACAGATGAAGTCGGCATAGAGGCGGCGAGAAAGGCAATTGATATGCTTGGAGCAAAAAAGATTAATACCTGCCGCATCCCTGTTATTCTTGACCCGAAGGTCTCTTGTGATTTTATAGGAATTTTATCTTCATCCCTTTCTGCTGATTCTGTTCAGAAAGGAAAGTCTATGCTGTCTGATAAGCTAAACTCTAATGTTGCATCACCGATAATAAATCTGATTGATGACGGCACACTTGAAGGGGGCATTGGCTCTGCACCAGTGGATGGAGAGGGGACTGCTGCAGGAAAGACATTATTAATAGAAAAGGGTTATCTTAAGGCTTTTCTTCACAACATATATACGGCAAATAAGTGGAAAACGGCATCCACAGGCAATGGTGTGAGGGGAGGGTTTAAAGGGCTTCCGGGTGTTGGAATTACAAACCTATTTATTGAAAAAGGGAATATATCAATGGAGGATTTAATAAAGGGTATAGATAAAGGTATTCATATTTCAGAGGCAATGGGTGTCCACACCGCAAATCCCATATCAGGCGATTTCTCTATTGGAATTGCAGGGCATTGGATAGAGAATGGTAAATTCTCATTTCCTGTAAGAGGTGTGGTTATGGCAGGGAATATATTGGAGCTTATGAAAGGTGTTGAGGCTATTGCAGATGACTTGAGATTCTTTGGAAGAATAGGCTCACCATCAATAAAGATTTCAGAAGCAGTTATAAGCGGTAGTTAAGGCGTAGTTGAACAAAATCTGATAAACCGCAGAGTGGGAGGGTTCTTATGAACGCTTCAATTCAGCTTGTCGTCTTTACCCTTGATAGCCAGAGATTTGCACTGCCGCTCTCGGCAGTCGAAAGGGCTATCCGCATAATTGAGATTGTTCCACTCCCTAAAGCCCCTGATATTGTCATAGGTGTTATAAACCTTCATGGTCAGATTATCCCTGTTGTAAATATCCGCAAGAGGTTCAATCTCTCCGAAAAGGAAGTTAATCTTAATGACCACATCGTCATATCACATTCAAAAAAAAGACTATTGGGGATACTGGTGGATAATGTTGCTGGTGTCCTTGAATTTCCTGAACATAAGATAATAACGGCTGATAAGATTATATCTGGAATTGAGTATGTTGAAGGTGTTGTAAAACTTGAGGATGGCATTATACTCATCCATGATATTGATAAGTTTCTGTCTCTTGAAGAGGAAAAGACACTGAATGATGCAATGAATAAAAAATGACAAGTCAAATTTCAGACACTATTCTTTCCCAATTGAGTGAATTTATTGCATCCATTATGGGATTGCACTTCCCAGAGTCCAAATGGAGCGACCTTGAAAGGAAAATTAAATCTGCCTCAGCTGAGTTTGGATATAAAAATCCATTAGAGTTTATAAGCTGGTTCATGTCAGCAAAGCTGGCAAGGGCGCACATTGAGATTCTGTCAAGCCATCTCACAGTCGGAGAGACATACTTTTTCCGCAACAAGAAAAATTTTGAGATACTTGAAGAGAAGATACTCCCTGAATTGATTGGCTCAAGGCAGGATGCAGGGTATTTGAGGATATGGAGTGCAGGGTGCAGCGGCGGTGAGGAGGCACACTCAATTGCGATATTGCTTAAAAAGATGATTCCTGATATTAATGACTGGAAAATTACTATCCTTGCAACAGACATCAATCCGCATTTGCTTAAAAAGGGGGTGGAAGGGATATACACTGACTGGTCTTTCCGCAGCACCCCTTCATGGGTTAAAGAGGGTTATTTTAAGAAGACGGAGGAAGGCAATTACAGGATAATCCCGGTTCTTAAAAATATGGTGATGTTTGAATATCTGAATCTCGCTGAAGATGTTTACCCCTCGCTTTTAAACAATACAAACGGCATGGATATAATCTTCTGCCATAATGTCCTTATGTATTTTTCTCCGAAGCTGGCAGACAGGGTGGTTAATGGCTTTTATAACTCTCTTGTTGATAAGGGCTGGCTATTAGTTGGGCCTACGGATTTTATTAAATCGGCGGCATCTAAATTTGCCCCTCTCAGCATTGATGAAACAGTTGTATATAGAAAACTCTCTAAAAAGGTTGGCATTTCAGATGATTTTCAACCAGAAAAGTTTGCACCATATATTCCATTCGTCAAGAGATGGATTGGCACTGACAGACCTTTAAAATCAGTTAAAGACGGGGAGAGAGAAAAGATAGAAATAAAAAATGATATAAAAAAAGAGGGAGGTGAGAGTATGGATTTAAGGAAGGATGTTATAAAAATCTTTGAGCAGGGGAGATATGATGATGCAGTGAGAAAGATTTCGGGTTTGTCTCTGAAGGATGAGGACAAGGCAGAGATTCTTTCAATGCTGGTAAGAGGGTATGCAAATCAGGGGAGGCTCAATGACGCCCTGAAGTGGTGCGAAGAGGCAATCTCATCTGACAAGCTCAATCCATATTATCATTACCTCCTCGCCACAATCTTTATTGAACAGGGGAGAATGATGGATGCAGTCAAGTCTCTGAAGAAAACGATTTACCTTGACAATGATTTCATACTTGCATATTTTATGCTTGGAAATCTAATGGTCAGGAGAGGTAAATTAAAGACCTCAAAGAGATATTTTAGAAATGCAATTGAGCTTTTATCAAGCTACAACGATGAAGAGGTTATACCTGAATCTGATGGGATTACGGCAGGGAGATTATCTGAAATAATAGAGTCAATAATGGTATCGGAGAGGACGCATTAGGAGAAGCACTAAATTCAAAACACTAAATCCTATTAAAGAGAAAATAATGGCTATTAACTGGGAAGAAATACACAGCCGTCTGGAATCAGCAAAGATTACTTCTGATAAGGGGTTTCAGCCGAGCAGGGAAGAGAGGGATAGAATCCTCAAGGAGAGGGCAAAGATAACTGCCCTTGAGTCAAATGAGGGATTAAAGAAAGAGGAATCTATTGAGGTGCTGGAATTCATGCTTGCATATGAGAGATATGGGGTTGAGCTGAAATATGTCCGTGAGGTTTATCCGTTGACAGAGCTTACCCCTATTCCCGGCATACCTTCCTTTGTCCTTGGAATTATAAATGTGAGAGGAGAGATTCTTTCAGTCATTGACATAAAGAAATTCTTTGACCTCCCTGAAAAAGGGCTCACTGACTTAAATAAGGCTATAATACTCCACTCTGCTGAAATTGAGTTTGGCATTCTCGCAGATTCAATAGTTGGTGTCCGCAGTATCCTATTGAACGAGCTTCAGCCGTCACTTCCAACATTGACTGGTATCCGTGAGGAGTATTTAAAGGGGGTTACAAAGGAGAGGGAGGTTATTCTTGATGCAGAGAGACTTTTGATAGATAAGAGTATAATTGTGAATGAGAATGTATAACATAAAGCTGAAAGCTGACAGCTATCAGCTATAAGCTAAAGAGGAGGAATAAATTATGAAATGGTTTGTTAATCTGCCGATACGGGTTAAATTTTTTGCAGCATTTGCTGTTGTTATCACTATCTTGTTAGTTGTCATCGTGACAGCAAAGAGGGGAATCACAAGAATAGAAGATTTTCAAAAGGATATATTTTATTCAGAGTTTGCAAACTCTGTTGACCTCCTCAGGCTCAGGTCAAATGAGGATGAGATACGGCTTGCATTAGTAATGATGACAAATGCCGCAGATAGAACAGCGAAGGAGCAATTGCATCAGGATATAAAGGAATATGCTTTAAGTATTGAAAAAAGAATGCAAGGTCTTATAGAGCGTAACAGGGGAGATACTGTTCTTCTAAACAGGTTTGAAGAGTTGAATGCGGTAAGGCTTGCATTCAAAGAGACAAGGGATACCCAGATTATTCCTCTTATTTATGACGGGAAACTTGATGATGCAAAAAAACTGGCATTTGGAATACAGACAGAAAGATTTGAAAAGATAAGGTCTCTCACAAATGAACTTGTAAGATATGCAAACGAAGAGGCTCAGAGTCATATGAAAGAATCAGAAAAAACTGCAAGGCAGACTGCTGACTACTTCATAAATGTTGGAATTATAGCCGTATTTGGCGGCATTGCAGTAGCTTTTTACATGAACAGGATTATTGCCAAGCCTCTAATTGATATATCCAGGGTTGCAGAGAGGATTACATCAGGGGACCTGACAGTAAGTCACACTGTAGAAGATAGAAGCGATGAGGTAGGAGCCCTTTCACAGACATTCCGAACAATGGTAGAAAGACTTCAAAAACAGACAAGGGATATTGCTGAGGCTATAAATGTCCTTACATCGTCATCAAGTCAGATTGCTACCACAGTAACACAGCTTGCCGCTGGCACAGAGCAGACTGCAGTTGCAGTTAATGAGACGACAACAACAGCGGAGGAGGTTAAACAGGCGGCGACTGTCTCAAATCAAAAGGTAAAGCGTGTTACAGAGGTTGCACAAAATGCAGTTCAGATATCAAAGACAGGCGAAAATCTCGTAAATGAAACAATAGAGGGGATAAACAGGATTAAAGGGCAGATGGAGTATATTGCAGAGACGATTATAAAATTAAGTGAGCACAATCAGGCAATAAGTGAAATCATTGCCTCTGTTGATGACCTTGCTGAGCAGTCCAATCTTCTTGCGGTGAATGCCGCCATTGAGGCGACAAAGGTTGGGGAGCAGGGGAAGGGTTTTATCGTGGTTGCAAATGAAATAAAGAATCTTGCAGAGCAGTCAAGACAGGCAACAAAGCAGGTAAGGACAATCTTAAATAACATACAGAAGTCAACAAGCACGGCAGTTATGGCGACGGAGAAGGGGGGTAGGTCAATTGAAGCTGTGGTAAAGCAGTCTGTTGGAACTGGTGATGCCATAAAAGGGCTTACAAGGAGCATTGAAGAGGCGTCACAGGCAGTAGTGCAGATTTCTGCGTCAAACCAACAGCAGTTAGTAGGGATGGATCAGGTGGTCCTTGCGATGGCAAACATAAAACAGGCTACCGCCCAGAATGCCGCCAGCACAAAACAGGTGGAGATGACAGTCCGGAGCCTAAATGAAATTGGGCAGAAGCTGAAGGAGATGGTGGGGTACTACACAATATGAATTACAAATCAAATTCTAAATTCAAAGCACTAATTCTTAAACAAATTCAAATTTACAAATGACCAAAATTACAAACAAGATAGTTTAGAGCATTTGGATTTAGTATTTAGATATTAGAATTTAGTATTTATTATATTATGGCTGAGAAAAAGGAAAATGACATAAAGAAGAGGCTTTTCTTAACATTTAAGGTTGAGGCAAGGGACATCCTCAATACATTAGCTTCAGAGATTGTTAAGCTTGAGAAATTACCGCCTAAAAATATCCAGATGAATATAGTTGAGGATGTATATCGCGGGATACACAGTCTTAAGGGTGCTGCGAGGGCTGTCAATTTGACAGATGTTGAGGTAATCTGCCAGACACTTGAAGATGTATTTTCTGTCTGGAAAGAGAAGGGAAGGATTGAACTTGCAAAAGGGGATTTTGAAATCATTTTTAATGCAATTGAACTTATTGACAGGATTATTTTATCAGCAGAAGAAGGGCAGTCTCCTGTTGAAAAAAAGGATATTGCAAAGATAGTGAAAGGACTTTCAAATATTGAGACAGGCAGAGAGCCGTCTGAAATCAAACAAAAGGATATTGAAAAGGTGGATGTCCGACCATCTGTTCAAACTCCTGTATCGATAGCAGAGACCGTAAAGATACCAACTGCGAGACTGAAGTCAATACTCTTGCAGACTGAAGAGATGATTGCCACAAAATTTATAGCAAGCCAGCAGGTTGAAAACCTGAGAGAGATAAATAATATCTTTGACTCATTAAAGGGAGAGTGTAAAAAGGTATTCATTGATATCCCAAAGATGCATCAGATAAAAGCAGATAAAGGTGGTGGAGAGGGCAGGGTATTAGATGAGAATGTGCTTTTGAAGCTCAGTGAATATTTGGAGTGGACTCAGGCACAGATAAAAACAATTGAAGGCAGGCTCTCATCGCTTATGAAATCTGCAAAGCAGTTTAATAAGACGATTAACAGGATGGTTGACAACCTGCTCTATGATATGAAAAGTGCAATGCTCCTCCCTTTCTTCACAATATTGGAGGTTTTTCCGCTTCATGTCCGCAACATATCACATGAGCTTGGCAAAGAGGCGGATGTGGTGATAAAGGGGGAGTGGGAGGAGATTGACAGGAGGGTTTTGGAGGAGATAAAGACTCCGCTCATTCATCTTGTCAGAAACTGTATTGACCACGGTATTGAAAAGCCAGAGAGCAGATTAAAAAATGGAAAAAAGAGGGAGGGGACTATTACAATTGAGATACAGCATATAACCGGCGGCAAGGTTGAAATGCTCATATCAGATGATGGTGCAGGGATTGATATTGAAAAGGTGAAGAAAGTTGCCGTGAAGGGGGGTATATTATCACAGAAGGAGGCAAAGGGATTAAATACGAATGAGGCGCTCTCTCTTATATTCAAATCAGGAATTTCAACAAGCCCTATAGTTACAGATTTATCA
>Ga0209342_10000724_pt1 | contig 38562 bp, 39 predicted proteins | sample RifCSP16_2_FD_184023 | JGI IMG/M metagenome (GOLD analysis project Ga0209342, IMG submission 184023) | Soil microbial communities from Rifle, Colorado - Rifle CSP2_sed 16_2 (SPAdes) (version 2) | ecosystem: Environmental > Terrestrial > Deep subsurface > Rock core/Sediment | place: Rifle...
TTTGGGAAAAGCTTTTTTCTAAATTCCCGGTCACTCTTATCAGGTCGTGTATAGGCCCATGTCATCAATTCAGATTTGGTTAGGGTAAGTGCATTGAGATTATTCATTTGGCGTAACCTCAATGAACACAATTAATTGTGAAGCCCATTTGGAGGCGCGAAGCGCTGCATCCAAAATGCGTTTACGGTGTGAATGGGGGATTAAGTCCCAGGGTTTAGATCGCAATTTCCGATCTAATCCCGCATGCCGAAGCAAGGTGCATTTTTCGCCTTTCCTGAGTGACTCCCACCAGCAATTTTCACAAGAGGGTTTTTGCAGCAATTCAAACATGGCGGCTAGTGCTTCTTCAGCAATACGCCTTGATTGTTCATCAGTACTCATGATGAAACTCCACAATCGGAGGTGGAGAAACGACGTTGCTTGACTAAATACGTTTCCAGATCATCCAGGGAATAACGCACGGCACGCGTTCCGATTTTGATGAAAGGGATCCGTGCCCCGGCCCAACGGTCACGTTCGAGAAATGCCTTACTGACTCCTAGAAAATTGGCGGCCTGTTCAGTGGTGTATAGCGAAGTGTGCATGTTCTAACCTCATCAAAGTATTGATGGGGAAAGAATGGTGCTGAAAAAAGGGTTAAACTAGAGTGCCTGCCAGGCAGAGATACTGTGTCTGCTTAGCAGACACAGTATGTTTACCTTATGCGCGTTGCCTTTTAGCAGGACGTTCCTTGTTCAGATTGTTATATAGTGTTTCGAAACAAGCATCTTTGCTAAGGTGAGCAACGACCTCAGGAAATTTTTCTATAAATCTCTTGGTGGATTGGCGTTTGCTATAGGAATGTTGATCATGAAACAACACAAGTTGTTTAACTGCGTTTTTTGTTTTTTGGTGTTTGGCGATTCCTCCTTTTTGCGCATTTAGAGATTTTTTCTTTTTATTTTCAGCTTCAATTTCTGTTTTAGTTCGATTAACAGTTTGCAATTCACGCATTAAAGATTCAGCGATTGCAATCGCCTCCATAGCCTGTGCTGCAAGATCTTTTTGACTCTCAATATACAAAGAATTTACTTTCCGAGGTATTTTGTTTTTCGGATAGGGCGCATGGGCTATTATTGAACATGCTTCACCAATAATGGCAAGGGATAACAGTGCAAAATACTCATGCCAGTTGATAGAATCGTTTCGATTAGGAGATAAACGATAGCAATCCATCGCTTTTGTTAACGCTTTTGAATATGTGTAGTAGCCAGGTAGTTTTAATTGAATGTCTTCCATTTTATAAATCGAGGTTCCCTCATCAATCAGCCACAATAGGGTTTTTATAGCGGATTCAAGTTTTATAGCATCAAAATCCTTTAAAATTGCACGGGCCCGTGTTGCTGCATCTAAAAATATTTCTTCCTTTATTTTGGGGACTTTACCCGTAACCGGATTGAAATGATCAAAGCAAAATAAGAGCGACAATTATCTGCTTCTTTTTTGTAAATCGATAATATTGGAATCATCCGGATTGCATTTAATAAATGATTCAATGCGCTGGCTGATTCGCTCCATGGGTTCCCGGAGCCGTTCGATATCTAAAATGATATAGCCTGCGGTCACGTCGCTATTGTCTTTGTGATTCAGCAATCGCTTTAAGGCGTAATGCGAAATATCCAGGCTTTCCGCAATGGTGATGAAGGTCCGGCGCAAATCATGAAACGAAAATTCTATCCCTGATAGCTCCGTGATCCGGCGCATGGCGGATTTGGGTTCAATCAAATGCCCGCGCTCATGGTTGCTCGGAAAGACCCATTCATTTTGTTTGACGGCATGGCAGCGGCTAAACAGATCAAAAATCAAATCAGACATGGGCAGGGTATGGTCCCGGCGATTTTTCGTGTCCCGGGCGGTGAAGGTCCGATCTTTAAAATCAACATCCTCCCATTTAAGGCGCACGGCTTCGGATTTCCGAAGGCCGGTAAAGAGCAACAATAAAAAATAATCCCGGGACACGCCCTGGGTCAGTTTCAAGGTCGCTTGATACCAGGCCCCGAGCTGGTGCGGTTTGATATAACGGTCTTTGCGTTTTCGAGGGTTCCAGGCCCGGGTCCGGGATAACACACTCACGGGGTTTATCATCAGTATCGGATTGCCCGCTTTATCGTCATAGCGGGCCATGGCGTGATTCATGAGGGCCCGCAGTACGCGCATGGCATTATCCGCCCGGGCATGACTACGGAGGCTTAATTCCCGATGTTTACGGGCGACCATGTCTTTGTTGATGTCGGTAATGCGTTTATTCAGCCAGTCCGGGTAGGATTCTTTCAAATGGCGCCGGTAATCCTTCACGGTGTGCGGGGTCAGTCTGGGGTGTGTGATCAGGTAATCATCAAACACGTCTTGAAGAGTGAGCTCGCGGATTTTCTGGGCCTGTTTTTTTTCGATGGGATCAATGCCCTGGGCCATGTCACTTAATTGCGCTAAGGCTTTGATACGGGCTTGCTCGCAGGTCATGAGCGGGTACTGGCCCAAGGTCACGCGCCGGACTTTCCCGTGCACGCGTTTTTCGACAAAAAAGGCTTTGGATCCACTGGAGGAGACGCGCAACCCAAAGCCGGTTAATTCATCATCGCGGAAAAATTGAATCGAGGGTTTGCCATTCGCTGTTGCAGGCAGGGTGATCCGTTCTAAACTGGTTTTCGTGATTTTCATATTTCCCTGTCTACAAATCCCAAAAAGATCCCAAGGTCGCGAAAGTAGACAAAAAGTAGACACTTGGGTTCAAATTTGTGCAAAAACGGGACAATTCTTTCAAACACGGCATCGTTAAAAAATCCTCGTAACGCTTGATTTATAAAACGATTTCAAAGATACGCAAATTGACGCAAAAAGGAAGGGTAGCGGCTCTTAATCCCAAGGTCGTAGGTTCGACCCCTACACGGCCCACCAATTTTGATTGATTCAATTCAGTTAAATACATCTGATCAGCAAACCTCCGGTTTGCCCAGGTCGTAGGCTGATGAAGACCATCCCTGGTCTTCACCCTGCGGGCGGCTTTTAGCCGTCCAAATCTGATCCGGTCAGATTTGTCGACCCCTACACGGCCCACCAATATTGATCAAATTAATATTCCTGGAAGATCTGAATAGCAAACCTCCGGTTTGCCCAGGTCGCAGGCTGATGGAGACCATCCCTGGTCTCCACCCTGCGGGCGGCTTTTAGCCGTCCAAATCTGATCCGGTCAGATTTGTCGACCCCTACACGGCCCACCAATTAAATCAATAGGTTAATTATCAGCCAACCCCTTCCTGAATATGATTCTGGGTTGGCGTTTTTTGGAGTGTTACAGGTGTTATCTGTGTTTAGGCTTCTCTATTAGTTTTAGTAATATATTATCTGGAATCATTCTGTAACTACTTTTTCTGTGATAATTCAGTTACCAGCTTTTGCAAACGTTCATTTTCCCGTGCCAGTTCATTGAGCCTGTTGACTAAATCTGACTGCATAATGTTTTGATTCCCAGTATCGGAAACCATCCAGAGCCCCACCCAGGTTATTGCCCAAAAAACCAGTATAATAATTAATGTCCATAAAATACCCGCAAAGGCCCCGGGTCGATCCATAATGAACCCGTAAATTGCAGCGCCGAGTAATACAAACAATGGGATGGTAATAATGACCCCGGTGAAAATTACCATTCTCCCCCAACCACCGAATTTTTTAAGTGCATTCATTTTATTCGAGTCGTTCACTTTCTTGTCCCCCTCTAGACCCTCATCATAACCTTATTTTGTTAATTATTAACCACGTATTAACCCAACCTATAAGATCCTGCCAATTATAGCAACAACGATAATCCCGGCAGTCCATACTTAATGTCGTTACTGGTTTTATCAGTGTTTTCGATACGTTTCTCAATACTCCGGTTAATTCCAGGTAGTAAGCCACCTCTCCTGTAAACCGGTCCCGAATTTAAAGTCAGGTTATTGTAATTTCTTCATCACGAATAAAAATACTACAGCGTTCAGTACAATCAGCATGAGCCTGGCATAGAAGCCTGAAATAGGCTGCCCTTCCTGTGCCGAGCCGGCGTCAAAATTATCCTCCTTTGCTTCCGGGATTTCGGCATGGTGATTTAATTCTTGAATATAGCCTCATTCACCCTTCCTCCCGTGGGGCACATGGGGAAATTGATCACTAATAACGGCAATATTCTGCATTTAGGACAGTTTTAAATATGCCCGGCAGAATGATGAACAATATTTGTTTTTAGGGTCTAATAGACTACACGTACATTAATCCCGGGAATTATTTATGCGCATTTCAATAATCGGACTGATACTTTACCTCTGCTCTGTTCCGGTATTTTCAGCCACGTTTTCAGACAATACTTTCAACATGGTTACCGATGTAAATGACCAACAACACCGTCCTGCCATCCATCCGGTATTGCTACTGGCCGGGGCCTCCCAGAATGAAAAATCCGAACCGGAATCCGGCAGCCTGATTATCCCCGGGGAAGATCAAGACAAGAAAGACAAGCAATGTCTGAATGTATGCAAAAAATGGGGTGAGGACTGCATGACCAATCCACGTACAGGGGCCCGCGATTGCAGGCGGACATGCAAGGAGTTTGGCGAGGAATGTTTCTGATCTGAAGTATCAAGTCAGCCTGTCCCGAGCGGCCCGACACGCGCATTGTCTGTCAATTTACCCGCGTAACAACCACACGACACCAGTCACCGTCACCTTTATTAATGGGTTACAAAGCATACCCGTGCATTTATAATGCGTTGCCACAAAAACCCTGGATTTGAGTCCAATTGCAGCGAAAGTGGCGGAATTGGTAGACGCGCTGGTTTTAGGTGCCAGTGGGGAAACCCGTGAGAGTTCGAGTCTCTCCTTTCGCACCATAAAGGTTACAAGCAATACATCTGTGCAGTATTATCAAAATTTGTTGAGTACAAGAGTTATAATTCATTCAGATTAAGTGCGAGGAAATAGCATGCAGGTTTCTGTTGAAAATACCGGCCCATTGGAGAGAAAAGTCCGTATTTCAGTTCCTGAGGACAAGATTGCGACCGCAGTGCAGACCCGTCTGCAATCGATCTCCCGTACATCGAAAATCCAGGGTTTCAGGCCCGGCAAAGCGCCTATCAAGGTGGTCGAGCAACATTATGGTTCCAGGGTCCGGCAGGAAGTCATCGGTGAGGTAGTGCAGTCCAGTTTCTATGAGGCCCTTGCCCAGGAGAAACTACGTCCGGCCAGCAGGCCAACCATAGATCCTATGGATGCCGAACAGGGGCAGGGGCTGAAATACACCGCAACCTTTGAAATTTTTCCAGATATAACACTTGCACCGATTGAAGAGTTAATGGTTGAAAAACCGGTGTGTAACGTCAGTGCTAAAGATGTGGAGAAGATGATAGAAGTCATCCGTAAACAGCACAGGACATCACAGGCCGTGGCGCGGCCAGCCCAAGACGGCGACATCCTGACGATAGATTACGAAGGCGCCGTGGAGGGTAATAAATTTGAGGGGGGGACTGGTAAGGATTTCAAAATCGAACTGGGTTCCGGACGTTTCATTTCAGGTTTTGAGGCAGGGTTGATAGGCAAGCAGGCGGGTGAACAAGTCACACTGGATTTGAATTTCCCTGCAGAATATCCCAAGCAGGAACTTGCCGGGAAACCGGTGAAGTTCGAAGTGACTGTGAAAGCGGTCAATGAACCGGTGTTACCGGAATTAAATGACGAGTTATTTACCAGCATGGGGGTGAAAGACGGTGGTCTGGAGGCATTCAAGGCAGAAATACGCCGCACCATGGAACGTGAGGTGGAACAAGCCGTTCTGGCCCGGTCAAAGAATGTGGTGCTGGATGCCTTGTATCGTGCCAACAAGATAGAAGTGCCCAAATCGCTGATTAAACAGGAAGCGATACGGTTGAGTGAACAGTTTCACAAGAGCCTGCAGATGCGGGGGGTCGATGTGGGGCATCATCACGATGATGAGGCTGAAACAGCGGCATTGACCACACAGGCCGGGAAAAAAGTGACCTTGCAGCTGATTATTACCGATATTGTCAGGACTCAGCAGATCAAGGTCGAACCTGCCAAGGTACGAAAAATGATTGAAATAGTGGCCCAGGGTTACGAAGACCCGAATGAAGTGGTGAACTGGTATTACAGTGATTCAAACCGGGTAGCTGAAGTGGAGGCAATGGCGCTGGAAGATGAAGTCGTCGCTTGGATCTTGTCCAGGGGCAAGGTAACGGAAAAAGAATTGTTATTTGACGATCTGATGAATAAAGGGCAGACTGAAAATATCTAGACAATCAACTTGAGGTTTGAATATAAACTATATGAAAAACAATGAAATACAGGCATTGAATCTGGTACCAATGGTGGTCGAGCAGACTTCCCGCGGGGAGCGTGCCTACGATATCTATTCCCGGCTGCTGAAAGAGCGTGTGGTATTTCTGGTGGGGCCAGTTGAGGATAATGTGGCCAACCTGATCATTGCCCAGTTATTGTTTCTGGAATCGGAAAACCCGGACAAAGACATCCACCTCTATATAAATTCTCCGGGTGGTTCCGTTTCTTCCGGATTGGCAATATACGATACCATACAGTTCATCAAACCGGATGTGAGTACCATGTGTGTTGGCCAGGCTGCGAGTATGGGTGCGTTGCTGCTGGCCGGAGGCGCAAAGGGCAAACGTTTCTGCCTGCCGCATTCACGTGTGATGATACATCAGCCATTAGGCGGTTTTCAGGGTCAGGCCAGTGATATTGATATACATGCCAGGGAAATACTGAAAGCCCGCGAGCGCCTGAACCAGATATTATCTTTACATACCGGCCAGCCGCTGGAAAAAATACAACAAGACACGGAGCGGGATCATTTTCTGAGTTCGGAAGAGGCCAGGGACTATGGATTGATTGATTCAGTATTGACTCAACGGAATAAAATACCGGATGCTCTATCCAAAGCAAAATAAACTCACATTAGACAGAGGTGGTTTATGAGTGATAACAAACAGGGCAAAAACAGCGACGGCGACCGTTTGCTGTACTGCTCATTTTGTGGCAAGAGCCAGCATGAAGTACGCAAACTGATTGCAGGTCCCTCGGTCTTTATCTGCGATGAGTGTGTTGAACTCTGCAATGACATCATCCGTGAAGAGGTACAGGAGAAACCCTCAGGAGGAAGTGGCAGTTCACTGCCAACCCCGCATGAGATCAGAAAAATCCTGGACGAATATGTCGTTGGTCAGGATCTGGCGAAAAAGATATTGTCGGTGGCTGTCTACAACCATTACAAACGTCTTGACCAGAGCATCAAAAAATCTGATGTCGAACTGGCCAAGAGCAACGTCCTGTTGATAGGCCCGACCGGCAGTGGCAAGACCCTCTTGGCAGAAACAATGGCACGCCTGCTCAACGTGCCCTTCACTATCGCTGATGCCACGACACTGACGGAAGCAGGTTATGTCGGTGAAGATGTGGAAAACATCATCCAGAAACTGTTGCAGAAGTGCGACTACGATGTGGAAAAAGCGCAAACCGGGATCGTGTATATCGATGAGATTGACAAGATCTCGCGCAAGTCTGATAACCCGTCCATCACCCGTGATGTCTCAGGTGAGGGTGTGCAACAGGCCCTGTTGAAACTGATTGAAGGCACTGTCGCTTCAGTACCTCCACAAGGCGGCCGCAAACACCCGCAGCAGGAATTTCTCCAGGTCAACACAACCAATATTCTGTTTATCTGTGGTGGCGCTTTTGCCGGGCTCGACAAGATAATCCGTGAACGCTCTGAAAAGAGTGGTATCGGCTTTTCTGCCGAGGTCAAGAGTATCCATGACAAGAAGAGCATGAGCCAGTTGCTACAGACAGTAGAACCGGAGGATTTAATCAAATATGGATTAATTCCGGAATTTGTCGGACGGTTACCGGTAGTGGCAACCCTGGATGAGCTGGACGAGGCACAACTGGTCAAGATACTGGTGGAACCCAGAAACGCGCTGACCAAGCAATACGCAAGATTATTTGAGATGGAAGGCACGCATATTGAATTCCGCGAGGATGCCCTGCGGGCTGTGGCGTGTAAATCCATGGAACGCAAAACCGGTGCCCGCGGCCTGCGTTCGATCATGGAAAGTGTATTGCTGGATACCATGTATGATCTGCCATCCCTGGATAAAATTTCCAAGATTGTTGTGGATGAGGCCGTGATTAATGGTGAGTCCAAGCCGCTCTTGATCTATGAAGGCAAGGACATGCAGAAGGCCGCACCTGATTGATTAATCCGTTATCCGAGGCCGATATTAACTTCCGGTTCAGTCGAAGATGTAGTACACCTTGCTGGGAAGCAGTTGCTTGTTCAGGACTTGAATCCGGGACCTGCTACCCCAATATGATTTACATCACCCACTAACTGACGCAGTGAGGTCCAGATGCCAGAAGACAATTCCACACCAGCAAACACGGAAGAAATGATTTATCCAGCCCTGCCACTCAGAGATGTGGTGGTATACCCGCATATGGTGATCCCGCTGTTTGTAGGCCGTGAAAAATCCATCAAGGCGCTGGAAAAGGCCATGGACAGCAACAAGCAAATATTATTGGTTGCCCAGAAAAGTGCGGCTGACGATGAACCCGGTCTGGGTGATATCTATTCTGTCGGGACCCTGGCAAATATTCTGCAATTGCTGAAATTACCTGACGGCACAATCAAGGTACTGGTAGAGGGTTCATCCCGTGCCAGAGTAAACAGGTTTATAGAAACAGACACATTTTTTTCGGCTGCTGCAGAATTAGTGGAGTCCAATTATCAGGATGACCGTGAACTGGATGTCTTGTGCCGGTCGGCCGTAAACCAGTTTGAACAATATGTAAAGCTCAATAAAAAAGTCCCGCCCGAGATCATTTCTTCACTGGCCGGTATCGATGATGCCAGCCGTCTGGCAGATACTGTCGCTGCCCATATGGCCATCAGGATTGATGAGAAGCAACGCATACTGGAACTGGTCAATATCAATGAAAGACTGGAACATATTATCAGTCTGATGGAATCGGAGATTGATCTGTTACAAGTTGAAAAACGCATCCGTGGCCGGGTCAAATCGCAAATGGAAAAAAGCCAGCGCGAGTATTACCTGAATGAGCAGATGAAAGCCATCCAGAAAGAACTGGGCGATATGGATGATGTGCCGAATGAGATCGAGGAACTGACCAAGAAGATCGAAAAGGCCGGTATGCCCAAGGAGGCCAGGACCAAGGCAGAATCTGAATTGAACAAGCTACGTCTGATGTCACCCATGGCCGCGGAGGCCACCGTGGTCAGAAATTATATCGATTGGCTGGTGAATGTCCCCTGGAGCAGCCGCAGCAAGATCAGCCGCGGCCTGGAAAAGGCTGCGAAAATATTGGATGAAGATCATTATGGTCTGGAGAAGGTCAAGGAACGCATCCTTGAATATCTGGCTGTACAACATCGTGTGCGCAAATTAAAAGGCCCGATCCTGTGTCTCATCGGTCCTCCGGGTGTAGGCAAGACATCACTGGGCCGTTCTATCGCCAGGGCCACTAACCGCAAGTTTGTGCGTATGTCATTGGGTGGTATACGTGATGAAGCGGAAATACGCGGTCACCGCCGGACATATATCGGTTCCATGCCGGGCAAAATCATTCAAAGCATGGCCAAGGTGGAGAAAAAGAATCCACTGTTCCTTCTGGATGAAGTTGACAAGATGGCCATGGATTTTCGTGGTGACCCCGCCTCTGCATTGCTGGAAGTGCTTGACCCTGAACAGAACAATTCATTTAATGATCATTATCTGGAGGTTGATTACGACCTGTCAGAAGTCATGTTTGTGACCACAGCCAACAGTCTCAATATTCCGGCACCCTTGCTCGATCGTATGGAAGTCATCCGGCTGTCGGGTTATACGGAAGATGAAAAAGTTAATATAGCCTTGAAATATCTGATCCCCAAACAAATGGAACAGAATGGGTTAAAGTCAGACGAGATTAATATAACCGAAGCCACGATACACGAAATTATCCGCCACTACACACGTGAAGCTGGTGTGCGTAATCTGGAAAGAGAAATTGCCAATATTTGCCGTAAGGTGGTCAAACAGATACTCTTGAAACCGGGCAAGGGCCGGATCACAGTCACCCCGTTACGGCTGGAAAAACTGCTGGGGGTGAAACGTTTTCGCTTTGGCCGGGCAGAATCAGAAGATCGTGTCGGGCAGGTTACCGGTCTGGCCTGGACGGAAGTGGGCGGCGATTTGTTAACCATAGAAGCGGCAGTTGTTTCCGGCAAAGGCAAAGCAACGCATACCGGCCATTTGGGTGATGTGATGAAGGAATCCATTGAGGCGGCCATGACCGTGGTCCGCAGCCGCAGCGAAGTCCTTGGCATCAGTCCTGATTTTTACAAAGACCATGACTTCCATATTCACGTGCCGGAGGGTGCTACACCCAAGGATGGTCCCAGTGCGGGTGTCGCCATGTGTGTTGCGCTGGTGTCGGCTTTGACGGGCATTCCGGCACATTCTAATGTGGCCATGACCGGAGAGATCACTCTGCGCGGAGAGGTGTTGCCCATCGGCGGGTTGAAAGAAAAGCTACTCGCAGCTTTACGTGGCGGTATAGAAATCGTACTGATACCCTCTGAAAATGAACGTGAATTGACCGAGATACCGAAGAATATAAAACAGAATCTGGATATACGTCCGGTTCGCTGGATCGACGAAGTATTGCAGTTTGCATTGCAAAAGATGCCTGAAACTCTGGCTAGCAAAAAACAGCCCACAGAGGTAGTACAACAGGAAGACGTAAATAAAGATCAAAAAACTGATATGCTTAGACCACATTAATAAAGTGATTTGAATGTGATCTGAATAACACTATCAATTATTATATTGAAAGGGCCGCTTGACGTATATATGGCCAATTGGTATAAAACTCGCGCCAGGGCTAAATTTGCCGCGTTTTAATTTATTAGATTTCCATTTTTTTGTAACTTTAATCTTTTTTGTAACTTTGATCTTTTTTTGTAACATTAATCGAAACTTTTTAGGGACAACCAAATTAGGGGAATAATCACATGAATAAAGCTGAATTAATCGATGCAATTGCTGACTCAGCAGAACTTTCCAAGGCCTCCGCTTCCCGTGCACTGGATTCTGCGATTGAATCAATAACAAAAGCCCTGAAAAAGGGCGACACAGTAACCTTGGTAGGTTTCGGTACGTTCTCTGTCCGCAAACGGGCTGCAAGAATGGGCCGTAACCCGAGAACCGGCGAATCAATCAAGATCAAGGCTTCCAAAGTTCCGGGATTTAAGGCTGGTAAAGCACTGAAGGATGCCATAAACTAGCGCGCCTCCTGGGGGTGCTTATGCCCTTTCCGGGGCATTCGTATCCAGCGGGTGCTTAGCTCAGTTGGGAGAGCGTCGCCCTTACAAGGCGAATGTCGGGGGTTCGAACCCCTCAGCACCCACCAAAAAAATCCCGGAGTGGTAGTTCAGTTGGTTAGAATGCTGCCCTGTCACGGCAGAGGTCGCGGGTTCGAGTCCCGTCCACTCCGCCAAACTGAGAGATTTATGGGCGTGCCGTTGCGGTACGCCCTTTTTATTTCAGAAATTAACTATAAATAATGCTGCAAACAATTCGCGATAAAACCACTGGCTGGCTTGCAATAGCAATCGTTGCTGTTCTGATTGTCCCTTTTGCATTCTGGGGAATAAATTATTATTTCACAGGTGGAACAGAACCCAGTGTCGCCAAAGTCAATAACGCTGACATCAAATATAACCAGTTTCAACGGACATACGCCAATTACCGTCAACAGATGCAGGCCATGCTGGGGAACAGAGTTATGGGTCCTGCAGATGAGGAATTACTTAAACAACAGGCACTGGATATGCTGATAGACAGTGAACTACTCAATCAGGTTACGAGGAAAATCAAACTGGCAGCAAGTGATGACCAGGTCAGGGAAACGATAAAAAATATCGATGTATTCAAGGGAGAGGAAGGTTTCAGCAAGGAATTTTATCAGCGGACCGTCAGTATGCTGGGCATGCCGCCGGCAGCCTACGAACAGCAGATGCGCCTGGATATGATGTCCGAGCAATTACAGAGTGCAGTCGTCGAGAGTGAATTTGTCTCCAGACAGGCGGCAGAATATGCAGCCCGCCTTGCCAATCAGGAACGGAATGTCACATACGCCATTATCCCAGCGGAAAAATTCATTGAATCCATTGAAGTAAGCGATGAACAGATAGAAAAATTCTATAAAGAGAACACAAAACTTTATATCAAACCGGAACAAGTACGGATTGCATACATTTCCCTCTCGCTGGATAAACTTGCCGAAGATGTTCATATCGACGAGGAGGATCTACGCACATACTATGAAGCCAATAAGGCAAAATACGATACGGATGAACAACGGCAGGTTACCCAGATACTTTTGAAAGCAGAAGATATCAGTACAGAAGAGATTAAAGAGGCGACCCGGGCTGAGGCCAATAAAATTCTGGAGCGGATCCGCTCTGGCCAGTCATATGCGGACATAGCCAGGGTTTACACGGCAAACAAGGACTTTGATTTCACAATCAGTGAATATGGTTTTCTGGGTAGAGGCATACTGGAGCCAGAGGTGGATGAAGTTGTTTATTCAATGCAAAAGGATGAAATCAGCGATGTCGTACAGTCAAAACTCGGGTTTCATATCCTGGCACTGAGGGATATCAAGGGCGGCGTCATGAACACCTTTGAAAATTCACATGCAGATGTGGAAAATGATTACCGCAAAGAACAGGCAGAACGGCAATTTTTTGATCTTGCTGATCAACTTGCAACCACTGCTTATGAACATCCGGACACACTTGAAATCACTGCGGCGGAAACAGAATTATCGATAGAGGAAAGTGAATTCTTCAGCCCAACGGGTGGTGTCGAGGGACTGACTTCTAATCCGAAGGTCATTGCAGCCAGTTTCTCCGAGGATGTTCTGAAAGACGGGCATAACAGTGAAGTCCTGGAATTGTCAGAGACTGAACTGGCAGTTCTGCGTGTTGTGGAACATGTTCCCTCATCAAGGCGCCCATTGGAAGATGTCAGGGATGAGATTATTCATGACATAAAATTTACTACGGCAAGTGGACAGGCCTATGAACTGGGTCAGGAAGTCATTGCTGATCTGGAGGCCGGAAAAGAATTCGCAACAATCAGTGAAGACAGGCAGATAGAGTGGCAGGAAGTTACCGCACTCAAACGCGCTGATGTATCAGTGAACAGGGCAGTACTGAGGACTGCTTTCAGACTGGGCCGGCCACAGGAAGAAAAACCGCTGTTGGGAGGTATCTCACTGGGGACAGGTGACTATGCGGTCATTGCTGTGATTGCAGTGAATATTCCTGAACCGGCTACTATCAAGGACGCAGAAATAGAAAATACCCAAAAGCAACTCCAGGCATTGCGGTCTGCAGCGAGCTGGAAACAATTCTATGAAGAAATCAGGTCTGCAGCAAAAATCAGGGTATTTAAAGACAGGATCAGTAATACCGGTTTTTAATCCCTGAATAAAGAGTTACGCCGACTCATTATTCCAGGACGTTTTCCAGTATTGCCGCACCGGCACTGTCACCCCAGATATTTACCGTGGTACGGAGGCGATCCAGAAACCAGTCCACAGCAAGTATCATACCTATCCCTTCCAGCGGTAGATTGACTGCCGTCAAGACTATCACCATGGTGACCAGGCCTGCCTGCGGTATCCCTGCGGCACCGATGGCCGCCAGCGTTGCCGTGATGAAGATTATCACCTGTTCACTGAAACTCATCGAAACAGCATAAGCCTGGGCAATGAACATGACAGCAACCGCTTCATACAGGGCAGTCCCGTCCATATTCACGGTTGCTCCCAGCGGCAGGACAAATTTGACTGCTCTTTTGTCCACACCGGCCTCTATCGCACATTCAATGGTCAGGGGCAGGGTGGCGGATGAACTGGATGTACCAAAGGCAGTTAACAATGCCCGCAGCATGGTGTTGACATAGGCAAAACCCCTGCGGGTAAAGAAATAAAGTATGCCGAGCAATACAAAAAAATGGATTGTTAGTCCGAGAACCACGGTGAAGATATACCAGCCGACCTGGGTAATTTCATTCCAGAATGCCGCCCCGCCTCCTGCTTGCCCGAGCCGTGATGCAATCATGGCGAAGATACCAACAGGTGCAAAATACATAATCCATATCACTATCTTCATCATGACCTCATTCAGGCCATGGAAAAAATTAATCACCGGCCCACCCTTTTCACCGGTGGTGGTGAGGGCAGCACCGAATATCAGACAAAAAATAATAATCGGTAGCAATTGCGTCTCAGCCGCAGCGGCGATCAGGTTTGGGCTGATGAGTGACTGAATAATATCAACAAAGCCGATGGACTCTTTTCCCGGAACCGTACCGGCGACAGCCGTATGCTGGATATCGTAACCGGTTCCAGGCTGAATAATATTGACGAGTATCAAGCCTGTCAGGACAGCAAGCGCAGTCGTTGCTGCATAGTAAGTTACGGTGAGCCCACCCAGCTTACCGAGTTTGCGAACATCACCCAGTGAGGCAACGCCACTGATCACAGCAGCAACGATCAGTGGGATGATCGTCATCTTGAGGGTATCGAGAAACAGTATGCCGAGCCACTCGACGGCTTGCATGGCCGTGCCGAAAAACCAGCCACACAGGATACCGGCAAGCGCACCAATCAGAATGGCTTTCAGCAGTTTGTTGTTATGCGTAGTACTGATAGACAATGTTCTGGGTTTGCACTGGTTTACTTGAATTAAACCCGGCTCAATTTCTGCGCTGAAATCTAAAATGCGGCACCGATAGCATTATATCCGCAATCCACATACGTGATTTCACCTGTGACAGCCGAGGCGTAATCCGAGCAGAGAAAAGCTGCGACATTGCCAACCTCATCGATGGTGACATTGCGCCGCAACGGAGCGGCCTTTTCCACATAGGCCAGAAAATCACGCAGACCGCTGATACCGGATGCAGCCAGTGTCCGTATGGGGCCGGCGGAGATGGCATTTACCCTGATTCCCTCCGGGCCGAGACTGGCGGCCATGTAACGCACGTTGGCTTCCAGACTGGCCTTGGCCACACCCATCACATTGTAATTCGGCATGGCCCGGACAGCGCCGATATAACTCAGTGTCAGCATGGCGCCATTACGTCCTTTCATCATCGGACGTGCCGCATCACCCAGTGCAGTGAAACTGTAAGAACTGATCTCATGTGCCATAAGGAAACCTTCCCGGGTCACACTTTCCAGGTACGAACCTTCAAGCTGTTCACGTGGTGCAAAGGCAATGGAATGTACCAGGATATCCAGACTGTCCCAGTAATCATCTATGTGATCAAATGCTGCCTGGATCTGTTCATCACTCGCCACATCGCAGGGTACGGTGATTCCGGAATCCAGCTCTGCTGCAAAAGACTCCACACGCTCCCGCAGTTTTTCATTCTGATAGGTAAAGGCCAGATCCGCACCTTCGCGGCGCATGGCCTTGGCGATTCCCCAGGCAATAGAACGGTTGCTGGCAACCCCAACGATTAATGCGCGTTTACCTTCAAGTAACCCCATATTTTCATCCTTATCGTTATTAAATTGATCCTTGGTGTAATTTCAGTGTTTAAGTGTACAGAAGAATGATGATGTTTATAATACTCATCATGCACAAAATGACCCCCCGTACAGTGACATAATAACGAATAATGACCAGAATTACCCTTTACGGGATACTGAGCACACTCATCTGGATGTACGGTTGCAGCGATGAACCGTGGAATAATCCCTATCCTTACAATCAGTCGCGCAGCAATATTTATTACGATGTGTTTGAAGAACGGCCCAAACATCTTGACCCGATCAGCGCCTACAGCGCCAATGAATATGTCTTCCTGGGTCAAATCTACGAACCTCCTCTACAGTATCATTTCCTCAAACGTCCCTATGAACTAACTTTGCTGACGGCAACCAAAATCCCCGAAGTGGAGTATTTTGATACAGACGGCAATCAGTTGGCCGCAGATGCGCCGGCGGAGATGGTGCACCGGGCAATCTACCGGATCACTATCCGGCCAGGCATACTGTTTCAGCCACATCCGGCCTTTGCAAAAGATGAGGCCGGTAATTACCGCTACCACCATTTGAGTAAAGAAAATATTGCACGAGTAAATACGTTGGCTGATTTCCAGGAAACCGGCACACGTGAATTGACGGCAGAGGATTATCTTTACCAGATCAAACGTTTTGCCCACCCCGGCGTACATTCACCGGTGGCCGGTCTGCAGGGGAAATATATTCTGGGCTTGCAGGAATTGTCTGAACAACTGGCCGAAGAACACGCAGACAATCAACATGAGGATGGTTATATCGACCTTCGGGAATATGATCTTGAGGGTGTGAAGATTCTTGATAGATATACTTACGAGGTCATATTAAAAGAAAAATATCCGCAGTTTATCTACTGGTTGTCCATGCCGTTTTTTGCCCCGATGCCGTGGGAGGCCGATCGCTTCTATTCACAGTATGGCATGAAAGATAAAAATATAGTGCTGAACTGGTATCCGGTTGGGACAGGACCGTACATGTTGATCGAAAATAATCCAAACCGACGCATGGTGCTGGAGCGAAATCCCAATTTTCGTGGTGAAACTTTTCCACAAACGGGGGAAGAAGAAGACGTGGTCAATGGATTTCTCCGGGATGCCGGACAGACCATGCCATTCATAGACAAGGCGATATACAGTCTGGAAGTGGAAAACATTCCGGCATGGAACAAGTTCTTGCAAGGTTATTATGATGTTTCCGATATACAGTCAGACAGTTTCGATCAGGCGGTACAGTTCAATGCACAGGGTGGGGCCGAACTCACAGAGGAGATGCAGGCAAAAAATATCAGGTTGCTTACTGCGGTGACCACATCAATCTTTTACATGGGATTTAACATGCTGGACGAGGTTGTGGGTGGTGACAGTGAACAAGCCAGGTTGTTACGCCGCGCCATCTCCATAGTGGTTGATTATGACGAATATATTTCCATTTTTGCCAATGGCCGCGGTATGCCCGCACAGGGCCCATTACCTCCCGGTATTTTCGGACATATGGAAGGTGAGGCCGGAACCAATCATTATGTCTACCAGTGGCAGGATGGCAGGACTGTGCGGCGTTCTGTCAAAGAAGCTCGGGATCTTATGGTGCGGGCGGGTTATCCCAACGGCCGCGATAGCGCATCGGGCAGAGCTCTGATCCTGTACCTGGATACACCCGCAGCCGGTCCCGGGACCAAGGCGTTGTTTGACTGGTATCGAAAACAGTTTGCCAAGCTGGGGATTAATCTCGTGATCCGGGCCACGGATTACAACCGCTTTCAGGAAAAAATGATCAAGGGCACGGCGCAGATTTTCGTGTGGGGTTGGAATGCGGATTATCCCGATCCGGAAAATTTTATGTTTTTGCTTTATGGCCCGAATGCCAAGGCCACCAGGAACGGGGAAAATGCGGCGAATTATCAGAACCCGGAATTTGATCAGTTATTCAACCAGATGAAAAGCATGGCCAATGGACCGGAACGACAAGTGGTACTGGATGAAATGATTGAGATCGTCCGCAAAGATGCGCCATGGATCTGGGGTTTCCATCCGGTGGGCTTTTCGCTGCATCACGGCTGGTACAGCAATGCAAAACCGAACCTTATGTCCAATAATACCTTGAAATACAAGCGAATCGATCCGGATTCAAGATACGAAATGCGTAAAAAATGGAACCAGCCTGTGTTGTGGCCGGTCTTGCTGCTATCTGTGTTATTAATCATCAGCATCATCCCCGCCTGGTTTAGCTATAAGCGCCGCGAACGTTCAGCTGCCCTATGATTAATTACATCTTACGCCGGATTATTTATGCCATTCCAATCCTGATTGGTGTCAACATCATCACTTTTGTATTGTTTTTTGTCGTGAATACTCCGGACGAGATGGCCCGCATGCACCTTGGCCAGAAACATGTGACCCTGGAGGCGATTGATAAATGGAAAAGTGAACGTGGGTATGACAAGCCAGTCGTCTGGAATACCGCTGCCGACAGTATGGGAAAGTTCACCGATACGATTTTCTTTAATAAATCCATCCGCTTGTTTGTGTTTGATTTCGGTCAATCTGACAACGGACGTGATATCGGTTATGACATCAGCCAGCGTATGTGGCCCAGCCTGGCGATTACAGTTCCTAGTTTGTTACTTGGATTACTGGCCTATATCAGCTTTGCACTTATACTTGCGTTTTTCCGTGCCACTTATATTGATATCTGGGGTGTGGTGATCTGCGTCATCATGATGTCTATTTCCAGCATGTTCTATATCATCGGCGGGCAGTTTGTGATCAGCAAGTTGTTGCACCTGGTGCCGATCTCGGGTTACGACAGCGGCTTCGAAGCGATTAAATTTGTTGCCTTGCCGGTACTGGTTGGTTTAATTGGCAGTATCGGTTCATCAACACGCTGGTATCGCACCATCTTCCTGGAAGAAATGCACAAGGACTTTGTACGTACGGCACGTGCCAAGGGATTATCAGAGAAAGTTGTCCTGTTCCGTCATGTCCTGCGCAACGGACTGATTCCGATATTGACCGGTGTGGTTGTGGTATTACCCATGTTGTTTATCGGCAGTCTCATTACGGAATCATTTTTTGCCATTCCCGGCCTGGGCAGTTACACCATCAATGCCATACAAAGCCAGGATTTTTCCATCGTCCGTTCTATGGTCTATCTCGGTTCAGTTTTGTACATCATTGGCCTGATCCTGACGGACGTCTCCTATACTATCGCCGATCCACGTATCCGGCTGGAGTAACAATACGGTCATGCCTGTTATTTTCATTACCGATGCCCTGATATTTTTATTGCTGGTCATGGTAGCGTTATTTGTAGGGTACTCGGCCCGGCATGAACACATGCGTGTCCCCTGGCGGCAGGTCGGTGAACGTCCGCTAGCCATGGCCTCGGCGGTTGTCCTGCTATTCTATATTACGATTGGTCTGCTGGATTCGATCCATTTTCATCCCCGGCTCGAAGGCACTGGGCATGTGGAGATTATGTATTCAATCGAGATACTCAGTGCGCTGGATGTACTCACTGAAAAATTACAATCACAAACAGAAAAAACCTACTCGGCCCCATTTGCTACTCATGCTTTTTCAAAGGAAGTCATTTCACTGCCCGATGGCAGAGAAGTACGGGATTATCCACGTCTGTTGTATGGTGGCAGTCATCTTGTTGATACGGAACAGGAATTCACGATGGACGTCGTACTCAAGACAGTGACGGGGATAATTATCGGAATCATTATCTGGTGCATGTTGTCGATAGTCATTCTTTTTCTGTTATCACGAAACAGGGAAGAAGATCTCAAATCGACTATGGATAGTGTCATAAATTACCAAAATAAAATTCCCTGGCATGTAATCCTGATCACGCTGGGTATCCTTGTGGTAATCAGCTCTGCCATTGCCTGGTTATCCAATTATTATCATGTACTGGGCACCGACAAGGTCGGGCAGGATGTGCTTTATCAATCACTCAAGAGTATCCGCACCGGGCTGCTGATTGGGACATTGACCACGCTGGTCATGCTGCCGTTTGCCATCGCCATGGGCATCATGGCCGGTTATTTCCATGGCTGGATTGATGACGTCATCCAGTATATCTATACCACACTCAATTCCATTCCCGGTGTATTATTGATTGCGGCCTCCATACTCATGCTGGATGTGTACATGACCAATAATGCAGACAGCTTCACCAGTATGGAACAACGTGCTGACATGCGCCTTTTATTTTTGTGCTTGATTCTGGGTATCATGAGTTGGACCGGGTTATGCCGGCTGTTGCGTGGTGAAACCATGAAGCTGTGCGAAGTTGATTATGTGCAGGCAGCACAGGCCTTTGGTGTGAGTCATTTTACGATTATGCTGCGCCACGTCCTGCCAAACGTCATGCATATTGTGATGATTTCTATCGTAATCGATTTCAGTGGTCTGGTACTGGCTGAGGCGGTACTGGCCTATATCAATATCGGCGTCGACCCCAGTATGTCAAGTTGGGGTAATATGATAAACAGTGCCCGCCTGGAAATGGCGCGTGAACCGATAGTCTGGTGGTCACTCGGTGCTGCCTTTGTATTTATGCTGGGTCTGGTATTAGCAGCCAATCTGTTTGCCGATGCCGTACGCGATGCCTTCGATCCCAGGATCAGAACCACGATCTGAGATGAGCAATGACTGAAAACAAGAATTTAACCTTACCCGATAAACAACCGGCCATCCGTGTTGCCGCCATGCCGAAGGACACCAACTCGGGCGGGAGTATTTTTGGCGGCTGGATCATGTCCCAGGTTGATGTCGCCGGTGCCATTGTAGCATTGGCCCGCGCAAAGGGCAGGGTAGCGACTGTCGGGGTGAAATCGTTTGAATTTCATGAACCGGTTTTTGTTGGCGATTTGGTGAGTTGTTATGCCGATGTGATCAGGGTGGGCAGGACTTCTATCACTGTCAGGGTTGAAGTCTATGCCCAGCGTAATCCTTCTGACCCGCAGACGGTGAAAGTCACCGAGGCCGAACTGACCTATGTTGCTCTGGATGAAAATCGTCGCCCACGCAAGATTCCTGAAAGCTGAAAATTAATGACTACGGAAGACAGGAAGTATACAGTGAAAAAATTATGTTTATTAAAATTTTATTTTATGTTTTCTCAAGCTGCATCCATACACACATTCGTGGTTTCTATTTTGCATTAACAGGATAATAATATTCACGATGCCAACATTACTTGAAGTCAAGGACCTGCAAACCTGGTTTGGAGAAGATGCCAAGGCCATACGTGCTATTGATGGCATAGATTTCAAAATCGATCAGGGTGAAACATTTGTATTGCTTGGTGAATCAGGTTGCGGTAAATCCATCACTGCATTATCTATAATGCGTCTGTTGCCAACCGCAGCGCGTATCAGGGGCGGTGATGTTCACCTGCAGGGTAAAAACCTGTTTGAACTGCCGGAATACGCCATGCGCGATATACGAGGTGGTAAAATTGCCATGATCTTTCAGGAACCGCAAAGTTCCCTGAATCCGGTACTGACGGCGGGCCAGCAAATCGGCGAGACACTGCAACGGCACAAAGGCCTGAAAGGCAGAAAACAGCGCGACCGTACCGTGGAATTACTCAATGAGGTGGGTATCCCTGAACCGGAACGGCGCATCGATGAATATCCGCACCAGTTTTCCGGCGGAATGAAACAACGCATCATGATCGCCATGGCACTGGCTGGCGAACCGGCATTACTTATTGCGGACGAACCCACCACGGCACTGGATGTGACTATCCAGGCACAGATCCTGAAACTGATGCAGAAACTGCAGGATGATACCGGCATGGCGATCATGTTTATTACGCATGATCTCGGCGTCGCCTCGGAAATCGCTGATCATATTGCAGTCATGTATGCAGGAAAAATAGTAGAAACGAACACACGTCAGGCATTTTTTTCATCTCCTCAGCACGAATATTCAAAACATTTATTTAAGATGGTGCCAGGCAAGGCCAAACGTGACAGTGAGACTGCAACTTCTGACGGAACCCCGGAGAAGAAACTGTTATTAACCGTAAATGATCTCAAGGTTTACTATCCGATACGCAAGGGCCTGCTCAAACGTGTTGTGGGCCATGTGAAGGCTGTAGATGATGTTTCGATCAGGATACATCGCGGTGAAACGGTTGCCATGGTTGGTGAATCCGGTTCAGGCAAGACCACAATGGGCAAGGGCATCCTGCAGTTAATCAAACCCACCAATGGACGGGTGCTGTTTGAAGGTATAGAACTGACACAACTGAACGAAAAAGACATGCGTAAACACCGCACGGACATTCAGGTGGTCTTTCAGGATCCATATTCCTCCATGAATCCGCGCATGATGGTTTCAGATATTATCATGGAAGGGATGATTGCTCAGGGCATAGGCAGTTCAACAGTGGAAAGATTACAACGTGTAGACAGATTGCTGGATCAGACCGGTTTGCTGCCGGAACATAAATTTCGTTATCCGCATGAATTTTCCGGAGGCCAGCGCCAGCGTATCTGTATTGCCAGGGCATTGGCGGTTGAGCCGAAACTCATTGTGTGTGATGAGCCAACCAGTGCACTGGATGTCTCGGTGCAGGCGCAGATACTGCGTTTATTAAAACAATTACAAGACGATCTGGGCCTGGCCTACCTGTTCATTACACATAATATCAGTGTAGTGGAATATATCGCCCATTATGTCGCCGTAATGTATGATGGCAGAATCGTGGAGCAGGGCAAAGTGGATGATGTGCTCTATAATCCACAACACCCCTATACACAGAAATTACTCTCCGCTGTACCACGTATAAGAACAGCATATGGCAGTTAGTAGTTGGTATATGAAATATGATATATATGAAAACATCTGCTACCTTCAACCACATCCTGACTACTACCTGTTGAATGGAAAATAATCTCACATTAATTTTCAAGGCCATACATTTTGCAGCTGATAAACACCGTGGACAAAGCCGCAAGGATGAAAATAACACTCCTTACATAAATCACCCGATTGCACTGGCCAATCTTCTCACAAACCAGGCCGGGATATCGGATGTCAATGTCATTGCGGCCGCCATCCTGCATGACACGGTAGAAGATACTGATGCTACGGTGGATGATATTGAAGATCTGTTTGGCAGGACTGTCAGGGACATCGTCATAGAAGTTACAGATGACAAATCCCTTCCAAGCCCGGAACGCAAGCGTTTGCAGATCGAACATGCCGGAAAACTGAGTCACGAAGCAAAATTGGTAAAACTCGCTGACAAAATCAGCAATCTGCAGGACATTATCACCAGCCCGCCGGTCAGATGGAGCCTGGAACGGAAACGGGAATACTTTGACTGGGCCAAGGCCGTGATCGATCAACTGCGCGGCACCAATGAAAAACTTGAAGCCTTGTTTGATAAGGTTTATCAGCAGAAACCCTGAGCATGGGATAGGGCTTGGAGCAAGTCTGCAGATGCAATAGAATTATTTTCCGGATAAGTCCGAGGTCAATTTCCGCTCGTTAAAATATAACAGCAGATCCGGTTGTTTGCTTTTCAGACAGTAGTCCATTTGCCAGTAATTCATCGTAATTGAAAACACAGTTCTTGCCATGTTCCTTTGCATAGTAAAGTGCCTTGTCCGCCCGTACCAGTATGGTATGTGGATAATCTGTTTCCATTAGCCTGGCAAAACCAATACTGATAGTGGTTTTTCCAATCTGGGGGAAATCATGTCCGGCAATTGCCTGTGAGAAACGTTCAAAAACCCGTTTGGCCATTTCTGGTGAAGTAGGCTCCAGAATAACCACAAATTCCTCCCCGCCAAATCTGAACAATAAATCTGAATTGCGGAAATTCTGTTTCATTTTTTGCGACAGTGTTAATATGACTTCATCACCGAACAGATGACCATAGGTATCATTAATGCTCTTGAAATTATCTATATCCAGCATGGCCAGCCAGGTACAGGACATTGCTTCAGGGTGCCGTTTCTCGGAAGTCGGAGGAGAAGCATTATATGTTGCCTGTTTTTCCCTCTGGGCCTGAAGCAGTTTGTCCAGCTTGAGGTCAAAAGTGCGTCTGTTCAGGAGGCCGGTTAATTTGTCCCGTTCGCTTTCATTCAGAATGGCCAGATAATTATTGTAGATGGTAATGAGAGCCTCAATCAAAGTATGCCAGGGAGTTAATATCTCATGGCTTTCAAGGCTTAATACTCCACCGACTTTATGATCGAGAAAAACGGGATAGAGTAGATGTGTGTATCCATCATCTGTTTCTGAACGGATAACAGCTGCAGACTGAAAGCATTGATGAACGTTATTATTTGCAGTGACTACCTGCTTTTCACTGCTCCAGTTGTAATTTTTTCCATTTTCATTGTTTTCCGATACAGAAAGCCGGACTACCTCTTCAACCTTATCTGCAGAACTGTTCTGAAGTGATTTGTACAGGGCGATTGCACTTACCGGAATAAATTCAGCCAATGTGCTGACCAGACTTAATTCGAGTGAGTCTATATCACGCTGACGGGTGATCTCAATGACAGATTTGAGGATCCGGTCATTCATTCATGTCATGACTGGAATTCATTGTGCAGCGCATTAGGTTTGGTTTTTCTGTTTATTATTTTATTAATAATCAATTGGTTAACAACAAGAGAAGTATGAATACCTTACACATTATATAAGATGTGATTTGGCAAAAAAAGTTATCAATAACACAATGCATCTTTAATTCAGATTTATTTTGCAGATTTGTTTGCAGAAAGTCATGACAACCTGTTTTCAGAAAGTTTATTTGCTTTTGGCATAAGATGAATCGCTTCAGTCAAAAGCGAAACATTAATTTCTTCTCCTTCAACAAGATGATTCCTGCGGGCAGTATGCGTAGGTATGTTGAGGCTCAATACGTCTGCACATCCATTCAGCTTCATAATGATAGATGTGTTTTCGCCTAAAGGAATGGATTGATCGATGAACCCGCTGACCGGATTCTCCCGTTCTCCCCGGGAAGGACGATCGTGCCTGTGCAGTATGATGCTCTCTGGTGGAATGATCCAGTCCACTGTGGTTTCCGGTGTAAATTCCTCACGCAGTACACATTCAAGTTCATATTTGTTCCACTTTAGATAAGTCAATTTTTTTACTGCATCATGCCGGACAATTTCACCTGAGAAGACATTCACCATATCCACCAGATAGGCAACTTCGGCATTGGCCGGTTTGGACATAACTATTTCCGGTATACCGGTTTGCAGCGATGATCCATTGTGCAGTATGCACATTCGGTCAGCCAGCATGCGGGCCTCATCCAGATCATGTGTGACAAGAATAATCGGAATATTGAGTTTCATGCGCAGGCGTACCAGTTCCTGACGTAATTTGCGGCGGGTAACCTGATCGACAGCACTGAAAGGTTCATCCAGTAATAATATGGCTGGTTCTCGTGCGAGCGCACGGGCGAGTGCAACACGTTGTTGCTGGCCGCCGGATAGTTCTGACGGATAACGATTTTCCAGTCCTTCAAGATTCACCAGATCAAAAAGCTGATGCACACGATTCATGTGTTTATCTGCTGACAAATGGCCCATTGCAATCTTTACATTGTTACCTGCGCTTAAATGCGGAAAGAGAGAATAATGCTGGAACACCAGGCCGGCGGAACGTTTTTGTGGTGGCATGAAATATTGGGTGCTGGTATCAAGCCAACGCGATCCGCGGCATTCGATTGTACCGTTTTCAGGACGATATAAACCGGCTATCGACCTTAGGATTGTCGTTTTGCCGCTGCCTGACGGGCCAGCGAGAACCAGCAGTTCACCTTCTTCACAGCAAAATTCTACTGCCAGCGGGATTGGCCCGGTCTGGTTCAGTTTGATAGAAAGCGCCGTCATATGAATTTCAGACACCCCTTAACGGCCGCCGCTTTCCTGCCAGCGTATATACCAGGCTGATGGAGAAAAATGACAATCCGAGCAGTAACAGCGACATTGTACCGGCTGCAGTATGATCAAAGGCCTGTACCCGATCATAAATGGCAATGGCGATCGTTTTGGTTTCACCCGGGATATTGCCGCCTATCATCAATACAACCCCGAACTCGCCCAGTGTATGTGCGAAAGTCAGTGCAAAAGCTGAAACAATACCCGGCCATGAAAGCGGTAATTCAATCCGCCAGAATGTTTGCCATGAGGATAATCCGCTGACCCAGGCGGCTTCGCGCATGGTATGAGGTATGGATTCAAACGCACGTTGCATGGGTTGCACGGCAAAGGGAAGGTTAAAGATAACGGATGCAACAACCAGCCCTTCAAAGCTGAAAACCAGGGTTGATCCAGACAATGATTGAAAAGCCTGTCCGATTGGCGATGCTTGCCCGAAAGCAACCAGCAGGTAATAACCAAGTACTGTAGGCGGCAGCACCAGTGGCAGGGCGATGAGGGCTTCAATAAAACCCTTATATGAGAATATATGCCAGGCAAGCAGGCGGGATATGATGATCCCTAACGGCAGCAGGATGATACATGTGTATAACGCCAGCCTGATTGAAAGTTCCAGTGCATTCCAGTCCATGTGTTTACCTTAATTCAATTCTTCCGGCAGGACAAAACCGTACTGTTCCAGAATTTTATGGGCTGGTTGTGACTGAACATAATCATAAAATGCATGAGCTGTTGGTCCCGCACTTTTAAGAAGTACCATCCGTTGCCGCAATGGATTATGCCATTCAGCCGGTATGAGCGCGTAATTTCCCAACGTTGTCATATTCGGAGACAAGGCAAGTGAATACGCAATAATGCCGCCCTGTGCTGAACCTGATGCGGCAAACTGCGCTGCCTGTGAAACGTTTTCACCCAAAACCAGGCGGGGACGGATCCGATCCCAGATGCCGGCATGGCGCAAGGCTTCTTCCGCACACTGGCCGTAGGGTGCATGCTCCGGGTTGGCAATGGCAAAATGATTAATCCGGTTGTCATTTAATGCCGTAGCCAGATCATTCAATGAGCCATCTGCCTTGAGCGGTGATCCATGAGGTATAAAGATCACTATGCGTCCTATGGCATAAAGCATCCCTTCATCCAGTGTATCGCCTTCACGGTACAGGGCCAATACATACTCTTCATCGGCAGACATATACATCTGAAAAGGTGCGCCATGCGCAATCTGGTAGCGGAAATTTCCGGAAGAACCAAAAGCGAGTTTTATTTTTTTACCGGTTTGTTGTTGAAACAAACCGGCCAATTCTTCAAGTGCGAATTGCAGATCGGATGCAGCAGCAATTACCGGTATGTCATCAGCATATACAGGCGCAGATTGGGAAAAAAGACAGAAAAATAAAATAAATAACCATTTTCGCATGTCATTTATCTGCCGGTGTACGCATGGTGACAAATTCTTCCGCTGCAGTGGGATGTATACCTATAGTGGCATCAAATGTAGCTTTGGTAGCACCGGCCTTGAGTGCGATCGCAATCCCCTGGATGATTTCACCGGCGTCTGATCCAACCATGTGCACTCCGACAACACGATCAGATATTTTATCGACGATGAGTTTCATAAAAGTCCGTTCGTCGCTGTCAGTGAGACTCAGTTTCATCGGTTTGAATTTTAATTTATAGATCACCACCTCGCCATACTTTTCCCTGGCCTGTTCTTCTGTCAGACCCACTGTCGCCAGATTCGGTTGGCTGAATACACAAGTTGGAATATCCGAATAATCAACAGCAGCATTCTGTTTATCAAACAGATACCGGGCCAGCACCATACCTTCTGCGAGTGCGACGGGTGTCAGATTGACACGATCCGTTACGTCACCGATAGCATAAATAGAGGATACTGTAGTCTGGTAGTAATCATTGACGATCACAGCACCATGATTGTTGAGTTTGATATTTACATTTTCCAGACCGATATTTTTGGTATTCGGTGTACGGCCGGTGGCATACATAATTAAATCAGTGATTAGTGATTGGTGATTGGTGGGATGGGCAATGTATTGATGACCTTTCTTTTCAATACGTTCAATGTTGGTATCGAACAAAAGTTTAATACCTTTTTTGCGCATTTCATCAGCAAGGACTTCGCGGAGGTCACGATCGAAGCCGCGCATGAACAATGGGCCGCGGTAGACGAGCGTCGTGTCCATACCCAGACCATGAAAGATGCCGGTGAATTCAACAGCAATGTAACCGCCACCGACAACGACGATCCTCTCCGGAAGGTGATTGAGAAAAAAGGCTTCGTTGGAAGTAATAACATGTTCCTTGCCGGGAAAATCCGGCACACTGGGCCAGCCACCGGTAGCGATCAGGATACGTTCTGCCGTGATCTTTTCACCATTAATACCGATGGTGTGTTCGTCGACAATAGTGGCATGTCCATCCATGATCTCGACACCCGCACCCTCAAGAATGTGTTTATAAACGCCATTCAGGCGTTCTATTTCCCTGTTCTTGTTAGTGAGGAGCTTGTGCCAGTCAAAACGGGCATTGTCTGTCGTCCAGCCGAATGATCTTGCCGTTTCAAATTCCTCGGCAAAATGTGAGGCATAAACAAACAGCTTTTTGGGTACGCAACCGACATTCACACAAGTTCCGCCGTAGTAACGGTCTTCTGCAATGGCTACTTTTGCACCAAAAGTTGCGGACATGCGGGCAGCACGCACACCACCGGAACCCGCTCCTATTACAAATAGATCATATTGATAAGTCATTAACTGTCCGTTTCGATTAAAGATAAACCGCCATTTTTATTGAATTTTACCTATAATGCATCATTTTAAAAACACTGCCAAAATACCCGAAAGAAACTGTGACCATAAATAGACTGGAATTCCGTATATCATGATTATGCTGTGTTCGAATGCAAACCATACCGATTAATATATGACTATCGGGCAGACCAGCGAAGCTCAGTCAAGATACAATCGTGGCCGGTTAATGACGTGGGCCGCCTACGCATCGGTTTTTGCAGGTTCATTACTGACTGTAATAAAGTTGATTGCCTTTGTCTTTACCGGTTCGGTCGCATTATTGACCAGCCTTATCGATTCCTTGATAGATGTCGTTGCATCACTTATCAATATGTTTGCCGTGAAACAATCGCTGATTCCGGCTGACGATGAACATCGCTTTGGACACGGCAAGGTGGAATCCCTTGCCGGTCTGGCACAGGCGGCATTTATCTTTGGATCTGTTCTTTTCATTCTGTTTGAGGCAGTGAACAAGCTGGTCAATCCGGTAAAGGTGGAACATGGCATGCTGGGCATTGGCGTCATGTTGATATCTATTGTCGTGACGATAACACTCGTTTTGTTTCAACGTCATGTTATCCGGAAAACCGGTTCGGTAGCTATCAGTGCGGATTCGGTGCATTACGCCTCTGATTTATGGTTTAACATCAGCGTTATCGTTGCCATTGTCCTCAGTTATTATTTTGATTTTATACTGGCTGATCCGGTCATTGCCCTGGGTATCGCTGTTTACATTATTTACAATGCATGGCGCATAGCCATGACTTGTCTGGATCAGTTAATGGATCGGGAATTGCCGGACGAAGACAGGGAAAATATCAGGCAGATTGCATTGGCGCATTCAGACGTCAAGGATGTACATGGTTTACGCAGCCGTGCATCAGGCCAGGATATTTTTATCCAGTTGCACCTGGAGATGGACCATAAACTCGATCTTGAAACGGCGCATGCTATAGCACTGGATGTTGAGGAAAAAATCTGCGCGGCCTATCCCAATGCCGATATAATCATTCATCAGGATCCGGATACAGAAAAAAATAAAGGCTGAAATAAGTTCAGCCTTTTGATTCAAGGTTACAGCCTGATCCGTCAGAAGGAGGAGAAAAAAGTCTAAAACATTTCTAGAATCCGGCTACGCAAAAGAGAAGGCCGCCGATAGTCTGCGGTTTGAATTTTTTTCTTAATATCTTTTTCAGCAGACCAGTTGTATTTGATCTCTCAAGGTGCGACTGAAAATCCCTTTCATATTCTTCTGCATATTTGTTTTTGAATATAAAATCATCGAACGCAACATTTTTATAGATGTTGTTATCAGACTGTCCAAGTTCCGGAACAAACATCCAGCTATGGTTATACCGTCGGCAGCAGTAACCGTAATTACCTTTATAACAACAACTGTAGACGTTCATATGACCTTCAATATTTATCAATAATCTGATTCCTGGTTTCTTACCAAGCAAGTGCCATGCCTGATTATCTTCATTAACCCAACCTATAGATGTAATTAAATTTTTATAAAAATCATTATGTTGAATAAAATGTTTGCTAAGAAGCTGTAAGTTGAAGAAAAAACGGGGGACAGAATCATAGGCAACTGTCATTTTTAAACGACAGATTCAGGAGAGCGACTGAAGGAAATTAAAAGGTCGAGCTTGCGGTAGAGAGGCTTGCCGAGAGTTGTTTCTTGAGACTTTCTGACTCCTGAATCTCTGCATCTGTCAGTTGTTCCCTTAATGAATCACGCCGGTGAATATCCAGTACATTGCCTTGCTCAGCCAGGAGGCTATACCAGGCAAATGCCAATGGTCTGTTTGGTTGCACACCATCTCCGTTCAGATAGACATTACCCAGACTGCGCTGGGCGATGGTCAGGCCCTGCCGGGCAGCTTTCTCATACCATTCAACAGCCGCCGGTAGATTTTTTGCCACACCATGACCGTTGGCATAGGCCAGGGCGAGTTGATATTGGGCTGATGCATGCCCCAGCATGGCTGCGTTCTCAAATAATTTGAAGGCATTGTTATAATTTTGCGGGACACCTTCGCCATAGGTATAGGCCGACCCTCTTTCGTAATCACTTTGCCCTGGTATGCTTATTGTTATTGGTTTGGTGCTTGCAGGTTCAGGCATACCGGCCACCGCTTGTGTATTACCGGTTGTTGCTTCAGCTATTTCATCTTCATCATCATCCGATTTGAATAATCCGCCAACAAACCCGAATAAGCCATCTTTATCATCCTCTGTTTCCGTGGTTGTCGTAATTGACTGTTCAGCGCTACGGTCAACTTCATTGTCGGCCGGTTTTTCCGCTACAACGTGTTGCAGCTTTTCCAGATTTTGCCGGGCGGTTTCATGTCCCTGCCGTGCCGCCCGCTCATACCAGTTTCTGGCTTCCAGATCATTTTGTGCTGTCCCTTCACCCATCCGGTACATATTGCCGAGATTATATTGGGCTTCTATTTTGTTTTGCAGGGCGGCCCGCCGGTACCAGAGAAAAGCCTGGGCAAGATCCCGGTCAACCTTGTTGCCCTGGTAATAGCTATCACCAAGTTCTAACTGGGCATCCGGATTGCCCGACACTGCGCGTGAAATCAGACCATCGATAGAATCTGCGGGGACGGTTTCAAGCTGTTGCTCAATTTCTGCTTCAAGTGTCACGGTTTGTGCTGGAATTTCTGCTTTTGCAATTTGCAATTCTTCCATCCCGCGCAGACCGGCTTCTTCAGTCACTGTTTCTGCAGTTTCAACATCAGTTACAGATTCTGACTCAGGTGCGGTTTTCGTTTCTGTCCCGGCTGTTCCGGTATCATCCCGTGAGAACATGCGGCCAAAGAAACCGGCCAGACCCCCGGTTTTTTCTTTTGTGTCTTCTGTAGTGGCAGAGGGCGATATTTCAGATGCCGTTACCGGTTCGGCAATAACTTCCTTTTCGGGTGGCGCTACAACTGCGGTTGCTGGAGAGGTAATGACATCTTCGCTTTGGATTATTTCCAGCGATTCCATACGCGGACGTGTGAGATCAGATATGGGGGTTACGGTTTTACCCGGTATAAAGATGGGTTTCTTTGCCTCTTCAGCAAGGGCTGGAGGCTCCGGAGTTTTTATTTCCGCTTTAGCAGGAATCTCATGATCTGTTTCAGGTACAGCCACAACCAATGCGGGTTCTTCCACTTCTGCGATGACAGGAGTGGTTTTTTCAATCAATACTTCATCAACCAAAGGCTCCGGCGCTGGTTCAGGTGTTGCCGCAGTCTCCGCAGGTTTTGTTGTTTCTAAAGTTGCAGTCTCAGGTAGTGGAATCTCTTCCGGCTTATTGGACTTGAATATATTTTTTAATTTTCCGAAAAGACCACCGGATTTTTCCGGTTCCTCAGCCGGTGCTGGCACACGTTCAGCGGCAACCACAGCCGGTTCGCTTTCGGTTATAGTCTGCGCCACGGGTGCTGCGACTATTCCTTGACTGGCAGTGGCTTCTATCTTTTTTTCTACGGGTGTAGTGATTGTTTCAGTTACTGCAACGGGTTGTTCTTTTTCAACAGGGGGTGCGGGTAGGGGGGTGGTTTTTTCCTTTGATGCCCCGGCTATGCTGCGTTCCAGGCTCTCAACCTCGGTTTTTGCCGCTTCATAATTCTGATCGGCGGCCAGCCGGTACCATTTCAATGCCTCGTCCGTGTTTTTCTGTACACCTTTACCGGCACGGTAAATAGACCCCAGGTTATATTGGGCCACGGCATTGCCCTGGCTGGCAGCCTTGCGGTACCACTCAACCGCTTTTGCATAATCCTTGGGTAACCCATCACCGGTATGGTATAGACTGCCGACCATGGCCTGTGCATTTTCATATCCGGCCTCGGCCGATTTCATGAACCATTCAGCCGCCAGTTTTTCATCCTGGGGGACACCTTCACCATAGGTATAGGAAATGCCCAGGCTGTATTGGGCAATGGCATGACCCTGTTCGGCCGCACGCCGGTACCAAATGGCGGCTTCTTTATAATCCTGTTTGATCCCTTCCCCAAAGGCATAGGCCACGGCATAGTTATACTGGGCATCACGGTCACCCTGCACCGCAGCCTTTCCATACCAGATCACCGCTTCTTCGTAACTCTGCTGGACCCCTTCGCCAACATAATACAGGTAACCGAGATGGGATTGCGCCTTGGCATTGCCCTGTTCAGCCAGTTTTCTGAATTCTTCAGCAGCACGCACATAGTCACCGCTTTTCAATGCCTGGTTAGCGGTCTTTATATCGGCCAGGGAGACGGTGGGTGCCAGAAAAATGGCAATGGTCAGGATCAGATATTTAATCATCGTTACTGCCCCCTCTCAGCAACGAGCAAGGTAAGAACATGGTTGAAGTGAGTTATATCCAAAGCGTGCGAAAGGATATCACAAATTCTTGTAAGAAACCTGTACCAATCTGCAAGATAGCGTGGGAATTTCTGTATGTTAATTTCTGCTGATACGGAAAGTTAATTATTATGCGAGCAGCCCGCCGATCAGGGCGCCTGTCAGCAACGGAATGATATTAATGAGTATCAGCACAAAAACACCCATCCCCGCAACAACACCGATAATCGGGACGCCTGTTAACAGGGTGCCGGCAAAGAACAGGACCAGAGACAGCAAGATCCCGGGCAGCAGAGCCGCCATAAATCCGCCGCCAACACTGCCGGCGACCTTGCCACCGACGATTCCGGCAATCAATGGCCCGACAGCAGGCAACCAGAACAGTAATAATGAAATTATGGCCATCCAGATCATGCCCATGATCACACTGCCTTTTTCTTCTGCCATTATCCCCCCATATAAAGTGACCAATTTAATGCTTTTTTACTCAGGATAAAACCATTAGTCTAACGGCATTTACAATAATCCAATTCGCTGGGGAGATCACATGAAACTCTATCATTTTCCGGTGTCACCCAATTCACGCCGGGTACTGGCAGTCGCTTATCATCTTGGCATTGAACTTGAACTGGAAACAGTGCAACTCCCCAAAGGCGAACATCTGAAACCCGGTTTCATCAAACTGAATCCCAACCACAAGATCCCGGCGCTGGTGGATGGTGATTTCGTGTTGTGGGAATCTTCCGCCATCATGTTGTACCTGCTGAGCAAGAAACCGGGCAACACCCTTTATTCCAGTGATCCAGAAACCCAGGCGGACATCAACCGCTGGCTGTTCTGGAATATCGCACACTGGAACTCAGCCTGCGGAATTTTCATCTATGAACATCTGGTGAAAAAATTCCTGAATGCCGGTGATCCAGACCCTGCTGAAATCAAAAAGGGGGAAGAACTGTTTCACCGCTTTGCCAATGTGCTGGACCATCATCTGAAAGACAGGGAATGGCTGGTCGGGAACCATCTCACCGTGGCGGATTATGCGGTGGGCGCATCGCTCGACCTGAAAGAAGCGGCGCATTATCCTGCAGACCAATATCATGAAATCAAACGCTGGTACGGCAGTATCGAAAAACTGGAAACATGGAAAAAATCCGCTCCGGCGAATTTTATGTAGGATGCATTGATTTTAGGTGTCATTCCGAACGGATGTGAGGAATCCGGTTTTTATAGACAGGATTTCTCGCCAGGCTCGAAATGACACAAGCAAGAAATTTGCATGGATAGTTAATCAAGAAAGGGGGAAAAACATGTCCGCACAAAAAAAACCAACCCGCGTGATCCGTGAACTGCTGGAAGAACCCGGCATTATCTGCACTCTCGGCGCGCATGATGTTCTTTCTGCAGTTGTTATAGAACAGGCGGGATTCGAGACCGTGTTCATCGGCGGCTTCGGCACCAGCGCCAGTTTGTTCGGTTTGCCGGATCTCAATTTTGTCAACATGATGGAAATGGTCGATGCCACCCGCCGCATGACCCGTCGTGTTTCCATTCCTGTGATTGCCGATGCCGACACCGGCCATGGCGATTTGCATAACGTCATGCGTTGTGTGGAAGAATTTGAAGGAGCAGGGGCGGCCGGAATCATTCTGGAGGATCAGGTGTTCCCGAAACGCTGCGGGCATTTTGGCAACAAGCAGGTAATTCCTGCGCAGGAAATGGTTGCCAAGTTCAAGGCTGCGGTCAGCGCGCGCGCAGACAAGGATTTCATTTTTATCGCGCGTACGGATTCCCGGGAAACCGACGGACTGGATGAAGCGATTGACCGCATCAACCGGTACTGCGATGCCGGGGCGGACGTCGCCTTTATCGAAGCGCCATTATCGGTGGATGAACTGGAAGAAATCTGCAAGCGGGTGGAATACCCGAAATTCGTGAACATGCTGGCATTCGGCAAAACGCCGATCCTCACTGCCAAGGAACTGGAAGATATGGGTTTCAAGATGATGGTGGCGCCGATTGATTCGGTATTGCTCACGGCAAAAATCATGCGCGATATGGCTGAAGTCTTCAAACGCGACGGCCATACCAAGGCACTCTATGATCAAATGGTGGATTTCGACGGTATCAAGAATATTCTTGGCCTGAAAGAATATTTGTCATTACAGGAAAGGTTTAAATAACGGTCACCAACATGTTCAGTGAACCGTCGGTGGATAGACGCAATAAATAACCTGTTTATGCCGCAGATAATTGTTTTACATTTTTGACGTCTGATTTTTGTTCAGCGAGCCATAAGTCGTATTGAACCTGTTGATTAAGCCAGCTTTCCGCTGAAGTGCCGAAAGCCTTACTGAGCCGAAGTGCCATTTCCGGACTGATGCCTGCCCGACCATTCAGTATTGCTAAAAGTGTCTTACGACTCACCCCGAGTGCTTCTGCTGCACGGGTTACGCTCAAACCCAAAGGCTCAAAACAGAATTCGCGTAAAATTTCCCCGGGGTGGGGTGGATTGTGTATTCTCATAACCTGTATCTCAATGATAATTCTCATAGTTGACGTCGATTGCATCTGGCCCGTCAAATTTGAACGTAATTCGCCAATTCCCGCTAACTTTTACGGCCCAGGTACCTTAAAAGTGGTGCTAGTTCAGCGCGCGCCGCTCTTGCGCACGATGCCCCTTGATTCCAGAAATTCCACAGGAACATCTGCCTTCTTTCTGCCAGCTATCGCAAAATAGTAAAGAGGTTCTCCTTCGATTGATAACCTATGCCGGTAGCGTTCGATAATATATACATCCATGTACTCGGAAAATGCTATTTCGCGAATCATCTTTGAAAATCCTGACTCATCACTAGTATCAAAGAATGTTTCTTTGATGTTGAATGCTACCCACCCTTTGCTCTCAATGAGGTTAAATGCAACGATAAACGCTTTTGGCGGAATATCGCCAAATCCAAGGGCTGCAACGGATACCATGCAGTTACATTGCCACGACGCTATTTCCTCTCTTGTATCGTCGTTAAGCTTGGTAAAATCCTCAATGTAATAGTTATCATACAATCCAGGCCTGTCTCGAACAGCAGCATCGCGAGCTTCAGAGATAATATCAACACCTATCAGTCTTGACACACCATGCTTCTTTAGTGCCTCTCCCATCATTCCATTGCCGGCACCTAAATCCAATACACGAAGTTCCGTGAAATTATCTTCGGATTGATTTATAGCTGATTGCAGTATGGATGTTACCTTGCCCGGAGATGTACATTTGAGACGGTCATAGAATATTTGTTCATACAATCCTTGTACTTGATAAATCTTATCGTAGTCATGAAATCTTATTCTTCTTTGTTTTCCTGCTTCCTGGAGGTAAAAATAGGTTTCGTTTTGGCGCAGACTATGAGTCTTCTTCCTCGGGAACTGAATTTTATGTTGTCTTTGCATCAAATCCTCTATTTATTGAATTCTTTGTTGGCCTAACGACTAAGCCCAGTCGTGCGGCGGAGCCGCGTCGAACTGGGGCGCCATGTTAGCATTCATCTACTTAACGCCTTTAACACAGTTTTTGGTTCTTTTGCCACAACGTTCAGCAACACTAATGCTGGGCCGTGAGGTGTCCGATCACCACGTTCCCAATGTCGCAGAGTACTAACACTGATGCCGAATGCAGAGGCAAATTCGTTTTGAGACATGCCTGTTTTGGAGCGAATGTTTTTTACGTCAACAGACGTGAATTCATGTACAATGGCTTTGCTTTTCTTTCCCTTTGAATATTCCAGGGCTTCATTGAGACCCCGTTTAATGCTTTCGAACGCTTTGCTCATGCTACTCACCATATTGTTTTAAAATTTGCGAAGTAACTTTGACTAACAGATTACGTTCACTTTTGGAGAGGTTAGACTTTTCCCCTTTTCCAAATACTGTTAACAGAAATAGAGGTATTGTTTCGTTGTGATAATAATATATGACACGCACACCGCCACTTTTGCCTCTGCCTTGTGCAGACCATCGTAACTTACGGATTCCACCCGTACCTTGCATGATGTCGCCAGATGCCGGGTGTTGCGCCAGGTAATTAGTGATACTTGACCTTTCTGCAACTGTGAGTAATTTCTCTGCTCTCCACTGGAATTCAGATAACTCAACGATGGTTTGCATAATATTGAAGTATAATCCATTGGATTATACTGCGTCAATCCGGATTATGAATGCTAACGTGTTGTTCTGCGGCGGGCCATGACGACGGTTCCCTTGGCGCGGCGCTTTTGCCGCGTCCCTCTCGAAGCGGTTGTTAGGCAATATGCCCGATTGCGCAATTGCTCAAGTCGCCCCCTCGCTTATCGTTATTTCCTATGCCACCCGACAAATAAATCTGTCCCTTTTTTGTTGATAAGATAGTCCAACGTGTATTCAAACGTACCCGGCAGGATTTGTTTGCTGAAGGCAATGGGGATCAACTTGTTCTGCTCGTAACAGACCGTTTTATAACGCGCCATGATAGTCTCCTGTTATGCAAATGGGTCATCAACCCTGATTAACAGATCAGATCACAGGCAAAATCAGAAGTTCCGGACTTTTTCTACAGCTTCAACGATAAGGGTGAGACGCGCGCTTTAGCGCGTCGAACTCGACCCGCTTGTTAGATACGCTATGCATTACCTTGTGCATCCGAGAATTCTAGTGCCTTTAAAAGAAAAGCTTCTTTTTCAAATATTAAATCTTTACCACTCTCTACAAGAGGTTGTACTGCAGCAGCCGAAAACATACATTCATGAGTCAGAATTGTACCGTTTGGCAGTTTAGGTAATGTCCATCCTGGGACATTTTCAGTAATTACAATTCTTGCTAGTGCCAGCATTCGGAACATGACTGCTGCAGCCTCAAAATCAAGGGGTCAGTGTACTTGAAACTTAAGAAACACTAGATTTTCAAGTACACTGACCCCTTGATTCCTCTCCAGCAAGTTAATGGCGTCATTGCAATATGGGACCGGCATGCGCTTGATTGAATGTGTCCGCCTGAGGGTAATGGATATTGATTTTGGCTATTCACAAATTGTCATATATCAAGGCAAAGGCAAGAAAGACCGGATTGCACCATTACCTGATAAATTGGTTGATTCTTTGAAAGTACACCTTGAAAAAGTCCGTCAATTACATGATAAGGATCTGGCAGAGGGTTATGGTGAGGTTTTTCTACCGGGAGCATTGGCAAAAAAATATCCGAACGCGGCAAAGCAATGGCGATGGCAATATGCTTTCCCCAGCGGCAAGCTTTCGATTGATCCGGAAACCGGGATTACCCGCCGGCACCATCTTCATGAAAGTACAGTCAGGAAAGCCTTAAGCAATGCCGTGAGAAATGCCGGTATTGTAAAACGGGTGACCACACACACTTTAAGACACAGTTTTGCCACGCATCTTCTATCAGATGGTTACGATATTCGTACTGTGCAGGAGTTGCTCGGACATGCCGATGTTTCGACAACTATGATCTATACGCATGTACTAAACCGGGGTGGCAGGGGTGTCAGGAGTCCGCTGGATGAGGTTACTATGCGTGATGACTAATTCCGCCAGAAGCCAGGTGAGAGGATGACGAGCAGCGGGAATATTTCCAGACGGCCGAGTAGCATTGCAATGACAGCGATCAATTTCCCGGAGTCACTGACACTGGCAAAAGTGGTACTGACTTCACCGAGACCCGGACCAAGGTTGTTCAGGGTGGCAGCAACAGAGGCAAATGCACTGACCTGATCCAGTCCTGCCATCATCATTA
>Ga0209342_10000729_pt1 | contig 38302 bp, 47 predicted proteins | sample RifCSP16_2_FD_184023 | JGI IMG/M metagenome (GOLD analysis project Ga0209342, IMG submission 184023) | Soil microbial communities from Rifle, Colorado - Rifle CSP2_sed 16_2 (SPAdes) (version 2) | ecosystem: Environmental > Terrestrial > Deep subsurface > Rock core/Sediment | place: Rifle...
GCGTCGCCCCACCTTCCAGCATACACTGTGTATGCTGGAAGGTGGGGCGACGCGCCTCTCTTGCGAAGCCTTCCGCACGCTCCCGAGCGGACTCGGGGGCTTTCGTCCAGGGGCCGGGCTGAGTTTCCTTTGGGGGTTTCGCAGCCTGGCCCCGCATTCCTACGGGTAATGACGTGGCGCGGCGGGATGATAGGTCAAGGCCGAGGGCCTTCCTAGAGCTTCCTCCGCTCGAAGATATCATTTGGGCTGCCGTGATCGGCGCGAGCATCGGCATCATGTTTAGCGGTGCTCTCTTCCTGGCCTTCGGGCTCCTCCTGTGATCATCGGCCTTGCGGTAGTGATTCTGCTCCGATCGGTCTCCACGACAGGAGCGATCGGCTTGTCTATCGGCCTGTCGGCCGATACAGTCTCGTTCACGATCGACACCGCCTCCTACGCCGTCGCCGACAACTGCATCCTCCGTACCGATCCGGTCTCTGGCGCGCAGCGGTATCGGTGCATCGTCCCGATCCTGTCCTATCAGGAGAAGCAGCTCCGGCATGCCGTCGCGGCTTGCGATGCTCTCGGCTCGTGCAGCGAGCCCGTCCAGGAAGCCGATGTGCGGTGTGTCTGTGAGCCGCCCGGGGAAGGCTGTCCCGGTTATTTACTGATCGACCCGCCGCTGAATACCCCAACGAACCTTACCGCCACGGCCGTCTCCGACAGCCAAATCGACCTAACCTGGGACGGAACGAGCTGCAACGGCGAGATCATCATCGAACGAGCCCTGTCCCCATCGGGGCCGTGGATCGAAATTCACCGGACCGGACCATGAGATCCCTCGACGAAGCGGCCGAGCTGACCTACCAGAACCGCGGCCTTGCGTGGACCTACGCCCTTCAGCGTCACAACCGCCACGACTTCCGGGACTCGGTACAGGATGCGATGGTCGGACTTCTCGAAGCCTGTGCGCGCCACGATCCGAAACGCGCGGCCCTGTCTACTTGTGCGTGGCAGTGGATGAGGGTAAGGGTCAATGAAGGCTTCCGCAAGCGCCGGATGGTCATCGTACCGGCCCACATTTGGGATGCCGCCGGAGCCGATCGACGGACGGATGGATTCGTTTCTGCCGAGGAATCTCCGCATTTGGCCGACCGGACTGTGAGGCCCGAACAAGAAAAGGCATCAGCACGGCTCGACGTACAGCGGCTCATCTCGCATCTCAAGGGCCGAGACCGCGCCATCATCGTCGCCAGATATGGGCTCGACGGTGGGCCGCCGCTGAGCCTGAAAGCAACCGGACAACTCTTTGGCCTGTGCCGCGAGCGTGTCCGGCAGATCGAACTGGAAATCCTAGAGAGCTTACGACTGAGGGCCGCATGACGGCAAACAACCCAGGGGTAGCAAGCCGTATACCACCCGCTGACGGGATCGTGACCGAAGTATGCCGAGCATGCGGCGGGATGGGTGTATCCCCACCTGGACCGACTCATGGCGAAACATGCCCGGCCTGTAACGGCGCGGGCGAAACGTACAGAGAACTCACCCGATAGGAGGCGCACATGTGGCCGTTCATCCGGCGTCTGTTCACCGATGAGAGCATTTTCGAGCGGAGCTTGCGGGCACTTGTGGGTGCGGCCGGAGTAGGGATCGCATCGGCCGGAGGGGAGATCCCATCGAGCAAGGGGCAGTGGCTCGCCATGCTCCTTAGCGGTGGTGCTCTGTTCGTTGGCGCGGGCGACAAGAACAAGAAGGAGTAGCCCATGCCGACCGAGGGGTTTGACCCCGTTCGGTGGGCTGAGGCGGCAGGGCTACTCGCGCGAAACCCGGCCCTGTATGTGTTCGTCGGGCTCTTGGCCTTGTTCATCCTCTGCAAATGGTGGCCGGGCCGGAAGCGAGACTCGTGATCGCCGACCCGCTTGCCCGCCTGCGCCGCTACTTGACGGTCGGGCTCATCGCTGGCCTACTCGGCACGGCTGCATGGGCTTGGGTGCGATGGCGGATCGCGGAGAGACAGGCGGCGGATGCGGCAGAGCTGGCGATCACCCCTATCCTGCGGGCGAAGGGATGGGCTCCGGCCGAGATCCGCAAGCCTGAGATCGAGGGATTGCCGTCCGGGGTCCGACCCCTAGCTCGCCTGCGCGGCCGTATCGACTACGGCCCGACCCTACCCACCCCCCCCGGAGCAACCGACCCAGGTTCGCTTGTTCCTCGCCCGGACGGTAAGGACGCTCCGGGGGTACTTGCCTGGACCCTCCGGGCCGATGACCTACGTGGCGATGCCGAGGCCGACCTGATCGCGTCCCCTACTCGCACTTGGGGCCGTATCCTCTGGACATGCTGCGCCCGTACCCCCCAGGGAGAGGTCTGCCGGGGGCCGGAACTGGCCCGTGACGTGTCGATCGAGGTAGACAAGGGCGTAGGGCCCGCCGCACGCCCACGGACGCTCCTGGGGCTCGATCTTGGCGTCGTTGGGCGCGAGGACGGGATCGGATGGGAGGCGGGCGCACGGTGGTATCCGCGCGCCGCCGCATGGTCGGGCAGGCTCGGCGAAGTCCGCCTCGGAGCCTACGCCCGCGCCGGGATGGTCGGCTCAGATCCCGAGATCGCAGCCGGAGGGACGGTCCTGCTAGGGATCGGCCGCTAGTTGACATAATCCGACTATCTGCAAGTTTCTTTCCGTTTCTTGTTGACACGGCAAATTCCTAGTCGTAAATTGTCGGCATGGAAACCGAGACCGCCGACACCGACACCGAGCCCACCGTCACACTCGCAGCGATTGTCCCGCTGTCCTTAGCGATGGCCGTACGCGCTCGCGCCGCAGCGGAGGACCGCAGCATCGCATCATTCCTGCGGCGGATCATCACCGAGTACATGGATAGAGAGGAGGACCGACCATGACCGCCCCCCATCAAGGCGAGGTCTACTACGGCCGCGAGATCATGCGCCGCATCACCGCGCCGGCCAAATGGGAGGAGCCGAGCGTCCACGAACCGTCCAGGTGGGATCGGTACTGGCACCGGCACGAGCGGCTTGGCGTCCTGGTCGGCTGGCTGGCTACGTTGCTTTGGGGCGGACTGTGCGGCTACGCGCTGGCGAGGTGGATCGAATGATAGTCACACTCTGTGATTTATGCAGCGGTAAGTATCCAGAGAGGTACAAATTTAGGACTAAGGGATGGCTAAGGTGGGGGTCTCACGGAGACTCCTGGTGGGGGGAAGTGCATATCTGTGATGCCTGCTGGAAAGAGCTGAGAGAGAAGTTGACGGTTGCGCGTAGAGCGCGAGACGAGAAGGGCGAAGGTCACAAGAAAGGAGACCCCAATGAGCCAGTCTAGCAACCTACCCCCAGGATGCACCGACCGGGATATCGAGCGATCGCAAGGTGCAGACTACCCGAGTAGCGCATTCGATGAGCTATCGGTTGCTGCCTACATCTGTCCAATGTGTGGCGCGGGCTATCAGATGCTAGTCGAGTATCTCGGCCCGGAACACCGCGCAGCGTGTGAGTTCGTTCCGACCGAGGCGTATTACCAGTGTCGGTCATGCGATGAGTACACCGACGATCCGCAAGACCATTACACCGAGTGCAGCCGACCGGACATGGCGAGAGATGAGGACGGAGCATGAAGATTCTGATCGAGATCGAGACAATGCCGCACGCCGTCATCATGCGAGAGATACGACGTGACTCGGCAGAGCAAGAAGTGCCATTCACTATCGCAGCCGGAACGCCGAGGCAGGCGTGTAAGGAACTACAACTGAGACTACAAGACGTGATGTTTACCGAGGAAGGCGAACGCAGACCGTAATGGGGAGAGATGAGGACGGAGCGTAGCGGCTAACCCACCACATCCAGAGAGGGGGAAACAATGTCCAATATCGTCAAACTCGACTCACACAAGCTCAACCTAACCCGTAGTCAAATTGAACTCCTAAAGGCTACGGTCTGCAAAGGCGCGACCGACGATGAGTTCGCATTCTTCCTCGCTGTCGCGCAGCGCGCCGGGCTTGACCCCTTCGCGCGCCAGATCCATGCAGTCAAACGCTGGGATACGACACTCGGCCGCGAGTCAATGGCGATCCAAACCGGCATCGACGGCTACCGCCTCATCGCCGAGCGTAGCGGCAAATACCTCGGACAGACGCGCGCACAATGGTGCGGCGCAGATGCAAAATGGCTCGACGTATGGCTGCTACCCGAACCTCCATCCGCTGCACAAATCGGCATCTACCGCGATGGCGCGCCAGAGCCGATCTATGGACTGGCGCACTACACGAGTTACGTACAGCGCAAGAAAGATGGCAGCCCTGCCGCGCTGTGGCGCACGATGCCGGCCGAGATGCTCATCAAGTGCGCGGAGGCACTGGCGATCCGAAAAGCCTTCCCCAACGAGACATCGGGCGTGCTCACCGATGACGAGATGGCGCAAGCGGAAGAGACTTCACGCGCAGCTCCCCGTATCCAGATGCCGCAACGCAAGACTGAACCGAAGCTAGTATCGGTGCCAGCTCAGGCTACATCCGAGAATCAAATTTGGACAGGCTGCATAGAGAATATCACTACCAAGCGAGGTAAGAATCAGAGCGATGGACGCGAATGGACTCTATACATCATCCACGGCGCAGGCGACGCTACCTTCGGGACATTCAGTGAGACCGTCCGAGAAGCGGCGCAAGCGTTTGAGGGAACCGGCGAGCCAGTAAGTATCGCCTGGGAGCCGACGTTGAAGGGCGGCAAGTCGGCCCTAGCAATTGCAGCGACCGACGAGCCTCCGCGGGAGCCTGGGGAGGGGGAATGACTGAGAAGAAGAAATTGCATCAACTGACCGACGAACAACGTGGTCGTATCCCGGCACACGTCGCAGAATGGATACAGATAGGACTATCGACCGAACCGGCTGACCGTAGTAAGGCAGAGGAAGCCATAATCGCATGCTACAAATATGCCGGGCTTACTCCCGTATCCATCACATGGGTAGATAGCCCAATGGCAGGAGCACTGACTACTGCATTCGCCGCATCCATATTGCGGACCGACAAATCGAAAGGAGTCAAAGGGTCCGTGCGCGGGGCCGTGAGCAAGGCCGTGGCCGTGGCCGTGCTAAAGGCCGTGCGCGTGGCCGTGAGCGGGGCCGTGCGCGGGGCCGTGGAGGAGGCCGTGAGCGTGGCCGTGAGCGTGGCCGTGAGCGAGGCCGTGCGCGGGGCCGTGGAGGAGGCCGTGAGCGAGGCCGTGCGCGGGGCCGTGGAGGAGGACGTGGAGGAGGCCGTGAGCGAGGCCGTGCGCGGGGCCGTGGAGGAGGACGTGGAGGAGGCCGTGAGCGAGGCCGTGCGCGTGGCCGTGCGCGTGGCCGTGAGCAAGGCCGTGGAGGAGGCCGTGAGCGAGGCCGTGCGCGGGGCCGTGGAGGAGGACGTGAGCGAGGCCGTGAGCGTGGCCGTGGAGGAGGCCGTGAGCGAGGCCGTGCGCGTGGCCGTGAGCGAGGCCGTGAGCGAGGCCGTGCGCGTGGCCGTGCGCGGGCGCGGGCATCATAGAATCAAATGGCATTACTGGTTAGGCGGCGCTCATTGGGCCGCCTGGCCTGCATACGTCGCCTACTTCTTGGACGTATGCGGCGTCAAACTGGACCCTGAGATCATGGCAAGAGCTAGGACATACGAGGCAATAGCTAGATCCTGTGGCTATTGGTGGCCTAACAGGCGATTTTGCATCGCATCTGACAGGCCGAGTTCACTGTCGCTGGATGAGCGCGGACGACTGCACGCCGAAGGCCACATGGCTATCCAGTACCGGGACGGATGGGGACTGTGGATGCTACATGGGGTGAGGGTTCCGAGAGCATGGGCTGAATTGTCGGTAGACCAACTCGACCCCATCGAGATTCTGAAAGAGCCTAACGTCGAAATCCGTGCCGCGGGATTGCGGCGAGCCGGTATCGGACGGCTACTGGATCATGCCAAGATCCTAGACGGCGAATCTGAGTATGTGCTCTACTCGCTCAATCTCGGCGAGGATCTGGCTGACTGCCGATATTTGCGGATGCTCAACCCATCTACTGCAGAGGTACACCTTGAGGGCGTCGCACCGTCGTGCGAAACAGTTGAGCAAGCGATTAACTGGCGCGCCGGAGGGCGCGTGTGGAAACCGGAGGTTCTGACATGAAGAAGCAGATCCAACAAGGCGATGTTCTGATCGAGCGCACAACTAAGGCCGTTCCCGTGGAAGCAAGAGCCGTGTCACCTGATGGGGCACGAGGCTGGATCTTGGCGCGCGGCGAAGCGACAGGACACGCTCACTCCATAGCTGATATCGACTCCGCAGAACTCTACGTGATGGAGACACGGCGAGATGGTGTGATGACGCAAGAAATGTTCCTCCGCGCACTCGCCCCGGTCACTATCGAGCACGAGGACCATAGGGCTATCGAATTGGACCCCGGAACCTATCGAGTCAGTATCGTCCAGGAGTGGGATTATCTGACACAAGCGAGTCGTAATGTCGCCGATTGATTACCCCCACGTCACCGATGTACTCTCGTCGGTCGGCATGATTGACACAACATGGATGACGGAAGCGGGCCGCGTGCGCGGAACCGCCGTGCATCTGGCCTGCCAGTATGAAGCGGAGGGCGACCTTGATCCAGCCAGCATCGACCCTCTCATCGCTCCCTACCTCGCCTCGTACAAGCTATTCCGGCACGAATCCCTCACCATGCCGCGGGTCGTGTGCGTGGAAGAGGTGTTTGTGAACGACCAATATGGCTATCAAGGGCGAGTCGATATCGTCAGTGAGGATAGATCGTGCGTGATGGACATCAAGACCGGCACTACCCAGCCCGCCACAGCGATACAACTAGCAGCCTACGCTTTGCATTTTGGAGCGTGGCGCCGGATTGCGGTCCGGCTCCGGCGAGACGGCACTTATCGACTTGATTCGTACCGTGCCGATGAAATTCGGCGCGATCTGTCGCTGTTCCTCGCGGCCCTGTCAGTCCACAACTGGAAACTCGCAAACGGACTCATCGTAACGAGAAAGCGGGAGGAGTATGAGCAGCCAATTGATCGTACCGCCTAGCATCTCAGTGCCAGACGTTGGGCCGATGAAGCACGAAGCAGAGGGATACGTGCAGTCCGCGCTCGTGGTAGTCAAAGATGTTGATTCCCATGCGCGGGGATTGGTCGTTCTGAGAGAGTGCCGACGCCGAATCAGGGCCGTCGAGGAAGCGTGCGAGCCGACACGCAAGAGTCTGGATGCGGCCAAAAAGGATTTCCTTGCGTTGCGCGATGGTATAACCAACGTTTACTACGGGCTCGCTAGCTCGCAAGAGATACTGATTAAGTCGTATGAACTGAAAGCCGCACGCGAAGCCGAATCCGAGCGCCGCCGCCTAGAGATCCTACAGCGCGCCGCCGAGGAAGAGCGCAGGCTTGCCGATGCGCTCCATGCCGCAGAATCAGGCGATGACAAACTCGCCGATGCGATCCTCGATGAGACTCCGCGCCTCCCCGTGGTACACGTCGCGTCAGAGGTCGCCAAGGTCGAGGGCGTGTCGAAACCGACAACCTACTACTCGGCCGAGTGTACCGACATCCTCGCGCTCGCTCAGTACGTCGTGGCAAACCCACATGATGTAGGTCTGCTCTCGCCGAATGGCCCGAACATAAACGCCCGCGCCCGCTCTCAACGCGAACTGTTCAACCTGCCTGGCTGCCGACTCGTGACCGATACACGAAGGGCGGTGAGGGGATGAGAGAACGTGTCACCTTCGTGGTGCATGGCAAGCCGCAACCTGGCGGATCTAAACGCGCCTTCTATAACAAGCGGACCGGAAGGGCGATGATCGTAGACGCCAATCCCGAGGCTAAGGCGTGGCAGAAGGTTGTGCAGCAGGATGCATTGATAGCGATGAGACCGAGCCCGCCGATGGAAGGGCCGTTGCGGTTGTCTATCATGTTCTATCAAGACCGCCCGCGTTCGCATTACCACACAGGCAAGAATGCAGGCAACCTCCGATGGGACGCGCCAAAATGGCCGCAGTCGAAACCGGATCTAACAAAACTGATCCGCTGCACTGAGGACGCCATGACCGGCATCGTCTACAAGGACGATGCACAGATCGTTGCGCAGTCAGCATCGAAGCAATACGGCAAGCCAAGTGTCTCGATAGTCGTTCAACGGTGGGTGTAGAGGAGCCGGTGAACAGCGACTTTAGGATCTCCGTCACCTTCCCAGATCACCCCAAGACTCTCGCCCTGGCTCGCAGCGCCGGCATCACAGCTCCCTACAGACTCATCCTGCTGTGGGCGTGGGTAGCAACACACCGACCCGACGGAGACCTCTCGGGCATCCCCGATGAAGACCTCGAAGCCGTCATGCACTGGCACGGGGAACGGATACCAATTGTGTCTGCACTGGTCGATGCCGGATTCATCGACGGGGAGACGGAGCACAGGCGCGTACACAACTGGAAATACCACAACGGATACGCCTCAACAGCGAAGCAAAGACAACAGATAGCCAAGCTCGCCGGACAAGCAAGCGGCGAAAAACGGCGCTCTGACGCGCTAAACAGACTCTCAAAAGCATCGAACCCGAGTTCAACTGACAGTTCAACCCGAGTTCGAACGGACAGTTCAACCCGAGTTCGAACTCCGTCTCCGTCTCCGTCTCCGTCTCCTTACCCTCATCCCCGACATCAACCAATGCGTACCCCTACCTCCGAGCCCGACCTACCCCTCGACCAAGCCTCCGGGGACACCCCGGACCCCGGAGCGGACCCAACAGACGGTCCACTCATCGTTCGACGTAAAGGCAAGCCTGTGAACGGACAAGACGGCGAAGCCCTCAGAGCCTTCGACCGCTTCCACAGATCAGCCCTACAGGGCAGCCCCTACCGGGCCAACATGGCACGGGACCGAAAGATCATGCGGAACCTCATCGGCCTGTACGGCCTAGATCGGACGATCGAGATGATCGACGCCTTCTTCCGCGAGCAGTCCGAACCGACCATCAACCCGCTACAGATCCGACCCGTACACCAAACCCGCCCCGATGTCGTAGGATTCGCCAACGCTATCCCGCACCTGCACAAGCTCTACCAGTGGGAATCGAAGCTCTGCCCGACCCCGAAGGAGAACCGCGATGCCTAAGCGACTCGTCGCACCAGGCTGTGACCCAGAAGGTCCCTCGATCCCCGTAGACTTGCCGGCAAGCCTCGCAAAAGATGCCCAAAACCGCATGCAAATGATGACACATAACGATATCCCGTTTTTCTTGAGAACAGTTCTCGACCGTGGCAGACAGGCCATGACCCATGAGCATGAAGGCCGCAAGCTCTTGATCCTAGAGCCTGTTGCGTTCTCTCTGGCGATGGCGGCAAGGTGGTGGGAGCCATGTAGCCGGCGGGATGAATGGCAGCTCGCACCGGCGGGCGGGACCGCGACCATCCCCCCATGCTTCGCCGCCTATGCCGATCGCAACATCCGCGACTGCACCGAATCGGTCAAGCGAGCCTGCTGCGATGACGTTGCTTCCCACCTGTCGATCAGTCCCGACAAGCTCAAGGCCATGTCCGAACGAGCCAGATCCGAACGAATCAAGAAAGCGCAGCAGGACGACTCGGAGTTCTACGATCGGTCAAGGCGGCCCGTTGACCCCTCAGACGCCGCCTAAGTCCTAAGGCGAGGCGATCGGCCCGGGGATAGGCTCTCAGCCAGGCCAGCGAACCGATCGCCCCTCACGGGGTCGGTTCCCCCCCCCCCAAGGCCGTACCGGCACCGTCCCGGCAGGAGCCGCAGCAGGGATAGCCCGCTGCGCTTCACAGTCTGGGCAAGGCGGGGCGATCGGCACGCAGGACGGCTCAGCGGTCGGCCGAGCCGGCCGGACGCCCCCTGCGCGATCCTGCGACGTTTGGCGGACCTGGGGATAGGCTTTCAGGAAAAACCTTGCTGCCGACTCGGAGTCTCATTTTGAGACGGTAGGGGCCGGACGCATCCACGAGATCGGACGTAAGCGCCCGAAAAAAAGCAAAAAGCTCATTCTGACGCGGTTTCTGTCACCGTCTCATTTTGAGACTCGGCCCGGCGGAGCCGTTTATGGAGCGCAACTTCCCAAGCGTGCCAACTGTGCACGCAGCAGGGAACGCAGCGCCCCGTTTCCCAACGGTAGATCGTGATCCCGCTCGTGCCGATCTCGGCCGCTAGCTCGCGCCGGGAGCAACCGAGCCGGAGCCGGAGCGCGAGCAGATCTCGTGCTCGGTCCGTGACCTGAGGATGCGACAGACTCATACAGGGTGAATGTAGCACCGTATCCGTATTTGTCCGGAACTTTTACAAACTTTTACAACTTTCCCCTTGACTACCTTATTACATGATGTATAATGAGGGCATGATGAGTCGCACTCACGCGGCCATCCCTTGCGAAAGGAAACCCCCAATGAAAACGAAGCGAACGAATGAGGAACTTGTGGCATTGAACCGCGAAGCCCTCTCACGGGCCGAGCAATCGGAATCGTGGTCGAACTACCCCGCGATCTTCGCCGGTTTTGCGGAGCGCGGTATCCCCATCTCACAAACCGATCCGATCGGAGGCGTGCGATGAACCGCGTTCCGTACAACGGCTGGACGAATTACGAGACTTGGGCTTGCGCCATGTGGCTCGACAATGACGAAGGAACGCAGTATTTGTGGCATGAGCACGCGACTGAGATCCTAGCAGCCGAAGATGGCGACACGAACAAAGCAAAGTCAACGCTAGCGGACATCCTGAAAGAGCAGCACGAGGAAGCAGCGGCCGAGATTATGAATGGAGAAAACGTATTCGCGGACCTGCTCTCCGCGGCCATGTCGGAGGTAAACTGGTACGAGATAGCGGAAACCATGATCGCAAACGCGATCGAAGCGCGAAGGGAGAAGGCATGAGGTACGCGAGGATCGAGCAGCAGGGCGAGCGGTACATTGTGCGATTCCGTACGCCCGGAGACTGGGGAACGGCGGAGGAAGGCTGGTCGTGGTTCGAGGATTTCTACGGTGCGAAGCAGATGGCCGGTATCGTGACGGGCAATTTCGGACCGTGCGAGTGCGGACGCGGTAACGAGATCGTGCGCGGGCTTTGTCTCGACTGTCTCAGAATGAGAAAAATGGCTTCACAGGATCGCGCAGGCGATGCGATCTCGGCTCCGGACAAGGTGTAGGTCAACCCAATATCCAACAAAAGGAGACCCCCAATGATCCTTCACGTCAACGAAATCAAAGCCGCACTTCTCGCCGTAACACAGGATGACCCGCGATTCAGCATGCACGGAGTCCAGGTCTGGCCGGACGGTCGGCTCGTAAGCACGGACGGACATCGGCTCATCTGCATCACGCCCCCCAAGCGCAACTCGGACGAGTACCCAACACTCAAAGACGGCACTCATCCAGTCGAGCTAACGGAGCCGGTCGTGCTCGATGCGACCGCACTCGAAGGGATGAGCAAGCAAGGTCTCAGAAGCAAGACAATCCCTATCCTCGATCGTACCTGGTCCCTATCAGCCGTCACCGATGATGCGACCGAATGGTATTGCACTGACCTTGAGACTACGCGCAAGGTCACGGTGCCGAAGATCGAAGGGACGTTTCCGGCGTGGCAAAAGGTCATGATACCGGAAGCGCCAGTCATAGGGTTTCAGGCTCGCTACATCGCCGATGCAGCCAGAGTAGCTCTGACGATCGCTGGTCCGGGACGGCGCCAGGTCTGCATGGAGTACACGCCGGGGAAGGATAGCGAGTCGCAAGCGCTGTGGACGTACCGGGACAACGGATGCACCGTGAAGTACGTCGTGATGCCGATGAGAATGGATACGCCCGCTGAGGATACGTCCTACACAGGCGTGATCGAAGCAACCCCGATCGCTGCGGTAAGTGCATGAGCGAGATCGAGGAATGCGCGATATGTTGCGCCTACGGTCTACCAGAGACAGAGCGCGGTGAGGGCACGCATCCTATCGAGTGGGACCCGTACAGGGATGGACTCAAGCGGCGGGATGTATGGGCGTGCGATGAGTGCTGGTACGAGATCAAGCGGGGCGAGTAGATAAAAGCACATCCCCTCTCCCCTGGCCGGCCGCATCCTCGATACGGTAGTCAGGGGAGAGGGACCTTGCGGGGGTGGGGGGGGCCTGGACCCCGCGCAAGGCACAAGGCACAGTAGCACGGCCTCCTCCGTCAGCTCGACCGCACGAGATCCGCCCCAATCCTACCGAATCCCCCAAAACCCCCGCTCTCATAGCCGTACACGAAATAACGGCATCCCGACGCCCTAATCGGGCACCGTCTCAAAATGAGACTGATTTAGTTGACATAAGTCGGCACAATCTCAGGATGAGAAAATAAAGTCTAACCCCTAGCAGACACAGGAGTTGGGCCGTATCGAAAGGCCCGAAAAGAAGGGGGGGGGCTTGACAAGGTTTCGGCCGATACCCCCTACTACCCGACGAGCAAGGCTGCACGTCAATGACTACAGATCGCAGAAAGCCCCCCAAAACCCCTGAAACACACGCCGAAATGATGGCGCGCATGACCCGCATGCGAGCGCAAAGACGGTGCGAAGGCGGACCGGGCAGACCACGGGAGCTGAGAGGGGATGAGGGGGGAGAAAAGGGGGTGCGGGGGGGGAGAGGGGAGAAGCAGGGGAAGGGGAGAAACGAAAACACCCCTGACCTGCTCCTAGACAAGCCCCCAAAACGGCGACGCGGAAGGCCCCCGCTGAACCCAATCGTCCGCAGCCTAGGCAGATCGGGGATGGGGGTCCGTCCCTTCCGGACTCACGGCAAAACAGGCCGAGCAATCGCACTTGCCGCGGCCATCAAAGCGGGCCGTGCGCCCGTGGCGGAAGTAGCGGCTCTACTCCGATCGGCAAAGCCTATCAAAACTCTCAAACAAGATCGGTTCGCGGATGCTATCGTCGGTGGCGCGCGCACTCAGGCCGAAGCGGCAAGGATCGCGGGGTATGATGGGAAGGACATGATGGAGATCGGGCGGGATGCCGCACAACACCCCGGTATGCTCGCTGCAATAGCCCTTAAGTCGTTGAAAACATTGGAGAAACGGGATAAAGCCCGGGCCATTTACGAGAGGGCTGCGGGGATCGTGGACGGTGAACTTTCCCGCAATGCGGAACCGATGTATGCCCTCGCAGCTTGGAAGACATCGGCCGATGTAATGGACAAGGTAGGAGCCATTGACGGCGAGCACGCCCCCCAAGAAGCGACAGCGCAGCAGAGGCTCCGTGCAGCGTACGAGATGCTCCGAGCTGTGCGTGGAGGGGTACGGATGGCGCTCCGCTACGGCCCCCAAGCCGCACTGGCCAGGATCGAAGCGGTGATTGAGCGGGCAGTACGGGGACCACAACATCTAGTGATTTCTCCCCTCCCCGTGGTATGCCCGGATGGCGTGCCAGCGCAAAGCGTTGAAAGCAAATGATTTAGTTCGCAACGTCCGATAAGGACCATTATGTCAACCTGCGAGGATCGGACACGAAGGACCGATCGGGACCAGGCCAGCCGGCCCCGGTCTCCCCGCGCGCGCCCACACTTATCACTCGATCCCCCCCCCGCAAATTTTTCCCGGAGGTGACAATGCCCTACACGTCGCGTCGTCCGTTCCCTGGTAGTTCCTCGATGAAGCCGGAGGAGGTAGAGGTAGGGAAGGGTCCGAAGACTGTGCTCACGACCAGAGCCAGAGGGATGCAGGTAGGGAAGGTAGGGGATGTAAGTTTGAAGGGTCTTGGGGGGATGGTGCCGAGGAAGGTATCGTTTGCGAAGCCTCCGATGGTTCCGTTTCATCGTTCCTTGGAGCCGGCTCCGCCGTTGACGAAGATGATGAGGTCGGTAGTGCCGGAGAGCAAGGAAGTGAGGCGTCGTGAGATGCCGTTGGGAGGTGAGTCGAGGCGGTTAGTGAGGGGTATCAGGAGGCGGTTGAGGTCTTACTGATGCCGTATCGGAGTGAGGTACAGAGGCGGAAGTTTCATGCGATGTTATCTCGGGGAGAGATTGCGTCCTCGGTCGTAGAGGAGTACGACCGGGCGAGTGAAGGTAGGCGGTTGCCGGAGCGGATCAGGAAGCGGGTAGGCAAGTCGAGGGGTAGGTTGGCGGTACGGAAGAAGTCGGAGTCGGGGTATTGAGTCGTCTCGACCAGGTGATGTATCGGGAGCGGCGCATCCGGGAGTTGGATGTACGGCAGTCGCTTTTTCGGCTCTGTACGGAGGTGCTCCGGTACGACAAGTTATCGGAGAAGTTTCACAAGCCGATGCTCGATGATTGGGATACGGTTGATCTGTTGAGGATGAGGGGTCGGGTAGTCGATACGCTCGATCTATGGCCTCGGGACCACATCAAGACCTGGTGTGAGAGGGCGAGGGCGATTCGGTACTATCTGCTCGATCCGACGATCACGATCACGTTCTGGCATTCGGTTGAAGAGATGGCTCAGGAGTCGGCGGTAGCGATCGCCAAGATGTTGATGGAAAACGACGATCTCAGGCGCCTGTTTCCTGTTGGGGTGTTGCCGGCGAAGAATGCGAAGCGGTGGTATACGGCGAGTGGGTTCGAGCTGCGGAGCAATCGGATCGGTGATGCGCCTTCGATGAGGGCATGGGGAGCGGGGTCGGAAGCAACGGGAGGACACAGCCGGGTCGGGATCTTGGATGATGCGCTCGGGTTCAACGATGTGCTCGACAACCAGTTCGCTCAAAAGAGGCGGTGGTATCAGGCGACGGTGAGAAACGTCGTGAGGTCGGATGGGTGGGTCGATGCGATCGGGACGCGGTGGGACCGGGAGGACTTCTACGGCGATTGGCTCCACAACACCGGCTGGCAGAGCAAGGTGCGGGCGTGTCTTGAAACTGACGGCATACCGGACTACCGGGGACAGCCGAGTTTTCTGACGATGGAGCAGATCGACCGCAAGAGGCGCGAACTCGGTCCGGTGATGTTCGCCTATCAGATGATGAACGATGTCTCGCAGTCCGATGCGCGACCCTGGAAGCCCGAACGCTGCGAGCACTACTGCGAGCTGAAGGACGCGGCCGGAGCGGGCCTCATCGTCATCATCATGGACCCTGCCGCGGCCTACGTCGGAGGCGAAGATTTCGCAGCCGAACGCGGGAGGGCCGATGGGACGAAGGACGATTGGGCGATACAGGTCTGGAAGATACGAAAACGCGGGATGCGCCAAGAGCGGATCTGGCTCGACGGTGCGAGCAGCCCGAGCTGGTCGATGGACGAAGGCATGATGGTTGCGGCACAGATGCAGAGGCGGTGGGAGTGTCGCCACGTTGCGATCGAAGAAAACGAGCCGCGTCTATACGAAACCGCCTACCGGAAGATCGCAAGGGCCGAAGGGTTGTCGGCGAGGGTCATTCATCTGTCACCTCACGGACTGACCAAAAACGTCCGGTGGGGCGCATTCTGCGGACGTGCCGAATCCGAGGAGATCGTCATCTGTAAGCGGACCGTGCCCGACGCCGAGATCGCCAAGTTCCTCGATCAAGCGCGCAACTGGGTTCCGCGAGGCAAGAGCAACGGATTGCGGCATGACGACGTAGCGGATTGCGCCTGCTACGTCATGGACCCCGAGATCGACTCCTACGCCCCTCGCGTCCTGCACGAAACCGAACTGGCCGAATGGAGTCCTTTCAGGCTCTACGACAAGGAGCCGGCATACAGTGGAGGATCGCAGTGGGTGAGGTACTGAAAGAACTGTCGGTCGTCATGACGGTCTACAACAGGGAGCCCGAAGTGCTCCTGGCCGTTCTGCGGTCGCTTTGGCGATCCGTCCCGCAAGGGACACAGCTCGTGATCGTCGATGATGGCTCGACGATCGACTACGCCTTCGCTCGCGGCTATATCTCAAACCATTTCGAGGATGCGATCTGGCACCGGATCGACCTCTACGAGGCGTATCGGATCGCAGGGGGCTACAACAACCCTGCCCGCGCATTCAATGCCGCAGTCGATCTCGCCCGTCACGAGCGTCTCATCATCATGTCATCCGATGTGCTGGCGAACCCAAAGGTGTTTGCCCGGCTGCACGCCTACGAGCCTCGGGAGGCGATCTACACCCCGGCCGTCATCGACACCGAATCCGGCATGCAGTATTGCGGCCCTCAGAGAGTGTTTCCGATGCCGTGGCTCCTCGGGACAAGCAAGTCCCTCACGGCCGAAGTCGGCGGATGGGATGAGCTATACCTGAAAGGACTGTGCTATGAGGACAACGACTTCATCGGACGATTGGCACTTGCGTGCGGACAGATCATCGGTGATTGGAACAATATCGTTTATCACATCAGTCACGATCAACCCGCCTACGTCGTCACCGATCATGACGTTGCCGCAGCCAACGAACGAAACCGCAAACACACTCTCGCACGATGGAAAGGTATACCGTTCGATCGAGATTGTTCGCCTTTTGACGTGATGCGCGCGATGCATCCCTCGGGCGATATCGCCTACAACTGCATCGACCGTAACGGGATACTGACGAAGATCATCGAATCCGTACGCGCCGGTAAGGCGACCGCATGATCCCTCGGCATGCTTACTTCTATTGGGACGCGAGGGGGCCGCAGATGACCCTCCTTCGCCGTCGCGGGATCGACTCGTTCCGAGAACTGAATCCCGATTGGGAGCTGACGATCCTCGATGGAGCCGATATCCCGATCGAGGGGACCGATATCGTAGCGATCGCCAACAGGTCGGATTGGGCAAGATACAAGGCGCTCGGAGAAGCGGGAGGGTTCTACTTCGATACCGATACGATCTTCATTCGCCCGATTCCCGAAACCTGGCTCGCAGCCGATGTGGCGCTTCAGGTCTACCCGAGCGGAGAAATCGGCGGCATCGGGGCGATGGGCGCGAGCGAGAAGGGACGCGCATTCTTCGGCGATCTGAAGGCGCTGTGCGCCGTGACTGTGGCGACACAGGACGTTCTTGGGTATCAATCGCTCGGCATCAAGTTGTTCTGGACGATTTCGGAATGCTTGCCAAGCCAAGCTCAGATCCGAACGATCGGGCAGTATTGCGAGCGAGCCGGCTATCGGTTCGTACCGATACCGATGCAGGCATTGCTTCCGGTCGAGTGGCGCTCGCCGGAGTACGTGTGGCTTGACAAACACCCGGTTGCGATCGGAGAAGATGTGATCGGCATTCACTGGTACGGAGGCGATCATCTGTCACGTTTGATGGAGCAGAAGATTGGACGCGACTGGACCGAATCGTCGGCCTGTATCGTCGCCAAAGCCTACCGGGGAGAGTATGTCGCACAGCACGCTTGAACTCATCATGACGGCATCGGGCGGCTACGTCACACCCGACGATCCGGGCGAGATCGGATACTCGAACGCACCGCCTCGGACTTCTGTATCGGATGCCGATGGAGAGCATCTCTCGGAATTGGCGAAGGGCCTCCGATGCCTTGAGATCGGAACCGGACTCGGGGTATCGACCGAATACATCGCTCGGACAGCCTCACAAGTCGTCACAGTCGATAACGATCCTTGGGTACGCGACAGAATCGTTCCGAATCTGCCCGAAGGCGTCATCGCTCTATTCGGTCATGCCCGCTCGGCGGCACCGTTCGCCCCGTTCGATCTCGTATTCATCGACGGTCATCACGAAGCTGCCGCCGTAGTGGACGATATCGCCGAGGCACGCGCGATGCTCAAAGCCGGAGGCGAGATCGTTCTGCATGACTGGAAACTCGAAGGCGTGCATCTGGCCGCGATCGGATCGGGTCTGACCTGGGAAGTCATCGACACGGTTGCCGGCATGGCGGTTGCCCGCGTATGAAGCATCCCGCTTACACCGACCTCAAGGCCGGCTGGCATAGCGGCCGGATCGAGTCTCTCAAGGCCGGCGAGCAGATCGTCCCCCCTCACATCCAGCTCATCATTTGCGACCTGTGCAATCAGGATTGTCACTTCTGCTCCTATCGATCCGAAGCGGGCTTCAGCTCCGAGCAGTACGGCGAGAAGCAGCCGGACGGGTCGATCCTCATGAACCCCAGGTTCATGTCATACGAGAAGGCAACCGAGATCCTGCGCGATGCCGCACGTCTCGGCGTCCGCGCGGTGCAGTTCACCGGAGGGGGCGAGCCCACGGTCCACCCCCGACACCTCGAATTGTTCCGCTACGCCATTAACCTCGGACTCGAATGCGCCCTCGTCAGCAACGGCGTGATCGCACGCGATGGCATACTCGATACCCTCCCTCAGTTCGCTTGGGTGAGGATCTCTCTCGATGCCGGCTCGGGGCCGACCTACGCCGCAACACGCCGGACGCCTGAGAGCAACTTCGTCAAAGCACTCGCCAACACACGCGAGTTGACCGCGAGGATAGCAGCCGAGAAATCCGCCTGTGTCGTCGGGATCGGATACGTCGTGACGACTCATAACTTCGGCGAGATCGTCGAAGGCTGCCGACTGGCGAAGGAAACGGGCGCATCCTACATCCGCCTGTCGGCCGTGTTCTCGCGCGAGTTCGTCGGCCCCTACCTCGGGATCTATGCCAGGATCAAGAACTCGATTGACGAAGCTCGGACGATGCACGAATCCGACACCTTCAAGATCGTCGATCTGTTCGGCGACCGCATCTCCGACCTCGACCAGCACGCACCCGACTACAAGACGTGCGGCTATCAGCAGTTCAACATGTACATCGGAGCGGACCTCAAGGTCTATCGGTGCTGCACGACCTCATACACGAAGCATGGAGAAGTCGGAGACTTGTCGCAGCAATCGTTTCAGCGGTGGTTTCTGTCGGATCAGAAACATGCGGCCTACGCGGGATTCGATGCGCGGTCGTGTCAAGTCTGCCAGTTCAACGACAAGAACCGCACGATCAACTATCTGACGGAGAAGGCTCCGATGCATGTGAATTTCGTATGAGCGTTCGGATCATGAACATGCAGCCCGACACGCTTGTCGGGCTCCCTGACGGCGATCCTCTAACGTCGCTCGAACCCGAGCAGATCGCGGCCGTCGCACGTTCGGTTCTGGTCGTCATCCTTCACCGCAAATCAGAAGGCGTCGCGGCACCGCTTCTGACTGCCGCAGGTGCTTGGGGATGGTGGGGAGCGCCGTTTGCCCCGATGGAGGATTCCTGGGGTGGGGTCATGGACGTGACACGCGCCAACATCGCCCGCACGTTCATGCAGTACGCTTCGGAACGGCCCGACATCAGGTTCTTGTGCATGATCGACAACGACGAAGAGATCGCGTGGAGCGCGCCGTACCGGCTCGCACTCTGGGATCTTCCGGTTGTGACCGGAGTGGTGTGCAGCTACGGAACGGATCGCGGGATCTACGCCAATTTCTCAGTTGCGGATTCGGTAGGCATCAGTCACTTCCCCTCGACCCGCTACACCAAGCGGCTCCCCGGCAAGGGTATCCGCAAAGTCGTAGGCGCGGGAGGGGGACTGCTGTGTATCCGAAAGGACGTATTCGCAGCCATCGACGCCGGACGCGACAAACTCCTCGACGCGGGGCTCGGTGAGAGCCCATTTGAGATTCCGGCATCGGTCAGGCGCGAGAGCTTCGAGACCGGAACGCTCAAGCAGTCCGAGGATACGGCCTTCTCGAAACAGTGTGCGGCTCTCGGGATCGACATCTACGTCGATTTCGCCGTAAGGGCCAAGCATTTCAAGGTTCTGCCGGTCGAATGGCCTCGTGACCTCATAGATGAGAACCTCGACGCACGCAATTGGCAAGTCGATGCAAGGGATTACCATCATGGCGAATGAAGGAGGACGGGCACGAGAGTTCGTCATGGGCTTCGCCGCCGCTTCGGGGAAGATGCGCGAAGCCTACATGGGGAAATGGAGGGAAGTGGCGGCAAATTTCATGGTCGAGCCGACCTATATCGGCGAAGCCCGAGAACGGAGTCCCTACCGCCACGGCTACGTCTACCGGCCGCGTCAGAACGCCATCATCCTCAAGGACCCCGAGACACATAAGCTCGTCATGACGTATGCCTCGAAGCTGATGCTGGCGATCTTCGGCGATCCTCGGGGCGAATACGTCCAGGCCAGTCCGGTAGGATGGGAGGACGCGCCGTCGAAGGCTCCGACCGCAACCCGAATGCTTCGCTATGCCTTCGGACTGCCGGGCCATTATCGGACCTTCTCAGAGTCGATCGTCGATATGTTGCAGTTCGGAACGGCGGTCGTCGAACTGTGCTGGAAGTACGAAGAACGCGAGATGCCTGTCAGGAGTATGACGGTGGAGTTTGGGATCGAGACCTCATCGACCGAGCGGCTCCGCGTTCCTGTCTACGATGATGTCATCATGCGGCCAGTCGATATCATGGACTTCTACCCCGACCCTGCGAACTACCGGATGCAGGACATGGTAGGGGCCGCGAAGCGGTTTCGGATGAACGCCGCGAGAGCACGGCGCATGAGCGCCTCGGGTCTGTACGAGTCATCCGCGGTCGAACGCGCGCTGTCGCGGCCGGCGGAGGCTGCGGTCCGAAGGCCGGAGGATGATTTCAGGTCCGGTATCGGCCCCAACATGAATTCCTCCGAGCCGTCCTACGAGCCGTTCCGCGACATGATCGGGTACGAGTATTGGGGCGAAGTGCCGTATCGGGACGAATCGGGCTATCAGAGACGCACGATCACGATCCTCAACAACGAAGTCGTCCGCGACGTTCCCTACATCTACGGTGATGAAGCCCTGCCGTTTCATGCCCTTGTCATCAACCCCATACAGGGCCGGTTTTGGGGTATCGCACCGGCCGAAACCGTCCGCTACGATCAGAGCTTCGCCGATGCGATGAAGATCCTCCTCGCCGAAGCCGTCGTCCGCCAGGTTCACCCCCCGATCGCATTCGACCCCGATTCGGAAGCCGATCAGGCCGCACTGAGAGCCTGGAAAGCCGATACCGTCATCGCCGTTCGTGGAGGGCCGGCAAGCATCGGCACCCTTCGCTACGATGCCAACGTTCCCGCAGCCTTTCAGCTCCTCGCCGGCCTGAAGGCCGAGATACAGGAATCTTCGGGCGCGATCGGAGCGATCCAAGGTCAGCCCGGACCCGACCGCGAATCCGCAAGCGTTGGCGTCCGCCGACTAGAATTCGCTCTCGACCGGCCCGAGCTTGCCGCGTCGATCATCGAAAAGGACTGCTTGCCTCAGATCGGAAAGTCGATCCTGCGGCTCTATCAACAGTTCCTCGCCGGAACCGAGGACCTCAAGAAGCGTATCGGCGAGCTGCCCGAGCCGGTCTGGATCGGGGACATCATGGGCGATTTCGATGTCCAGTTCGTCGGCTCGCGTCAGGTCATGAGCCGCCAACAGCGCCTACAGGGCTACCAGACCCTCGCATCGCTAGCATCTGCCATTCCGCCCTTGCAAGCGATGATTCCGTGGATGGAGATCGGCCGCGAGTTGATCGGAACAGTACTCGAATTGCCCGAAGTCGCTGCCCGAGTGGCGGCACCGGAAGTCGCAGCCGCCAACACCGCACTCATGCAGGCCCTTGGGCCAGGTGCGGGAGGCGGAAACGGTGTTGCGACCGCATCACAACCTCCCGGGATGATGCCCGAGCAGCTTGCCGGAGGCGAAGCATGAGATTTGTCGATGCACTCCTTGGCCGAAACGCCGAAGATCCGATCGCATCGGAGCAGCAGGCGCTCTCCGAATGCTACGAGATCCTCGCTTGGACCGGGATGCCGTATCACAAGACCTTCATGGCGTACCTCGAAGCCGAGTGCATGCGGCCTCTCGCCGCTGCGACCGAGTTCGAGACTGTCAAGAACGCTATCCGGGCCGCGACGTTTCGGGAAATGCGAGCCGATATCGTCCGCAAGACCGAACGCGCCGCCGCCGTCGTAGCGCAAGCCCGAGAGGAGAGCAATGCCGGATGAACCGATCGAACTGGATGATCTGACGGTCGAAGAACTCGACGGCCTGATGAAGAACCCGGACGCCTTGGGCGAGCTTATGCACCCTGATATACCTGCGGAGCCGCCTGCGGAGCCGCCTGCACCCCCCGCTACGCCCGAAAGAGGTCCCGAGCCGCCCCCGGCCCCCGAGCAGCCGCCTAGCCCCCCCGGCGAGCCTGCCGAGCCCGACGTGAGCGATGCCGAGATCCTCAAGGCGCGGGTAGAGGCTGCGGAAGCCGCTTCAAAGCGGTGGGAGACGATCGCGGGCCGTCATGCCGGCGAGCTAGGCCACATCCGGCAGAAGATGAAGGAATGGGAAGGCCGCTTCGCCGCCCCGCCGATCGCTCCCGCGACCGAGGATCAGGGGCTCGACGAAGAGCCCGAGCCGCCCCCGAGGCGCACCGCCCCTGTAGCAGCTCCGAGATCGCCCGAAAACGATGCGATCCGCGATTGGGCTTGTAGACAAGCCCTCGCTCAAGCGACGGCAGAATTCGGTGCCAAGCACGAGGACTTCGGAGATATGCAGAAGGATATATCCGAGTACATCGAGAAGATGGGACCGGATGTTCCCGACCTGCTCGCCGGAGGCGACCCGAACCGCACTCACCGAGCCGTCAGCTCGCTCCTTGAAGAAGCCCGCGATGCCGTTGTCAGCGCGAGGCGAAGCGCAAAAGTCAGAGAACTCGAACAGAGGCGAGCCGATCAGACCGCCAAACTCGCGGAGGCGAAGCAGAAAGCCGCCTCAAGCGCACCCGGATCGACTCCACCCGAACCCGCACCGCAGAAAGGACTCGACGACATGACCGCCGCCGAGCTTGATGCGATGCTTATCAAGATGGCAGGGAAACGATAATGGCAGCAATCACAGGCAATACCGCCATGCAGGCGGTATTCGAGACCTGGATAAACAAGCAGTTCATCTCGGATCTCGAATTCAGCTTGCAGCATCAGAAGTTCACGAGTCGCGTCGTGATGCCCGATCATTCGGGCGGCAACGTCGCGCGGTTCGTCGATTTCGCCCCTCCGGTTGCGAACGTCGGATATGCGACCGGATCGACCGCGTTTTCGACTGAGGCGAGTACGACCGCAAACGAGATCGCATCCATCACGACGGGCGAAACGAACGTCACGATCTCCGAATACGGAGAATTCATCAAGGTCGGCCAGCTCTACGATCTCGCGTCAGTATCCGGGACACGCGAACGTATCCGCAAGCGTGTAGCTGATGGTGGGGCGATCTCGATCGACACGGTTGTGCGCGTCCAGGCGCACGCATCGACGACGGTTCTGTACGCTCTCGCAACGTCGGCAATCGGAGGCACGACATCGACGACCGGCTACACGTCCGCGTCGCTGATGAATACCGCGCTTCTGATGCAGGCTCGCAAGATCCTGTACGCCAACACCGCCAAAGGCTTCAGCGATGTCGCCGGACACCCCCGCGGCCATTTCGCCGCCGTTCTGACACCCAAGCAGGAACTCGACATCACGACCGAAGTGACGACCGGCCGGATCTATTGGTCCAATGCCGTCGTCAACGTCGCGGGCGCGATGGGACAGGAGAAGTTCGTCAACGGCTACATCGGAAGCGTCTACGGCGTGGCCGTCTACTGCACGCAGAACTTCGTGACCGCATCGGTCAGCTCGACGACTTCCGATGTCGGCTATGTCTACGCCGATGGAGGGGTCGCGGCTGCCGCATTCGATCAGATGGACCCCCGGATCATCATCAACGAAGTGAACTCGCCGTACAAGAACGTCAACTCGATCGCATGGCACGCTCTGTTCGGAGCTGGCCTGCACGCTTCTACGAGGGTCGTGAAGCTGTACTCGGTGTCGTAGTAGCACGAGCCCGGGGCCTTCTGTCACGGAGCGCCAGGGGGCTCCGGGCTTACTTCGATGATCGAAACAACCGGACCGGACTACGGACACCCGCTCGATTCAAACACGATCGAGCAAGGTCTACGTGCGCTCAATTCCGGTTTTCACTTCGATCTCGCCGAGAAAATCGGCCAGGTTCATCCCTATATCGCCGAGCGTCAAGGGGTCTACTACGAAGGCCGCCACATCTGCTCGATGGATAGGGGCATGGTGCCGGAATACAAGCTCTGGACCGTGAGCCGCGTCCTTCGACCTATCCCGTGGGCTGATGCCGACAAAGACGGTGCGAGCATCATGTTCTTTGTCGTGCCACAGGCCGATCCCGAGTACCAGGATCTTCTCATCAAAGCCAAGCGCGGCAACGATCCTGCGATCTCGCTACGTAACGATGGGAAGATCGTTCGCCAAGTCCCGATGAACTACATCCCTGAAAAGACCAAGTGCCTCCGGCTCGGATGGCGACACACATTCGAGCGCATCCTGATCTTCGGTGTCCAGAACGTGACGCGCCAGAGCCTCGGCGCTACCTTCGGGATCGACATGCTCAAGTACCCGGTCGGAGAGCCGGAGGAAGTCGTTGCGGCTTTGATGGAGGAGTAGATGCCCGAAGCAACTACCGGCACATTCACACAGGCTCCGGCTGCGATCGCGTTTTCGACACTCTACGCGCGAGTCCAGAACTACGTTCTGGCTCCGTCAGATACCGATGTCGCAACGATCGCCAAGGAAGGGATCAACGAAGCGATCAGCCGTCTCAATACGCGCCGCTGGAATTGGGCGCGCCATCATGCCGACATCACACTCGTTGCCGGAACACAGGAATACGCTCTTTCGGCTACCTTCAAGGGACCTCGTGCAGCCGAGCTGCTCGATTCGACCGGGGAAGTCGTCAGCCGCCTCGAATTCCTCGACCCCAAAGAGCTTGACTACCTCTACCCCGACAGACACTCCCAAGGGTATCCGTCGCACTACACGATCTTCAACGAGTTCGCCAACGGAATGCTGACGCTTTCTGCCACTCCCTCATCCGGGTTCGTGACTCAGTACCCGAAGATCAGGGTCCGATTCTTTCGCCGTATCCCGTATTTGTCGGCCGATGCGGATCTGTTCTACGGGCCGACCGAAGCCGAGACATACCTGGTCTGGTACGCGCGTGCGAACGTCGCGGCACATTGGGCGCTCGACAAGATCGGGTTCGCCGAGAAGCGTGCCGAGGAACTGTGGACCTTGCTCGTGCGCGATGATGTCAGCAAGGAGACGGGTGATTTCTGATGGGTCTGATACGGCTCAATCAGGGGCTCTGTACCTCCCGCGCTCCGGCCGAGCTGCGAAACGGACAGCTTCAAGTCGCAACCGGCGTTCGCTACAAGCCGGGCGATACCGAGCGCGCGCACAAGGTCTCGGGCCGGTCGGCCTTCGGAACCGTCACCGCCAGCACGAACGTCAAGGGTCTGGCGCTGTGTCAGTTTGACACGCCCGGCTCAGACCTCCTGCTGGCCTATGCCGGCACGATCATCCGCAAGGCCACACCTGGGGACACCGGAACCTTCTCGGACCTCGTGACGGGCCTGGATGCGTCTGCGACGCGGCTTTCGGCCGCACACGCTTACGACAAGTGGTTCCTGTGCAACGGCTATGACCGCAACCGCGTCCTGAAATCGGACGGAACTGTCCGATTCATGTCGATGCAACCACCCGATACGAAGTGTGTCGCCGTTGCGTCGTTCGTCACAAAGACGACTCCGACACGCCCCAACGCTGACGCTGCCACTTCCGGCGCCGGCTTCACCGAGCCGACCAAGGCATACGATGTGCCTGGCAACAAGATCACCGACACCTTCGCTCGCGCAACCCTCGCCGCCCCGGGAGCCCTGGGGAGCCGGTTCACCTTCGCCTCGGCCGGCGCGAATACCTGGAACCTCAAGGTGACGTGGAGCCTCGGGAGCCTCGTTCAATTCATCAACTTCGGGGGCGATGAAGTCGGAACCGGAGGCGTGACAAGCATGGGCGGTGTCGTGGACGTGCGGATCGAGTACGCAACCGACTGGAACGGCTCGACTGGTACGTTCGCTGACCTGGCCCGCTACGATAATCAGGAGCGCCGGATCGGCGTCACAACCTCATCGGTCCAGACCGCCAACATCAACCCGAACCTCATCGCCGTGCGCGCGACTCTCACGTATGATTCGGGCCGAACCGACATCACGATGCGGATCTACGACATCAGGCTCGAAACCGCATCGGTTGATGCCTTTACGACCACAACCGGCATGTTCTACACCTTCACCGAATGGGATGGGGTCAACCTGCTCGAATCCGGTCCGGCCGAAGTCTCCGAGTTGGTCACGATGACTTCTCAGAACATCGTCACCGTGACGCTGCCGGGTGCTGGCGGGGCCCGCAACACGACAACGACACATTACCGGATCTACAGGACGCACGACGGAGGAGTCACGCCCGTTGACCTTGGCCGGATCGACGAAGTGCCTGTCAGCCAGACCACCTATGTCGATACCTTCATCCTCTACGACAAAGATACGCCTGCACCCGTTCTGCTCCCGCTTGTCAGCATCACGGCCGACGACGGCCGGACCGCTATCAGGGTCCCGCGCGACGGCGCGGCCCCGTCGTTTGCCCACCTCAACTACTACAAGGGCTCGCTTGTCGGCATCAGCCGCACACAGCCCCGCGCCCTCTACTACAGCTTCGCGGGCCGCGTCGAGAGCTGGCCCGAACTGTACGTGATCGAATCCTTCCCGATGCGCGAGCACGATACCCTTGTCGCTACGGTCACATGCGGCGATTCGCTCATCATCGCAGGCCGCGACATCATGATGACGATGGATGACCTCCCGCGTGTCGTCCAGGGCGTATTCAGCGCGGTCGAAGTCAGGCCGCTTCGCGGGCAACCCGGAGTCGTCAATCAGGACGCGATCACGACCTTTTCGGTTGCGGGCGAACCTCGGTGCGCCTGGGTCAGCTACTTCGGCATACACGAAACCAACGGCACCGTCAGCCGAAGGATCTCACTCAACATAGATTGGGACGCGACCGTAGGGCTTGGAACCTCGCATGTCGCCAGCGCACAGCTCTCATGGGATGCTCAGATGCAATGCCTGGTCCTGGCGATCGACTCGGACCAGAACGGTCTGAATGATCGCTACTACCTCATCCACATGGCTCCCGAACACGCCGGCGAGGACAATCAGCCGAAGTGGACCGGGCCGCACTACGGCCGCATCAGTTCGCAAGCGGCCGGAATCGTCTCGAACGTCTACAAGCGGTATACCGGGCATCCGACCGATGGGGTCGTATACCTCGAAGGCGGGACAACCGATGCGAGTCAGAGCTACAGTAGCACCCAGGTTCCGCTGATCGTCACGACACCGCGCCTGTACGGGGAGGAGTTCGAGTGGGGCGTGTTCAAGGGCAATATCCGGCATACCAGTTTCGGGGCACAGAATCTCGCCGTCCAATGGGTCAGCCGGCGCGATGCCCGTGACAGCTCTCAGACCGTCAACAAGACCGTTTCTTTGAACAACGCCAAGGGGACGGAGTTCTATGTTGGCTTGGCCGGTGAATCGCATGAAGTCACCTTGACGCATACGGATGCGGCATCCGGCGCTCTCCACGACATCCGGTTCGAGCCGATGCGCGGCTACCGGCCCGGTAGGGTCGCCTGATGGGACGCCTCGGCAACATCGGCGGCATCGAGCAGCACGAAGCCGGCCCCGAGACACGTATTGCGATCGAAAAGCTCGACCGCAGGCTCGACTTGATCGAGCGGACGAGTGCGACCGTGATTCGCAACAACATCACGATCATCAACAACCCTCCCCTGGGGACGAATTTCCCCTACTCGGTCCACCGAGCCTATCCGTTCGTTCTGACCGGATCGCTTGTCGTACCGGGGGCGGGATGGGACCTGCTGCCGGCGACCGCCTACCGGATCACCTACTGCGAGATGCACTGCGACCCCGAGGCGGCGGCTCCGTCTGCCAATACTTCGATCACCTTGCAGAACATGGCGACGTTTCCGACCGCAACCGCAATTGTGACCTTCGCATCGGGGACCAAGCGTGCGGTCAATTCCTCGATGGCGCTACAGATCACAGCCAGTCAACGACTCTTCATGAAGTTCCCCGCAACGCTCAACGGATTGCAGAACCTATGGTCGATCATGTTCGTGCTGAATACGCCATGAAGCGGCTCCTCATACTCGCCGCTCTGGTCGGCGTGCCGACATGGGCGCAGGTGCCGACGAAGAACAAGTTCATCGGCGTCGTCGCTCTCGATGGCGGCCTCATGTGCTCGGATGCCGCGACGGGCGGGACGGCGTGGAGGTTCGCGCCGTGCGATATCGACACTGGTACGTGTAACCCGTTCACTTCGGGTAAGCTCTTCTCGTTTCAGGGCGACCCGGACGGCAACGGGACCTTCAACGAGCTGACCTACCAGCAGTTCAACAATCATTGGATTGTGGCTGCTGCCGGCTCTCTAGAAGTCAACGCACAGTACAGTAACGTCACCACAACGACTCATGCGAGCGGATCGGACAACTACGGCATCACCGTCAATCAGACCATCACATCCGCCGCAGCACCTACTAGCAGCACCCGCACAGGTGGGCTTGAGATCATCGCCGGCACCGATACGACCGGCACGATCGACCAGGATGTAGATACGATCGACGGGATCTTCGCTCAGGGTTCTTGCAACACCCTCATAAGCGGAGGCGGCTCACAACCGAATTGGATCAACGGAGCGAGGCTATCAGCCGCCGGAACGGCTGCATGCGTCAACGATGCCTCTACATCTGTCAGCGAGTATGCGGGCATCAGGGCTTACGTGACGATGGGGGCTATCAGGGGCAATGGCGCTATCGGGCAAGGAGTGTGGGCGGGGCCAGAAACCGGCAGTGGTCCTACAACGGCTTTCTCTAAATGGTACGGTACATACTCGCGGTGGCTTTACCCGGACCTTGGCGGCACCTATGTGCCTACGACCGAGAACCTTGCCATTTTCTCGGATGGCTCGCTGGCTATCAAATCACTGTCCAGTAGCGCCGCGACGACTGCGGCCCAAACATCTCGCCTGTACTGGTACAACCGCTACTTCGCAAGCAGCAACGGGCCGTGTGGCGGATCGGGTAATACCTACATCAGCTTCGAGCCGCCCGAGCTGATTTCGACAATCGGAGATGAGGACGCGGACGGAACATACACTTGCACAGGTAGCGAGATCAATCACCGCTACATCATGCCCGATTCGCTCGCCACGACCTACACGACCAACTACGCCTTGATGTTAGCCAAAGCCCCGGTCCTATCAGGCGGCATCATGACCGGGCATCTGCGCTGGACCGATATTGGGGCCGCTGGCGGGGGCGTGACCGGGATCGCAGCCGATACCGGAGGGACGACGACAGGGGCGACCGTCACACTCACGGGCACGGGCGTCGATACGGTCCGCTCTGGGGACACGATCTCGATAAATGTCGATACGACCGAAATCGGAGATTCGACCTGGGGAAACAACCTGGATTCGGCGATCGTCTGGAACTACGACGTGTCGGGGACCGATACGGCCGTCACATACGGATCAGGGGTCGTCAACGTCTCGACCGGGACCTTGCAGCAAGGAGGCGTCGATGTCGTTACAACATCTGGCACTCAGACTCTCACGAACAAGACGATTGATGCAGGGACGGCGACGACAACTCATGCCGCAGGAGCGAACTTCATCGGAAGCCTTCGTCACGCAACCGACTGTACCGCTATCACCGATGGGGTCAACGGCGAGCTGTGCTACGAGCAGGACTCCGACCGGCTCTTTGTCTGCGAACCCACCGCAGGAGGATGCGACACGGCCGCCGAATGGCGAGCGACAGGAGGAAGCGGAACGGTCGGAGGGTCCGGTACGACCGACTTCATTCCCGAGTGGGCAACGAGTTCGACTCTGACCGATTCGACGATCCGCGACACCGCTGGCGGTCTGATGCCCTCGACGGACGGCCTTCGTGCTCTCGGCGCTCCCGATATCAGGTGGAATGCAGCCTACGCAACGTTCTTCGCTCCCGGTAACGGAGGCGATACGTGCGAAAACCTGCTACTCAAGACCGACAACGCCGCGGCGGCGGATCTGACGCGCCTTTCGATTCCGTGCAACGCCCTCAACGTCGTGCCGGGATGGCAGAACATCAGCGGCATGACCTTCAACAGCGCCGATCTATCGCAGATCGGAACACTCGACAACGATCTGTATACGTCCCCTACCGCAGCGGCCGGCCCGGCGTTCCGATTCAGCTCGCTCAACACGATCAACGCAACGGCCGACCTATTTCAGATCCGCAATGTCACGACAGACAGATTCGAGATTAAGGGATCTGGCGCGATCGAATCGGTCAATACGCTGGCCGAGGGCGCATCCTTAACGGCGTTCCAGTTCACGCCGACGATAAACAGCACAGCTCTTACCAACATCTACAGCGCCTTCACGATAGCTCCTCAGCAGACCGGAACCGCAACCGGCACCGGAGCATGGTTCGGGATCTACCCTCAGACCGTGGGACTCAATGGCACGTATGCGACTGTTCTGGGGTTCTACTCGGAGACCTACTTCGAAAACAACATGAACATCACGACCCTGGCCGGTGCCCAGGTTCTCATGGGCCTGGGTTCGACATCGGGTGCCGGCAGCACCTATACGACCACCTACGGCAATTTCCTCAACTTCGATGCTTCGCCGAACTCTGCCGCCCTCACGATTACCAACATGTACGGGACCAAGATGCACAACTCGGGCATGAACGGACCCGGGACCGAGGCAATCGCCAATGTCTACGGCTACTTCATGGACGATTTCACCGATACGGGCTCGTCCAACATCCACGGCTTTGCGCTGGCGCACGATTCGAACTTCCTGAATGGGGAATGGCTCTACTGGTCGCCGGCTTTGACGACAGCGGTGGGGTCGCGGACGGTAGGTCTCAACGGCACGACCGATGGGACATCGGCAACGCTGACGGCTGACGGTGCATTCGTGATTGACTCGTGCGCCAACACCGCAAGCGCCGCAACCGTCACGGTCAATTCCTGCAACAAGGTGACACTCACCGGAAGCACGAACGTCGATACGATCAACACCTGCAACGCTGTCAACAACGGCCGCGAACTCGACGTGTTGTGCGGTGCCTATACGGGTACGCTCAACGATGCGACCGGAAACCTTCAGATATCGGGCAACTTCGTCTGTGCGACCGATCGGGCGATCAAACTTGTCTGCGATGCAACGAACTGGCAGGAACTCTCCCGCAATACCTTCACGTTCCCCTCGCTTCTGACGATTGTGGCCGCAGGGTGTGATGGCTCGACAGCGAGCGCAAGTCTCGATCTTCCCGTCTCATCGGCACCGACAAAGACGTGCTTCGGTGCGGCCCCGCGAAGCTATGCTTACCTCGACTTCGCAGACGGCGCGGCCCTGACGGCCGAGGGCCATTTCCGACTGCCTTCGGACTGGACCGGAGCGATTGACCTTGACCTCGTGTGGGCGTGCTCGGCCGCGACCTGTAGCACGAACTCGGTTGTCTGGACCTTTAGGACGGCCTGTGTGGCCGATGCCGAGGACCTGCTTGCGCCGACGTTCAACACGGCACAGACCATCACGGATGCGGGCAAGGCGACAATCCATCTGAGCAACACGGCGAGCCTTGCATCGGTCACTACGACGGGATGCGCGGCAGGAGAAGTGTTCAACTTCCGTATCGGCCGCGATCCGGTCAACGCCTCCGACACATTCGCCGGGACGGCCGGCCTGTACGAGATGCGCTTCACATTGCGGCGGGCGATCCAGTGAGACGCCTGGCTTGGATTGCCGCGCTACTGACGTGCGCTCTCGCTCGAGCTGATGACGTTACGAACTTGCGGCCAACTGCTGACGGCGCAACCGAGCAATGGCAGAACGATGCCGGGACCGCTTGCTCCTCGACGACTTGCTTCACCCAAGTTAACGAATCATCGGGCGCTAACTGTAGCTCGACTCCTGGCGATTCGACCGACAATCAATCCACGACGACGAACAATCAGATCATGAGATACGATATCGACGAATCCGCGATCCCGGAAGGGGCGACCGTCACGAGCGTGTTCGTCCGCGTCTGCGCGATCAGGGGCGGCGCACAAAACGTCAACACACGGCTTGGGTTTTGCGTTGCCGGGGCCTGTACGGAGTGCGCGACGACCTTCGCCGCCACATCGGCTTATGCAGACTACGATTGCTCGGTCGATATACCGGATGATGTGTTCGCGGCCGGCGACGATTACGAAATCTACGTCCAGAACGAGCAGGCGCGCAACGTACTCGTGACGGCTATCTCGGTCGATATCACTTACACTCCTCCGGCAGCTGCTGGTGGAGGAGTCGGAATGAGACGGGGATACTGGCATTGAACGAACCCGACAACGGACGCAAGCGCAAGGCCGCAGCTTGGGCCGGACAGAATGCTTGGATGGCGACGCGCAACGGTGCAACCTTCGCTGCCGTACTGTATGCGTGGCAGTATATCACCGAAGGATCGGCATCCGCTCAGAAGATGAACACCGAAATGATGGAGCGGAGGATGCAGACGATCGAGCGGTGGATACTCAAGCATGAGGATACTGTGCAACCAGTGATGCGCGAGTTCACCGACTTCAAGGCTGCCATTACGGCCAGACTTGAAGCGATCGACGACAAGCAGACCGAAATCCAAGACGACGTAAAGCGCCTTTTGAGGCGCGGCAGAGGAGATTGACGATGCTTTTCGATCTGGCGATCGTACCTAACGTCAAGGACGTGATCGTGCCGCTCATATTCGGCGCACTCGTATTAGGGTGGGTCCCGATAGTGGCCGCTGCAATCTCGGCGATCGGTTCATACATGGCTGCTCGCCAACAGGCCAAGGGGGCTCAAAACGTCGATCTGCCCGAATACAGCGGCCGCTATTTCGAAGGTATACGGGCTAAGAAGTCGGCCAAGCAGGCGTATAAGACCTTGCTCGACATCATGAACGCACGGGGCGCAACCGACCCTCGTTTGCTCAACCGCGAGCTGACCGGCATCCAACGCGGAACAGAGACACAGACTCAGGACATGGAGCAATACCTAGCACAGCTCGGCTTGACGGGCTCGGGGACCGGGCAGGCGATGAGAGCCGCGATCGGACAGGCCGGGCAGGAGCGGGTAGCGGGGGCGATGGAGCGCGAGGCGGCGCTACAGGAGGCGCGCAAGCGAGACGATCTGAGGCTAATGCTTGATATGGTCGTCAACCCCAATCTCGGCTACCGCGGCCAAGGTGCCGGCGTGCCATACTACCCGTCCAGCGGAGGGGCGGATGCAGCGTCGGCGATATCGTCTTTCCTCGGGGCCTATGCGACCATGCCTCGTACTACCACGACCGCTACAGCGCCCCGTGCTTGGGAGCAGAACCCTAAGTTCTATGGGTAGGGCTGACGATGCCTATCATCCCTCGCTTTCCGCCAGTTCCGCCCGAATGGGACTCTGGCCCCATGTCCTCCGGCGGGCTCGATACCCGCAACGAAATCCTGCGCGCGATCATGGAGGCGCAGGCACCTGAGCCGTCCACGAGCGATCTGGCCGAGCCTTCGGATCGGCAGCGACAGCTCCGCTTGTTCCTGTCGCTTCTGGCCGATGCCGCGGGCTCATACGCTGTGTACCGGGGACGGGGCCGCTACGGGCCGACACAGTACACGGCCAAGCTCGCCGAGGAGCTTGAGGGCCGTAGGATCGAAGGAGCCAAACGCCAGACCTTGGCTCAGGAACGAGCCTACAAAGACAAGATGGCGAAGCTCGCGCTCGCCTTGGAGGAGGCGAAGTACACCGAAGAGAAGCAGACGGCCGAGCGTCGTCGGGGCGAGGATGTAGGATTCCGCGAACGCGAGTTCGAAGCCGGCGAGGAGGAACGGAAACTCCGTAAAACCGAAACCGAGACTCTGAGACAGAAGAAGGAAGCACTCGACATCCAGCGCGAGCTTCTCGACCGCAGACAGCATGCTTCCGATCTTGGAATACGCGGCGCTCTGAGCATGACGCCAGATGAGCTTGAGGCCGCGATCTCTGGCAAGCAGGAGATCCTCAGAACGAAGCCGGCGAAGGAGCAGAAAGAGAAGGAACTACGCGAGGACATCGTACAGAAGCGCCAGCTCGACAAGGAGCGTCGCACGGCGATCGAGACTGTCAAAAAGACAGTCAACAGGATACGGGAGATGACCACGGCTGTGAAGCCTACTGGTCTCGAAAGCAAGACGGAGGAAGGTACAAGATTCAAGACTATCTCGGAATTGCGGGACATGGTGGACCGTCAAGCTATGGCCGAAGGTCTGTCTGGTCCCGATCTGAAAGAGATCCGAGACTATTTCGATAAGGTCGTAGTCAAGTATTGGAAAGAGAACTGGTCTGGTAAGTGATAGATCCTTTCGCCGATTCCTCGGGCCAGCCCAAGAAGGATCTCGATCCTTTTGCGGACCTGGCTGCTACTGAGAAAGTCGATCCCTTTGCTGTCGAAGGAACGAAGAAGTCTAGAAAGCCGTCAATCACGAAACTTCAATCCGAAGTCGCCGAGCTTGAAGCCAAGGCCGCCGAGCACGGCGTCGAGGAGTACGGCCCCGGTCTCATGGGCTGGCTTCAGTACGCCGTATCGAATCCTCTATCGAGTGGCCTGATCGACATTCTGAGCCGTGGGAATTACGCCGTCGCCGGAGCGTTCGAGGAGAAGGCCAGAACCGGAAGCACACAGGCTGCGGTCGTGCGCGCGGCGCGCGAAGTACTCTCGGGCATCGGAGGGATAGAGGGCGAGAAGCGAGCATTTGGAGAAGTGCTCGAACGCGCCGGAGTACCCGAGATGGGCCGCGTCAGTCAGCTCGGCATCCTCCCATCCGAGCAAACGGCTCGGTCCCTAGCGGCCGGACTCGGCGCGGTAGGCCGACCTGTCGAAGCCGCGATCGCGGGCCTGTCCTCAGAAGGCGGGCCGCTCGATGTAACCGGACGCGGGGCGCTCGGACTCGTACTCGACATCGTAGCGGACCCGACAACCTATCTGACAGCAGGAGCCGGCAAGGGCGTACAGATACTAGCCAGAGGCGCGCCAAAGGTCCTCAGCCGTGCCGGTGCGAAGGTCTACGGCAAGGAACTGGCCGCGGCGATTCCCGAGGTGCTCCGTGCTGGTGAGCGCATTCCGCTCTCACATCTCCCTCAGTGGGGTCAGGAAGCGGCCGAAACGGCGGCGCTCGGGATCGCACGCGAAACCGTAGGGGAGGCGTTCGCAGTCCCGAAAACAGCTCCCCTTCTGAAGCGCCGAGCGAGCGCACAGATGCTTGATCGCGCGATGGCGGAATCGCCGGCCATGCAGGATGCGATCGACAGCGAAATGAGGACCCTGCTTGCGTCCGGGATCAAGAAGGGCGAGCCGTTCTACGAACGGTATCAGCGCGAAGTCGTAGCGAAGGCACAGGAGCGAGTCGCGCAAGCGGCCGAATCGACTCCGCGCCTACTCAATCGCGGCGGGATCAAATGGATGGGACTGACGATCCCAGGAACGCCTGGCGCTGCCGCGTTCATGTCGTCCAAGATCATTCGCGCGATGGAAGGGCTCGAAGGTGTCCCCATCGTCGGCCGCGCCGTCAAGCAGGCCAATGATAGATACGATCTGGCGGGCCGTATGGTCGCCGATAGAGATTGGAACTTGCGGCACCATCCCGAGGACGTTCTGGTCAAGCAAGTGCATCTGGACGCGCAGGCCGCTCTGTTGGCTAAGACGCTTCGCGCGATCGAGCAGTCGGAGGCGTTCCAGTGGCTCCGTAAGCAGGGCAAGAATGAGCCGCTATGGGGCAAGCTCACGCGCGCGGCCGAAACAGGCGACACCAAAGGGCTCACGGCGATGGAGAGCCGCGTCGTCAGTGATGAACGTCAACTGATGGATGACATGGCACTGCTTGAGATGGAGATCGGAGAACTCAAGGGTGTCCGTCCGAACTACATCGCTCACTTCTATGACAATACCGACATACAGATGAAGCAGATATTCACAGGTCAGCCTGTCGTCGTGTTCCGAGGCAAGAGTTACGATCTCGCATCGCTCGGTCAGCACGCCGAGGAACGGGTATTCGATACGCTCGATGATGCCGCAGAAGTCGCAGCCGAACTCACGAAAGGACAGCGTAAACCGCCAGTCCTCAAGCCGATCTACAATCCGATCGAGAGGATGGTGAGGCGCTCACAGGCGCACGCCCAGACGATCACCATGAGCAGCTACTACGATCTGCTTGCCAAGACGCGCGGCAAGACGATGACAGCTCCGCTCGATGACATCATCCGTCAGACCGAGATCCCCAAGGATCTATCGGCGAAGATGATCGAGGAGATTGATGAAGTCGTAGGCAAGGGTGCTACACCGAAAGAGTACGTCGCGGCTCTGTCACCTGCCGGCAAGACATACTTCATGCGCCAGCGGCTCATCAAGGTGACGAATCACGAGGAACTCAGCAACGTCATAGGCAAATACGGCGACATCATCCCTGATCTTGAGCGCGTCAACACGGCTGCGCGACCGCTCGATGCCGATGGGCTTCCGATGATGAGCACCAATATAGAGCGGATCAAGGATGTGTATCTGCCTCAGCACATCGCGCTCGATCTGGCGGACATGGGAGAGCGGATATTCAAGAGCAAGGACCTAGATGAGATGTTCCGAGGATGGGACGCTCTGACGAACTTCACCAAGTCCTATTTGACCGTTCCATTCCCTGCATTCCATATCCGCAACGCCTACTCGAACGTCGCTCAGATGTTTCTCGATACCGGCATCTCTACGCTCGATCCTCGCATCGCCAGACACACGGCCGGCGTGATGATGGGCGCAGAAGGCACCTTTGGAACAAAGGTCGGGACCGAGTACGGCTACAAGGAACTGCACGAGCTGGCCGAGCAGTACGGCGTCATAGCAACCGCAGCCGATATAGGCGAACTCACAGGCAAGATCAAGGCATTCGAGCGCGGTCCGATCCGCGCGGCACGCCAAGTCGGGACCGGAATCGAAAACCTTGCTCGGTTCCAGCACTGGCTCAACCGTATCAGGCGCGGGGATGATCCCCTGCTCGCGGCACAGCGCGTGAAGGAAGTTCTGTTTGACTACAAGAATCTGACGCGAACAGAAAAGGACGTGTTGAGGAGACTGATCCCGTTCTACACCTTCTCGCGCAAGAACATTGCCCTTCAGCTCCGCAAGTTCGGCACTCGGCCTGGCCTTATGGCAGCCGAAGTCAAACCGTTCCGAGGGCGCGAAGAAGAGAACCGAGGAATGATCTCGTGGGAAGGGAGGGCCTTGAAACTCCGTCTCAACCGGGACGGCAAGACCCTCCGTGTCCTGAGCGGGATCGACATTCCGATTCGCAACGTCGATAACCTGTGGGCCGGGAGTTTGGGTGCGACTGCTGCACGCCAACTCGGCATGCTCAACCCGATATTAAAGGTATATCCCGAGATCTCATCGCAGCGATCCCTATTCACCGGCCGCGACATGACGCGGCAGGAATCCGCCGCACTCGGACGTATCCTAGAGCACGCGCCTGAGTTCACGCGCAATTACTTGGGATACAAGAAGGTCGTGGATGAAGCCGGACGGCCAACCTACACATTCAACGGCGAGCGATTCTATCTGCTGTTCCAGTCGTGGGCGGTCTCGCGGCTCGTCTCGACTACCGACCGTCAGTTCAAGACTTTGGCATCCGATCCTAACGCCGCGGCTGTGTTCCTCGACATCATCACGGGGTTGCGAGACAAGACGATCGACATGGACGAACAGCAGATGCGAATGCTCAAGGAACGAAAAGCCTATCTAGAGCGGCAGCTAGAGGGTGCCGGCGTGCTCAAGCGCGGCACCTACACATACGAGCCGAAGCCATGACCTACAAGCTCGGCAATCCTACCGGGGGAACGATCCGCAAGTCGGATAACTACGGTGCCGGTCACTACGGAGCCTCGCGCGGCAAGCGCAAGCATGCGGGCCTGGACGTGAGGGCGAATCCGGGCCAGGTCGTCCGCTCGCCCGTTCACGGTCTGGTACTGCGCGAGACGCGGCCGTACGGTGATGGTGGGCTGTACGATTGTGGCCTTCTCATCGAAGGAACAGGCGAACACCAAGGGCTCAAGGTCACGCTCTTTTACGTCAAGGGCGATGATGGTATCGTTGGAAGCGTAGTGGCTCCGGGAGATCCGGTCGGAGTAGCGATGAGCCTACAGACCAAGTATCCAGGCATCACCGACCACGTTCACATCGCTATCCGCGAGGGGACGGATGTGGTCGATCCCGAACCCCTCATCTTTCCGAGCCGAACGTATGAGCAGGCATGATACACTGTGTATGCTGGAAGGTGGGGCGACGCGCCTCTCTTGCGAAGCCTTCCGCACGCTCCCGAGCGGACTCGGGGGCTTTCGTCCAGGGGCCGGGCTGAGTTTCCTTTGGGGGTTTCGCAGCC
>Ga0209342_10000734_pt1 | contig 38171 bp, 56 predicted proteins | sample RifCSP16_2_FD_184023 | JGI IMG/M metagenome (GOLD analysis project Ga0209342, IMG submission 184023) | Soil microbial communities from Rifle, Colorado - Rifle CSP2_sed 16_2 (SPAdes) (version 2) | ecosystem: Environmental > Terrestrial > Deep subsurface > Rock core/Sediment | place: Rifle...
CGCACACGATCGGATTGGCGTGCGCAACGCTTGCCGCATCGTCAGTCCAGACGGTCAGCGCCGTGGTCGTGCCTTCCCGATAGGTGTAGAGCTTGGCGCCAGCCTGTACCGTACCGCTGTCGTTGGTAATCTGGCGGCCTGAAAGAAACGAAAGCGCTGTTGTCATTGGCCGAGCTCATATTGGATGGCTGGATTGCGCCCTTGAGGAGGTGCGAGCGTGGCGTTGTGCTCGTCGATGACAGCGAGCAGGCGGGACACGGCGGCATCGAAGCCGGCTTGCTGGTCTGCCCTGGCCGCGGCGCCCTCTGGAATGTTGCCCGGAATCTCCAGCATCGCGGCACGGCCAAGCGGCATGCGCGGACGTTCGCCGCGCTCCGGAACCTGCGCCATCTGATACGCCTCTTCCACCGCTCCACCACGCAGCGGTGATGGCAGATAGCGAGCCAGCACGTTCCGCGCTTGAGCAAGTTCGCCGGGGGAATAGTCCGTCATTTCAGAAATCATTTCCGGCATCGCGGCCACGCCGAGACTGGGCAGCACTGCGCCAGCCCCCGCCTTTTCGAGGGCATAGGGAATACCTGCCGTCGTGCCCGCCGCAATTCCGCCTGTCAGCAGTCCACGCGAACGCCGCTCGCCGGGTGTCATCTCCGCAGCCTCAGCGCCCGATGTCGCCGCATCGTAGGCAAGGCCGCCAGCCAACAAAGGTAGCAATGTTTTCGTCGCGCGTGGCAAGCGGCGCGCCTTAACTGCCGGTGTTTCACCGCGGGCGAGCGCGTCTTCGTGATCGAGAATACGGGCTGCCAGAGCCGCTTTGGTGCCAGACACCGGCAGTTTGAGCTTACGCGCCTGCTCTTTCAGCGCATCGCCTGTTGCCCCCATGAGCGTAGTTTGCCGAGCGGCCCTCGCCGCCGCCGCACTGGCTTGCGGATCGGCGCCGGAGCCTGGGAGCGGTCCCATCTCGCCGCCAGCGGCGATGCGGCGTGCGCCCTCTATCGCCGCGACATCCGTTGCCGGATATGCCACGCCTGGATTGCGGTAGCGGTTGACAGAGCCCGCTGCGAGCTTCGTGGCGGCGCCGAGCTCGCCGTACCCGGTGCCGGTCCATAGCGCCCGCTCGATGTCGCTGCGTGCCTCTGGCGCCCGGCCGAATGTCGAGTAGGCACCCATGCCAGCCAGCCCGCCAGCCATAAGGCCAGTTCCCCAAGGGATCGGGCGCCTGAGCAGGTTACCGCGCTCGGCGGCCGACACAACATCGCCATAAGCAGCCCGTGCCCCCGGTGATGCCGGATTGATCCCGCGCGCGGTTCCTGCCAGCTCGCGGATTTGCGCAGCTCTGGCGCCCATCTCGCCCCGATACCGCGGCGTCACATATTTGTCGGCCAGATATCCGCCGGTCACACCAGCAGCCAGGCCGCCGCCCGTTGACGCCGCCGTCACCATAGCGGTCTGGCGCTCCGCCTCTTCTCTGGCAATGCGCTCGCGGTTCTGCCGCTCTTCAGCCTCTCGGGCTGTAGCGGCCGCTCTCCCGCGTTCGGCCGTTAGCCGCCGTTCTTCGCGCGCCGCGCGCTGTTCCTCCTCCTGCTGGCGGAGCCCCACTTCGCGCTCGCGCTGCGCCGCCTTCTCGCGATTGTACGCATCGATCGCGGCTTGGTATTCACGGCTGCCTGGCGACAAGCCACGGAGCCGCGCTTTCAGTTCTGGGTCCATAAGTGACTCCGCTAATGACAGTCGGGCAGCATCATGCTATATTGGCGACTTACACAAAGGAGAACGCCATGCTGAAATCAGCTATTCGCCGCGAATTTATTGAAAATTCTGTAATAATTTCAGGAATTCTGTCGGTTGATTACTGCCTAAGTGGTCCGTTTTGGCTGGCGATACACGTCCTCATAAAGTAATGCCTACAGAACTCCACGTCTCCGCAGTTGGCGCTGTTGCAGCGGCGCTAATTGATGGCTGGCTTTCGGCCTGTTACGCTGGCTCGGCGATCGCCGGTTTGATCATTGATCTGTACCTACAAAGGTACAAAATGTGACACGATGTGTACCACTTATCGGGGACCAACTGTGTTGCGCGGTCCCCTATAGTGGGGCCATGAAACTCCTGGCTTCCTTTTTTATTGCCCTTGGCAATTTCTATGTAAGCGGAGTCGTGATGGCCACGATTGTCGTTGTTGTCGGCGCTTTCACGTCCCCCCTTGTTGTTCCAGTGTGGCACTGCATCAAGGGACATCCGTATCGTGACGCCCTCTTCCTGGTCATCTGGGTGACGATGGTCGTCGTGATGTGGATCATCTGGGACTCTGATAGCTCTCAACCTCGCGCAACTGCCGATCAAGGAGCACCGCGGCCCCCTGAAGCACCGCGGCAACTTCAGGATCAGCGGATCTGGTTGCAATCTGTCCCAGTCGGCGGATATGAGGAAGCATCGCGGCACTTGTTGCCGCCACCGAAGAGCCTACCCGCAACTGGGCACGATTGAGGCTGTTGACCCAGCCTGCAAATGAGCGGCTCGTAAGTATCTTGCCAGCGACGCCAGTACCAGCCATGCCCAGCACGACCAAAGGAAGTGTCTGAGGCGAGAATACCGATGCAAGCCCCGCCCCCCCCAGAGCAACATAGCCACTGCCCGAATAGTTCCTCGTCGTCTCGTAGCGCTTCATGCGCTCGGCAATGCGGCCAAGATTTTGAAGCGAGGTAACGACCTCATTCCCAAGTCCGCGGCGGAATAAAGCGATGGTGCGGGGATTCTGACTGATCTTGTTCCAGTCGGTTGCGAAGCGCTCAAAGCTGAAAATCCTCTCTGCCTCACGCGCACCGGGCGTCAAGCGGCCGAGCCCCTCGATGACATGGCCAAGCACGGATCGCCATTCTTCAGGCCGTAGAGACGAAGCGACACTCTCCAAGGCGCGAATATTCTGCGTGTTCTCTCTCAGGTATTGGCCAATTCGGCGGGATGCCTGCTCCAAGGTGTCAGCCCCCAGCACCTGCATGAAGCGGTCCATGCGCTCGATGCCGGCACGATAGTAGCGGTCGGCAACACGATAGCGGTACAATGCACGATCCGCCGCGTCTGCCAATGCCGGGGAAACATAGTTCGATGCCGTAGGTGCTAACCTAGAGTTACGCCGCGCACGAGCAGCAATAGCAACGAGCCCTTGCTGATAGTCTTCGGACAACGCGGCATAAAGCTGTTTTAGCTGTGTGCGGTCAAGCCGCGTATCGAAGTCGCCGAATGAAGACAATGCGCGACCAATCTCAGTGCGTGCCGCGCGAAGAGACGACAGAGTAAAATTACGTTGCGGATTGGCTAAGTCCCGAACCAGATTCCCAAACCGCCCTTCCAGCACACCCCCTGAAATCTCCGCGGCCCCTTCCTGCGCGAGCATTCCTCGCACCGCGGTTCCGGAGTTTCGTGTTGCCACCTGACCGGGATTCGCACTTCTGTCGATACGTGGGATTGGGGGGAGGGCGTCATCGGCTTGCCGATATAGCGCGGATGCTTTGGTTGCAAAGCTAGTGTCTCGCGCTGGTAAGTCAACAATGCGCTGCACTTCGGCGGGGGATAAATCTTCGACGCGCGCACGCGTTGAGCCGGGCAGATTGACCTCTGCGCGAGCAGCTGCATGAAGCTCCGCCTCAGTCATGTTCGCAGTACTGAGTTGCGATGGACGGTCAACGGTAACATAACCGGCGCGCCTCTGCTGTGGCCGGTCGGTTGGTAGCCTCAATGCAGCAACTTCCTGGCGCTCCAAATTCTGCAACTGTGCGCCCCGGAATCTTCCTAGCCCACGCTGGGCGATCAATCCCACATCTTCCGCGCTGCCTGCCGCCCCGGCCTGTTGCGCAATGGCTTGCTGGCGGGCGGCCATCGCCATTTCCACTTCGTTCTTCGGCACTCGCACAGTGCCGCCAACCAAGGGGGTTTCTTCGATGGTACGTGCGAAGCGTGCCGTCCCCTTTGAGGCAAAGGCTGGAGGGAACTCAGGGATACCCTCGGCCTGGAACGCCGCGCGATCAATGATGCGCTCTGCCGGACCATAAGCTTGTGCCGCGGTGGCGGCAGGAACAGTGGCCCTTGGGGCTTGCCGAGGCAGCGCTTGCGTGACAGCACCGCGCATCGATCGCAGCATTTGTCCTGGAACAGCACCCATGCTCCCCAGGACAGGAATCCCCAGGCTTGCCTCGCCTGCCTGTGCTACCGGCTCCAGCCAGCCCTGATTAGCCCGTACAAAATTGGCTTCCTGTTGCCTTGCCTCCGCTCCGGCTTCAGGGTCGAACAACCCGTAGACGTCTGCAATCCCATACTTACCTTTCGTCAAAGCGCGTACGGGCGCGGATAGAATAAAATCAGCCGTTTCACTAGCGCGACGTAGTGGCGTGCGAGATTTTCTGAATGCTTTTTCCTCTGCTTCTCTTGCGCGTTGCGACTGCACTCGCTCAATAGTTATATTTCGTATCTCTTCGTCTGTATGCTGGCGAAGACCTTCCGAACCAATATCAATCAAAGGCCGATTTTTTCCGAGATTTTCCCTGAGCATATCTCGATAAAGTTGTTCATCTTCGTTGCGTTCAAAGGTTTTTTGCTGAACAAGAGGCGCGGCTGCCCACCACTGGCCAGCATTTCTATCACCGCCAGAAACAGGGGCGTTGTCCCACCAATTTGCCATCAGGGTTTAACCCTCGTAGTGCCATCAGGCGCGATGAATTCCGTTCCAGAGGGTAGAGCCATAAATTCCTGTTCGGTCCGGATCACAGCAGGCCCACCAGTCCGCCCACCCACTGATTGACTATCAGCCTTTGTACCAAGGATCACGCGCCGAGGTTCTGCGCCAGTTTCGCGGGCAATAGTCTCAAATTGTTGCTGAACTTTTCCCTGCCTTTCCCGCTTTTCAATGGCGAGAGCATCAGCAGCACCGATGAACTGATCACGCTGTTGAGCAGTCAAACGCTGGCCGCTAAGGATTTTATTATAGATGGCAACTATCTGCTGCGGCACCCCCGCGGCGCTTTCCGCAGTTGCATATTCACCTTCGCGGACCACTGATGTTGGATCAAGCATTTTCATGTAACCGTAGACAACGGCTATATCACCAGCACCAGTGTTTAGTTTTGATCCCGTTTTCACGCGGCCTAGAGAATCTTCAATCGCTCGCGCATCAGATGAAAGGGACGAGTACTCTTTTCGCAGTTTCTGTTCGTATTCGCCTAGTTCCTGGTTAGTTTTTCCTGACGCAATCTTTTCCTTCAACGCCAGCTCAAGCCGCGTTTTGACATCCAGCGCCTGCGCTCTCAAGGCGGGAAGATCGGCAAAGTTGTATTTGCCCACGTCCAGCCCGGCCTTGCCAAGCGTCGCTTTTGCCGCCTCAAACTCCTCAGGCGTGTTGATACTGTGGGCGACATCGGACAGCGCTCCCTGTACCTTGAGGGCACGCGCGAGCTGATCGTTCGATGCCGCCCGTGTCTGAGCAGCCAGCGACGCCGAATGCGCATCGATCGCCCTCGCCTGGGCGAAGTTGCCACCGGCGTACAGTGCCTTCCGCGCCATCGGCATGTTGCCGCCAGCGGCAGCCCGTCCCGCCTCAAGCAACACATTCCGTTCGCGCTGGGTGTTGCCCAGCTCATAGCCCTTGGTTGCGGAGCTCAACCAATCCGACGCGTCAGGAATGTAAGGCTGCAGCAACCCAGGCATCAGAGGAACCTCCCCGCATAGTTGGCGCCGCTGGCCACGTTGCCAGCCCCGAGCATGCCCGTGCCAGCACCATACCCTTGCTGCCACATATTGTAATTTGCGAGATTAGACAGGCCGCCAGTGAGAGCATTTCCGGCCCCAGTAATGCCCTGCCCCATCGTCAGGCCAGCCTGCGAGAGCAATCCGGCCTGGGTGGCCGCTGACTGCGTACCCGTGCCGGTCAGTGACGTAGCAGCCGTGCGCCCGGTATCCACCAGGCCGCCAATCTGGGCGAGGCGCTTGTTGTAGGCGTCGAGCATATTGCGCTGGCCATAGTCGTAGAGCGCGGCGCGGACATTGCCGCCGCTGGAGCCGGTGAGCGCATACTTGTCGTTCACCGCCCCAAGCCCGGCCTGCTGCGCGGCGAGCCAGCCCGGATCGCTCTGGAAATTGGAATAGAAAGCCTGCTGCTCTTCCGGCGTGCCGAGGCCAATAGCCTGCTGATATTTTGACAGAGCCCCAGTGCCTGCCTGCATGTACGGCGACAGGAGCTCTTCGTTGCGTTGCTGTTGCGCTGCAACGGCGGCAGCCGCCTTTTTCTGACCCTTTGCCGCCTGCGATGCGCCATAGATCTGCGAGCCAGCCCCGATCGCCGCAGCGCCGATGATGGCGGCCGTCGTCCCAATCATTACAGCAAATCCTTAATAAACTGCTGTTCCAGCGGCTTGTAACCCATGCGGGTATAGAGAGATGAGACTGGCGCGCCTTCCGGCGCTACCACCAGCGCTTTCGCGATGCCCCGGCTGATCGCCCAATGCTCTGCTTCCAGCAGCAAGCGCACACCTGAGCCGCGCGCATCCGGCGCGACGTACCAAAACAGCTCGCTCATCACCTTGTCGCCGGAATGCGGATGGCGCGTCGCGATCGCGCCGAGCATGCCGACGATCTCGCCTTGCCGCTCATCGATGAGCACGAGCCCATGCTCAGCCTGGATGAGATTCCTCGCAAGCTGTGCCTGGGCGTGGCGATTGACGCTCAGATGCCACGAATAGCCGCTCTCCACCATGAACTGCACGCCGAGCTCAACGAGCTGCGGCACATCGGCCAGGGTCGCAGCTCGGATCATAAAAAACCGAAAAGCGCATATGTACCACTGTCAATACTTCCAGAAGAAAAAGTTATTCTAAGGGCGTTTATTGCTGAACTATTAAAAAAATGACCAATCATTGAGTAAAACGCAACACCAGACACATCCATACCCATAATATACATTGGATAACTACCACCATGATAATTAAATATATCTAGAGATATGTTCCAAGACGAAGACGACGCTCTAGTAACTATATCACTTATCATTGAGTCAGTTGACGGCGACGTAAAAACAGTAGAATTGTATGTATTTACCGACGAGTTCCTATAGCTACCTGTATTAAAAGTAGATCCGTTATCTGTAGAAGCCCTAACGACGGGCCGCTGATCGGCTCCACTGTTGTGACTTATGTTACTTATAAATAAATTAAGATGAAGGTAGTGATTTGGTATATTCGTGATATCAAAAGATGCCGCAGATGGCAGGGAGCCGCTCGCAATTGTGATAACGCCACCACCGTAAACAGGATTAGCAGATGCCCCCTTTGTGATTAGCCGTTGGTTTGCAATTCCTGATCCAAGCGCCTGCCAATTATTGGCTCCACGGTAAAGAATATCGCCCTGTGATGCCCCAATGTAATCAAGTATTTTTTCAAATCGTGAAAAATATGCATCCCATTCTAGATTTAGCCGTCCTGTCTCAGGATTGACAACTTGTTTGTTCTCTGGGCGTATAATACTCATCGGGTACCTCTCGCGTGCACATACGCCTGAGTGAGGCCCTTAAGCACAGCCGCCGACGCCCGAAACCGCCAGATACGCCCCTTTTTGGTGCAGCGCCCCCAGCGGTTCAGGCGTATCGTCTGATCGCGCTCGCCTAGCCGTCCAATCGACTGCGTGCGCTCGCACTGGAAGGTAGCGCCGCCGTCGTCAGAAAAATCAATCATAAGTACCGGATTGGCATCGCTCTCCGTGGTACTGTTGAGTCCCACCCCGGAAATAATGTCAACCTCCACGCCATCGACGAGAAGCCGGTTGGGGAACTTATGGGAATGCGGACAGTGTGCCTCGAACACAAGTTCTGTGCCATCCTCAGTGTAGCTGTCAGCGTTAATGTAATACAGCTTGCCGTTGCTCTCGTTTCCGACGATGTACTTTCCGGAGAACTGTATTGCATAATTGGCAATCCAATGGTCATCCCCATAGGACTGCCGTTCGAACCACGCATTTTCTAGCCCTGTCTTTCTGGCTGTCGCCACATCGAGGCAATAGGTAAAATTGGCCCCCTTCAGCGTGTAGATCTCGTGCCCCTGGAAACTGTGCACGGAGCCAACCATAGTCGCGCGCTGCGCGTCCGTGAGACCGGCAATCGCCCGCTCCACGGCATGATTTGAGGCACGCTCAGCGGCGCCGTCCCTGCCATAGCGGACGATGTTGTTGTGATCGACCCAGATCAGCGCCTTTTCGAATTTGGCCACCGTATGCGGCCCAGTCAGCCCGAGTTCGATATCCTGCTGTACCGCGGAGAACGGAAACGGCTGTCCGGCAAGGGAGGTATCCGGTTGCCAGATTTCCAGGCTTTTCGTGCCAAACGCGTAGAAAAATCCGGCGTTCACGAATACGCGAACAAGGCGGTCCGCGCTCGAATTCATGTTGTCGAACGCGAGCGCGTTGATTGATGTCGCATCTTCAAAATCAGAGCAATACACCTGCCCGGTAGAGATGCCGAACAACATTCTACCCTTCAGATAGTCGATGCTGTTCGGAGCCGGAAGATCGGTATCCGCATTCAGTGTGATCGTCGATGAGCTCAGCACATAGTACTGTCCGTCAGAGGTCACGATACCAATCTGTGGTGTCGTCGCGCGGTTTCTTGCGAGAAACACCCGGCCGGAGCCGCTCAGCGACCCAATCAGTGTAGTGGTTCCAGAACCGTCGAATGACGCCACCTGGTTGCCCAGAAACGCAATCAACTCGGCGTCGGATAGCTCGATCAGGCCGCGCTCGGCACCAGCATACGTTGTTCCTGCCGTGTCCCATCGGGTCAGGCCTGGCGCACCATAGAGGGTGAACGGTGTTTTCCCGCTCTCGCCATTGATCTCGGTGTAGCCGTTGATCAGCCGCGCGCCAGCCACCTGGCCACTGCGGCCCCGAACGGTCGCCGAGGGCAGTACCAGCGGTATAGGCGTGCTCATGAGCGCCCCGGCACAAAGCGCGTAACTGGCTCACGCTCGAAGTCTTGCGCCTCGTCGCCAAGCTGCTCGGCACGCATGAGGATGCGATTGGCCACCTCACCCTCAATGCCGTAGGAGTCGAGCAGCCGCGCGGCTAAACCATAACCAATTGTCTCCAGCTCCTCCTGCGGGATGTCGATATCGTTGGCGAGGTCGTCCAGATCATCCGTGCGCTTATGATACGTGACCTTGAACGTCTCGGTCGTTACCGTCGCCTTGACCGGCCACACATATAGCGTAGGAGCGCCGCGCTGCGGATCGAAATAATATTGCGTGGGCGTGCCGGTGGAGGTCTTGCTTGGCAAATCGAAGTATTCTTGCCGTGTGAACAACCGCATGGGGAGATCATTGCTGCTGGTGTCGCGATAGCGGATCGACATGATGCGCAGCGGATTGAGCGTCGCGGCGAGATCGTAGGACGCTGTCGCCGCAACGAGCGATACGCTGCCCTCGACACGCTTCCAGAGGAACGGCCCTCGCCGCTGCCACGTCTTGAGCATCAAGTTCAGCTCCTGCAGCGCGGCGGCCGCTTCGTCGGCGTCGAGCGCCTGCGTCAGGGCGAGCACGTTGAGTTTCTGCAGCGCATAAACGATCACCTGACGGGCTGTCAGTGAAAAATCGTAGGAATTGGAGAGAGCCATTAGAGATCGTCAGCCGTCACTTCATTGGCGGAGAGGAAGACATCGTCTGGATTATTGGCGAACGGTACATTTTGGTCATCGCGCACGCCGCGCACGAAGTCCTGCGGGTGCCGCGGCTCCCAGCAACGCCGGCACACGCGAAGACCGGTCCACTCAAGTTGGATGTCGCTGGCGTAATGCGTGAAGCCGCAGCGCTGGCACTTATAAAGCCAGTCGCCCGCGCGCCACGTGTTACGGATGGCCATGAGATTACCTCAATGAACGAAAGCGGCGGGATGCCGCAGGGTCAATAACGGCATCCCGAACCTGACGCGGTACGTGGGAGGGCGCGTCAGGATTTCTTGATCATATGCAGCGTGATCGTATACGTACTGCCGATGTCGAAGCCGCGCGTAGTCAACACAATGTCGCCGGTGACACCAGTGCCGCTTTCGGCACTATTCTGCAGCAACGCGCGCTCAAAGCACAGATCTTCTTGCCCTTCCAGCTCGGCGAACGGCACCGAAGAATCAGCCCCCCAGGCAAGCGTGACTTGCCCTCCGCTGACGGCATATTCGATCTTGCGCAGCGCCACACGACGCGCAGGCGGCAGCAGTTCAGAAATGTCAACCTTGACGACATCGCTTTCCTGAACCGCATCCGTTGCTCTGCCGGTCAAATGGACGATAGCATTACGCTCGCCAGTGTGGACGATTTGAATCGTGGTATCCATGTTGCTCCAGACTACAGTTCGAATTCAGCCCAAACGAGCGAGATTTGATATGTCTCTGAGTCGGTTTGCGACTTGCCAGTACCGATATAGACACCTGGAGGCACTATAACAGTTCCATCAAAATCATAATTTCCAAGATATGCCGTGCTCTGGATGTGCCCAAAACCCAATGATTTCAGGAACGCTGGCGCGGTAGTTGTTGCAGAAAGCGTGAATCGCATCGCGCTTGCCTGACCGTGCCCCAAATAGGCGTTCTGCGATGCAGTAGCCGTGAAGGCGCTGATTGGCCCTCCAGACGCCACTTGAGCCCCAACGTTGTGTAGGACAGATAACGCAAATGCATCAGTGTGCTGCCCGACAGAGGCAGAAGTTAAGGCCATGTGGATATGCAGCAAAACCGCCAGCTTGTTGGAACCAACGGGATTCCAAAGCCCGAATTTTTGCGCTGTGCCATTAAATTCTGGCAAGGTGGTACCAGCGGCAGTCGTGGAGCCGATGAAGACGCGGCCAGCGGCAACCTCAGCGGCATATTTTCCGGCAGAAATGCCCATAGTGGGTCACGCTCAGAATGGCACTTCCGCCCACGCAATTGACATTGAGAACAGCGCGGTCTGCGCGATCGATGAGCAGACAAAGAACAGTTGGCCCGGTGGAATGATGATTGAGCCTTCAAAATCCAGGTTCCAGCCGAAAATGCCGTTTCCAGCGGTAGCGAACTCAATGCTGTGCCCAGAGAACATCGCCGCGGTACCGCCTGCCGTCAGTGTCGTTGTACCAGCAGGGCAGAACCTCATACTGGAAGCGTTGCCGCCCCCAAGAAGCGCATTCTTCGGGGTGCCGTCGTTGAATGCCGACAATGGGGCTGCCGTCCCAATTGCATAGCCAACGTTCTGGTTCGCAAAACCCAGAGACCCTAGCGCGATTGTGCCGGAGGTGTAACCGCCCTTGAACCATAGCGGAATTGCGTATTTGCCGGGATCAGTGTTCCAGATGCCGAACGTTACGGCCGTGCCGGTGGAGATCGGAAATGCCGTACCAGCAGCAGCAGTGGAGCCAATAAAGACGCGGCCAGCCGCGACTTCCGAAACGTATTTACCGGATGAAAGAGCCATTTTAGCCACCTATTTGCCGAGTTTCTTGAGAGTCTGCGCGAGCCTGGCGCGCTGGCCGAGTAGGCCGCCTTTGCCTGCGGCCGCGGCGAGCTTCGCCGCGGGAATGTTCTTGCCCGGCTTGGCGCCGAGCGACTTGCGGAGGGTGCCCGGCTTCTTGATGGCGCCCTTAATCCATTTTTTCGGAGGCTTGCCCATATCAAGACGCGGCCACAGCCACGGCCAAGCCAGAGGTCGCGGCGGTCGGCGCGGCGCCATCGATGTAGACGCGGCCGGACACCGTCGCGGCTTCCCAATCGGTCGCGCCGATCAGCGTACAATTGCGCAGCATGACGAGACCGTTCGGAGAGGTACCGGTCGCTACCGCAAACGCCTCAGTCATTGTGGTAGCCGCCGACTGAATCGGGTTGATAAACCAGCAGTTTTCGAACAACACCCAGCGGTCGATGCCCGTGGCCGGAATGTTGACAAACGACATCCCAGCCGCCTCAGCATAGGAGAGGATGATGCAGTTGCGGAAGGTGTTGCGCGTTGCACCGCCGGACAGCACCATTTCGTAGGTGGCTGCCGTGCCGCGGGCGATCGTGTCGAGCCCAATCACGCAGTTTTCAAAGAGGTTCTCACTGCCGGTCAACTTGAGGCTGTAATTGTCGGCGGTGTCCATTGTGTCATGGCCAATGCCGGCGAAGTGGCAATTGACAAAATGGTTGCGCTGGCCGCTTACCAGCACCGCGCCCTTGGAGGTGGCATCATCGACGCCGTGAAACACGTGGATGTTGGCAATCAGGCAGTTGTCAGCGCTGACCGTAAACAGGTCATCGACGTTGGTGGCGGTGGAGAGCTGGGCAATGCGGGAGCGCTGCGCGACCTGGTTGCCGGAGTTGACGCCGATGAGGTGCACGCCGTCCTTCGCCCACGCCAGGGCAGAGGACTGATAATCCGTGGTATTCGCCGCGGTGTTGGAACTCGCGATCATGAACACGGTGTCGTTGTGATCAGCCGTCGCCAGCGTCTGCGCCTTGGATAGCGTGGCCAGCGGCTGCTTGACGTTGGTGCCCCGGTTGCCGTCAGAGCCCCCGGAATCTGTTCCAGGCGCGCAGAAAAATGCCTTGGATGCGCGGCCAAACGGAATGGACGGCAGCAGCGGCACGCCGCCCATTGCAAAGGCCATATCGCCGAAAGTCGTCATGATAGTCTCCAGAAACGCGCACGGCAGCGGAGACGGCTAGGGAATGACGGGTCCCTCTACCGTGCGCCTGTTGCAGATTGTGGATGGTTGTCCGTCGTCAAACGGCGTTGTGTATGAGTTTTGCTTAAATCCAATACACAACGTGGGTTAGATGCCCGCGGAAGCGTAATAACCGCGGAAGTCCGTGTGGCCAACGCTAAAGCGCATGTAGGACGCAGCCTTGGCATTCTTCGTGTTGAAGTCGTTGTCCTGGTCGAACATCATTTCCTGGCGATTCATGAATATTGCCCCGTTGGGGCAGTTGGTTTTTACGAAATACGCGTCGGAGTCGGTCAGATAAGGGTTCACAATCGGCGCCTTGCCAAGCAGTCCCATCGTGCGGATAGCATTCACGGCATTATTCGCGGTGTCGTTTTGGTATTCCGACTTAAGCACTCTGGTTGCCTCAAACGCCAGCGCGGTCGGAATGACCAGATCATTCGGCCGCAACACGATATTGAGTCCGCGACTGTTCTTCGCGTTCATCACCTGGATCAGAAGATCTTCAAGCGTGGCTTCGGAGAAGTCCGCAGACGGATTGAGTTCGTTGGACTGCGTGCCGTCCACGGTCGGATGATCCGTCGCAAACGCTTCTTTAGCGTCTCCGTACGTGTACAAACTATTGAACCCGCGATTGAAGAAGTTGGAAGCGACAATCTGCCGTGTGGTCTCCATCGAGAACGCCAGCGCGGTGGTGCGGCGGCGCCCGACGACCTCATACAGGCAGTCCTGCTGCTCCTCAAAGGTGGCGATCCAGCCCAGTGCATAGGCGACGTGCGTATATTTCGTCACCGTGCCCTGGGTCTCAGAGTCGAACGAGATCGATCCGCCCTGGGTTTTCACAGGCGCCAGGCCGAAGCCGGTCACCTCGGCATCCTCTTCATACGCCTTCTTGGAGCCAATAACCTCAAACATTGCCGTGTGGAATTTCGGATGTTTGTCGTATTCGCGGCCCCACCAACGGCGCATCCCCTCCCAAAGTGCCTTGGGATGGTTGCCAGTGCTAATAACGGTCATTTGTGTTCTCCTTATGCACCGGCTGAGGCATCGACGTAGAAGTGATTGTTCAGCCGAACAATCCAGTCCGCGTTGTTGCCAATGTCATTGTCCGGGGTGTCGTCGAGGCCAACAATAATTACGTCCTCAGTTCCGTCGCCTGACGCCGTTACTGTCGCCATCGAAATTTCGATGGACGATTTACCGCTAGTCGTCGAACCGGATGTAAAAGCGGTGAGGTCCGCGGCATTGCCGACGATGCTGGCTGTAGGAACGGCCGCAGCGTCGTCCTGAACTGCGAACAGAAGGTTCGGATCGTCGGCGACGAGCAGATAGCGTTCCGTAGAAGCCGCCCGGTAGATGGTCGCATCGCGGCCGACGCCGCCGGCGCCACCAAGAGGTTCGACCCCCACCACAACGCCAACAACCGCGTTGCCAGTCGAGACGTTGCCTGTGACCGACATCACGCCCCGAGTATCAGCCGAGCCAGCGGGTTTCACTAGTCCGCCGAGATAGATTGCGGTGCTATCCGTAGACGGAACATAATAGCGGTTGGCCTGCCCGTTCCACGGCGCGCCATTCAAGTACCGCCGAGGCCAGAGGCCACGCGGGGTATCAGCATTTGCCATGTGAGAAAGTCTCCAGATTGCGAGGATGGCGCAGCCGCGTGGCCAGCCAGTTACGCTTTGTTTTCGGTGATCCGGATACCGCCCGCGGGCGTATAGAAGCCGTCCTGCGTGACAACCTCGCCCTTCGCGTTGGTAACCTGGCCGCCCCTGATGGCGGACATGCGTTCATCCAGCGCGGCTTGGTGCTCGCGCTTGTCCTCTTCGTCGTAGTCCTTGCGCTTGCGCACCAGATAGGCACGCAGCGGATTGCCAAATTGATCTACGCCCGCGTGACGCTCGATGCGGGAACCTGGCCCGGTATTGCGCGCGTCGCTTTCAGTCTCGGCGTCCTCGACAAAGTCCCAATCGTCATGCCGTGTTTTTTGTGAAACACGGCCGGGTCGATCCACAAGCCAGTGATAGCGCCAGTTGAGATCATTCTTCAGATGATCTGGCAGCGAAAACCGGAGGTTTGAATCCAGGCCGCTTCCCTGGCGCCGGCGGCGTTCACCACGGATCGCGTCTGCGCGCTTGGGCTTCGGCTCCTCTGTTGTCGAGTTGTGCGAGCCCTGCGAAACTACGGCGGCTGGTGGCCGCCCCCGGCGGACCTGCTTGGCGACATTCAGGTCGTTTGAATCAAAAGACATGCGTCAACTCCAATACGCCGATGCGGCGTCGGCTTTGTCCTTGTACAGCCCTTCGCTGATATGCCTTTCGAGGATGTTTTTTTCCTCGGACGGTATATCACCCCACGCCTTGCCCCCGCCGCGAGTTGAGGTGCCTTGCCGCTGCCCGCCAGTTTCAACGGCGTTGCGGCCTCCACCGCCGTTCTCAGACGCCTTCGTGAACTTTTCAGGAAAGCGCCGCATCAACTCCCGTTTCGTCCTGGCCAAATTTTGCGCGACCGTCAGCTCTGGTTCATCGTCGAGCAGTGCTTCGTGAATACCTTGGGCCGCCCGGTTCAAAACCTTGTCCTTGAGAAACCACGGATTCGCATCAACCCACCGCTCGACATCGGGATGCACTTCCTCCGCCTTAGGCGCAGCGCGCGTCTGCGGAGAGCTTTTGCCCGCCGTGTCAGCTTCGCGTTCTAAGTTATAGAGCTGTTCCTCGGCTGCATTCAGCCGGTCATATTCTGCGGTATCGCCGATCTCGACGGCTGACCGCCGGGCTGCCTCAATGTCGCGATACAGCTTTTGCCTCTGGGCAAGACTGAGCCGCTCCATGCGCTGCAGCCGTTGTTCAAACGCCTGCCGTTCCTGGTTCTGCGCCTTCTCCAGGCCCTTCACACGACGCTCCGTGCGCGTCAGCTCCTGGCGCAGGTAGCGCGGATCGCTGCGCTTGATGTATTCCTCGGCGTCGTGCCAAGCGTCCGGCTCGCCGTCGAACTCGTCCAATGGCTTCCAGCCCCATTCGCGGGCTTTTGCCTCAATGTTGGTTTTTTCCTTCGGATCGGGTGCACTGGTTTCCGACGTCTCGGCGTCAGCTTCTTCGTGATCCATAAAAAAACCGCCCTGTGGCGGCCCTCTGTCTAGTACTTGTTCGGTCTATTCAATCCGGAAAATGAAGAATTGCAGCAATGTCCTTGTCGTTGATCAGCCGATATTCCAGCCGTTCCTTGTGGCCCTTCGCATTCGTAAAATGCTGGCCCTTGATATTGATGCCGGCATATCTGGCGAAAACCACACGGTCTCCGACTTCGGGAAGTCGCACATGGTCTGGCCAATCATGATACGAAAATGCCGCTGGCGACATAGAGACTACCCTGCCGGTCATACTTGCAGCACGATAGCGTTCGTTTACTTCATCTGGCGTTGCCAGCCCAGCGCGACGAAAACTGGCTATGACATCGCTTTCGTCAGGCAGCACTAAAACCTTGAACTCACACGGACTTATTCCGCACCTCTCGGTGTCTATTAGCGCCATTGCGAGTTCTTCAACGTCCATGTCGTCACTCTGCATCATCAGTCCTTCAATAATTTTTTCATTTCCTCTGCAAGTGCTTCCTGGTCCTCAATTGCGGCCAGAAAGTCGGCCAATCGTGCGCGGGCTAACCAGCGCAAAACATCGGCGCGCTCGCGCATCTTCGCGTGCTCCGTTGGATTAGGACATGCTCCCCATCCACGCACTGCAAACGCTCCGAATGTCCGCGCCACTTCCCCCGGCAGAAACTCGCCAAAAAACCACTGTGCAACCGGGGATGCCGTCCATTCTTCCCATTCGTCAGGTTTCGGGATCATGCCTCTTCCGCCTCATCGACAAGTGCGGCTGCCTCAGCTTCTTGCTGCGTTTTGCGCAGTTGCGCCTCCTGCATGGCGCGCTGTAGCGCCTCGTCCTGATCCACAGCACCGCTCATCATCCGGGCGTGATCGGCTGCGGTGCGGTGCATTATGTCTTGCCGCTCGGCCTCTATCTTGCCCGCCTGCGCGGTCTCTCTAGCGGCTGCCGCCTCGGTCTGCTTGATCTTGGCTTGCGCCCCGGCCATCATCACCGGATCAGGCTCTTGCTGTTGAGCAAATAGCTGATCGATGTCCTCAACTCTCGCCGCCTGATAAATGCGGCGGACAGTCTCCACTGGATTATGCACCTGCGGGAATTTCAGCGCGGTGTCCATCACCAGCTGTGCCTGAGCCATTTTCTGCGCATCGGTGACCTGGGAGGGATCAGCGACAGGCATGATATCAAAGCCGCGAGCGTCGTAATCGGCCGCCATCGTGGGTTGCTGCAGCTGCCGGAGGATCTCTGGCGGCAACTGTTGCTGCCCCGATTGCTGTCCTGGCTCCTGCGCAGCCTGAGCCGCTTGCTGCTGCATCTGCTGCATGGCAGCGACTATCTGCTGCGGCGGCTCCCAATCGATGATTTCGGCGTATTCCTCTTCGTTTGGATAGCGCCGGTTCAGATCGTAGATGAGCTTCCCTTCCTGAGTCAGCGAGCGGAATAACCGCTTGATTATGCTGGTGAAGACCTTTAAACCCTGCTCGATCAGAGCCAGCAGCGTGGTTGGCTGCATGGTCTGGGCGCGGGCTTCGCCGGTCAGCACATCCTGCACGCTCGCGATCCCCTTGGCGGCCTCAATAAGCATGCCGAGCAGCTGAAAGAGGACGGGCGACGGCCCCGCGAATTGATGCGGCACGATGGCGTCGCGAATTTTCTGACCGGCAACGCCGACCATCTTCCATTCGTTCAGTGCGATACGGAGCTGCTGACTATCGATGTTCAGGCCGCTGCCGATAAAGCCGCCTCCCGCGTTCTGCAGGTGTCCAGCGTCGATCATCTGATTGAGAGAGGTATTCACCGCCTCGTTGATCGCGCGCAGCAGCCGTCCAAACCCGATGCCGTAAAAGCCCCCGTTTGGGTCAGGAAGGAACGGGTAATGGACGAAGTAGTCGCGGCGGTCGATGCGGACTATCTTTCCGTCCCGCTGCCTAACGCGGATGTCTTCCACATCGAAATTCGCGTATACCCGAACCACCTTGCCACTATCCTTGTGCACCGTGACAATCCACGGCTCACGGCACCCATCGCCGTCGAGGTCCTCCCAGCGGTGTTGCTCCAGGAACAGATGGGGCGCGTCAGCATCGCCGGGCGAATGCTGTGGCGACTCCGTTGCCGTGCTGTTGGGCACGGCCTGGCCGTACTCGAATTCAGTATACGTCCCACCCCTGATTTTGCCGTCAATCTCGTACGGATACAGCTCGAACTCGTGCGTGATCCGCGCCGCACGGTTGAGAGATTTTGTGGCTTGGTTGACCACCACATGCATGGCGCTGACCATCTCGGCCCTCACCTCGCCTGCCTCGGCATCCCAGCAAATTTTTCGAAAACCATCACCGAGGATTGGCATCTGATGGACGAGCGTATCGGTGTCGCTCTCCCAGTCCGGCATACGGAGCACCTGGCTCGACATATGCGTCGTGACGCGCTCGCCACGCGCCAGTTTTTCGCCATGCGGATCACGGCCGATGATCTTGGCCCGCCAGATGCGATCGCCGCTGACCACAGCTGGATACGCCCGCGCACCGAATTGCAGCGCTGCCGTGGTCATCAAGGGGAATTTGACGTTGCTCGCCCCCTCGAAAGGGTAGTTCTTCGACTCCGTTTTTTGCAGCACCGCGGCCATGGCCAGCCGTGCCTCTTGCTCCCAATCTGCGCGGCTGGTGCGGTCCAGCTGCCACTCATCGACGACACGCGCACCGATCTGGCTCAACGTGTCAGCGTCGAACTCGCTCCACACGTTGATGGCATCTTCGGCTGACCAGCGGGCGAGTTGCTCAAGAATTCGCTCGCCTTCGCTGGCCCTTCCATCCTCTTCGGACAGACCGTCGTCGTCTTCGAATGTTTCAATGAACGCCATCAACTGCGGCTCATAATTTCATAAACTTCGTGCTTGGCGTTGTTGCGCCGTAGCGCCTCCGCCGTAAATTCCGGCAGAGTATTTCTGCAAGGTTCACAGTCGCTATGCACGTAAATAGTGTAGTTCCTAGACCTATCAAAGCACATCAAAACAAACCCGCCGATTTCTATGTTATAATCCTCGCGTAGCCAGTCAACGGATTGGTCGAATTTCGATAAAACCGCTACATTGCGCTCTGGAACACTACCACGAAAAATGCGCAGATCTGCGCCACCCTTGAGCCTCACGCGTCCAATGCGGCAATGAGGTGACATCAATTACCTGCGCCGACGAGACGAAAATACAGGATGTTCCTGCAACTCATTGCGGATTTCGGTGAGCGTTGTAGCCATCGCTGTCAGCCGTTCTTCGAGCCGGCTAACCCTGTCCATTTCGCGGCTCATACGGGACTGCTCCGCTTCCGTACGTGCCAGTCGATCTGACACACTGGTCACGCGATCGGTGTTTATCCCCCAGGAGATGCCGACTGCCACGGCGACACCAATCAGAGACGCCAGCCAACTGGGAATTGGCGCGGGCGCCATGCAATGATCTGCCATAAGACGTATTAGCGTCCAGCGCGCCGAGCGGCGTATCGCGTGGCCATGTTAATATCCTGTAATCGACGATCGGCCGTGCACCTGACTAGCCCGGCGCCGCTCTTCATCGTCCGCACGCGGGCGGTTGATTATCGACGGGAACAGCTCGGTGTACGCCCATACCAGCGCGTCAACGCGGTCTGCCGTGGTGTCGCCCTCAATACCCGCCGGCGTGAAGAGCACCATCTGATCTTCCAACGCGGCGAATGTGCCGACGTGGCTCACACGGCCCTGCTCGTACAGCGCCGCAATCGGCTCAGCTCGCGTGACCTTGCCCCGGCTGGCGTGCACCAGTATGACCGGCAGTAGCGGCCGCTCGGCACGCAAGACCGCCTCCACCATCGCGCCGCCCTGGTTGGCCTCCGCAACGACAACGTCCGCCTGCAGTAGATCAAACGCGGATATTGCGCGCCGTGCCCAGCCCATAGGACCGAGACGGCAGCTGTAGTCCCCCAGCGTGTAGCCGCGGCCATCGATGCCGAGGCCCGCGCCGATAATGCCGGTTTCGGCACCCTCTTCCGGAAACGCCCGGTTGGGGTCGGCTGTGGCCGGGTCAACACCAATGATGACCCGCGCCATGTCTGGCAGCTTGGCCCCGGCCGCTATCCGGCAATCGTCCAGACCTCGCCGTGTCCACAGCGCGCCGGGCACGTCATCAAGAATCTCGCCCGACAGCTCCTGGCGGCCTAAGCGGGTCCCCTCATACCGCGCCGTGATGCGCTTTATGAATTTCTCCGAGAGGTTGAACCGGTTCTCGGTGGTGACCCCGCGTGTCGTTACGGTGCTCGGATCGGCCATCAGCTGCTTGATGATCTCGATCGGCCGCGGCGTTGTGGTGACAATCTGCCGGGGATCGTCGCCAAGCCGGAGTCCGAACTGCAGCATGTCCCACGCCTGATCGGCGTATCTCCACTTGGCGAGTTCGTCGGCCCATGCCGCGTCATGCTGTGGGCCGCGCAGCTGGTCGGGGTCCTCGCCGCTGTACAGCGTCGCCACCGCGCCATTTGGCCAGGTCAGGCGGCGTTTGGATGGCTCATAGGCCGGCCGGAACGCCTTGGGATGCACATTGAGCACGCCGCTCTCCCCCTCGACAATCACGTCGCGGCAATCCGCGGCAGTCTCGCCGATCAGCGCCAGGCGGCCATATTTTCCGCCCTGCAGCGGGGTATCGCCACACACGACGCTGCGCACCCATTCGGCAGCGGTCCGGGTTTTCCCCCAGCCTCTCCCCGCGAGAACCAGCCACGTCGCCCAGGCCCCCGCCGGTGGAAGTTGCTCAGGACGCGCCCAAAACGGCCAGTGGTACAGGAGTTGCTCCCGAACGTCAGGCGCCAGCTTCGCAATCTCCTTCATCCTCGCCGGTTCTGGCAGCGAGGCGAGTAATTCGGCCGGTGAACGCATCGAGCTTCAGGTTGACGTTGATCGGGCTTTCGTCGTCGCCGCCAATCGGCTGCGTCGGCTTGCCCCAAGCGCGATCGAGGATAGCGTTACTGGCGGGGACCGATGCTCTAGGATCATCAGACCGCATCCAGTAGGCCAGACGTGTGACTGCCTCGACGCTGTATGAGCGGGCGAGGTCCCGGACCTCCATCGCCACGCGCGGCCGTCCGCCTGGGTTGCCGGATTTACCCTTTTGAAACTGCCCGGCGCCCGTGTCGCCATCTGCGCGCGTCGGCCGGCCGGTCCGTCCAGTCGTCTTTTTTTGGGCCGCCATCGCTGACTATTTGCAGCCCTTTTTCGTACCGCCCTTCATGCTTCCTTTGCCCTTCATACCGCCATATGCCCCCTTGGGCGCGGCTTTCTCAGGCTTCGGTTTCGATCCCTTTGGCATATCGTTTTCCCAATAAAAAAGGCCCGCCGAAGCGAGCCTACAGGCGCAGTGCGCCAATATAACGATTTGAGGTTATTTCATGTCGCGGCGGTTGTCTATCTCTTTTTTCAACCGCCATCCAAAGGGCAGCTCTCCATCTCATTGAGCAACGCGGCAACCGCTTCCGCTTGTGCCCGCGTGAAGCTAACGCCATGCACATCCGCAACGCCTGAAACATGCCAGTCGCTGCACCCCGTGTCACCGCAATTACAGCGCAACGCTTGATACTGGATTTTTTTCATCGCTCATCGCCCCTTTCCATCGCCCCTGTCCATCGCCCTCAGTTCCTGCGCAAGCGCAATCAGCCAATCAGACCGGCGCTCGTAGCCGAGCACCGCGCCCACCGTAAACAGCGTGTCGGCTGGTAACCACTGCCGGCCGGTCTCAGCCCGCGACAAATTGACCTCTGAAGTACAGCCGCAGGCATCCGCCACCTGGCGCAGCGTCAGACCACGCCCTTGGCGCAGCCGCCGCATTGCGGCCCCCATCGCTTCAACTCCGGTTGCCACCATTCTTCCTTTCAAATGCATACGAGCGGCCAGCTCAGCATAATGGTTCAGTCCTCCAACAGCTCGCGCAGCGACCTCTTAGGAGCAGCAATTTTTGCGGCCACAGTTTTAATTGGCCGATCGCTAGGCTGTATCGGCGCGGCATGCTGATGCCCACAAGCTCGGTGTTTTTTCAGCGACATCTGATCTGGCTTCGCTTTCTTGTTACGCTGCTTCGTTGCTGGCTGGTCGCCAAACATTTTTTGATAGCGCCGTTCTGCAGCAGCCAAACGACGCCTAAACTTTTTTCCTGGTGCCATTACGTCTATCCCGTGGCGTTAGCGATCCTCGGATCATACCCCACAAAAAACTTACGTCAAACGTATTTTGCGCTTGCGTCCGTCTGCGTGTTACGTTATATGTATGTGTATGGACAGCAGTAAACAACGGGAGAAGAGGTGATGAGCAACCAACGGAGAAATCGGATGACGATTATTAATTTCTTCACTGATGAGAGTTTTGCAGCCGACGACGAAAACTTAGCGTGTACTGCAGAATTTAAGTCGACTGGCTACGGTGATAATGAAGTAGATTGCTGGAGCGTTCGTATCGCGGACAGCAATTCTCCGACAGAACATCCCGTCATAAACGAGAATACGACTGGGACGGGTGAGAAGCACTTCGATACGGAAGATGAGTTAATTGAGTGGATGTCACGTTTCGGATATCGGCCCGTTTAACCTAAGCGAAACCTAGGGCGGCTGCGGTCGCCCGATGGTCGCACCGATGTGGTGGTTGGTGCCTGATGAGCAACTGAGGAAGAGATGATGGCATCAATGAGTGAAAAATTTACATTCAGACGGCCTCGTGGACACGAATACGACGTACTGGCGAAGACTCGCGGGTGGACCGCTGATTATCGCGCTTGGCGCGAATGCATCGATGACATGCAAGAAGCTCGCTTTGCCATGAGCGGGACTGCTTTGGAATGTGCCCTTGACGCAGCAGAGCTGAAATATGCGCTAGCTACAAACGGCCGCTGTCCTGTTTTCAGCATTGATTGACGGCTCAAAGATCAGCGGCAACAGGGGAAAAAGATGAGCATCGAATCACTGGACGAATTTACGTTAGCCTTTATCGAGGCAGCGTTGTGGAGCACAACATGCGGCGGTGTACCGCTTGATCAGAATTACAGCGTTGAGGACATAGACCCTCGCTCTCTGGCAGCACTCGTGAAGGACTGCGCGGCGTTCCAGGCGCATCCTGCTTATCTGGCCATGCTTGAGGCTGATGAAGCCATCATGCCAATGATAGGCAACAGCAGTCGCGCACAGCTAGCCGGGTTCGATTTTTGGCTGACGCGTTGCAGGTATAGCGTAGGCTTTTGGGATGGTAAGTGGCACGAACCGCATGGTTCGGCCTTGGATAAGCTGGCGAAAAGTTTTCCCGCGCTCGGCGGCAAGCGAGACGGCTGACTGTGAAGCCATACCAGAAACCGCTGCGATTATTCCAGTCTTCGCAGCGGTTTTTTCTTTGCAACCTGTGGTAACCTGCTCTGAGTAATTTACAACCACTTCCGCTTGCTGCGCGGAATTGACCGCTGCAGCGCCACTAACCGCGACGCCACCTTGACCAACCGATCCCGCCAGGCCACAGCCTTGTTTTTGTACGAGGGGGCGAGCATGATCCCGAGCTGAGCATCCGACAGCGCACGCTCATCGCGCGACTGCTGCAAGCAGAACTGAGCCAAAATGTTCAGCTCGGCCGCTGTCAGCCACCGTTTCACCTCTGCATGCCACCGCAACGGCTGAAACAGCCGGTCAGGTAGTGGGGCCATACCCAACCTCGTCCCCCGCACCCGATCGCCGGCATAGTCCTGCGCCCTGGCGTTGCCGTTAAGGGCACCTTCCATGACGGCGTATTGTTCAAGCGCGTCGGCCTGGGCATCGTCCAGCATCTTGTCGAGCGGCGTGAGGTGGATGTCGCCTGCCTCGATCATTTCCAATCGCACGGCTCGCGGTGTCAGCGGCAGTGCGATACGACGCCGCCAGACCGGCGCCATCGGCGTTGCGAGATTGGTACGAATGCACGAATGCTGTTTACGCTGCTCTCTCATCGCCAACCCTTTCCAAGTGACCCAGTGACCCAGTGACCCAGTGACCCACAGCGATCCCCCCCTCCCCGGACTCTCTATTCTCTTCTTCTTTTTTTTATGATTTAGGGTCACTAGGGGTCACTGGGTCACTGCCACACCTAAAACTGTTGCTCACCACCACATTTTGACAGTGACCTCCCCAGTGACCTCCCCAGTGACCCCTACACCTTTTTCCACCAATTCTTGCCGTTTGATCGCTGAGCCATGTGCCAGCCCGCTTTCTTCATGCATCGAGTGACCCTATCAATCACCCGCTGGTCGAGCTTATCGGCCTTGATCTCAAGGGCGCCCGCAGCAACGGCAGCGATAGTCGTACGGTAGTCATCTATCCCTGGCAGCCTCTTATCCTTCGCTTCGCTTTCCAGCCAACTCGCGACCAAGTGCTCCCATTCGTCCACCGGCGTTCTCAGGGCTTGCTCCTGGCCTGCTGCTGCCCACAGATGACGCGGCAGACGAATACTTTCGTCAGCGTCTTCGCAAAGCGCCGCCTCCGCCCACAGCTGGTCACGATCGCGAGTCAGCCTTACGATGTCGAATTGTTCGATTGCAACTGGCCAGAAACGGCGGTTTCCAGTTGTTGACAGCAGATAGTTGTCCTCGTTTGTGCTGCCAACAAATATGCACTGACGCTGAAAATGCGTTGTCTCTTCTTTGTATTTCAGCGTTGATGAATCGACGCGCCGCGATAGAAACTTTTTCAACGTCGTTACATCGGCCCGGCGCATGCCATCCAGATCGGCACATTCCACGATCCATTTGCCGCGCAGCTGCTCGATAACCTCCCGAGGCTTTTCAGTCAGGGGAGCTTCGTCGGTAAACCACGCTTCGCCGGCCAGCACGAGAAACGCAGTGGATTTGTTCCGTCCCTCTGGGCTTTCCAGAACAACCATCTCATCGAATTTACAACCCGGCTGTCGCACGCGTCGCACCGCTGCCATCAGGCAAATACGCCCAACCGCCCGCACAAATTCGGTGTCTTTGGCGCCCCCATAGCTAATCAGCCACGTGTTGAGACGCTCGACGCCGTCCCATCGCAAGCTGACACTGGCGAGATAGTCACGCACCGGATGGAACCGCGCGCGTCGGGCCGCCGCTTTTATGATGCGCCTGAAATCGACGATTGCCAGTTTGAGATAGTATTCGCGCGCGATCAGCAGATAGAGCTCGTCAACGGCATCGTCATCAAGCCTCGGGCCATAGCCTTCGAGTCCCTCGATGCGATATTCCCCTCCGAACTCGTCGTATCGCAAAACAACACCTGCCCAGGCCAGTGCCTTGAGCAGATTGCCTTCGGATTTCAACAGCCGCCCTTCGCGGTCCCGCTCCAGCTCGTCATAGGGATGCTTGTTATCCAACATCCGCGCCGCTCTTTGGAGTGAGGCTCCACGTATCGCCTGGCCTGGTGCCGATATCGAAGACGGTCGGAATGCCCAGCTCCTGCAACGCCATCAGCGCTTGCTTCGGCGTAATCAGGCCGTGTCGCAGGGATACCCCGATTGCAGCGATATCGGCCTCAAGGAGCCGCGCGCGGATCAGTGCCGCACGCAACGAGGCAAGAAGCGCCTCACGAAGAGGATCGCCGGTCCTCGTATTCGCTGCTTGTGGCGGGCCGTCGCGCTCTTGCGCCATGTGCACACTCAAAATGGTATGGGATCATCGAACGGCAATGGCGCGTTTACATCCGCGTTAGTCTTGGTCTTGGCCGGCGCCTCGCCCTTCGGGGATCGAGGCTTCTTTGGGCGTTTCGCTCCGATCAATCCCAGCGGCTGGATCACCGACGCCACAACGCTCAAACCGCTCCGCGGGCCGTCTGGGGCGTCCCAGCTCCGGAGCTTGATCTTGCCCTCCACATAAACCTGAGTGGAGGCGGACAACTGCGGCACCAGCTCGCCGATGTGCCCCAGAAACGCGGCGACCTGCACCCACTGCTGGTCTGGCTCTTCACCGACCACCACCGAAAAGCTGAGCCATTCGCGGCCCGACTTCGCCGTGCGGAGCTGGGCATCCCGGCCGACCGTGCCCGTAAACGCTGCCTCTATCCCCTTCACCTCACACCCGCCTTCACGGCCAAGCGCTTCGGCGGGCGTATCGACACGTGCTGATGATGCGCGCAATAGGACTTCCCTGAGAGCCGCTGTGCACCGCAATAGAGATACGGCCCCCCATCATTTACCGGCCAGCGGCATTGATGACGGCCACGTTTTTCGAGCGTCACCAGCTGGCTGCCAGGAATGTCCGGCATAACGGCGGGCTCGGGCTTGGGGGCGGGCTCGAGCCCGCGCGGCGTGGCGACAACAGGCGCAGATGGGGACGGGGACGGCTTCCCCCGGCGTGGCAACGGAACCAGCCTCGGCGGCAGTGGTGGCGTTTCTGCCCTCACCCGCTGCCGTAGTAGGGGAAGCTTCATGATCGGCTTGGGCAATTTGAGCCGATGCACCTTTCCTATGATAGCATTGCGTGAGTATCCCAGGCGTTCACCGACCATTGAGGCCGAGTACCCCTCCGCCCATAACGTCTTCAGGCGCGCGATCTTTTGCGCAGGCCAGCTATCTGTCGTCATTGACCCCATCCCGCCGCGACGTGGCAAATAGCCCAAACCGCCGCATTGCGCTGCCCACTGCATCAACGGATTCCCCCAGATACGCCGCGATCCGCGCCGCGCTCATGCCCTGCCGCGATAATGCAGCTATACGCCGTTGCCGTGTCACGCCCCACCGGGCAGGCCGCCCGCTGGGAGTGCCCTTGATGCCATGCCGTCGGCAAACGCTTCTCACCCCTTCGTAACTGAGGCCCAACTTGTGCGCCATTTGCGCGATACTGAACCCTTCAGCACGCATAGCGTTTATGGCGCCTAAATACTTTCCCGCCCTGCCGCGCCTAGCAAATGCTGGCAATTCCGGCAGATAGCGCAAGCGACAATAATGCAACTGGTTGCCCGTGAGGCCTGTCTCTTGTTCTGTTTGGAGTCTCGTCATGCCGGCCAGCAGGCAGGTCCGGACACTGTCGATCCTCTCGGCCGGCCAAATCGAACTTTCCCGCGGGCGGTTGCTGCGGTTACCGCTGCGCATGCATGCCCAACAGCGTGGCTCATATCGCCCTCCGTTAGGATTCTGACATTTGCGCCAACGGAATTCAGATGGCGGTTTGACCCGGCCACATTCCGCGCAACGCCGGGCTGTGTTGTGGATGTCAGACATCACCATCTGTCTCACCCTCCACGCTTCCACGCGGCCGCCAGGCGCAACACCACCAATCTTCGCCAACGGGCGGGAAACAGCTTTGCACGACAGGAACTTGCGGATGCACCCCCGTAGACACGATACTCTGCGGTTGAGCCATGCCGACGCAAATCAGCATCGGAGGATTGGCGCGGCATACGCCGTCGTGCATCCTCATGTATTGTTCCGAAGCATACGCTCCGCATTCTTTACATTTTCGCATCTGTTCCAACCTTCTTAGCGTGGATCGCTAGGCGTCGTGCCCGGTGCCGGGCACGAAACTCCGCGGCCCGGAATCGGGTTGCCATAGTCATCTGGTCGAACGTCACCCGAACGCCGTGCACCCGTTCCAGGGCGACAACAAACTCCGGCCACCACCACGGCGGGATGAAATTGCGCCGGCGCCATTGAGCCACGGTTTTTTCAGTGATTTCGGCTACACGGAGATCTGCGGCGAGATCGTTGTCGGTCCGCCAGATGGCGCACAGCTCCGCGTGAGTTACGAATGCTTCCATGCCCGGAATGTGCACTCATAGTACCAATTGCGTCAATACCAATAGTATGCTAAATGCAGGTACTATAAGTTCCCATGACCCATCAAACGTTCTCCAAAGATGACCTAGCGAAGCGGCTCGTTATCGCGATGGAACGCACGTTTCCGTCGTCCAAGGCGGCCGCAGATGTGCTGTGCCAACTAACCGGGCTTAGTCCCCATACATTACGTGCGCACAAACGAGGGACACGAGTCCCGACACCAGAAACGCTGGCCATCTATGCCCGCGCCATGAATACGACCGTTGAACGGCTGCTCTACGGTGGCGAGAGGAGCGGAAAGGCGAGCAAATTTAACCAATTAACCCGAGATGTTGAGACACCCCCTTCCCATAATGAGACAGTCAGGCATATTGTTGTTCTGACGGCAACACAACTAGCAAAAAATCCCCCTGCCGTTAACAGCAGGCTAGATATGCACAGTCAGACGATGCCGATCCCCAGTGAATTCGGCGCTGCCATTAGTGATGATGCATTTGTTTACCAAATCCCAGTAGATGACTCATCTATGATGGGAGCCAAATGTGAAGTCCAATTACGTCCAAATACGTATCTCATTGTCGATCGCACTGCACCAATCAATCCCGGAAATCTCGCGCTAGTCCTTTGGGAGGGGATCGCAAGACCTTTGGCGCGCTGTTTTCAGAGTGCTCTGCCGTTTTCGGCTGGCAAGCCATTCCGGTTGATCGCCGCCAATCCCAATTTTGCGGATTTGGAAGTCGCATCGAAGCGAGAGCGCAAGCTATGTCTCGCGACATGGCGTATACGGTACGCATGGACGGAACTCTAAGTTCCAAAAGGCGCGTACTATGAGTCAAAAACCACTTGACACTCATAGTACCAATCCCGTTTAATGATGTCACACGCAGCGTGTACAGCCGTACACGATGAGTGCCCCTCACCGGACTTGGGAGGGCCGCCGATAACCGGCCCTCTCCCTTTCCGGCATCATTAACTTTCGGGAAATACGCCATGTTTTCCATTGAGACAGCTTACCAACGCGGGCCGGATGGCCACCTCACATTCCTTCTCGCCGAAGAGGTCGAAGACGACCACGAGTGCTGGTGTGAGCTCGAAGTCATTTTTGCACCCACCGCCTTTTATGCACCAGAGCCCGATGTCGGCGCAGGCCTGGACTGGGATGGCGATATTGATGAAATCCGGATGCGCACCTTTGGCGCTCCGAGGTTGCTCCAGGATGCGTCACGCGATAATGCGCGGGCGTTCTTGCTGCGGCATTACGGTGACGATTTGTACCAGTCTGGCAACGATACCGCCGAGCTGATGTTTTACGAGGCCGCTTGATGAGTTCCCGCCACCCAACAGAACATACTCCCGCTGATTGTGGTGGTGGGAACTCGTTCCGGCCGATACGCGGCGCGCTCTATCTCCTCTGGTGCGCTGTCCGCGTGTCGGTCTGGATTTTGTACACGCGCATGCGGGCGCGGACCGCAGAATTTAGTTCAAGTCTTTTTGTGGCTTGGGCCGTGGCTGGTGCAAGTCTGGGGATTACGGCCACAGTCATCACCCTCGCTTTGTGGTGGGATGCCATCAGGAAAGTTGTCGCCGGCTAGCCCCAGACAGCCGGTACGCGGGCACATCTGGACATCATCTACCAGATGTGCCCCCCCCAACTCTCAAGGATCACGCCATGAATGATATCCTTCTGAATGATATCGAAACACGTGTCAGATGTCTTATTACTGACAGCTACGAGCTGTCTCTGGCTATCCGCAAGGTGGGCGTTTCGGAGCGCTCGTCAATTGCGATCTGTTGCGCCGTTTTCACCCTCATGAACTCTCTGCTGACGGGGGATCGCCATGACGATTGAACGGCACCAGGTGGAAGAAAGCCCCGAGGGGCGCGCCGCGTGGCTGAAGCTGCGCGAAGGGAACGTGAACGCCAGTGAGGTCGGTGCACTATTCGGAGACCATCCGTATCTGACGGCGTTCGAGTTGTACACCAACAAAACCGGACTAATCAAAGGTCACGGGCCGGATGAAGGGGTATTGCGGCGCGGCCGTATCCTTGAGGGCGGGGTTGCCCAGGCCGTTGCCGAGGCCCGGCCCGATTGGCGCATCACGAAAGCCACTCACTATCTCAGTGATCGCGGCGCCCGCATCGGCGCCACGCCAGACTTTATCGTCGAGTGCCCCCGGCGAGGCCGGGGCGTCCTGCAAACGAAAACCTGCGGCCCGATGCCTGCGCAGATGGCACATTGGGGGGTCTCCAAGATCTCGGATTGGGAGCACGAGGCATTCCCGCCGCTATGGATTCAACTGCAGACGCTCACAGAGCAGCTGCTTGAAGATGTGAGCTGGGGGGCGATTGGGGCGATGCTCATCGATGGCAACACCCTGCCGCTCCGCATTTGCGAGTTCGACCGGCATACGGCGGCAGAAGGCCGCATTAAGGCGGCAGTTGCCAAATTCTGGACAGATGCCGCCGGCGGCGTTGCCCCCACACCGAATTACGCGCGGGATAACGACGTCGTGAGGGCGCTTTACCCAAATGCCAACGGCGAGACACTCGATCTCAGCGCGGACAACCGCATACAAGAGCTTCTCGCCGAATACGACGAGCTGCAGACACGCACGAAGGCCGATGATGCGGCGATGAAAGCTGTGAAGACAGAGATATTTTCCAAGCTTGGCCATGCGGGCAAGGCTTGTCTGCCAGGCTGGATCATCAAGGCGCCGACCATTTCGACCCACGGCTATACGGTCGGGCCGAAGACGTATCGCCGCCTGACTATCTGCCGGACACATTAAGGAGACCAGAAATGAGCCTGTCAAGCCAAGCCGTGGCGACCACCCGCCAGCTGACTCCGGTGGAGACCTACGCCATTCAGGTGATTGGCGATGACAGCCGCGAGGCCGAGTTGTGGCGGGCACTGCCCAGCCACATCCGGCCGGACCGGTTTAAGCGAAACCTCGTCAATCTTCTCATGCAGCGGCCGGAGATGCTCAGATATGATCCTCGGTTTGTCTACCGCGAGGTGTCGAAAGCTGCCGCACTTGGCCTGTTGCTCGATCCCCAGCTTGGTGAAGCTTACGTCGTTCCTGTCTGGAATGCCGTGGCCAAGAGGCAAGAACCCCAGCTGCGCGTCGGGTATCGCGGCCTGATCAAACTGGCGCGCCAATCGGGCGAAATCAAGAAAATCTACGCGCATGAAGTATGCGCCAACGATCACGTTGAATGCGAGCTGGGCCTGGATAAGCGCCTCGTTCATAGGCCGGATCTGTACGGCGATCGCGGCCCGGTCATCGGGTATTACGCGGTCGTCCATTACGCGACTGGCGAAACTGATTTTGAGCCGATGACGATTGATCAGATCCACGCCATCCGTAACAAATCGGACGCCTGGCAGGCGTTTACGGCGGGCAAGATCAAGAGCACCCCTTGGGCGACCGACGAGGGGGAGATGGCCAAAAAAACGGTCATTCGCCGCTTGTTGAAGCGCGTGCCGCAATCGCCGGAACTGTCCGATGCTATGGCATCGGAAGACCGCGCAGAGGATGTTGAGCGACGGCCCGCGCCTCGCCTTACCAGCGAGGGAAAGCAGCCCCGCACCATTCAAAGCACACTCGACAATTTTGCGACGACGCTTGACAGCGGCGCCTTTGGCGCACCGAAAACACTGCAGGATGTGTCTCGCGATAATGCGCGGGCGACGACAGATACCGACGACGACCACTCGACGCTTGACAGCGGCGCCGAGCTAACGGAAGACTTCGTTGCAATGCAGGGGCATGGTTCCACGTCCCCTACGGCGCAACAGGAGTCTGCCGCTGTCATGGCGTCGGCGGTTGTTTCTCCTGCTGTCGGGACGGTGCCAGTCGAGACTGCCCATGTCGAGGCTAGCACCGTTTCTGACCCTATCGCCATAGCGCACCAGAACGGCCGCAACGCAGCGCTCGCTGGCCTGCCGCGCATCCTTCCAGACGGTTTCCATTACAAGAGCAGGCGCGCCGAGAAGGACGCCTGGTGTCAGGGCTACGACGAGGCAGCCCGGCCGGCCGCTGAGGATTTCTCTGACGAGCTGCACCAAGCTGGCGCGGGGTTTGGCGTATGACCGTCCTCGCCCTCGATCTCGGTACCAAGTGCGGCTGGGCTCTCTATTTCGGGCCGGATGACGTGCAGCACGGCGTACAGGAGTTCCGCACTGGCCGGTTCGAGGGCGGCGGCATGCGCTGGCTACGGTTTCGGAAATGGCTCGATGATCTGGACGCCACAGCCGGCGCGATCCACGCCATCTATTTCGAAGAGGTGCGCGGCCATAAAGGCGTAGACGCGGCGCACCTCTATGGCGGCTTTCTCGCCGCTCTGACGGCGTGGGCCGAAAAGCGCGCCATCCCATACCAGGGTGTGCCTGTTGGCACCATCAAGCGCCATGCCACGGGCAAGGGCAACGCGGGTAAGCCTGCGGTGATTGCCGCGATGGAGGCCAAGGGCTTCGCGCCGCGGGATGATAACGACGCTGATGCGCTAGCACTGTTGATGTTTGCAATTAGAGAGTGTGCATGATGGCGAACGTTTCCGAACTAGAACGCCGTGCAGCGCGCCGGGTCAATCTACTTACCCAGATCGGCGACCTGCAGGATGATCTCAAGACCCTAAAGGCCGAAGACAAGATGGACGGCTTCAACGAGAAAGCATTGGGCCAGTGCGTCAAGGAGCTCATGAACGGCAGCGAGTACCAGGCCGAGCAGCTGCAGTTTGAGCTGGAGCTAGACAGCTACCGGACGGCGGTCGGCTTGCCGGTGACGCTGGAAACTGCGCAGAGGAATATACGCGAGAATACCTTCAATACCTCAACAGCTGCCGCAGGGGCGAGGCTTCAGGCTGTTCTCGATGGCATACAAGGGGAGGTTTCGGTCACCTTGGCCCCTGCGGCAGAAAAGGAGCCGGCAGCATGAGCGCACTCATTCGCAAAGCAGTAGGCGACGGCACGGCCGACCTATGTTCGCCGCTTGAGCTAACGGGGATGCTCGATCGTGGCGAGCGCGCGGAATACGAGAACAAGCACTGGCCAGAGATGGTGCACGTCAGCCAAGGTTTCCGCGCGCTTGTCTCTGCAGCATACGCCGCAATCTACCGCCCAGCAACGTCAGGGCACAATGCGGCGGCAGCCATTGAGGTGTGCCCGCAATGAGATCGGAGAGGAACAACGCGCTCTATGTCTCACGCGAGACTGGGGCGCAGCGTCTCGATATCTGTCCGCGGACATGGGACGACTGGGTCAAGGCAGGAATCCTACCTAAACCGTACCGCCTGGGGATTTCGGGGACAACGCCCCGTTGGCTCTGGACGGAAGTAGACGAATGGATCTCCCGCCGTGCAGGGTCACAGGTTCCAGCAGTCGATACCACTTTTAACATCGAGGCACTAAGGGGGCGTTATGGGCAGACGTCGCACCGAAGGACGGAATCTCCCTGAGGGGGTGTACTACGCAACCAACAAAAGGGGCATCCGATACTACTACTACGCGCCGAAACGCGGGACGGGCAAAGCGGGCGAGCGTGTCGCTCTCGGCAAAGATCCTACCGACCCGGAGTTTCACAGGCGCCTGCATGCCGCGATGCATATGCCAACACACGATGGCGGCACTTTTGCGGCGCTGATCCGCGAATACATGGCCAGTCCCGAATGGGCAGACCTGCGGCCGGCTACCCAGCGAAACTACTCCTACAATTTCGCTCGCCTGCTGGACGTTGCAGCGGCAATGCTGGTCGCTGACATGGGCGAGCATCACATTTACCAAATGCGCGACGCGATGGCGTTACGGCCGCACTCTGCGAATAAATTCCTGCAGGTGCTGGACACGCTTTTTAAGTGGGGAATCAAGCGTGGCTATCGCAAGAATAAAGAAAACCCCGCCGCTGACGTAGACAATCTGAAGGCTAAGACGGACGGCACGCATCCCTGGCCGGACGACGCATACGGCTACGTGCAAGCGAATGCCCCAGAGGCGCTACAGCGAATGGCATTCCTCGGCCGGGCCACCGGGCAGCGCGAGGCTGACCTCGTCCGGATGACAATTGCCAATGTCGCGCATGATGGCGTGCATCTGCGCATCAGCAAATTGCGGGACAAGCCGCATTTTGTGCCGCTGCTCCGGGAAGAGATAGCGACTATCCGCCAGTGGTCAGTCCATCCGAGCGGCCGTCTGCTTATGACAGCGCAGAACGCAGAATTCACCGAGATGGCACTACGCAGCCATTGGAACCGCTGGCGGCGGGCGCAACCGGCCCTTGCTGGTCTGAAGCTGACAATTCACGGGCTGCGCGCTACGGCGATCTGCGACAGACGGCTGGCCGGGTCCAGCGATGGAGAGATATCTGCGGATATCGGGATATCCGTGGGGCAGATACAGAGCTACACTAAGCACATCGACAAGCAACGTGTGGCCCGGAGCTCGCGTGACAAGCGCGAGGGCGGCGGGAAGATTATCAAATTTGGGAGCAAGCGATGAAATCCGAAGACCGGCAGAAAATAAATATTGGCTCTATCGTTCAGGCGAACCCGGAAACATGTGAATGGGGGCCATCGCTCGTCATCGTTACTGGATTGAAGCGGTGGGGCGTCACGGGCTACACACACATACCATTCCAGGGTGATGCTTTTATCCGTCTGAAGTGGGCGGACATTGAGGTCACAGGTGGCGTTGCTGTCTGGGATCACGATCGCGGATCAAGCGATGAAAAAGAACTCAAAGATAGCCCGGAACAAAGCGAGATTTGACAACACACTCCAGTAATTTGACAACACAAAATGCAAATATCGTGGAAAAACATAAACATAAAGAAAATACCCTCTCCCACGAGGGGAGAGGGCAAGTGTATTAAGGTATTGATTCCGCTCAATTCGTGTTGTCAAATCAATAGAGACATATAGCGAACAGGCGCAGAACGTAGAGTTTATTTGACAACACTAAAAATCTCGCTTGCCGTGACTTTTGTCTGGTGTTTTAATCCCACATCATCGTTTCTGGTCCTTCGATGATGTTTGCGGGGTCGGCGAACGGCAGTGGCCCATGACGCCACTGCCGGACGCTGACGCAGCTTGCTGAACTTCGGGGGGAGAAAGCCCCCTTTATCCTCTCCCCCCTCTTTTTGTTAAGGCAAAGCAATGCCTTCGTTTTCAGATGATCTCCCGGCAGGCAGGCAAGCAGAAATTGAGCTGAGAACATTTCTTGACGATCAGTGGAAGCATGTTGTCAATTCTGCTGTGGGGATAAGCGTCAGACAATTTTCACCTTTAGTGATAGGTTTTTCAGAACGCCAAGGTATTGGATAATGCAGCCTTCTCATTTTTCTCTGACATTTTGGGATCGATCAGCGACGGCTCATGTCTAAAGTGACAAGCATTGGATGCGCCCGCTCCCCCTCAAATGCAGCCCAGCGCATCCAAGGCCGCCGGAGTTTCCAATCTCTCCGGCGGCCACTTTAAAAAGGGTCAACGATGGCGAAGCGAGAGAAGAAAGATGACGTGGTGCTACGCGGCACCAAGATGCGAATTTATCCGACCGACCGGCAAGTGACGCTGATGGACATGTGGCGGCGACGCTGCATCAGCCTATGGAACCTGCTCCTCAATCTGGAGACCGCCGCGTACGGTGCGAAAAACACGCGCTCAAAGCTCGGCTGGCGGTCGATCTGGGCGCGCGTTGTCGAGGAAAACCACGCTAAGGCCCTCATTGTCTATCAGCACGGAAAGTGCAAGAAGGACGGGTCATTTGTACTCAAACGAGACGGCACGGTAAAACACCCCCCCAGAGAACGGTTTCCAGGGGATCGGAAAATTCTGCTCGGGCTGTTCGATGCATTGCGCCATACCCTGGATAAAGGCGCTAAGTGCAAATGCAACGTCAACCAACCCTATGCACTGACGCGCGCATGGTTGGATGAGACCGGACACGGAGCCAGGACAGCAGATATCATCGCCTGGCTTAAGGATTTTAAGGGCGAGTGTGATTGCACAGCAATCAGCACGGCGGCCAAATATTGCCCGGCGCCGCCTACCGCCGAGCTGCTGACAAAAATCAAACGCGCTGCGCCCGCAGACGACCTGCCTGTTGACCAGGCGATCCTGCTTGACCTCTTCGGGGCACTGCGAGGAGGCCTCAAACAAAAAGAATGCGACCACACGCACGCGCGCACGGTCGCATATTTCGAGAAACATGAGCTCGCAGGACGCGCTGAGGATATCCTCGCCTGGCTCATTGCGCACGGTGGAACCTGCGATTGCAAAATCGTCGAAGAGGCGGCCAATCATTGTCCCGGACCGCGACTGTTCATATGGGAACACGAACTTGCGATGATCATGGCGCGCCTGAAAGCAGAACCGCGTACTGAGTGGATTGGGGATCTGCCGAGCCACGCTGCTCAGACTGTGGTGAAAGACCTCGTCAAAGCGCTGCAGACTATGCTCAAAGAGCGCGCGAAGGCCGCCGCTGGCGACGAGTCCGCCAGGAAGACCGGATTTCCGAAATTCAAAAAACAGGCCTATGCCGCCGGTAGCGTGTATTTTCCTAACACGACCATGTTTTTCGATGTCGCCGCGGGTCGCGTGCAGTTGCCAAACGGTTGCGGCTCGATGCGTTGCGAAATTCCCCGTCAGCTCGTTGCGGAGCTACTGGAGCGCAATCTAAAACCGGGACTCGTGATCGGCGCACAGCTTGGTTTGCTCGGAGGGCGTATCTGGCGCCAGGGCGATCGGTGGTATCTCTCGTGTCAGTGGGAACGCCCGCAGCCTACACTGTTACCCAAGACAGGGCGTACAGCGGGTGTGAAAATCGCCGCGAGCATCGTTTTCACGACCTATGATAATAGGGGGCAGACAAAAGAATACCCCATGCCACCAGCCGACAAGAAATTGACTGCGGTGCACTTGGTCGCAGGCAAACAAAATTCCAGGGCACTGGAAGCGCAGAAGGAAAAGGAGAAAAAGCTAAAAGCACGCAAAGAGCGGCTGCGGCTTGGAAAATTGGAGAAAGGGTACGATCCAAACGCGCTGAAACCGCTTAAGCGGCCGCGCGTGAGGAGATCGAAACTGTTTTATAAATCCGCTGCCAGGCTGGCAGCCTGCGAGGCGATCGAGAGGGATCGCCGTGACGGATTTTTGCATCGTGTGACGAATGAAATCGTTCATAAATTTGATGCGGTGAGTGTTCAAAAAATGAGCGTGGCGCCGATGATGCGCCGTCAAAAGCAGAAAGAAAAACAAATCGAGAGTAAGAAAAACGAGGCAAAGAAAGAAGATAATGGAGCAGCAAAGAAGCCTCGCAATCTAAAACCGGTACGCAAGCTACTGCGCCATGTAGCTATGGCCAGGGGACGGCAGCTCCTGGAATACAAATATAACGATCTCCGAGGCCCAGGAAGCGTTCTTATCGCAGATAGATTGGAACCAGAAGTCCAAGAATGTTCGCGTTGCGGAACGAAGAATCCGCAGATGAAGGACGGACGGCGTTTGCTGCGCTGTATCGGCGTTTTGCCAAACGGCACCGACTGCAACGCTGTCCTGCCGCGCAATCGCAACGCGGCGCGTAATGCGGAAAAACGGCTGCGTAAGCATCAGGCGCAGAATGCTTAGTGGGCGCTTGGGGCTCGATAAGGTCGAGCCGCGCTATCGCGGTTTTCTTCGGTCAGCAATGATTGAAATCTCTGCTGGCATTTATATAAGCCCACAACTAAATCGCGATGCGCGCGATAGAATGTGGGAAGTCATAACGCATTGGCATCAAACATTGAATCGCGGCACCGTCATTATGATTTGGCGTGACAAAGCCGCCAGTGGCAACATAGGCTCGCGCGTTCTTGGTGATACGGTAAAACAATTTTGCGATGTTGATGGTTTTCTGTTGACGCGCATCGAGAAATAATAGATACACAGCTATCGCTTCGGCGATCTACGGTTTAGCCAAAATACAAAGATCGGACGTTAAGCCGGTCATGCCGATGCAAGTCAGCGTGGCTGCCGCTGTAAGTCCTACCACCTTTCCAGGTAGGCAGCGGCACTGGATTCCCTGGTTGACGGGAGGCCCCTCGGGGTTGCGACAAGACCAGGGTTTTGAAGGCGGAAAACCCACACGTGCCTCGGTGAACCTGCTCTTTGAAATGAGTAAAGCTGTTGCGCCTCAGGGAGTTAGCCCCTAGAGGTTCCCCCGGGCGCGGGTGGGGTGGCGCGCTTTTGTTGATGATAACGTCATCACGGACAAGGTTCCCCCGGGCGCGGGTGGGGTGGCGTGTTTGACCATCTGGGAGAGCGACTGACCCGTGGGTTCCCCCGGGCGCGGGTGGGGTGGCGCTCGAGCACGCCATAGCGTTGCGTTCGTTCTTGGGTTCCCCCGGGCGCGGGTGGGGTGGCGGGTTCTCGGCTTCACCGTGAACTGCAATACGCCGGTTCCCCCGGGCGCGGGTGGGGTGGCGTTCCAGTTGTCCTGGGCCGTCATTTTGAGCATGGGTTCCCCCGGGCGCGGGTGGGGTGGCGTTGACCGTCGACAGGGAGCCAACCTACGCTGGCGGTTCCCCCGGGCGCGGGTGGGGTGGCGTTTGACGGGCGGGGCCGGGCCGCGCGCGCGGCGGGTTCCCCCGGGCGCGGG
>Ga0209342_10000735_pt1 | contig 38162 bp, 29 predicted proteins | sample RifCSP16_2_FD_184023 | JGI IMG/M metagenome (GOLD analysis project Ga0209342, IMG submission 184023) | Soil microbial communities from Rifle, Colorado - Rifle CSP2_sed 16_2 (SPAdes) (version 2) | ecosystem: Environmental > Terrestrial > Deep subsurface > Rock core/Sediment | place: Rifle...
CCATGAAGACCCGGTCGCCATAACAAGGCAGGATGACCTGGCACTCGCCGGTCTTCATGGTTGTGATGACCGCATCGGCGCAGTCGATGCGCCCGGCGAACGATGAGGTCAGCCGCCCGCCGCTCGACCACAGGCGCGCCGTCACCAATCGCATGACTTGCGCCGAATTGCCGTACAGCAGCACCAGGTGCGGTTCGAACGACGCGCGATGCAACGGCGCCGCCACCACCCCTTGCCACTGTCCATATTCCCATTTGTCAACCGCGGCTTCTGTGACCACGCCCTCGGCCGGCGTGCGGGTATACATGCCGGCGCAGGTCATGCCTTCGAGGAAGTAACCCAGCATCGGCCGCAGGCCCCACACCGCCAGCGCCAGCGGGCAGGAAACATCCTCGGCCGTCAGCCCCACCGCCCAGCCGTAGTGGCGCGCCAGCGCAAACCCCTGGCAGATGGCAATTCGCTCGCCAAGGTCCCCCGCCGGCCGCTTGGCACGTTCGGGCATCCGCTCGCCCGGCGCAATCATGCGAATGGCCAGCGGGAAGGTCGCCGGGCGGATGTGCTCGGTGAGTGCCGCGTTCAGCGCCTCTAGTTCCATAGCACGCGCCTCAATCATCACCGGAATTGGAGAGGATTGGGCGGATTATATCACGAGCACCAGCGCCCTTTTTCCCTTATTTTGAGAGGTCGAATGGCGATGGACTGCGTGTGTTCTGGCTTCGACACGCCTTACGCACTCAGCAACGATCGACTCGCTTGTTGTGGCTTTGATGAGACGGCGGCGCCTCCTTCTCTTGGGAATTTTCGCGCTGTTCGATTGCCTCATGAAACCGCTCCGATCGGCGCGCCCCGCTGCGCCATTCTCGCAATGACAACGGGGTCTTGGTGGGGCACGCTATGGCGTTCCCCCGCCACCAATGCGGCTCATGCAGGTTTCCCACGCTGTTCAACCTTGCCGCACATGGCAAAACGTATCGCGCCAACCCAGTGTGGGTCGGCGCGTCAGGCGTGCATCGAACACAGCCAGGGGCTACTCGCGGATTGCCGCAGCCACCACCTCAGCCACATCCCGCACCGGCACAGGGTCTCCCGCGGCGCGCGCGGCATCGGAGAGCATCACCATGCAAAACGGGCAGCCCACGGCGAGCGTCTTTGCACCCGAGGCGCGCACCTCGGCGTAGCGCGTGTTGTTCACTCGTTCGGCGCCGTGCTCCTCTTCTTTCCACATTTGTGCCCCGCCCGCGCCGCAGCAAAACGAGTTGGCCCGCGAACGCGGCAACTCGTGCAGCTCGGCGCCCGCCTGGCGCAGCGCGCTGCGCGGCGCCTCGAACACCCCGTTGTGCCGCCCCAGGTAGCACGGATCGTGGAAGGCGACGGCCTCCATCGCCTGCGGCGCCAGCGTGAGGCGCCCTGCCCCCACCAGTTCGTTGATCAGTTGAGTGTGGTGGATCACTTCGTATTTCGCGCCGAAGGCCGGGTATTCGTTGGCCAGTGTATTCAGGCAGTGGGGGCACGTGGTCACGATGCGCCGCGGCCGCACCGCGTTCAGCGTCTGCGCGTTCTCTTGGGCGAGTTGCGAGAAGAGGTACTCATTGCCGGCGCGGCGTGCCGAGTCGCCGGTACAGCGCTCGCGCTCGCCCAGTACTGCAAAGTCCACACCCGCCGCACGCAGGATGCGCACGAAATCGCGCGCCGTCTTCTGCGCCCGCGCGTCGGTGGCCGGCGCACAGCCCACCCACCACAGGATCTCCGCTTCCGGATGAGTCGCCATCGTCGGCAGGTCCAGGTCCCGTCCCCAATCCAGGCGGTGCTCCGGCGCAAGGCCCCACGGGTTGCCTTGGCGCTCCATTCCGCGGAAGGCGACCTGCAGTTGCTCGGGGAAGGCATTCTCCATGAGGACCTGATGGCGGCGCATCTCCAAGAGGTCCAACATGGGCTGGTTGCCCACCGGGCAGATCTCAACGCAGGCATTGCAGGTGGTGCAGGCCCACAGCGCCTCCTCCGAGACGGCAAACTCGAGCAGCGTCTTGGGGCTCTCCTTGCCAGCGGCCAATGCGGCCGCGTTCTGGTTGATGAAGTAGCGCTTGTTGATCTCCAGCGCCGAGGGGGAGAGCGCCTTGCCCGTGAGATGTGCCGGGCACACGTCCTGGCAGCGGTTGCACATGATGCAGGCGTAGGCATCCATCACCTGCGGCCAGGGCAGATCTTCGACGCGCTGCGCGCCGTACTGGGTCAGGCTCTCGTCTTCAAAATTGATCGCGGAGAGCAGCGCCGTCTTATGCCCGCCCTTTGCGGCCTCGCCGCCCACCCGCGTGACGGCCACCGGTTTGAGCAGGAAGTTGAGCGGAGCGAAGAAGATGTGGATGTGTTTGCTGCGCGCAAAATAGGGCAGGAAGACGAGGATCAGGCCGACCGCCAGCCAGAACGAAACATGGATCATCAGCTCCAGGCTGGCCGGTGAGGCACCCGACCACAGGCGGCCCACCCGGCTGGCCAGCGGTTGCCAGGCGTCCGGCCCCTCGCGCGCGAGGAAGAAGCTCTCGCCCAAGAAGCGCCAACCGACGTGCAGCAAGATGAAACCTGCCACAATCATCGAATCGCGGAAGATGCCTGGACGAACGCGCGCCTCAACCGGCGTCGATTCGAGGAAGCCGAAAACCCGCCGACCAAAAAGCAGCCGGCGAACGAGCAGCGAACCCACCCCGATCAGGATGGCCACGCTCAACAGGTCGGCACCCAGGCGATAGGCATCGCCCACCCAACCCCGCCCCAGGAAGACGAACCCCGGCAGCAAGCCTTGCAGCACATCCCCGACATTGACCAGAAGGTAATAGGTGAAACCCCACACCACGAGGATGTGGGCCACGCCCGGCGCCAGGCGCGTCTTGAAGGTGATGCGTTGAAAGATCGTGTTGACGAATGTGGGGATCAGGCGGCCAACAACGCCGCGCAGCGAGAAGCGACCGCTGCCGCGCCGGATGACCCGGCGGATGCGTTCGGCCGAACGCAGGGTCAGGCCGGCCGAGAGCGCAGCCGCCGCGATGAAGAGAATCTTCTCGACCAACGTCAGCATACCGATCCTCGCGGAAGGGTTTCGGGGTTCCCGCCGAGCAACGAAAGAGAGCCCCAGACAACAGGCGGTCGTCCGGAGCCCTCGGTTGGCGTTGGTGCCGCGCCGCTGCCGGCTTGGTGTGCCGTTCGAACAGGCCCCACGCTTCGAACGGCCTGGCGGAGTGGGCCGAGGATACCACAGCGCCTGGGCTCAGTCCACAGGCGCACGCCGCCCGAGACGATGGTCTCGACACTGCGGGTGAGCATTGGGGCACGCCGTGGCGTGCCCCAACAATGCCGCGCTGTCATTGCGAGGCGGACGCAGCTCAACACAGCATCTCGGCGGCATCAAGGGGGCACCGGACGGCAGTGACGCGCCTCGCACTTACCCCTCATGGCGAGGCGGGCCCAGCCCGACGAAGCAATCTTGGAGTTGCATGCGCCCAAGGAGCGGGGCGACGGGCAGTTGGGGTCCAAGATTGCCGCCCCCCGCACAGCGGGGGGCTCGCCATGGACGTCGGACCTGGGCCGGGGAATCGGAGCTGCGCCTGCAGCGTCGTCCGCGGGCGGCATTGATGCCCATGCCGCCCGCTGGCAGCCATGCGTAAGGCATGTTATGCCCTCTCCCAAGATGTCTGGGGCCTCCCGCCCAACCTGCCCAGTTTGACAACTCCCCGCCCTGCAGTATAATTGTATACACATGTATACAGAATCGCCCGACACCTTTGATCGCTCCAGCCCCCTGCCGATCTACTTGCAGCTCGCCAATTGGGCCGAGGCCAAGATCGTTGAGCGCCAATTCGCCGTGGGGGCCAAACTGCCCTCCGAAAGCCATCTGGCGCGGCAGTTCCGGCTCAACCGCAATACTGTGCGCCAGGCGATTGCGCTGCTGGTGCAAAGCGGGCTGGTCGAGAAGCGCAAGGGCATCGGCAACTTCGTGGTGCGCGGCACGGCGCTCTTGCCCACACACCAGCTCGGGCGCATGACCAGCTTCGTCGACGACTTCCAACGCCATGCGGTTGAGATCGAAGATACGATCCTCTCGAAGGAAAAGGTCAAAGCGCCGGGGGAGGTGGCGGCGCGCATGGCGCTCGGGCCGGGCGACTGGGTGGTGCGTGTCGAGCGGCTACGCATTGCCGAGAAGGTGCCGTTGGTTCTCGAGCGTTCGCATTACAGCTTCCGCGATTTCGGGCGGCTCCTCGAGATGGACCTGCGCGGCTCGCTCTATCAACTGCTGGTCAACGAATTCGGCGCGGACCTTCACCACTCGACGCAGACCCTGCGCGCCGTTCGCCCCGCCAAACAGGTGGCCCTCAAGCTCGGCATCAGCCAGGAGGTGCCGTGCATGTTCCTGGAGAGCCTGGCCTATACCTCGCAAAACCAATGCCTGGAGGTGTTGCAGTCCTACTATCGTGGCGATCGCTACGTGTTCAAAGTCGAGGCCGGTCAGTACCGTCGGGAATTACTGGCGCCGGCGGCCCGCACCTGAGGCCCCGGTTCTGGCTCATACTCAAGGGCGCCTCGCGCGCTCACCCCACCTAAGGAGTTGCTTCATGAAGAAGATGGAAGAGTACTACACCCCGTGGATGAAGGGCCAGAAGATGTACATCTCCTCGCACATCGAGCTGGCCTGGAAGTCGCCCGCTCTCAAACGCATGATGTCGAACGAGAATCCTTTGCCGCCCTCCGCCAAGGTGGAGGCCGCCATTCAAAAGTACGGGCGCATGGCCAACCGCTATCCGGATCAGGGGCTGGTGGTGCGCGCCAAGATCGCCGAGGTCAACGGCCTGGCCGGGCCCGAGAACGTGATGCTGGGCAACGGCTCGAGCGAGATCTACGACATGATCTGGCGCAGCCTGATCGGCCCGGGCGACGAGCTCATCCAGCACACGCCCTGCTTCGGCATCTACAAGCTGCGCTGCCTGGTGGTGGGCGGCAAGCTGGTGTCGGTGCCCATGGTCTACAAAGACGGCGAGCTGCGCTTCGACCCGCAGGCCGTGATGGGCGCCATCACGCCCAAGACCAAGGCTATCGTCATCGCCAACCCGAACAACCCCACCGGCAACTTCATGGATGCCGACGCGTTTGTCACGATCGCGGAGAAGGGGCTGCCCTTCATCGTGGACGAGGCTTACGTCGAATTCGCCGGCCTGGGCAAGTCGCAGGTGGCGCTAACTAAGAAGTACGAGAACGTCATCATCACGCGCACGCTCTCCAAGGCCTACGGCCTGGCCGGCCTGCGCTTCGGCTACTGCCTGGCGGCCAAACCGGTTATCGACCAGTTGGCGGCTACTCTCATCCCGTGGAATGTAGGCACCATCCCGATGTGGGCGGCGCTGGCGGCCTTCGAAGATACCGATGGGCTGAAGACACGCGTCGAGCACAACAACATGTCGATCGAGATGTTTGAGGAGCAGCTGGGTGCGATCAAGGGCCTGCAGGCCTTCCACTCTTACGGCAACTACATGCTCTTCGACGGGACCGACACCGGCAAGAAGGGCAAGGACCTGATCGACTACGCGCTGAAGAAGGGCATCATCCTGCGCGGGCAGGAAGACATGTACGGGCGCGACGGCTGGTGGCGCCTGACCATCGGCAGCAAGGAAGAGAACGACATGATGGTCAGGGTGGCGCGCGAGTTCTACGGCGGGTAGGAGGATGCGGGAGCAGGCAGACTGGCATTTACCCGCACCCTCGTTCCGAGGGCAGGCCCCCTAGCCCTCCCCCGACGAGCACGATTCGCGATGCGTGAGATTCCATCCAGGGGAGGGGTGAAGTCTTCTTCAAGGAGAGGGGGGCAAGGGGTGAGGAGGGATGTCTCTCCGCTGCCCGCCCAACAAGGCGACCCACATAGCTTGCCATACAGGGAACCAGCAGGCTCACGCCTGCTGGTTTTCTTACTCCCCAAGTCCGCGACGCCGGCCATGCAGCCCCGCTACCCGAGCAGCCCGATGACCACCACGCCGGCTGCCACCAACGCCGCGCCCACAACGCGCACCGGGCCGCCGCGCTCGCGAAGAAACCACACCCCGATGCCCGCCCCGAGCACGACGCTCACCTCGCGCACCGCGCCGGCATAGCCGGCGGGCGTGCCCAACTGCATGGCGTAAAGCACAAGCGCATAGGCGGCCAGGGTGGTGAGGCCGGCCAAGGGCGCCGCCCAGCGCGAGGCGCTCAGTTCGCGTCTCAATCCCTGCCAGCCCACGCGCAGAAGGGTCAGCGGCGTGAGCCACAGCGTGGTGGTCACGAAGGCTAGGTACGTGTAGAGAAGCGGGTCAACGCCGCGGATGCCTACCTTATCGACCGCGGTGTAGAGCGAGGTGAAGAATCCGGCGGCCAGCGCCCAACGCGGCGAGGCCCGGCGCAGCGCCCGCCAGGGTTCGCTCCAGTCCCCGAGGCGTGAAAGATTCGCCAGGTAAAGTCCAACGGCGATCAGGGCCACGCCGGCGATCCCCCACGCCGTCAGCCGTTCGCGCAACACCAGCCCCGACCAAATGAGCAGGAACATCGGCGCAACGCCTCGCGCCAGTGGATAGACCGTTGACAGATCGCCGCCGCGGTAGGCCTGGGCGATGGCCCAGAAGTAGCCGGCTTCGAAGACAGAGCTCAAGGCGATCCAAATCCAGGTACTGGGCAGCAGCGGCCGGCGCACCAGAAACACGACCGGCAGATAGAGCAGCGTGCCCCAGGCCATGAACCACCACATGAGCGCGGTGCGGTCACGGGCCCGTTTGAGCGCCACGTGCGCCACCACGTGCACGCAGGCTGAGAGCAGCAGCAGGGCCAGGCTGAGCGGCGACACGCGGGCGGAACTCCCTTAGAGGCGGACCGGGCTGGCCCAAGCCGGCCCGGCGATCGATGCGTGCAGCGGCGGTCGTGCGGCTACTTCGCCCACTCTGCCGGCGGCAGGCAATCGCCGCGCACCATGTCTTTGAATTCGGCGCGGATGCGCGCCTCGGTCTCGGGTGCCAGACAGCAGTCGTACTCGCGGGTGAGCATCTGGCGAACCCGCTGCATGGCCCGCGCCTGGGTATCGAGCCCGCCGCTCTCGGCCCACTTTTCGCGCGGGTCGCGGTCCGCCAATGTCGGGACGTAGTTCGCGCTGCGCATGTGCTCCACGGTGTGCTCGTGGAACATGAACGTGCCACCCGGGCCCACTTCGGCAAGCACGTCCAGCGCCATTTCCGTGCGCGCGAACTCGAACCCGCGCCCGAGGCGCCGCAGCATCATGGCAATCTCATCGTCGATAACGGCCTTGGCGAAGTCGAAGGCCAGCAGCGAATCCAGAAGCCCCGACATGTTGAACATGCCCACGCCGCCCAGCAGCCCGGCGACGACCGACATACCGGTCTCGTACCCCGCCTGGGCATCGTTGACCTTCGAGTTGGTCAACCCGATGTAGCCGCCGCACGGCACATTATAGAAGCGGGCCATCTGGGCGAATCCCATGTGCAGCATGGCGCACTCGATGCCGCCCGGGGCATAGGCGCCGGTGCGCATATCGGCCACGGTCGGCAACGTGCTGTAGATGAGCGGGCTGCCGGGCTTCACCATCTCGGTCAGCGCGGCGTAAGCCAGGAATTCGGCGTTGCCCTGGGCCAGGGTGGCCGGCAGCGACATGGGCGAGGTCAACCCGGCGTTGGGTACGATCGAGCCGTAATACGGGTAACCGCGCTCGACGTAGTAGAGCAGCATCTCGGTCGAATCCACGTCGAAGGTGAGCGGCGAAACGACCGGGCAGGTGTGATGCGTGATGAAGGGATGGTCGCGGTAAGCCGCCTCGCTGCCGGCGACCAGGGCGCCTAGGCGCAGCGTGCGGCCGGCATCTTCTTCATCCAGCGAACTGATGCGTAGGGGCTTGAGGCAGTTCTTTAGCGTGGGCATCAGGCGCGCCAAGCTGTAATAACCCGGCGGTGCATCTTCCGCCAAAGTCGAAATCGAGAACACGTCGTAGCCCGGCAGCTCGTTGACCAGCCGCGCAATGCGGGCAATATCCTCCGAGGTCGCGCGCCGCTCCTTGCCGGTGACCGGGTCGATCAGGTTCGGCGCCGAACTGCCGGTGATGATCACGGGCGCATCCTTCGGCAGGGTGCGATCGAAGCGCGGATCGCGCGCGTGGAAAGTGAAGGTGGGCGGCATACTCGCGCGGAATTCCTCTATCACCCTGCGCGGAAACTTCACCAGCGGGCTGCCTGCTTGGGTCAGGCACCCGTGGCGCGCGAAGAGGGCGTGCGCCTTCTCGTTGCGCACCAGCATACCCACGTGTTCGAGAATCTCAAGCGAAGCCTCGTGCACCTGGCGCAGATCATCGCCAGTCAGAAAGGTTGCGTAGGTCGTTGTCATGCGTGAATGCCCTCGGGGCTCCCGCCGCTGCGTCCGGCGGGCGAAGATGGTAAGGCCGGCCTACAGGCGCAGGGCCGGGCTCTTCATGGTTGCGGGAATAGGCACGCCGAGCAGCTTGCACACCGTGGGCGCTAGCTGCAATTGGGCGGCCGGCGCGGCGATCGCCCCGCGGCCCTTTCCCTGCGGCGTGAGAATGTACAGCGGGACGTTGCGGTTGCCGGGCAGGATGCCGCCGTGCATACGGTCGTTGGTGATGCCGTGGTCAGCGGTGACCAGCACCGTATAGCCGGCCTGCTTCCACTGCGGGATAAGCGTCGCCAGGATGACATCCTGGAAGATGGCATTGTTGCGGTACTCGGGCGAATCCGAGCCGTGTGTCTCACCCATGTGGTCCATGCCCATGGGGTGAATCAAGATGAAATCCGGCGCGAAGCGGTGGATGAGGTGGGCGCCCATCGCAAACACTTCGCGGTCGGGAGTCGGGTCGTCGAAGTAGAAGCGCCCGTGCTGGATGATCTGCTGCGGGTCGTCCGTCTCGCGGTCGACGATGAAGTCATACGGGGCACGGATATACAGCTCGGAAAACCAATAGTAGGCAGCCGCAGCCGTTGTGCGCTTGTGCTTCACCGCCTGCCCAAACAGGTTGGGCATGGTCGAGCGCCGCACCACCAGGTTGCTGGTGACGCCGTGCGTGCTGACCGGTGTGCCGGTGCAGATCGTCTCATACAGCGGCCGCGACATGGTGGGCAGCTCGGCAATCACCGTGAAGCGCGTCGCCTGGCGGGTTTCCACCAGGTGCCACAGGTAGCCCATCTGTTCGCGCGCGGTATCGTCGCGCAAGCCATCGCACACCACCAGCACGACTTTGGCCATCGAAGATTCTCCCACATCGAAGGTGATCCGGCGCCGCCGGTCGGATCTCACGACGGAAGCATTGTACTGGCTCGAGGCGCAACCTCGCGGCGCCCGGGAGACACAAACGAAGGGCGGTCAGCTCGCATGAGCCTGTCCGCCCTTCCCTCCCCGGAAGTGTGCCCGGCCCACTCTGGGCCGTAGATTTTCGCGTGCCGAGCGCAACCCTCAGCGGGCGGAGGCCCGCCGAGGGCTGGATAGCTTTCCGCGCTCGTCTTACTCGACCGGGATTTCCTTGAACAGCATATCGACGTTGACGCCCTGGCGCTTGCGGTAGGCGTTGAAGCCGAAGTAGATTGCCGCCGCCAGCGCGTAGTTGAGCACCATGAACGCCATCGAGGTCACGTTCGACCAGCCGATGCCATAGCTTGCTACCCCATCCGCGGTGGTGGGATCCCAGAACCATACGACCAGCAGCCAGTCGAGGAAGAACAAGAAGATCAGCCCTGCCAATGTCACCATCGGCATCTTCTCGCCCACGACGATGCGCTTGCCGACGTAGTACAGAACCCACACCAGGACCGCCGCGTTGATCACCGTCAGCACGCCAAGCAAGACCACGATGGCCCAGGTGAGCCAGTTGGCACCGACGGCTCCCATGCCGCCGATGATTGCCCAGGCGTACTTAAAGGATGTGAAGATCAGGTACGCCGCGCCCACCAGGTAGGCCAGCAAGACCAGCCAGCTCAGCCAGCCGGACACTCGGTTCCTGGAAACAGGCGAGCCCTCGAACATCGCCTTCTGCCGCCATGGCAGGATGGTGGCCGCCACCGTCGTACCGAGGAAGGTGATCGCGATCACCACCGTGGCATCCAGCACCAGGGTGCGGAAGCTGAGCCAGTTGAACGCGTACATGATCGAGATGATCACTGAGGGGATGACCATCAGCAGCAGCGCGTTGACCGGCGTCTTGGTGCGCTCATCGACCTTGGAAGCCCACTCGGGCAGCATGCGGTCGAAGGCCGCGGCGAAGATGACCCGGGTGGAGCTGAGGAACACCGTGCCCGACCAGCCGAACCACCACAGGCTCATCAGCAGCACGATGATGAACTGGATAGCTGGGCTCTTGACCATGAAGGCCGCCAACAGCGCCGGGTAGGGCCAGATCGGCAGCGGCGTCTCGGTGCCGTAGAAGATGTTGCTCCAGAATGCCCCGTTGGCCTTCTGGTAGAAATCCCAGCCCAGCGTCTTGCCGATGAGCAGGGCAAAGATCACGCCTAGCACGGTGGTGACGATGATGGCCGAGGTCATGCCCCAGAAGTTGCGCTTGTAGTCGGAGGCGCCGCGCACTTCACCGTACAGGGTGGAACCCCAGTTCGGCCACAGGTTGAAGAAGGTGAGCATGGGCACAAGAGCAATACTCGCCCCGATCGCCAGCGGCCACATTGAGCCTGGAATGGTGCCCGCCGCATCGCCCGCCGCGACAATGGCGTTGTACGTATCGCCCGGCGCAGCTCCGAACTTGGGGGCAGCCGCGTTGAAGGCGGCGATGAAACCGGCATTGTTGTTGAAGAGCAGCAGGCCGAAGACCGCTGCCAACCCAACTACGCCGCCCCAGAAGCAGAACTTCTGGATGCGCGCATACCACTTCATGCCGACCCCGATGTACACGAACACCAGCGCGCACACTGTGAGCATGGCCACCAGCAAGCCGATGTTGGTATTGGTGAACCACAGCGCGGCGTCCTTCAGGCCCAGGATGCCGAGGATCGGCGTGAAGAACTCGTAGGTCAGAATCTGGCCGTAGAGTGGCACCCACAGCCACAGGATGAACCACCATCCGGTGACGGTGAGGATGAAGCCCAAGCCGCGCCCCAGGATGCGGCTTTGCCAGACGTAGTCGCCGCCGGCGCGCGGCATGATCGAAATCAGGCTGGCGTAGACCACCACTTCGAAGACGGTGAAGATGGCGCCCAGAACGATGGCCGTAGCCAGATTGCCGCCGAAGTACCAGCAATAGGAGAAGATGAACAAACCGAGGGTAATGAGGTTAATGGAGAACGTGGCGTAGACAAATGCGTCGAAGACCGACCAGGCCCGCACCAGGCCGGACGCCTTGCGCACAAACAGGGTGGCTTCGGACATTGCGATTCTCCTCTACAGGACTTGCCGGCGCGAGCCGCCAGGTGTGCCGGTCTGCGTCGACAGTTGCTCGTGCTCTCAATCGCGACGACCAACCCCTGGTCGCACAAAATCTCGTTGGCTCAGATCTTGAGAACCGCCTCCTTTCCCCGGCCGCTGCGCCTGCCGGGCCCAGGGTCCCTAGACGGATCAGCCCGTGGCCATCAGGTAATTGCCAACCGCCTTGGGCTTGAGGTCCACCACCGCCCCAACCAGCATGCCCTGCTCGTACATACTGCCCGGGTTGATGCACAGCGTGCGGCCGAACTTGCGCGTGCCCTTGCCTTCATGAATGTGCCCAAACAGCCCCAGCAGGGGCTTGTGCTTCTCAATAAGCTCTAACACCGTCTTGCTGCCTACAGGTACGATCGAGCGCCCGCCGTAGGCCGGCCGCAAGTCCTTGGTGAGCTCGGGGGCCTCATCCAGCCCGCTGCCGTAGGGCGGCGCGTGCAGGTTGAACACCGCGTTGGGGATGTCACTCAGCTCAGCGATCATCGGCTCGATGCGCACCTTGAGGGCTGCTTCACTTTCCTCGCGGTGGGTGTTCCAGGGAGTGGGGTTCGACCAGCCGGTGGAGATCATCTCGTGATACTCGTCCAGGTGGATGACCTTGCCTTCTACAATCTCCACAACCTTCGAGCCGCGAAGGACGGGGTCGATCTCCATCATGTCATCGTTGCCCGGGCAGACGTAGCAGCGCATGCCCGTGCCGGCCAGCTTGGAGTCCGCGTATTCCAGCCAGCGCTGCACTACCTTGAGCGCCTCCTGGAGAAATATCTCGTCGGAGCGGCCGGGGGTCGCGCTGATGTGCGCCACCTCATCGGGCGTGGTCACGTAGGGGTAGTAGCCCCGGTTCTGAATGGTCTGCACCATCGCGTCGACGGCGGCCCGCCCCTCGAGGATCTGCTCCTGATCGAGCAGAGTCACTTTCCACTTCTCGTTGCCCTGGGCCACAATCGGCACAATGGCCTTGCCGGTCATATCGCCGCCCAGGATGAGGATATTGGCCTCGTAGAACTTACCGGCGCTGATGAATTTCTTCCAGCAGATTTCCGATCCGTGTACATCTGTCGCAAAGTAGATACGAGTCAAAATCACCTCCCCAAGAAGGTTGGCACAACGTTCGGCAAGAGCACCGATCCATGGTGGTGGCGGGGCGCAGCATGCGCCCCCGCGGATTTGTCTGCTGACGAACCCGGCGCGCCGTGCCGCCACCCGCGTGGCTAGGCCCCCGCCAGGACCCAGCAGCCGTGCGGCGGGAACGACACCGTCAGGTCCTCCCCGACCTTGGGCAGGACCAGTTTGCGCTCGTTAAGTGCATCCAGCGTCACCACGGACTCGCCCAGCTTGAGGTGCACGCGAACAACTGAGCCGAGGAAGGCGACCGACTCGACTTTCCCGGTCAGGCTGTTGTCACCCGCGCGCACCCCCATGTGCAGCTCCTCCGGCCGTAACATGACCAGCACCTCGGCGGCAGCGGTCTTGACGAGAGCGGTGGTCGTGAACTGCTGGCCGCCCAGCGCCAGCTTGCCCGAGGCGGCATCGACGACGCGGCAGCGGAGCTGGTTAAGCGTCCCCACAAACGAGGCGACGAAGGCCGTCGCCGGGTAGTTGTAGATCTCGAACGGCGAGCCGATCTGCTCGATCTCGCCGGCGCTCATCACCACCACGCGGTCCGAGAGCGTCAGCGCCTCCTCCTGGTCGTGCGTCACGTAGATCGTCGTGATCTTGAGTTGCCGCTGGATGCGGCGGATTTCGTAACGCAGTTCGACGCGGATCTTGGCGTCCAGCGCCGAGAGCGGCTCATCCAGCAGGAGCACCTGCGGTGCGATGGCCAGGGCCCGCGCCAGGGCCACGCGTTGCTGCTGGCCGCCCGAGAGCTGGTACGGATAGCGGTCGCCCAGATCCGGCATCCGGATCAGCCCGAGCATCTCTTTGACCCGCGCGGCGATCTGCTCCTTCGGTTTCTTGGCGATCTTCAGCCCAAAGCCGACATTGTCCCCGACAGTCATGTTGGGGAAGAGGGCGTAGGCCTGGAAGACCATGCCCACATCCCGCTGGCTCGGCGCCTTGTTGGTGATGTCGTGGCCGTCGAGGACAATCGTGCCCTCGTTCGGCACCTCAAAGCCAGCCACCATACGCAGGGTGGTCGTCTTGCCGCAGCCGCTGGGGCCAAGGAAAGACACCAGCTCGCCCTTCTCGACATGTAGGTCGAAATCCCGAACCGCCGGCGTGCCGGCAAAGGTCTTGCTTGCGTGGTTGATATCCAGGAATGCCATCGTTTCCTCGTTCTCCTAGCGTGCGCCGCCGACCTGTATTTGCGCGCCTCGGGCGCCGCGTCCCAGCCATTGGATCAACACGATCGAGCCCCAGGTGATCAGGAAGCTCATCAGCGATACCGCCTGGGGCGTGTAGGCCCGCATGGCGCCGATCTCCTCGATGTACGGACCGAAAGCCGGCCACGACAGCAGGCTGGCGAAGGTGAATTCGCCCATGACGATGGCGAAGGTCAGGAAGATGCCGCTGAGGAGCGCCACGCGCAGGCTGGGGAAGATGATGTCCTTGAGAATCGTTCCCCAATTTGCGCCCAGGCTCTGCGCTGCCTCGGTCAGCGTTCGGATATCGACCGCCCGCAGTCCGGAGTCGACGGAACGGTACATGTAGGGGAGCGAAAGCACCACGTAGCCAACGATCAGCGCCGCCGGCGTGGTGGTCAGCACAAGGGGCGGGCGTCCGTACATGCGGATCAGGCCGAATGTCAGCACGACCGCCGGCACGACGAAGGGCATCAGCGTGACGAACTCGACGTAGGGCCGCGCCTTGGGTAGCTTGAGCTGCACCCAGTAGGCCGTCGGCACGACCAGCAGCAGGCTGATGACGATCGTCACGATCGCCCACAGCAGCGAGAAGCCGAAGGACTGGTAGAAACGCGGGTCCTGGAAGGCGACCCGGTAAGCTTCGAACGTGTAGCGCCCCTTGAGCATCCGCAGGCTGAACTCAAGGGTGGATACGAGCGGGATGAAGAAATACAGGATGCCCAGGATGAACCAGAACCAGGACCAGACCGGGTGGCGTCTCATCGCACCCACCTCGCCGCCCGGCGCTGCGACCAGATGTAGACCGACATGACCATCGACATGATGACGATCATGCCCAACGCCATGGCATTACCCAGGCCGGGGTTGTAGAGCACGTCCCCCTGGATCTGGGCGCCGATGACGATTGTGACCAAGTTGAGGAAGGAACCGGTGAAGGCGTAGGCCGTGGCGTAGGCGCCGAAGGCGTTACCGAAGAGCAGGATGGCGGTGCCCAGCAGCGTCGGGGCCAAGATCGGCAGCGCAACATAACGCCAGTAGTGCCACGTGCTGCCGCCCAGGTTCTCACACGCCTCGCGCCATTCACGGCGCAGGCCGTCGAGCGCTGGCGCCATGATCAGCACCATCAGGGGGAACTGGAAGTACATGTAGACGATGCTCAGCCCCCAGAAGTTGTAGATCGTGAAACCGCCGGCATGGATGTCGATGCCGGTGGTGGACTCGATGATCCGGGTCACCAACCCGGCGTTGCCCATCGTGGCTACGAAGGCGAAGGCCAGCGGCACGCCGGCGAAGTTGGAGGCCACGCCTGAGAAGCTCAGCATGAAGTTGCGCACGGCCCTGGGAAGCCCGCCAATGGTGACGGCGTAGGCCAGCAGGAAGCCCAAGAAGGCACCTCCCAGGGCGGTGGCGGCGCTGATCTGCAGGCTGAGCTTGTAGGCGTTGCGGATATCGCTCTTCTGGAACAGGTCGAGGATGTTCTGGAAGGTGAAACGGTGATCGAGGCTCTCGAAGCTCCGGAAGAAGATGGAGGCCGAGGGCAGGAACAGAAACAGAAAGGCAAACACGAAGAAGGGTGCAACCCCGACCCATGTCCACGAGAAGGGCTTACGAGGGGGACGCGCCCTCGGCGCGTCCCCCTGGTCCTGTCGTGGGCGTGCGTCGGCGCGTGGGGAGCGCTCGACAGCCACGATGCGGTCCTCCTGACACCTACTCGCCGAAAACGGCCTTGCGCCAGTTGTCGGTGATGTAGGTCTTGGTCGCCCCGAGGATTTCCACGGTCGGGAAGTAGGCGTTGGCGTAGGCCTCGGCCGGCGGTAGCTTGGCGGCCATGTCGGCCGGAATGACTCCGCGGGCGGCCATGTCATTGAAGCGAATCGGGTGTGCATAGCCCTTGAGGTAGAGCAGCTGCCCCTCATCGCTCATCACAAACTCCCACCACAGGCGCGCGGCATACGGATGCGGCGCGTAGGCGCTGATGCCGCCAGCGTACGGGCCAGCGATGACGCCCGTCTTCGGAACCACGATCTCGAGCTCCGGGTTCCCTGCCAGGGAGTCGCGGTTGGCCAGCGCCAGGTAGTCCCATTCCATGACCAGCGGGGTCTCGCCCATGGCGATCTTGCCCTGGTCGGCGATGACCGGGATGAAGTTGCCCGCGGCGTTCAGTTCCTTCCAGTACTCCAGGCCGAGCTCGGCGGCCTTCATGGCATCCTCCATCGTCTCGGGGTTCTTGCCGAGGCGCGAGATGCCGGAGGCGAAGACCGTCTGCACCGACTGGTTGGACTTGAGCACATCGCCGGCCATGGCCACCTTGCCCCGGTACTCCGGCTTGAGCAGGTCTTCCCAGTCGCTCGGAATGGGCACGGCGCCCTTGATGACCTCGAAAACCAGAGCCCCGTAGTACTCGGCCCACCAGTAGCCGCCCGGATCCTTCATCGGGATCGTGTCAAAGGTTGCTACCTTGTACTTGGCGATCAGGCCGTCGTTCATGGCCGTGACGGTATGGGCGACACCGATGTCGATGACGTCCGGCGCCTGCGGGCCCTTGGCCTCCTTGTTGGCGCGGATGGCCTCCAGCTCGTCGGCCGAGCCGGCGTCCGGGTTGAGCTCGTTGACCTGCATGCCGTACTTCGACTTGTAGGTCTCGATCATCTCGCCGTAGTTGGCCCAGTCGTGGGGCAGCGCGATCGTGGTGAGCGAGCCTTCCGACTGTGCGGCCTTGATCAGAGCGTCCAGGGGAATGCTCTCGCCTGTCGTGAGATCCGGCAGGGCGACGGTGGGCGCGGCCGTAGGTGCGCAGGATGCGAGCACTGCGCCCGCGCCGGCTGCCGCACTGACCTTGAGGAAATCGCGTCGACTGATCTTGCTTGACATGTTTCTCCTCCTGTATCGTGGAATTCCCGCGTATGGTGCCTATGGGTGCTCGTGCGGTGACCTTGATGGGTCGGCCCGTAGCGGGCTGACCCCAGATCCAAACCACGCTAGTGCAGCATATCGTCACTTGTTGGGGGCGCGAACCTCCTTGTGAACTCCGCGCATGCTGAGGGTTGAGGGTGTAGAACTGGGTATTAACTATCCGAGTCTACACCATGCACGCCGTCGCCGCAACTGACGGACGCTTTCTGTTGTCGCGGCCACGGCCCTTCTGGCAGCTCTCGAATTCGCCCGAAGCCAGTTCGGGGGCTGTCCACTCCCTAGCCGGGAGACCGGACATGGCAATCTGTACCCTTGAACTCACTTCCCAGACGACAGTGTATCCGGACTCTTTACCACGGCCGGGGTGTCGCCTGTTGGTAACGGAGCGCACCATGTCTTCCGCAGTTTGTCCCCGCCGGCACACGCCGCTCGGCATCCCTCTCCGACAAACCGGATGGCACCCCCTTCGTATAACCCGGCGTCGGCCCGCTGCGGCGCGTGGCTCAGGCCGCACTCAACCTTGCTTTTGCATGTCCGCGAGTGTGCGCGCCAGGATCTTCAAGAACGCGCGGCAGTCGGCCGGCCGAATCCAACCCATGTTGGCGATCTGGAACATGTTCTGCTCGTAGAAGGGGCCCTTGCCGGCATACACAACATAGCCGCGCCGGTCGAGCTCACTGATGAAATCCTTCAGCATCACGCCCGCCGGCAAGAAGACCGAGGTGACGGTGTTGGAGGCCTGGGTATCGGGCAACAAAACACGCAGCCCGAATGCCCTCACCCCGGCACGTAGAATCGCGGCGCACTCCTGGTAGCGGCGAATGCGGGCCTCGAGCCCCTCTTCCATCAGCTCTTCCAGGGCTGCATCCAGGGCGATGAACATCGTCACCGCCGGAGTATTCGGCGTCTGGTTGGTCTTCTCCGCCCATTCGATGTGTTTCTGCAGGTTGAGGTAGATGTTGCGCCGCGGCATGTCCGGGCCCAGGGTGGGCACGCTGGCGCGCCGCGCGACGACGAATGAGCAGCCGGTCATTCCCGCGAGGGCCTTATTCGGCACGCCGGTGCACACGTCGATGTGATCCCGCAGCACATCAATATCCTGCCCGCCGACCGCGCTGACGCAATCGATGAACAGTTTGCGCCCGTGGCTGCGTACCATCTCGCCCACGGCGCGCACCGGGTTGACCATTCCGGTGCTTGTCTCGTGATAGACCATGCATACCCACCCTAGGCGGGGGTTGGCGGAGAGCGCGGCCCCAACCGCGGCCGGGTCGGGCAGCGTGCCCCACGGCAAATCGATCGTCCGGCATGTGTACCCGTAGCACCCGAGAATGTCTTCCAGGCGGTTGCCGAACTCGCCGTTCTTGACCAGCAGCACCTCCTCGCCCGGTTTCACGATCGAGGAGAGCGCCGTTTCGTTGGCAGCGGTTCCCGAGCCGCTGACCACGACCGCCACGTACTCCGCGTCGGCGCGGAACAAGGTCAGCAGGTTGGCCCGAATACGCCGCACGATCTGCTCGAACGCAGGTTGGCGGTGAGGCATGTCCGGGTGCGCCAGCACCGACTTGAGCCGGCGGGAGGTCATCACCGGCCCGGGCGTGAAGAGCATCTTCTTTTCGATCATCCGGATTCCATTCGTTCGTGCGGCCCGCCTTGCTTGAAGGAGAGCGCGGCGGGGCGGGCCGTCGTATCCTCCGCCTCTAGCTCAAGGGGACGCCGGCCTTTTCCATGCGTCCCTTGCAGAAGTCCTCAACCCCTTGCACCGCCTTGGTGAACTCGCCCACGGTGTAGATCGTGGCGGGATGCGAGTTGAATTGATCGAGCGACATCCCATGCGGCTCGTAGGCCTGCATGGTGTACGGCATCTGGTAGATCTTCTCGACAGTCGACTCGGGAATCGGTTCCTCGATCGCCCCTTCGCGGAAGTCCAGCAGATCGCCCAGGGCGAACATCGGCTCGAGGGCGTAGGGCGGCAGCGTGTAGACGATGTCGCCCCCAGCCAGTTCCTGAATATCCCAGAAGCGCTGCTTGCCGTTGACCAGCGGGCCAGGGCGCACCGAGCACAGCAGCATCTTGGAAGGATAGGCACCTTCCTTGAGCAGACGGTAGGCGTTCTTGAATACGCCCAATCCGAACCAACGCCGATCGGCTTCGGTCCAGTTGACCCCGTAGTAGCGGGCCTGCTCCCAGATGACCTCCCGTTCGGTCAGGCGTCCAAGCATGTGGGTGATGACCGCGCGCCAGCGCGACATGTCGACCTTGTTCTTCTTGGCCTCTTCCACACCCTCGCGCGCCGCCCGTGCCACGGCCATGATCTGCGGCAGGCTGAAGCAGGTGGTGACGTTGGTCGATATGGCTTTGGAGGTCAGGTACCTCACCACATCCACGCCTTGGGTGGAGGCGGGCACCTTGATCATCACGTTGGGGGAGAGCGCCACCAGCTCGTCGGCCTGCGCGTACATCACTTCTTTCTCGGTGAACAGGCGTGGGTCGAGTTGACCGGAGACCCAGCCTCGCCGGCCGCCAGAGGCCTCATACATCGGCAGCAACTTCTCGGCGCCCCGTCGAACGATCTCCTTATACGTTACCCACCACAGGTCTTTGAGCTTCAACCCGGGGCTCGACTTGATTTTGTCATCCACCCACTTCTCCCACATCGGCGGGTTGTCCTTGATCGCGCCAAGTGAAAGCGGCGGGTTGGTAGTGCAGCCGCGGATGACGCTCTTGGCCATGTCGTCCCATACCAAGAGCCGCCGGAGTTGTGCCTCCAGCTCCTTCTTCTGTGCAGCCGGGGCGGCCTCGACCATCTTCTTGACCCATGCGTCGAAGATCAGCGGCGAGGAGTCCCACCAGATCTCCATATCCGGATTAGTCGCTTGCAGTCGTTCAACAACACTTTCCGCCATCGTTGGTACCTCCTATCTCATCCCGCCGCTGAGGCGAAGGAGCGGCGAAACGACTCATCATGGGGACTGGCTGTGCCCTGCAGCCAATCGTTTTCAGGCGCACAGTGGGGGCGCGCCGATGTCGGAATAGGAACGGCGGCACAGGCCTGGGTACGCCTCGTGCGCGCCGTGGGTCGTCGTCGGTCGGGGTCGCAGAGTGCGGCGCATGGGGTGATCAGGGCATGCCCCCAAAGCATACTTCCGCACTCCAATTTGTGCATGTGAACGTCTACACAAGTATATCGCGGCGTTTTCCGCCAACAACAGGGTCCCACACGCGCGAGCAAGACCGGAGGAGCACACACCGCGCCTCCGGTCTTTCGTCCCACTAGCACTTGATGCGCTCGCCCTTCGGGTCGAACAGTGGGTCCTTCTCAACCGTCAGTTGGATGCGCTCGCCGAACAGTTCGGTCTCGTATTGCGCGCCCGGCTTGGCGGCATCGATGGGCAGGTAGCCGTAGGCAATGCTTTTGCCCACGCTGTAGCCATATCCGCCGGAGGTGATCCAGCCGATGACCTTGCCGTCCTTGAAGATGGGTTCGTTGCCCAGGGCGATGGCCGTCTTGTCCGCCAGCGTCATGCAGCACAGCTTCTGCTGGACGCCCGCCTTCTTAAGCTTGAGCAGCGCCTCGCGCCCGATGAAGTCACTCTTCTCGAGGCGCACGAAGGCCCCCGTTCCCGCTTCGTACGGTGTGTAGTCGGGGTTCATGTCGGCACTCCAGTAGCGGTAGCCCTTCTCCAGGCGCAGCGTGTCGATGGCCTTGTAACCCGCCGCCACCAGGCCCTCCGCTTCGCCGGCAGCCCAGATCGCATCCCACAGCCGTGCACCGTACTCCATCGAGAAGTAGAACTCCCAACCCAGCTCGCCCACGTAGGTCACGCGCATGGCGATCACCGGCACGTTGCCGGCGATGATGCGCTTGGCAGTCATGTAGGGGAAACCTGCGTTGGAGATATCGTCCTTGGTAATCTTCTGCAGGATGGTGCGCGCCTTGGGGCCCCACAGACCGAGGCAGCCGAAGGATCCGGTGACATCTTCCGCACTCACCGAGCCGTCGGTGGGCATGCGCAGCTGGATCCAGTTCAGGTCGTGCACTCCGAAGGCCGTGCCGGTAATGATGATGAAGCGCTCCTCCGCTAAACGCGTCACCGTGAAGTCGCACTCGATGCCGCCGCGCTGGTTGAGCATGGAGGTGTAGATGCAGCTGCCCACCGGCTTGTCGATGTCGTTGGCACACAAGTGCTGCAGCAGCTTGAGCGCCCCGGGCCCGCGCACCTCGATCTTGGAGAACGAGCTTTCATCGAACAGACCGGCGTGGGCACGTACCTGCAGGTGTTCGTAGCCGATGGCCGGCGACCAGTGAATGCCAGCCCAGCCGCGCGGCTTGTATCCGTGGGCGGCCTTCTCTTCATAGGGGGTGTACCAGTTGGGGCGTTCCCAGCCGAACTTCTCCCCGAAGAACGCGCCCAGATCCTTCTCGCGGGCGTAGGCCGGGCCAAGGCGGAAATTGCGTTCGCTCTGGCGCTCCTCGCCGGGAAGATGAATGTCGTAGTAGCGCGAGTTGCTCTCAATGGTGCGATTGAGGGTGAACTGCTGACCCACGTAGTGCGGTCCAAAGCGGCGCACGTCGAGCCGCCAGCAATCCCATTCCGGCGTGCCCTGGATGATCCACTCGGCCATGGCCTTGCCGATGCCACCCGCGCCGGCCAAGCCGTGGGCGCAGAAGGCGCACGCCACCCAGAACCCGCGCACCGAGGTCGGCCCGAGCAGGAACTCGCCGTCGGGGGTGAAGCCCTCCGGGCCGTTGAGCAATTGGATGATCTCGGCTTTCTCCACCACCGGAACGCGCTTGATCGAGTTCTCCATCAGCTGGGTGAAGCGTTCCCAATCCGGCGGGAGCAGTTTGTACTTGAAATCCTCTGGAATGCCGTCCAGACCGAAGGGCGCCGGGTTGCGTTCGTAGCCGCCGGTGATGAAGCCGCCCACTTCTTCGCGCCAGTAGACCAGCAGGTCCGGGTCGCGCATGGTGGGCACGTTGTGGTCGAGGCCCTCCACCGGCTTGGTGATGAGGTACAGGTGCGCGAAGGGGATGATCGGCAGCCGCAGCCCGACCATGCGGGCGATGTCGTTGCCCCACTGTCCGGCGGCATTGACCACCACCTCGCACTGGATCGTCCCGCGGCTGGTCACTACTTCATCCACCTGGCCGTTCTTGGTCTTGATGGCGGTGACGGTGGTATCGGTGAAGATGCGCGCCCCGCGCGCTTTGGCGCCGGCCGCCAGGGCGGTGGTGAGCATGCTCGGGTCGATCGATCCATCGGTGGGGGTAAGCACCGCGCCGAGCACACCCTCGGCATTCATAAGGGGGAACAGTTTCTTAGCTTCCGCAGTGCTAATCAGTTCGAGCGGCATGCCGAACGATCGGGCATAGCCCACTTGCCGCTTGAGCTCTTCCATCCGCTGCGGCGATGAAGCCAGACGCAAGCCGCCCACCTCTCGCCAGCCTGTGTCCTGACCGGTTTCTTCCTTCAGGCGCCGGTACAGGTCGGTGCTGTACTTCATCATGCGGGTCAGGTTGAAATCGGAGCGCAGTTGCCCGACCAGCCCCGCCGAATGCCAGGTGGAGCCGCAAGTCAACTCGCCGCGTTCGACAATGACCACGTCTTTCCAGCCCATCAGGGTGAGATGGTAGGCAATGCTGGCGCCGCCCACGCCCCCGCCGATGATCACCACCTGAGCGTGTGAGGGGAGACTAGCTGGCATACGTGACCTCCTTAAGCCAATCTTTCCAGCGTGCATCTGCCATTCGTGATTGGATTTTGGCAAAGTGCTGTTGTGCATAATCGCGAAAATCGAAATCGAGCTTAGAAATGCCGATTTGCAGGACGGCCCACATCGCTTCGCGGAAATCGGACATGGCTTTCATCAGCCGCAGGCGGGCAAACTCCTGCGGGTGGGTCTGTCCAAAATAGGCTGCGAGCAGCTGTTGATCATGCTCGTCGGCGAAAGCGTGATGAGCTGAGAAGTTGGCCAGGTCGAAAAATACATCGCCCATGCCGCCATATTCCCAATCTAAGATGCGCAACTGTCCATCGTCGAGGAAGTTGCCATTGAGCAGGTCGTTATGGCACGGGCGCGGGGTGAACGGCCGGCGGTTGAATGCCCGCTCAATCGTGTGGGCGGTTTCCAATAAGGGGCCGTATTCACGCGGCAAATCCACCTGATGGGCTCGGGCCAGGTCGGCATAGGTCTCGACCACGCGAAAGGGGGAAAACGCGCCCGGGATGGGCGGTAGGGCATGGATGGTATGCAACGCGTGCGCCACTTGGCGGATGCGCTCGGGCCGGCGCATTTCATCGGGTGGGATCGGCCGGCCATGAATGAAGCGCGTTACTAGGTAGCCCTCGGGGCGCAGGAAGTCGACCACTTCGGGCGCCACACCCACCAAGGCTGCCGCCTGGTTGATCGCCCGCTCGTGCTCACGGTCAATGCCCAGGAGCTCGGTGTTGGCGCCGCCGACGCGCACCACAAAGGACTCGTTGCCTACATCCACACGGTAGTTGGTGTTGGTGATGCCGCCTCCCAGCGGTGTCACGCGCACGTCGGAGGCTGCGGCCCAGGCCGGTATGCGAGAGAGGATGTCGTCGATGGGCTGCGTCATGGGCAGTACGTGGAGCGCTCCAGGTCTACTCCTGCCAAACGGAGGAGGGATGTGCCATTTCGAAAACGATGTCGAAGGTGGAGATCATTCCCACCGGCATGGCCTCGTTTTCCTCTGGGTCGACCACCACCAGGCGGTGGTGATGATGCTGGATCATCATGTCGGCGGCCTCGCGCAGCGAGGCGTCCGGACGGATGGTGAGCATTTCATGCATGGCCTGCCCGGCGGTCGCCTCGGCGCAGCCGTCTTCGCCGCAGTAGGCAAGCATGTCGAAACCGCTGACCACACCCAGCGGCCGGCCCATGGCATCCACGACCAGCACCGAGCGGTACTGGGCATCGGTCATAGCCCGCGCCACCGAGCACAGCGGGGTTTCCTCCCGGCACACCAGGATGGCGCGCGACATAACGTCGGCCACGTTCTTGCGGGCGAGCGGACGTGCACGCATCATGCCGGCCACGATATCGGATGTCGAAATGATGCCCACAGGCTTGCCGCGCTCCATCACGATCAGGCGGCTCGTGCCTCCGGCACGCATCTTCTGGGCGGCGTCGCAGGCCGGCAAGCCGGCCTCCACCGAATCCAGCGGAGTGGTCATCAGCTCGCCGGCGGTCATGGTGCGCATGGCCTCCAGGCTCTTGGCGTCGCTGGAGAGCCATTCGGCGGCCATCAGGTCGAAGTCGGAGAGCACGCCCAGCAGGCGGCCGTCTCGATCGGCCACCACCAAGGCATGCAGGTGTTGCTCGATGAGCACCTCCGCCACCCGTCCCAGGGTCATGTCGGCCTGGCAGGTGATTATCCCGGGGTGCATCAGGTCTTTGACCAATTGCGCCATGGTGCCTCCTCGCCGCCGCCGTAGATCCGGCCGGGGCTACTTGACCTCGTCCACGTCCTTGTACCACTTGACCCGGTCGCCCACGCGGGCGCGCAGGCGCCAGGCCATCGACTTGGGTTCGGCCTCCATCAGGCGCAATGCCTCCCCCACCTGGCTTGAGACTCGTGCTTTGTGTTCGCTATTGAGTGTGTCGTAGTTCTGGGCCAGCTTGTCGATCTTCTCCAGGTTCATCGAGACCGTGCGCCACAATCCCCAGTCTTCGGCACACAGCCTGGCGATGCGCTTGATGTTGATGATTTCGCGATCGTCCTCGCCCAGGCCGTGTTCGAGGAAGAGCATGATCATGTCGATCACGTCCTTCTCGTTGATTTGAACGATCTGGGTCTTCTCCAGCAGCATCTCGGCCAGCGGGATGGTTGGTGAATCGATCTCCAGGCGGCCGTTCCAGGGGATGACGTGGCAGAAGTCGAGCTTCTCATAGAAGACATCCACGTGGATGTGCGATTGCGGGTTTTCGAAAATTGCCCGGCTGCCTTCCGACACGACGAATACTTCCTTGTCTTCGGCGTAGCCCAGGCCGGCCATTAGGGCGCGGATGCCTTTGGAATCGCGGGCGTAAGCGGCGAAGTCGATGTCGGTGTAGGAGCGCCCCATCTTTTCCTGCAGGTAGCCGAATTGCGGGCAGTGGGTGCGGAAGGCCAAGGCTCCCAGCACGCGCAGGGTAAGGTGGGCTGCGTCTCCGGCGGCCACGATGCGCTGCAGTTCCTGCTCGAACTTCGCTCGCTCCGCCTGACCCTGTGGAGCCATCCCGATCGAAGTTTCTGGCATTGGGCACTTGTTCCGTTGTGAGTGGTTCGGAGGATTCGCCGTTGGGGGGATTATACACCACCGGGCAGATTGGTGCAAAACCAAACAGTCAAGCTCAATAAACGTCACCTATCGGGCTTAGTCTGCGTCAACTATTGCGTAGGGATGCACGTTCTGGTTGACATAGGCGACGATATCCTGCATAATTGATCAACGCGAGCGAGTCAGCCACCAACAAAGCCTCCCATCTCGAGACCGGCTCGGCGAATGCCCGCCAGTTCGTGGCGAGGCTCCCATGAGGTGCGATGTGTCGGACGTCGAGCAAACGCTCATCCCGGCTCAGCGGCGCCGTTTGATCCGGGAATATCTCGAAATCCACCAGATCGCCCGCAGTTCCACCCTCAGCGACTTGCTCAAAGCCTCCGAAGCCACCATCCGCCGCGACCTCGAATATCTCGAGATGCAAGGGATCGTCGAACGAACCCATGGTGGAGCGATTCTCAGCCAACGCCTGCCCAAGGAGCCGGCCTACGCCCACAGTGCCCAGGCCCACCCGGAAGAGAAACGCGCCATCGGGCGCGCTGCGGCGATGCTGGTCGAGGACGGCGACACGGTCTTCCTCAACAGCGGCACCACGACCACCGAGGTGCTGCGCAACCTGCGCTCACGCACCGACCTGCCCAACCTCACCCTGCTCACTAGCAATGTCACCGCCGCCCTCGAAGCGCGCGATGCGCCCTTCGAGGTCATCCTGCTGGGCGGCACATTGCGCCCGCGGTCCAACTCGGTGGCCGGACGCTTCGCCATTGACATGCTCAAGCAGGTGTACGCCAAGAAGTGCTTCGTCGGCGTCGACGGCATCAGCCTCAAATACAACATCACCACCCCTTCCAGCGCCGAGGCTGAGATCGCAACCGTGATGATCGAGCGCACACGAGGCCTGGCAGTGGTTGTGGCGGATCACTCCAAGTGGGGTGTGGTCTCCAATTTCGAAATGGCGAAGATTGATCAGATCCAGGTCCTGGTCACCGACGAGAATCTCAGCGACGACGCCCGTTCCCAACTCGAAGGCCGTTCAGTCGAGGTGGTCGTGGCCAGCCGCGAGTTTGAGCCGGAAGGATTCCTGAAGTTGCGCGCCGAGCAGGAGAAACCAAATGCCGTTGTTCTCCAAGACAGCTAAGAAGTCTACACGTCTGTTCTTCGCCACCGACGTTCACGGCTCGGAGCGTACCTACCGCAAATTCATCAATGCCGGCAAGTTCTACCAAGCCAACGTGCTGGTCATGGGTGGAGATATCACCGGCAAGATGATGATCCCCATCATCCGCGAGGGCCCGGGCAAGTACCGCGCCACACTGCAGGGAACGCTCGAGCACCTGGAGGGCGATTCGGCACTCGCCGCGCTTCAGGAACGAATCGGCACGCTCGGCTTTTACAGCCAACTGATGGAGGCCGACGAGTTCAAGGCGCTGCAGGCCGATAAGGGCGCCGTCGACCGGCTCTTCCACCAGCTCGCCCGTCAGCGGTTGGAGGCCTGGGTGGACCTGGCCGAGACGCGCCTGCGCGGCACCGGCATTCGCTGCTACATCACCGGCGGCAATGATGACTACCCCGACGCGCTGGCCGTGCTGCATCGCGCCGGGAGCGAGGCGGTGGTGGCCTGCGAGGGCCTCGCCGTGCCCATCGACGACGTGCATATTATGGTCAGCATCGGCCAGAGTACACCGACCCCTTGGAAGACACCGCGCGAGATGCCCGACGAAGCTCTGGCCGAAGTCATAGAAAAGATGGTGGCCCAGGTGCCCGACCGCAATTGCAGCATCTTCAACTTTCACGATCCGCCGGTGGATTCCACGCTCGACACGTGCCCCATGCTGGATTGGACGACCGACCCGCCGGCACAAATCGTCAAGGCCGGGCAGGTGGTGATGCACGGGGCGGGCAGCCATTCGGTACGCGCCGCGATCGAGAAGTACCAGCCCATGCTGGGGTTGCACGGCCACATTCACGAATCGGCCGGCGTGGCCAAAATCGGCCGCACGGTGTGCGTCAACCCGGGCAGCGAATATGGCGAGGGGTTGTTGCGGGGGGTTCTGGCCAACCTCGTTGACGGGAAGGTCGAAAGCTACCAGATGACCTCCGGCTAGGAAGCCCAGGTAGCGCCAGAGGAGGAGGTGTTACCCCAGCTCGACATTCATCTCTGCGTACCCTCGGATCGTCGACCCTTTACTCTTGTGGGAGGGAATGCAATGGCGATAGCTGCGAGCACCCCAGAGGTCTTTACTCGCAAGGCGTCCGGCTTGGTACGGGTGATGTCTCCGTACTCGGCGTTCATCTATAACATCCTTACGATGGGCTTGATCTTCCCCTGGACCTACCTATGGGCGCCCGGGGCGCTACCCGGCGGCAAAATGGTGTGGGGCATCCTGCTAGCCACACTTTTAGAAATCCCGATCGCGTTTGCCTACGTGTGGCTTTCGACCGCCCTGCCCCGCTCGGGTGGCGACTACGTCTTCCAGAGCCGCGCCTTCGGCGGATTCTGGGGCTTCACCCTGCTGATGTCGGGCTTCGTCATCTGGATCCTGCAGTGGGTGGCGCTCTCGGGCTGGCTGCTTGCGTACCTCGGCTTTGCCCCGCTCTTCCTCGGGCTAGGTGCCACCCTCGGCAGTACGGCGCTCTCGGCCGTCGGTGTGTGGTTCACCTCGGCTTACGGGATCATCATCACCAGCATCCTGAATGCATTCCTGTCGATGGTGCTGCTGGTGAGCGGCTTCAAGAACTACGTCAAGGTCCAGTACGTGATGTTCTACGGCATTCTGATCGCCTTTGCCACGACGCTGATCGTGCTCTTCACCACGCCGGCCTCGGAATTCATCTCACGTCTGAATGCGTTCGCCGTCGCCTCCGGCGGGGTGGAGAACTTCTACCAAACCGCCAAGGATGCCGTCGTCGCAGCGGGGATCAATCTCAATCCGCCCTTCAGCCTGCTGGCAACCCTGCTCGTGGCGCCTATCGCCTGGACGAGCGTGCAGTGGGCCACCTACTCCGCCGAGCAGAACGGTGAAATCAAGGAAGCGCGCTCCTTCAAGAACCAGGTATTCATCCTGGTGGGCTCGCTGATCGTCACCGGCATCCTGCTGGCCCTGTTGGGCTGGGCCTTCGAGCGCGTGGGCGGCACCGAGTTCGTTTATATCGCCGGCGCCGGCTACTGGTCGCTCATCCCCGAAGCCAACATCGCGGGGTTCAACCTGTGGCCCAACATCCTGGCCATCGCCCTCACCGCCAGCCCGCTGGTAGTGATCCTTATCGCCTTCGGCTACATCCTCAACTCGTTCCAGATCGTCAACAACTGCTACATCGGGGTCACACGCATCATGGTGGCCATGTCGCTCGACCGGCTGCTGCCCGAGTGGTTCAGCAAGGTCAACGAGCGTTTCCACACGCCCGTCAATGCTCACCTAGCTTACTTCCTGGCCAGCATCCCGGTCATCTTGGCCTACAACCTGGTGGGCGGATGGATCGGCCTGACCCTGGGCGTGACGTTCGCCTGCGGCTACGTGTTCGCGGCCAGCTCTTTGGCCGGGGCGCTACTGCCCTTCCGGGCCAAGGAAGTCTACGACGCCTCGCCCGGGGCCAAATACAAACTGGGCAGCGTTCCGTGGGTCACCATCCTGGGCGGCATCGGTGCGGTGTTCGGCTTCGCCATGGTGTTCGCCTTCCTGTTCGCGCCCCAATTGGGAGTCCTCGGCAACTGGAACTTCGCCGAGTTCCCGCGCAACTTGTGGGCGCAGATCATCGCCATCGGGATCGTCCTGCTCTCGGCCGTCTGGTACTTTGCGGCCAAGGCAGCCCAGAAGCGACGCGGCATCAACGTCGACTTCGCCTTCAAGGAGATCCCGCCCGAGTAAAGTGCAGCGTGCATTCAGGGCGGGGGCGCATGCGCCCCCGCCCTGGTTGGTCGGACTTATTCATTCATTCTGCGAGTCGCTTTCGTCGCCGCGCGCCCGACGGCGCCTGCGGCGGCGTCCGACATCACTGTTACATCGCGATAGGAGGTTTGCGTGAAGGAGCAAGCGCGAGCCGTCGTCATCGGCGGCGGCATTATGGGGGTCAGCGTCGCGTACCATCTGGCCAAACTGGGCTGGAAGGACGTGGTGCTGGTCGAGAAGGGCGAGATTGCCAGCGGCGAATCGGGTTGGGCCGCCGGGCTCGTGACTCAATTCCACACCTCACCCACGCTGATGCAGATCCGCAAGTACAGCATCGATCTGTTCAGTGGGTTCGGGATGGTCAAACACGTCGGCAGCCTGCGCGTTGCTTCCAGCGAGCCGCAATTCAAAGAGCTGCTGCGCAATGTAAGTCAGGCGCGCGCGATCGGGCTGGAGGTGGAAGTGACCTCGCCCGACGAAACGGTCAAGCACTTCCCAGCGCTCTCCAAAGAGAGCCTGTACGGTGCGATCTACCTGCCGCGCGACGGGCATCTCGACCCCTATCTCACCACCACCGACCTGGCGCGCCGCGCGCGCGAGTTGGGCGTCACGGTTTACACCAACACGCGCGTCACCGGCATCGAGCTTGGTCCGAAGGGCGAAGTGACGCGGGTCATCACCGACAAGGGCCCCATCCGCACCGAAACTGTGGTCAACGCCGCCGGGATGTGGGGGCCGCGAGTGGCGGCCCTGGCTGGCCTGAATATTCCTACGACTCCGGTCGATCACCAGCACATCACGCTCAAGGCCGTGCCGGGCAAGGAATTCCCCCACGACACGCCTTGTGTGCGCGATCCAGATAACCTGGTCTACCTGCGCGAGGAGGCCGGTGGGCTGGTCGTGGGCGGTTACGAACTCAATCCCTCACCGCGATGGATTGATGGTCCGCCGTGGGATCACAGCGGGGCGACCCTGCCGCCCGATTTCGACCGCTTCGAGCCGTTACTGGAGGGCGTCATTCGGCGCATCCCGGTGCTGGAGAAGGCCGAGATCAAGGGCCTGACCTGTCATCCGGGGGCTTACACCCCCGACAGCCGGCCGATGCTCGGGCCGATGCCCGGTGTGCGCGGCTTCTGGTGCGCCAACGGGCTCTCGCTGCAGGGTTACGGCGGCGCGGGCGGCATGGGCAAGGTGTTGGCCGAGTGGATCATCGAGGGCGAACCCTCGCTGGATATCTTCTCCTTCCACGCTTGGCGCTTCGGCCGCTACTATGCCGATCCGTGGTACGCCGCCGAGCGCACGCGCGAAGGCGTGAAGTACTACTACCTGCTGCGCTTCCCCAATGACGAGAACGAGTGGGCCCGCCCGCATCGCTTGAGCCCATTGCACCACCGCATGCAGGAACTGGGCGCGGCCTTCGGCGAGAAGTTCGGCTGGGAACGCGTCAACTACTGCCAACCGGGCAAGGCTTGGCGGCGCATGGGCGCCGATCAGCGCGAGTGGGGCTGGAAGCGCCCGCCGTACTTCGATCGCGTTGCCGAAGAGCACCGCGCCGTGCGCGAACGGGTAGGCCTCTTCGATATGTCGTCCTTCGGAAAGATCGAAGTGCGCGGCCCGGGCGCGCTACCGCTGTTGCAGCGCCTGACGGACAGCCAGATGGATGTGCCCGAGGGGCGCGCCGTCTACACCCAGTTCCTCAATTCCCGCGGCGGCGTGGAGGGCGATGTCACCATCACTCGCCTGGGCAAGGATCTCTTCCGAGTGGTGACGGGCTCCGGCTTCATCGGCAACGACCTGGGCCACCTGCGCCTCGGCCTGCGGCCGGGCGACCCGCCGGTGGAAATTCGTGATGTGACCGAGGACTACGCCGTCATCGGGATGTGGGGCCCCAAAGCGCGCGAGGTGCTGCGCGCCGTCACCTCCAGCGACGTGTCGAATGAGGCGTTGCCCTACATGATGGCCCGCACGATCGACATCCGCGGGGCCAAGGTGTTGGCGCAGCGTATGACCTACGTCGGCGAGCTGGGCTGGGAGTTGTACGTTGAGGCCGCGCAGGCCGTGCAGGTGTGGGATGCGTTGATGGCTGCCGGCACGGCCTTTGGCATCGAGCCGGGCGGCTACAAGGTTCTCGATTCGCTGCGACTGGAGAAGGGTTACCGCTACTACAGCATGGACGTCACCATGCTCGAGAATCCGTACGAGGCCGGGCTGGGCTTCTGCGTACGCCCGGGCAAGGGGGAGTTCGTCGGCCGCGAGGCACTGGCCAAGATCAAGGAGAAGGGCCTCACCCAGAAGCTGTGCACACTGACCATCGGGGGCGAGGACTATCTCACCATCTACGGCGGCGAGGCTGTGCTCTCCGGCGACAAGGTCGTGGGCCGCCTGCGCAGTGCCGGCTACGGCTTCACGGTGAAAAAGAACATTGCTTACGCATATCTGCCGCTGTCGCTCTGCGCGCCCGGCACCGCGCTGCACGTTGAAATCTTCGGCCAACGCGTGGCGGCGCAGGTGGCCGCCGATGTGTTGCACGACCCAAAGGGCGAGCGGTTACGAGCCTAGCGCGATCCGCTGCTCTAGACACAATTACCAAACAACGGCCGCTCTTCGGCCGTTGTTTGCTGCCTCACTCGCAAGGGTGTCCCTCGCGTCACATGGGTCTACCGCCAGAGGGCATAGCATGCCGTACGCATGCCTGAACACGCGCGGTATGCGTGCATGTTACCAATTTATGGAAACCGCGCCGCATGTGCCCGCGAGGGTGTATGCAGCTTGCGCGTTTAGCCTTGCATCCGGAAACGAGTAGCGCTGGAGGGGAAATCGCGTTCGCGCCAGGCCAGAGCCTTGTCCACCTGCACCCGGTATATCGGTCCGCCTTCCATATGGAACGCATACTTGGCAAAGTAGATGGCGTCGAGGCGCGCCTGCAAGCTTTTGTCGTCCACCACCTCCACTCGCCCCTCGAGGATTACCACCTCGTCGCCGCTTTCAAGATGCACGACAACCTGTGGGTTCAGATGCACGTTGCGCGCCTTGCGTGACGCGGCATCCGTGGCGAAGAAGAAGGTCCCCTCCGCCCAGATGCCCCATACCGGCACGGCGTGCGGCCGTCCCTCGCGGCTGCTCGACACGACCCAATAGTTGCGTGCGGCCTGCATTCGCTCGCCAACAAAACTCCACGGAAGGGTGCCCTCGCCCGAGGGCGCAGGCTGGATTCCGTACGAAACCGGGATGCTGGGCCGGTCGGCACGCGGGTTGGCGAGGCTTCTCAAGGAGTTGGGGCTCATCCGGATCTTTCAACAAAAGCAGGGCTGCTCGGGGAACCGCCGCTCACCCGGCCTGGTCCAATTCGCCGCGCACGGTCTCGTACAGGGCCTCGGCGCGCAGCTCCTGCAGCGTGTAGCACGGCCCTTTGAGGTGCTCGGCCAGCGCGCGGGCCAGGCCCTGATCGAAGGCGGCGTGCTCCATGTTGACCACCACACTGCGGATGCGCGCCTCGCGCAGCTCGTCGGCGAAGCGGTGAGCTTCCTCCAGCGGCGGCAGTGTGCCGAGCGAGACATTGGCCGCGCCGTCGGTGAGCAGGATCATCAGCGGCATCACTTCCGGATGCACCACTTTTTCCTGACGGAAGACCTTGAGCGCCAGTGCCAGCCCAGCCGAGAGCGGCGTCTTGCCTCCCACCGGGATATCCGCCAGCGCCCGCGTGGCCAAGTGCGTGGAGTGGGTTGGCGGCAGCACCAAGTGGGCGCGATCCTTCTGGAACACCACCAGGCCCACCCGGTCACGCCGCTGGTAGGCGTCGGTCAGCAGCGAGAGAATGGCACCCTTGGTGGCGGACATACGCTCGGCGACTGCCATCGACCAGGAGGCGTCCACGACGAAGAGAATCAAGTTGGCGGCGCGGCGGACGCGGACCTTGCGGTGGAAGTCGGAGGGATGTACCGCAAAGGCGACCTTCTCGCGCTCTTCGTGGCGCTCCACCTGGAACGGCGCCGCGGCGCGCAGGGTGGCGTCGATGGCGAGATCGACCGCCTTGCCGGGCGTGGGCCGCGCCTGGACATAGCGTCCGCGTTTCTGGCTGGTGTGCGTGCGCGACCGACGCCCGGCCTGGCGCCGGGTGAGACGGTCGAGCGGCGTGGCCAGACGGCGCGGCGCAAAGGCCGAGCCCATCTTCACCTTCTGGCCACCCTCCCACCACGGGCGTTCCTCCGATTCGACCGGAGGCTGGAGGCCGGGCTCGCTCGGTGCGACCTGTGGCTGGGCTTCTTTGAGCGGGGCGTTCAGCTCATCTTTTTTTTTACGACCGTTGAGGCCGGCTGGTCTTCGCTCGGGCGCGGTTCGGCCTCCTCCTGCGACTGCATATCCGCGTGGATTTGGTCGATGCGCTCCTCAAGGTTGTAAAGGCTCATCTCGCTCTGCTGCAAGGGGCCCTTCTTCATGCGGTGAGGCAGGGCCAGCTCAGCCGCCACGGCGATGTCGTGGTCGGAGATGGCCTTGCGGCCATGGAGAGCCGCCTGGGCGCGGGCAGCCTTGAGGATGACCAGGTCTGCGCGGTGCCCGTCCACCTGCAGCGAGGCGGTCAGGCCGGCGATGGAAAGCAGGTCGCGACTGGAGTAGGCAACGTGCTCGACGAGCTCGCGCGCGCGCTCGATCTCGGCCGAGAGCTCATTCTCTTTGGCGAGCCATTCGGCACGGAAATCCTCGGGCGAACCCTCGAAGGACAGGTTGCGTTCCATGATGGCCACCCGGTCGCGTGCGTCGATGATGCCGTGCACCTCGACGCACAGGGCAAAGCGGTCCAGAAGCTGCGGGCGCAGGTCGCCCTCCTCCGGGTTCATGGTGCCCACCAGGATGAACCGCGCCGGATGGGTGAACGAGATCCCCTCGCGCTCGACGATGTTCATGCCCATGGCCGCCGAATCCAGGAGGATATCGACCACGTGATCATCGAGCAGGTTGACCTCGTCGATGTACAGCATGCCGCGGTTGGCCGAGGCCAGCACGCCGGGCTCGAAGTAGCGCTCCCCCTTCTGGATGGCCCTCTCGATATCCAGCGTGCCGACCACCCGGTCCTCGGTGGCGGAGACCGGCAGGTTGACGAAGGAGGTGCGGCGCATGTCGTAGGGCAGCGGCCCGTTGGCATGCTCGCGCTCACGGCACTCGGTGCACCAGGTGGTCGGCCGGTCGGGGTCGCAGCCGAAGCGGCAGTTGCGCACCACGCGCACCTCAGGCAGCAGCGCTGCCAGGGCACGCGCGGCGGTCGACTTGGCCGTACCGCGCTCGCCGCGGATCAACACCCCGCCGATGCGCGGGTTGACCGCATTGAGCAGGAGCGCACGTTTCATACGCTCTTGGCCGACGATGGCCGTGAAGGGGAAGATTTGTGGCATGCCGGGACTCCACCTCGAATTATAACGCGCTGGACTGGGTCTCCCCTCCCGCAGAACGCCGGCCCACCCATGAACCGCGGGGGGGAGGCCGCTTCGAGGAGAGAGCCATACCCCCGGCCCGACCGCCTATCCCGCCACGCCAAGGGGGCTGGTCGCACCCCCCTTCGGCGGCCTCGTACCCATTCTGCTGCCCCTCATTAGGCCTTCGGTTGCGGGGAATGTCGTTCGCCCGTATAATGCAAACATCTCGGAACCTGGAGTAAGTGAAGTTCATGTCGAGCCAACCCGCACCGTCGAGCCCGGAAGAGAACCCCACCCCTCCAGCTCGACCCGATAGCTCGATGGGCGATCTGCTTCAGCAGTCGGAAAGCGCAGACCAGCCTAAACGAGGCGATATCCGCAAGGGCGTCATTGCCCGCATCACGGCCAACGAAGTGCTGGTTTCGATCGGCACCAAGTCGGAGGGCGTGATCCCGGCCAAGGAGCTCGAGAAGCTGGATGCCGTCGCGCGCGGCCAGCTCCACGAGGGCCAGGAAATCACCGTCTACGTGATCAACCCGGAGGACCACGCCGGCAACGTGTTGCTGTCGCTGGCGCGCGCCCAGGAAGAGACCGACTGGCATCAGGTGGAACAACTGATGGCCAGCCAGACGGTCTATGGCGGCCGGGTGGATGGCTTCAATAAGGGCGGTCTGATCGTCAAGGTAGGCAACTTGCGCGGGTTTGTCCCCGCCTCGCAATTCAGCCTGAGCCGGCGCCACCGCAGCGAAGGGGAAACCCCTGAGCAGAAGTGGAGCAAGATGGTCGGCGAGCCGATCCACGTCAAGGTGATCGAGGTCGATCGCAGCCGCAATCGCCTGATCCTTTCCGAGCGCGCCGCCGCCAAGGAGGCCCGCGAGAGCCAGAAGGAACGCCTGCTCAACGAACTGCACGAGGGCGAAGAATATATGGGGCACGTCATCAGCCTGGCCAGTTTCGGTGCCTTTGTCGATCTAGGGGGCGCGGACGGGCTGGTACACCTGTCGGAGATTTCCTGGAAACGCATCAACCACCCCTCGGAGGTGCTCAAGGTCGGGCAGAAGGTGCGCGTGCGCGTGCTTGGGATCGAACGCGAGCGCAAACGCATCAGCTTGTCGATGAAAGCTCTGGCGCAAGATCCGTGGGCGGAAGTGCTCAGCGCGCTGCACGAAGGGCAACTGGTCACCGCCACGGTCACCAAGCTGGCGAAATTCGGCGCCTTTGCGCGCCTGGAAGGCCACGACGAGGTCGAGGGCCTGATCCACATCACCGAGTTGTCGGAGACGCGCATCGAGCATCCGCGCGAGGTATTGCAGGAAGGCCAGACGCTCACCCTGCGGGTGGTCAAGGTCGACCCGCAAGCGCGGCGAATCGGGCTCAGCCTGAAGCGTGTGCAATCGGCCGACTACGCGGATATGGACTGGGAAGCCGCCATGCGCGACATGTCGACCGAGGAGAGTGAGGCACCTCCGCTCGCTGAGCCGCCTCCACCTGCTGAGACACTTCCTCCTGCCGAGGAACCTCCACCCGTCGAACCCACGGGCGGCGAGGCGTAGGCCCGCACGCGTCACGCGCCTCTCGCCCACTAAGGATTTCCAGCTAAAAAGACCAGCGCCGAGCCCCGGCGCTGGTCTTTTTGGGCTGCGCAACCCGGCCGGCCCGTGTGCCGTATATTGGGTAGAAGCTCCCGCCGGGCGTGCTCGACGCGGAAACCCACGGAGCTTCGTTCTGTATCCGGAGGTCACCATGAAGCCCTTTCTCTTCCTGACGGCTGCTTTGACCATCCTCGCCATAGGCTGCTCGGGGGTCACCGTCAACCTCCCCACCATGCGAGAACTCGAACTTGGGCCCACCCAAACCTACTCGATCGACGAACCACTGCCGGCGGGCAGTGATCCTGTGGCGCTCACGCTATCGATGGGTGCCGGGAGTCTGGACGTGCGCGGCGGAGCGCAGAATCTGGTCGAAGGAAGCGTGCGCTGTAACGTCCCCTCCTGGAAACTAGTCGTCGACCGCTCGGCCAACCAGATCGACATTCGCCAGGAAGCGCCCGAGGGCTACACAACGCCCACCGGCAGTTCCGTGGTAAATGAGTGGGAGGTGCGTCTGGGGGCGCATCCGCTTGACCTGCATGTCAACGCGGGCGCATACCGGGGCACGCTCGATCTTTCCGGGGTCCCGCTGCGCAGCCTGGAGGTGCTCGATGGCGCGAGCGAGTCGCAGGTGGTATTCTCCAGCCCTAACCCGCAACGCATGGAAGAACTGGTCTACCGCACCGGAGCCTCGACGGTTGAGTTGCGCGGGCTAGGCTATGCGCGCGCCAAGCAGATCACGTTCGTTTCGGGCGCGGGTACCTACACGCTGGATTTCACAGGCGAGGCGAGCGAGCCGACCACGGTATCTATTCGCTCCGGCGTGAGCACGGTGCGCCTAATCGTGCCTGCCAATGCCAATGCGCGGCTATCGCTAGGCGGCGGGTTGCGCGAGGTGTCTTCCTCCGGTGCCTGGATCGGCAGCGGGAACTTCTACAATGTTGTCGGCGATGGCATAGAGCTTGAACTGAACGTGGACATGGGTGTGGGTCAGCTCATCCTTGAGACCCGGTAGGCGCGCGCGATGCATGGTCGCGGCGTCAAGCGGGTTGCAGTTGACGAGATGCGGCGAGACGAAACATGCGCTCGGTGAGCGTTCCGCAGGAGTGGGTCGCACAAGCGCGGGCGGGCGACCGGCAGGCCTTCACCTTGTTGGTGGAGGCCTACCAGGTGCCGGTCTACAACCTGTGCCGGCGCATGCTGGGCAACCCCAGCGAGGCTGAAGACGCGGCCCAGGAGACCTTCTGGCGGGCTTTCCAGGCCCTCGAGCGCTACGATCCGCAGCGCCCGTTTGCCACCTGGCTGCTTTCGATCGCCGCCCACTACTGCATCGATTACTTGCGCCGGCAGCGGCTGGTGGCTCTCTCGCTGGAGGCGATGCCCGATTACCACGATGCGCCAGACCCGGCGCCCGGCCCGGAAAGTTCGGCCGAGGCGCACGAGCGGGAACGCCGGGTGGCGCACATGCTGCAAACGCTCGACCCGCTCGATCGCGCCGCGATCGTCATGCGTTATTGGTATGACCTTTCGTATGAAGAAATGGGGGAGGCCCTTTCGCTCTCAGTCAGTGCGGTCAAGAGCCGCCTGCATCGCGCACGCCGCCAGTTAGCCGGCGTGTGGCCCGAGAGCCAGGCCGGCGGCCTTGCTCGAGGAGGGACACATGATGCCGCACCAGCCGTTTGAGGAGTGGCTGCTTGCTGCTCACGATCTTTCGCCGACAGAGGCGGCCAAGCTTGAATCGCATCTTCGCGAGTGCTCCGCCTGCCGCGCTCTGGCCACGGGTTGGGCCGAAGCCGAACGCCGGCTCGAGGCGGCGCCGCTGCTTGCACCTGAGGCGGGCTTTGCCGAGCGCTGGCAGGCGACCCTCGCCGTGCGCGAGGTCGCGCAGCGCCGCTGGCAGGCCTGGCTGGTGTTGGGCCTTTCTTTGGCCGGCGCCTTGGCGCTCGCCGTGCTGTTGGGCTGGCAGGCACTGAGCTCGCTGCTCTCGCCGGCGCACGCGGCCGTCGGTCTGCTGCAGGTGATGGTATGGGTCGCCGCCGCGGTGGCTGCGGCGCAAGAAGTCGGGCTGGTGCTAGTACGCAGCCTGGCGGCGCTCGTCCCACCCGGGCTTTGGATTGCGCTTGTCGTGGGTGCTGCGGCACTCATTTCGCTCTGGTTGATCACGATGTCGCGCTATGCGATTCAAGGAGTACGACAATGAAAACCCTCTTGCGAAGTGCATTGCTCGCGTGTGTGTTGCTGCTCATGCTCCCCGGCCTGGCCTTGGCCGACGGCCCCGAGGATGGCAAGCTCATCTTCGGCGGCACTTACATCTTGGCGCAGGGAGAGACTC
>Ga0209342_10000736_pt1 | contig 38142 bp, 37 predicted proteins | sample RifCSP16_2_FD_184023 | JGI IMG/M metagenome (GOLD analysis project Ga0209342, IMG submission 184023) | Soil microbial communities from Rifle, Colorado - Rifle CSP2_sed 16_2 (SPAdes) (version 2) | ecosystem: Environmental > Terrestrial > Deep subsurface > Rock core/Sediment | place: Rifle...
GGTTTTGCGCAAGCCGGAGTCGACCCCCACATCATGGGAATCGGCGTGGTGCCTGCGGTGCGGAAGCTGCTGGACAAGCTGAAGCGCCGGATCGAGGAGTTCGATCTCCTCGAGATCAACGAGGCCTTCGCCGCCCAGGTTCTGGCTTGCGACCGCGAGCTCCATTTCGACCGGGGTCGGCTCAACGTGAACGGCGGGGCCATCGCCCTGGGGCATCCGATAGGTGCCACCGGGACCCGGATCTCGGTCACGCTGCTTCACGAGTTGGCGCGGCGCCGGGCGAAGCTGGGCCTGGCCAGCCTCTGCATCAGCGGGGGGATGGGGATGGCCGTGGCTTACCAGGCAATGTCGGATCGATGAGGCCCCAAGCTCGGGGAGGCTGAGATGGCCGAGGAACCTGAAGACCCTCACGACGTCGACGTCTATGCGCCCGCGCGCCACGCGGGCTCCCGCTTCGTCCGCCTCGATACCGCCCAGGGCATCGCTCGCATCACCTTGAACCGGCCCCCGGCCAACGTGCTGTCGGTCGAGGTGATGGAGGAGATCAACAACATCCTGGAGTCCCTGGAGTATCAGAGGGACGTGAAGCTGGTGGTTGTCACCGCGGTGGGCAAGTACTTCTCGGCGGGCTTCGAGATCGCCGAGCACTTGGGCGATCGCGCCTATCTCATGCTGGAGGAGTTCCACCAGGTGGTGGGGAACCTCGGCAAGCTGGACAAGCCGGTGCTGGCAGCGGTGGCGGGGCCGGCGCTGGGTGCCGGCAACATCCTGGCGGTGGCCTGCGACATGGTGCTGGCGGGAGCCAGCGCCCGCTTCGGTCATCCCGAGATCAAGGGCGGCGTGTTCAATACGGTGGCGACCGCCTTGCTGCCGCAGCTCATCGGCCGCAAGAAGGCCTATGAGCTGATCCTGGGAGGGAACACGCTGACCGCCGCCGAGGCCGAGCGACTGGGACTGGTGACCCGGGTGGTCCCCGACGACAAGCTGGAGGCGGAGACGGCGGCCCTGATCCAGCGCTTCCAGGAAGGCAGCGCGGTGGTCCTCCAACTCGCCCGCCGGGCCATCGCCGGCGGTGTCGACCTGTTGTTCCCGGATGCGCTGCGCCACGCCGAGGACGTGTACTTGAACCAACTGATGGCCACCGAGGACTTCGAAGAGGGCTTGCAGGCCATCGTGGCCAAGCGCAAGCCGGTCTGGAAGGACAAGTAGCGAAGGAGCGCGATGATCTCATTCGAGTTGAGCGACGAACAAAAGGCGGTCGAGAAGATGGTGCGGGATTGGGCTGGCCGCGAGGTGGCCCCCAAGATCCACGACCTCGACCGCGAGCACCGCTTCGAGCCCGCTTTCCTCAAGGGCTTGGCGGAGCTCCAGGTCCTGGGGATCTGCATTCCGGAGGAGTACGGTGGGGCGGGCATGGACTACATCAGCCTGGGCCTGGCCTGCGAGGAGCTCGAATACGTCGACACCCACCTGCGGGTGCTGATGTCGGTGCATGTGGGCCTCAACTCCATGACCCTGCTGGCCTGGGGGACCGAGGATCAGAAGCGGCGGTATCTGGTGCCGCAGGCCAAGGGCGAGAAGATCGCCAGCTACGGCCTCACTGAGCCTAACGCAGGCTCGGATGCGGTGGGCATCGAGACCACGGCGGTGAAGAAGGGCGACCGCTACTTGCTGAACGGCGAGAAGACCTGGATCAGCCTGGGCGACCTCGCCGACAACTTCCTGGTCATTGCCTGGACCGACCTCGAAAAGAAGAAGAAGCGCGACCACAGCGGCCTCTCCGCCTTCATCGTGGAGCGGGCGTACAAGGGCTTCAGCTCCTACACCCTCAAGGAGAAGTGGGGAATCCTGGCCGGCAACACCGGCGGGTTCCACCTGGAGGACGTGGAGGTTCCGGCCGAGAACCTGGTGGGCAAGGAGGGCGAGGGCTTCAAGATCGCCATGTTCGCCCTCGAGGGCGGGCGCTTCACGGTCGCCTCCGGGGCCACCGGCCTGATCCGCGCCTGCCTCGACGCCTCGGTGAAGTACGCGAAGGAACGCAAGACCTTCGGCAAGCCGATCGCCGAACACCAGTTGGTGAAGGAGATGATCGCCCAGATGGTGTCCGACTACGACGCCGCACGGCTGCTCTGGCTTCGGGCCGGCTGGCTCAAGAACCAGGGCAAGCGCAACACCCGGGAGACCTCCCTCGCCAAGTGGTACGCGACGGTGGCAAGCGAAAGGGCCGCCTCCGACGCGGTGCAGATCCACGGCGGCAACGGCTACTCCGACGAGTACCCGGTGGGCCGTTTCTTCCGCAACTGCAAGGCGGCGGTGATCTACGAGGGCACCCGCGAGATCCACAAGCTGATGCAGGCCGACTACGCGCTCGGCTATCGGGTGGACAAGCCGCGGCGGGTGGATCTGCCCGCCATCACGCGTTAGCCGCCGGTCCGGCCCCAAGGGAGTCAGAGAAGCGCCATGCATCGAGATGACCTGTTCCTGGAGTTCGTGAGGGTGGTGGAGAGGGCGGCCATCGCCGCGGCGCGGACCATGGGTCAGGGGGACCGGAAGTACTCCGACCAGGTGGCGGTCGAGGCCATGCGCCAGGAAATGGAGAGCGTGGACATCGACGGCACCATCGTGATCGGCGAAGGCGAGCGCGACCAGGCGCCGATGCTCTTCATCGGCGAGAAGGTGGGGAAGGGCGGCCACCCGGTGGACATCGCGGTCGATCCCCTGGAAGGGACGAACCTCTGCGCCACCGGTGCCCCCAACGCCATCGCGGTCATTGCCGCCTCCGAGCGGGGGGGGCTTCTGAACGCCCCCGACATCTACATGGACAAGCTGGTGGTCGGCCCATCGTCGAAAGGGCAGGTCGACATCAACGCCCCGGTGGAGGACAACCTGAAGGCGATCGCCCGCTGCCTGGAGCGCGAGGTCCACGAGCTGGTGGTGATCGTCCTCGACCGGCCGCGCCACGAGAAGCTGATCGCCGACATCCGCAAGGCGGGGGCCAGAATCCGGCTGATCGGAGACGGCGACCTGTCGGCCGGGATCTCGGCGGCGGTGACCGGAGCCGGTGTTCACGCAGTCATGGGCACCGGAGGCGCGCCTGAGGGTGTTCTGACCGCGGCCGCCATGCGCTGCTTGAACGGCGAGATCCAGGGCAAGCTAGTGCTCACCAAGCCGGCGGACAAGGAGCGGCTGCGCAAGATGGGGATCGACGATCTCGACCGGATCTACCGGACCGAGGATCTTGCACCCGGCAAGAGCATGATCTTCGCGGCCGCTGGCGTGACTGATGGGACGCTGCTCAAAGGGGTCCGCTTCTTCGGCGATGGGACCAGGACCCACACCCTGGTGATGACGACCATGCCGAAGCAAGTGCGCTTCATCGACACCATCCACGCCAAGGACGACCCCGCGGTCAAGATCCGGTTCTGACCCCGGGCTCCCGGGCTCTGGAGGTGATCCAGATCACCGGAGTCCAGTGTCCTCGGGGGGTTACCCCACGGGCCCTCATTTTTTGCTTGACATGCTTTTCGCCGTCTGCTAGCTTCATGCAGAACTTTAACTATTCTCTGTAAGTTCGCGTTTCGTTGTGGGGCTTCCGGGTCGGGTCGTTGGTCGTGGCGGTAGGGAGTTTGGCAGCCGTCATTTGCTGAGAAAGAGGCGCTCGTGGCTCTGTTCGGCAAGAAAAAAGGACTCGTCGGCGTGGACATCGGGTCCTCGGCTATCAAGGCCGTGGAGCTGAAGGCCGGGGGCAAGGGGGGAGCCGAGTACCAGCTCCTGAACCTGGGCATGGAGGCCCTTCCGCCCGAGGCCATCGTGGACGGCGCCATCATGGACTCCGGGGCTGTGATCGACGCCATCCAGAGGCTCTTCACGACCCAAAAGATCAAGACCGCAGAGGTGGCCACCTCGGTCTCCGGCAACGCGGTGATCGTAAAGAAGATCAGCCTGCCGCGGATGTCGCAAGAGGAACTGGCCGAGTCGATCCACTGGGAAGCCGAGCAGTACATCCCCTTCGACATCCAGGACGTGGCCCTCGACTACGAGGTGGTCGAGGGCGGCGGATCGGGCGACAACATGGATGTGCTGCTGGTGGCCTCCAAGAAGGACAAGATCAGCGACTACACCTCGGTGATCAGCCAGGCGGGGAAGTCGCCCCAACTCGTGGATGTCGACGTCTTCGCCCTGCAGAACTGCTACGAGGTCAACTACGGCGTTGACCCGGGCCGCGTGATCGCGCTCCTGAACGTGGGGGCCTCGATCATGAACATCAACATCCTCAAGGGCTCGACCTCGATCTTCAACCGCGACATCGCGGTGGGCGGCAACCAGTACACCGATGCGATCCAAAAGGACCTGAACCTCTCCTTCGACCAGGCCGAAGCCCTCAAGAAGGGCGGGCGCGTGGAAGGGGCGGCGCCCGAGAACCTGCCCCCCATCCTGCAGCAGGTCTCAGAGAGCATCGCCCTCGAGATCCAGAAGACCTTCGACTTCTTCAAGGCCACCAGCTCGGAGGATCGCATCGACCGCATCTTCCTGGCGGGTGGGACGGCCAAGGTGCACGGGCTTCAGGAGCTCCTGGCCGACCGCTTCGAGGCCGGCGTCGAGCTGCTCAACCCCTTCAACAACATCACCTACAACCCGCGGGACTTCGACCCCGACTTCATCAACGAGATCGGCCCCTCGGCAGCCATCGCGGTGGGGCTGGCCGTTCGAAAGGTGGGCGACCGATGATCCGCATCAATCTCCTCGCCGTCGAACGGCCCACGGCCAGAAAGAAGGCGTCGGCGCCGTCGGCCCCGGGCGCCATCCAGGCCATCCTGATCCTCGGCTTCTTCATCGCCAGCGCGGCGGCTCTGTGCGTGGGCCTCTACTTCTGGCAGTCCTCCAAGATCGCCAAGCTGGATCGGGACATCGCCGCCGCCGAGCAGCGGCAGCGGGAGCTGCAGGTCATCAAGCTGCAGGTGGACGCCCTGGAGCTCAAGCGAGCGACCTACCAGCGCAAGGTCGATCTCATCGAGCGGCTGCGGGCCGAGCAGTCGGCGCCCGTCCACATGCTGGACGAGATCTCCAAGGCGCTGCCCGACTTCGTGTGGCTGAGCGGCCTCGAACAGACCGGCGCCGTCGTGAAGTTCACCGGCCAGAGCAACGGCCTCACCTCGGTGGCCGACTTCATCAGCGCTCTGAGCCGCACTGGCTATTTCCCAACGGTCGACCTGGTGTCCAGCACCGAGGCCAACAACATCGTTACCTTCACGCTCCAGGCCAACTTCAAGAGCCCGGAAGTGGCAGCCAAGGAAGCGGAGATCGCGGCGCGCGCGCCGAAGACGCCGCCGGCTCCGCCCAAGAAGCCGTAGCCACGGAGAGCAGGATATGGCCGACAACCCATTGACGAAGCTCCCCATCGTTGGACAGCTCGGCGTTGCCCTGGTGATGGCCGGGCTGATCTACGGTGTGTTCCACTGGCAGTACCTCGGTCCCGCCTTCGAGGAGGAGAACAAGAAGACGGAGCAGCTGGGCAGCTTGCGGAAGCAGATCCAGGCGCTGGAGGTCACCGCCAACAAGCTGCAGGAGTTCCAGCGGGAGGTCTCTCTGCTCGAGAACAAGCTGGAGACGCTCAAGCAGATCCTGCCCCCCGAGAAGGAGACGCCGGACCTGATGAGGAAGGTCCAGTCGCTGGCTGCTCAGTCGAACCTCAGCATCCGCAAGTTCACGCCCGGAAACACGGTGAGCAAGGACTTCTACCAGGAGTGGCCGATCAACATGGATGTGGAGGGCAACTACCACAACCTCGGCATCTTCTTCGAACGGGTGGGCCGCCTGCCGCGGCTCGTCAATATGGGTGGCTTGAAGGTGGCCTCGCGCACCGATCAGAGCGTGTCCTCGACCATCAACGTGTCCTGCGTGGCGATGACGTTTGTCTATGCCGAGCAGGCCGCGGGCAAGCCTCCTACAGGAGGTGCTAAATGAGCCGCGGAACGCTGAGGGCGCTGGCGGCCTTCGTGGCACTAGTGGGGTGCGGCTCGCCCGTGGCAGCGCAGGATCCCACGTCAGCGCCCTCCCCCATCCCGGCCGATGTGGGTGACCCCCTGAAGAGCCTGGTCGAGAAGGACCTGTTGCCGGCGGCCGGCGGGTTCACCTACAACCCCCAGGGTCGCAGGGACCCCTTCGTCAGCTTGCTCAAACCGGTGTCGGCAGACCAGGGGGCGAGGACTCGCAAGCAGGGCATGGAGGGCTTCTTGATCCAGGAGGTCGCCCTCAAAGGTGTCATCAAGATGCAGAAGGGCTACCGTGCCATGCTCCTGGGAACCGATGGCAAGTCGTACTTCGTGAGCGTCGGGCAGCGTCTCTACGACGGTGCCATCGTCGCTATCGACGCGGGGTCCGTCACCTTCCGCCAAGAGGTCACCGACCCCCTCACGACCGTCAGGAGTCGAGACGTCAGAAAGACGCTGTATCCGACCGAGGAGGCGAGGCAATGAGAGCCATGCTGGCCAGCTCCCTCCTGGCGACGGCCCTTGTGGTTGTGCCAGGAACGCCCGCGAGGGCCGACGAGCGCCCAGGGACCGCAATCACCGAGATCCGCCAGGAGAACTCCGCTCGCGCGACCCGTCTCGTCGTCGATTGCTCCGGCCCCGTGAACTACACCTACTACAGCCCCGACCCGCTCACTTTGGTGGTCGACATTCCCGAGGCCGACGCTTCGAAGATCCCGTCCCGCATCAACGTCGCGACACGGGAGGTGGAGTCGCTTCGGGTGACGTCGATGGCCCGTGCGGACGGGCGGAACCTGGCGCGGCTCGAGGTGAGGCTGGCGAGTCTCGTGCCCTACCAGATCTTCTCGAAGGGGCAGAGCCTCAACTTGGTCTTTGACCGCGCGGACGGGAACGTGAAGAGCGAGCCGACCCCCGCGGCGCCGGCAGTGGCCCCAGCGGCAGCGGAGGTGTCCCCGCCAGCGCCTGCGGTGCCTGCGCCAACCGTTGAGGGCCCGCCCGTTCAAGCGCCGGCACCCGCTCCCGCGGTCGCTGCTGGCGCCAAGGCGACCCGCATCCTCTCCGTGGCCCACAACGAGGACGGGGGGCAACTCGCGGTGACCGTCCGTGCCGATGGGTCTCTGCGCTACCAGGACTTCTTCCTCGGCAACCCCGATCGCTTGGTGATCGACTTCCCTGATGTCGTCAGCCGAGCCCCGGTCCGGGCGATCGAGGTGAACAGTGGGCCGGTGCGGAAAGCACGTTTGGCGCAGTTCAGCGCCTCGGCGCCGAAGGTGGCCCGCCTGGTGCTCGATCTGTCCGAGCGGGCCCCCTATCGCATCCTGGAGGGCGCGGATGGAGTCAAGGTTGTGTTTGGCGAAGGGGCCGCGCCTGGGCCGGCGCCCTTCGCGGCACTGCGTGCCGATCCGGAGCCGGAAGCGCAGGGGTCCATGCCGGTCCATCCGTCTGCACCGGTCGGGGATGTTGTGCCTTCCGTGTTCGCGGCACCGGCGGCATTGCCACCCGCACTCCCGACCACAGAACCGGACCCCCAGAGCGCTGCCGCGGACGCTCTGGCTGCGACCGGACTGCCGGAGAAGAAGTACGTCGGACACCCGATCAGCTTGGACTTCCGCGATGGCGACCTGCAGGACATCTTCAGGCTGTTCGCAGACATCAGCGGGATGAACGTGGTCGTCAACCCGGGCGTGAGCGGGAAGATCACGCTCAAGCTCAACGAGGTCCCCTGGGACCAGGCCTTGGACTTGATCCTGAAGGCGAACGCTCTCGGCTATTCGCTGGACGGAAACGTCATTCGGATTGCCAAGCTCGGCGACCTACAGAAAGAGGAGCAAGAGCGCCGCAAGCTCGCCGACGAGAAGGCCTTGGCGGGTGAGCTTGGGAGCGTGACCGCCCGGATCTCTTACGCAAAGGCGGCGGAACTCCAGGACGTTCTGAAGAGGGCGGGTGCGCTCTCGGCCCGTGGCGTCATCAATGTCGACAGCCGGACCAACACGATCCTCATCAAGGATCTGCCCCAGTTTCTTGACAAGGCCCGGGGCCTGATTGGCGAGTTGGACCGGGCCACACCGCAGGTAGAGATCCAAGCTCGGATTGTCTTGACGACAAGGAACTTCACCCGGCAACTCGGTGTGCAGTGGGGCTTCCTCAACCAGCAGACGCCGGAGTTCGCGAACACGACCGGACGGGCCTTTCCTCACTCGATCATCGTGAACGGTGCGTCGCAAACAGGGGGCGGCGTGCCACCTCGCACGGGGGAGGGGTTCCCTGTGCGGGGCTATGCCGTGAATCTGCCGGCTTCGTCAGCCAACAGTGCTCTCGGGCTGACTTTCGGGAACATCATCGGCAGCTTCAGCCTTGACGCAGCCCTTACGGCACTCGAAGGGCAGGGGCGCGGGCGAATCCTGTCGACGCCGAAGGTGACGACCCAGAACAACCAAGAGGCTGAGATCAAGTCGGGAGTCGAGTTCCCGTACCTGACGACGGCGATCCAGGGCACAGGCATCACGCAGACGATCTTCCAAACCGTTGCGTTCAAGGAAGCTCTGCTGCAGTTCAAGGTCACGCCGCAAATCACGGACGCAGGGACGGTGATCCTGACGCTGGAAGTCAAGAACGACGCCCCCGATTTCTCCCGCGTAATCGGGACTGGGGCCGCCGCTGTGCCCCCGATCAACAAGCAGTATGCGAGGACCAACGTGCTTGTGAATGACGGCTCCACCGTCGTGATTGGAGGGATGTTCCAGAGCACGGAGCAAAACAGTCGCCAGAATACCCCCTTCCTCTCCAATGTGCCGATTCTGGGGCTGCTGTTCCGGAACAGTGGTGTTCGCAGTGAGAATAGCGAGTTACTGTTGTTCATCACGCCGAGAATCGTGAAGGGCTAGGGCCGGGGAGCTTGAGCGGCGTTCTGAGTTGAGATGCGGAGGCGAGCGATGAGGGTTGGGTACGCAGGAGCCGCAGCAGTCGTGGCTGGTGTTTTGATGAGTGGTTGCACTCCGGACTGGGCGAAGAAGGGCGACTCCGACATGATCCTACTGATGACCGGGATCAACGAGGGCTCCCCGCTGGACTCCGATGTCCGCATATCGACCGGTAGCGTCTGCCCGGATCTCGTACCGGTGCGGCTAGAGATCCACTTCAAGAACCCCGGCATCACAGCCACCGGCTTCCGGGGTGATACGACAGTCGAGCGATACGAAGTGCGCTACTTCCGCTCCGACGGCCGGAACACAGAGGGCGTGGACGTGCCGTTCTCGATAACGGGGAACGTGGCCCAGGAGATCATCGCGCCCGGGGCGGCGACGCTCCAGCTCGAGGTGGTGCGGCGGCAGGCGAAGCTGGAGCCGCCGCTCAGGAATCTGCGAGACCTTGGGGGGGCCATGGTTGTGACCATGTTCGCCGAGGTCACTGTCCACGGCCGCACCACGACTGGCAGTGTTACCAACCCGGCGTCGGCACGGCTCCAGATCGACTTCGCTGATTTCGCCGACGACAACGACTCGTGTCCCACGCCGTAGTAGGAAGGAGAGGCTCTCATGCGACTTCCAGCCACTTTCAAGAGTCTCCGTTCCAGCCGGCGTCCGACCTTCGAGGGAACTATGACGAGGAATTCGAACCCACCTCGGCGCGCGTGGGCTGCGTCCGTGGTAGGCCTCTGCCTGCTGGTCGTCCTCGCCGGTTGCGGCCTCGACGACGTGGAGATACCTGACCTGTCGGGCCCCGCGGAGCTGGGGTTGTCAGTGACGCTTACTGCCGCCCCCGACATCCTCGTGGCGGATGGCTTCAGCACGTCTCTGGTTCGGGCGACGGTCCGAGATCAGAACGGTCGTCTGGCCGCAGGCAAGGCGGTGTTCTTCACGGTCACCGATTCGGAGGGACGGTTCGCGGACATCGGGAGTCTGCGGTCGACCAGTGGAACGGGCGTGGGGACGGGGATTCAGGTCGTGACGGACTCGGCCGGCGTGGCGCAAGTTGTCTACGAGGCCCCGCCGCGCACGGACGCGACGGCCAACCAGAGTGTGCTTGTGGCAGTGCGCCCGGTCGGGGACGACTTCAACGGTCAGATCTATCGGACCGTTCGTATCGAGCTCCGTTCCGCGGAACCGCGCCTCTTTCCCCAGGACCCTACGAACACCGAGCCGAACTGCGGGTTCGTGGTGGAGCCGGCGGCGGGACCCTTCCGGGTGAACACCGCGATCCTCTTCCAGACCACCTCCTCGGATCCTGACGGGTGGATTGTCCGCTACCAGTGGTACTTCGGGGACGGTACCTCGGAGGACAGTCCGGACACGGCGAAGGTCTACAAGTACACGGGGACCTTCACTGCAACGCACGTGGTCACGGACAACCTTGGGATGATCAAGGCCTGCGGAACGACGCTGACGATTGTGCCGTAGAGGTGGGTCTAGCAGTCGGATCCCCGCGCCGCTGGTGCGGGGATCCGGCGAGCCCTCGATCCCTTGCCCAGCAACCCTAGAATCGACGACCTGCGCAAGCGGCTGGAGAAGGACCCCGGCTCGCGGCTGTTCGCGCAGCTGGCCGAGGAGCTTCGCAAGGCCGGGGATCTCGATGACGCCGTGCGGGTCGCGCGCGACGGCCTCGCCAAACACCCGGCCTACCCCTCGGCCCGGATGACGCTGGGCCGGGCCCTCCTCGACCAGGGCGATGTGGCCGCGGCGAAGATCGAGTTTGGGGAGGTCCTGAAGAGCGCGGCGGACAACATCCTGGCCTCTCGCTTCCTCGGAGAGTGCCTGGAGGCGGAAGGCGACCACGCAGGGGCGCTCGCGCGCTACGACCAAACGCTGCTGCTCTCGCCAGGGGACGCCGCCGTCGAGGCTCGGCGCCGCACGGTTCTGGAACACCTTACGGAAGCCTCGCGGGTTGCTAAGGCTACGGCCATCGGTGAGAGCCCGATTCCGGTTGCGGAGGCGGACGAGGAGATGGAGGTGGTCGCCGGCCACGAGGCGGCGGCGGCGGTGTCGATCGGAGCGGGCGGTCAGCCCCCGGCATCGGGGGACGCGGAACCGCCGCCCATCCCCGTGTCGCAGGTGGAGGAGGAGTTCGAGCTGGAGCGGGCCTACGAAGCCCCCGCGGTTCGCTGGGAGCCGGGAAGGGACGCAGCGGTTGCCGGCGGCGAGGCCGTGTTCGAGTTTGAGGGCGACGGCACCGTCGCCGATCGCGTTGTGGAAGCGCCTGTCGCGACGGCCCAAGAGGCGGACGCCGACCTGACGTCGCCGACGCTGGCGGAACTGTACTTCTCTCAGGGATTCCCCGATAAGGCGCTGGAGGTCTACCGGAAGCTGCTGGAACGCGACCCCGACAACCAGCGTCTTGCGGCGCGGGCAGCGGAGATCGAGAACCTGGTGCCCAGGCCGGCAGGGGCAGCGGCCGGTGTGGGCTTGTCCGACGACGCGAAGGCGGCGCGCAGGGAGGAGATTCAAAGGACCATCGGGAGGCTGGAGCGCTTCTTGGTCGCTACCCGGAGGGAGGCGCGATGACACGGTTTGGCGAGGCCCTGCGCGATCTGGCGACGCGCCTACCCGAGGCTCGACTGCTCATTGTGATGGCCACCGACGGGATCCCCATCGAGAAGCTGGTGGTGCGCCCCGATCCGCGGCTGGAGGCGGTAGCGGCCGAGTACACGACGCTATTGCGTGCCAGCGTGTCGGCCGCTGGAGACACCGGCTTGGGCGAACTGAGGGAGCTGACCATCGTCACCGACAAGATGGCGGCGCTTCTGGTCGGCATCACCCCTGAGTACTTCTTGTTCGCGGCACTCGACTCCGGTGCGGTGTTGGGACGGGCTCGCTTCGCCTTACGAATGGCCGGCCTGACCCTGGAGCCCGAGTTCGCCTGAGGGGGCGGGAGTCCGCCCCGTTTCCAATCCCGCAGCCAGCCGCGCAGGGGAATCGGGCACCAGACCCTGCCAGGGCTCCGTCTCCGCGGCGTTGACAAGCACGACAGCCCCACGCACAATAGCCGCCGCTTCAGTGCAAGAAGGTCGGAGCCTGCAAGGAGACTGATTGGACCTCACGGAACTCAAGGAACTCCTCCAAATCCTAGAGGACAAAGAGATCGCCGAGTTCGAGTTGGAGGAAGAGGGGATGAAGCTGCGGGTGCGCAAGGCCAGTGCGACCCGCGAAGTCAGCGTCGTACCCCAGAGCGTGGCGGCGTCAACGCCCGCCTCGTCTCCCGTACCCCCAACCGTTGCCAGCGCCACCCCGGTGGCGGCGCCGGCCGCGACGCAGCCGGAGGCTGACGCCGAAGTCGGGCTCTTCGTGGTGAAGAGCCCGATCGTGGGCACCTTCTACAGGACGCCCGATCCCAACTCCGCACCTTACGTTAGTGTCGGCGATCGCGTGAGAGTGGGCCAGGTGCTGTGCATCGTGGAGGCCATGAAGCTCATGAACGAGATCGAAGCCGAGGTGGCAGGGGAGGTCGTGAAGGTCCATCACGAGAGCGGGCAGCCGGTCCAGTATGGGGAGCCGCTCTTCACCATCCGCCCCTCCTGACCCCCGAGGCTCGCGGCCGGGGCAGCGGACTCACTCATGTTCAAGAAGATCCTGATCGCGAACCGGGGTGAGATCGCTCTGCGGGTGATGTGGGCATGCAAGGAGCTCGGCATCAAGACGGTCGCCGTCTACTCCGAGGCCGACCGCGCGAGCTTGCACGTGCGCTTCGCCGACCAGGCGGTCTGCATTGGGCCGGCGCGCAGCGTGGAATCGTACCTGAACATCCCCCACATCATCAGTGCCGCCGAGATCACGGGGGCGGACGCCATCCACCCCGGCTACGGCTTCCTGTCCGAGTCGAGCTACCTGGCCGAGATCTGCGAGGCCTGCAACATCAAGTTCATCGGCCCGGGGCCGGCCGCCATTCGTTTGATGGGGGACAAGAGCCGCGCCAAGAAGACGATGGCCAAGGCAGGTGTGCCGGTGATCGCGGGCTCGGCGGGGGGGGTGGAGGACGAGGCCCACGCCGCCAAGACCGCCAAGGAGGTGGGCTTTCCGGTGATCCTGAAGGCCTCGGCCGGTGGAGGCGGTCGGGGCATGAGGGTGGTGCGCAACCCGGGGGAGCTGGGGCAGGCCCTCAAGGCGGCGCAGGCTGAGGCGGCGGCCGCCTTCGGGGTACCCGACGTGTACATCGAGAAGTTCGTGGAGTCGCCGCGGCACATCGAGATCCAGGTCATCGCTGACGCCCGAGGCAACGTGGTGCACCTGGGCGAGCGGGAGTGCTCCATCCAGCGCCGGCACCAGAAGATCATCGAGGAGGCTCCCTCCACCTTCGTGAGCGAGAAGCTCAGAGCCCGGATGGGGAAGACGGCGGTGGACGCGGCCCGCTCGGTGCAGTACACGAACGCGGGCACCATCGAGTTCCTGCTGGACGCGCAGGGGAGCTACTACTTCATGGAGATGAACACCCGGATCCAGGTGGAACACGGGGTGACGGAGCTGGTGACGGGGCGCGACTTGGTGAAGGAGCAGATCCGGGTGGCGGCCGGCGCAGCTCTGTCGTTCAGCCAGAAGGACATCAGCTTCACGGGTCACGCCCTAGAATGCCGCATCAACGCCGAGGACCCGTTCACGTACGTCCCTTCCCCTGGGACCATCCGGCACTTCTATCAGCCGGGGGGGCCTGGGGTTCGGGTCGACACCTTCGCCCATGAGGGCTGCGAGGTCACTCCCTTCTACGACAGCATGATCGCCAAACTCATGACCCACGGCCGCGACCGGGCCGAGGCCATCGCCCGCATGAAGCGCAGCCTCGAGGTGATGGTCGTGGAGGGCATCAAGACCAACATCCCCCTTCACCTGCGAATCCTGGAGGATCCCGACTTCCTGGCCGGCAAGCTGGACACCCGCTTCATGGAGCGCTTCCAGCCCGCGAAGAAGGGAGCCACGGCGGCGTCCTGAGGTGAAGCGCTCTCTCCCCGCGGCCCCTTTCCTCTACCCCATCCTGGACGTGGGTCTTCTTGGGGAGCGATCGGTTGCGGAGGTGGTGGCGGCTTTGGTCCGAGGCGGGGCCCGCATCTTCCAGCTCCGAGCCAAAGCCGTCTCCGACCGCCGCTTGGTGGCGATCGCCCGGGAGGCGCTGGCTGCGGCGCGGCAGTGCGGCGCCCTTCTTCTCGTGAACGACCGCCCGGATGTCGCCTCTATCGTGGGAGCCGACGGCGTACATGTGGGGCAGGACGACCTGGGCCCGGCGGATGTGCGCACCGTGCTCGGCCCCGACGCCATCGTAGGCATCTCGACGCATAACCTCGAGCAGCTCCAGCGGGCTGCTCGCGAACCCGTAGACTATGTGGCAGTCGGCCCCGTCTTCCCGACGTTGACCAAGGCCGAACCCGATCCGGTGGTGGGTCTCGACTTCATCCGACAGGCCCGGGGGCTGGTGTCGCAGCCGCTCATCGCCATCGGCGGGATCCGCCAAGGCAACGTGAGAGCCGTCGTGGACGCGGGCGCTGATGGCGTGGCGGTGGCTTCCGCTCTCCTGACTGCGGATGACCTGGCGAAAGGCGCGATCGCCTTCCGCGCGGCGTTTCGAGGCGATTCGTGAGCCGGCTGGCGGCGGGCGCTGCCAGCGGAAGGACGCCAGCGGCCGCTTGCGGATCGACGGCGCCGGAGCCGCCTCGCCTGAACGTCGTCTGTCCGAGCTGCCGACAGGCGCTGGCCCTCCAGGATTCGACCCTCTACTGCGTCGCCTGTGGCGCGGCCTACGGGCAGCGAGACGGCGTGTGGCAGTTGGCGCTGGGACGGCTGGGGGCTCCCGGCTATGACCCCCACCACTTCGACAGCCTACCGCAGGTCGAAGACCGTCACTTCTGGTTCCTCGCCCGGCGCGCGCTGATCCTGGACGTGCTGCGGATGTCCGTGCCGGATCTCTCCGAGCGACCGATGTTCGACTTGGGCTGTGGGTCGGGCGGCCTGGCGGCCTACCTTGCCGGCCACGGCGTCCGTCTGAGCGGCGCCAGTGACGCCTACCCCGAGGCCCTCCAGATGGCGCGCCGCAAGGTCGACGCCCCGCTCTTCCTGGTGGACGAGGGACGACTCCCGCCCCTGGGGCCGGGCCAAGCCATGATCGGGCTCTTCGACGTCCTCGAGCACATCGACGACGATGTCGCGACGCTCTCCTGGATCGCTGAGGTCCTGGAACCCGGTGGGTGCCTGGTGCTCACCGTCCCGGCTCACCCCGCGCTGTATAACGACTCCGACCGGAGCGCGCATCACCGGCGGCGCTATCGCAAGAGGGAACTCCAGGGCAAGCTGGTGGCCGCGGGCCTTCGGGTGCGCCGACTGACCCACTTCATGGCGCCGCTGGCTCCGCTCATTCTGGCCGCGAACTGGGGCCAGGCCGCGCTGCGACCTCTGCTCCGGTGCCGGCCAGCCGCGTCATTGGGGGCTCGTCTTCGAGTTCGGACGGGCCTGAACGCGATCATGGGCCTGGTCCTGGGGCTGGAGCGCCGGCTGCTTAGCCAAATCTCGCTCCCCTTCGGGTCTTCCCTGATCGCGGTGGCGGAACGACCTCGTCGCGTGCCATCCTCAGACGAAGTGGGGGAGCGACCGCGGCCGCTGGGGAGGCCATGACGGCTAGGAGGCTGGAAGGCGGATCGGTGGCTGCGGAACTGCGGGCGGAAGCTGCGGCCGGCGCCAGGGCCCTGGCGGCCACGGGGCGGCCACCAGGGCTGGGCGTTCTCCTTGTCGGCGATGACCCCGCCTCCGGGATCTACGTTCGGAGCAAGACCAGAGCCTGCGAGGAGTCAGGGATCCATCACGAGACGGCTCGGCTGGCCGCCGCCGCCACCACCGAGGATGTCATGGCCGTGGTCCGTGGCTACAACCAGCGACCGGACATCCACGGTATCCTTGTGCAGTTGCCGCTCCCCTCGCAGGTGGATACCGAACGGGTGTTGCGTCTTGTCGACCCTGCGAAAGACGTCGACGGCTTCCATCCCGAGAACACCGGCCTTCTGGTCCAGAAGCGACCCCGCTTCGTGCCTTGCACGCCCGCGGGGATCATGGAGCTGCTGAGGCGCGACGGCATAGCCATTGCGGGTCAGAGGGCCGTGGTGCTGGGCCGCAGTGACATCGTGGGCAAACCGATAGCGCTGCTCCTGCTTCACGGCGATGCAACGGTGACCATCTGCCACTCGCGGACTCGGAACCTCTCTGCGGTGACCCGTGAGGCGGACATCCTGGTGGCCGCCATCGGCAAGCCCGGCTTCGTGCGCGCCGAGCACGTCAAGGCCGGAGCCGTGGTGATCGACGTGGGCATCAACCGCATCACCGACGAGACCATGGCCCGCGACCTTGGCGGCGACGAACGCATGGACGAGTTCCTGCGGCGTGGGCAGCTCCTGGTGGGCGATGTTCATGCTTCATCGGTGTCGCAAGTCGCCGGGGCCCTGACCCCGGTTCCCGGCGGGGTGGGTCCCTTGACCATTGCCATGCTCATGAAGAACACCGTGGCCGCGGCCGAGCGCGCCACACGCTAGGCGACGGTGCTGCGAGTCGGCCTCACCGGCGGCATCGCTTGCGGCAAGTCACGGGTGCTGCGCCGTATCGAGAGCCACGGCATCGCTACCCTCGACCTGGATCGGGTCGCTCACCAGGTGATGGCCCCGGGAGGAGACGCCTATCGCGAAGTCGTCGTCGGCTTCGGCCATGCCATCCTCGCCGAGAGCGGGACCATCGACCGCAAGGCGCTGGGGGAACTCGTCTTTTCCGATGCGACGGCACGAGCCCGACTGAACGCCGTCGTGCACCCCAAGGTCCGGGCGGAGGAGAGGCGCAGGGCCGCCGAACTCGAAAAGCAGGGGCATGAGCTCCTGGTGACGGACGCCGCGCTGCTGGTCGAATCGGGTCTTCACCTTCGCTTCGACCGGCTGGTCGTGGTGCACTGCTCGCGAGAGCGGCAACTGGAGCGACTCCGAGAGCGCGACGGCCTCGATCCGGCTCAGGCCGCTGCCCGCATCGACGCCCAGATGCCCGCAGCCGAGAAGAGACGCTACGGGCACTACCAGGTGGGGACCGAGGGCGGTGTTGACGACACCGACCGTGCGGTGGACGTGCTGGCCGCAGAACTGAAGCGGCTAGCGAGAGCACCGCTACGGCGACCGGAGCGGTTCGTCGAACGAGGAGCGGCGTGTCTGCTGGCGGCGGAGGCCGCCGGGTCTCAGCTCGTGGTGCCGGCGCTTCTGATCCAGGAGATCACCACGGGCGGCCTTGAGATGGAGCGGATCGCTCACGCCCTCGGCCTCTCCGGCCCCGATCCGTGGTATCGAAAGACGGCGAGCGTGGGCCGGATGGAGGCCATCGCCGGGGCCATCATCCCGGCCGTGCTCTGGGTCCTGGCCCGCCGGGGTGCCGACCTGGAGCTGGTGGCATCGGCCGCGGTGTCCATCGCCCGCCTGGTCGACAGGGAGCCCGCCAGGGTTGCGGACGCGTGCCTGTTCGGCCTGGCGCTCGCCGAGATGGCACTCTCGGGGGAAGCGCTGCCCGTCGCAGATCGCCTGGGAGAGTGGCTGGGGCTGGCCTCGCGCTGGGGTGAAGCTGGCCCCGGACCCAGGATGACCGAGACGGCTGCGAACGCGCTGGAGGGCGGGCCAGGAGCGAGGGATGCGCTCGGGTCCGTGCTGTTCGCGATGGCAAGACCGCGGGCGGCGTCACCGGGAGGTCTTCTGAGCGCGGTCGAGCGCCTGGTCGCCGTGGCAGGCGGCGGAGGGTGAGGGGGCCGGTCAGCCGGTAGCGGCTGGGGTTTGTCGCTCCTCCACGAAGGTGTTCCACTCGTGGCAGTGGGGACAACGCCAGAGCATGCCGTCGGCGCGGTAGCGGCAGGCCGTGCAGAGGTGGGGATCCCGGTAGAAGAGCGACTGCTCGGCCGCGGCCAGATAGCTCGCCACCGCGCCCTTGTCGAATCCCACGGCCCGCAGCAGCCGCCAGGTCTCCAGGTGAAGGAGGAGGACCTGGGGATTTGTCTCCAGGGCGCGGAGCAGGAGCCCAAGGGCCTCCTCTTGCTTGCCTTCGGCGGTGAGGCTTCGCGCCAGGGCCAGCCGCGCCCGCCAATCGCGGGGGTCGTGCCGGATGAGGTCCTCGCACAGGCTGGCGAAGCGGTTGGCCTCACCGGCCGCCGTGTAGGCCTGCGCCAAGCGATCGAAGACGAGATAGGCGCGGTCCGGGGCGATCCGGATCGCATCCTCGAGCACGGCCACCGCCTTGCCGGGGGCGTCAGTCGCGTACAGATCGGCAAGACCGAGCAAGGCCGGGAAGACCGCCCTGTCCATGGAGGACGCGGTCCGGAAAGCCCGCTCCGCGGAGAGCCGGTCACCGCGCTCCAGGGCCTCGCGGCCGATCTCCGCCTGCAGGTGCCCGAGGACTGCGCTGTCGTCGCTCTTGCGCAAGCGCGCCAAGCGCGAGCGGATGTCGTAGGCATCCCGCCATCGCCGTTGCTCTTCGTAGAGCCGCTGCATTTCGAGGAGGGCATGGATGTTCTTGGGGTCTCGTTCCAGCACCTCCTCCAGGGTCGAGGTGGCGCGATCCAGAAAGCCGGCCCGGCGGAAGTCCGTGCCCAGAGCCGCCATGGCGTGCGAGCGCTCGGCGCGAGTGAGGTCGTTCCTGGCCAGCAGGCGCTGGTGAACCTCGATGGCTCGTTCGACGTGGCCGGTCTCGCAGAGCAGCGTCCCCAGCACCTGGAGGACCTCGATGGCGTCGGGATCCTCGCGCACCACCTTGGTGAGTTCGCTGACCGCCAGGTCGAAGCGGCCGGCGGTCAAGTAGTGCAGGCCCTGGGTGTAGTGTGCAGAGGTTCGAAAGCTAGGTCGCCCCGAGGCTCCCCCGCGCCGCCGAGCGGCGGCCCAGGCCCGGCCGGCCAGGATGCCCGCGACTCCGGCCAGGATCACGGCCAGGATGGCGGTGTCGGTCACCCTTCTTGCACAAGACGATCCCAGGCACCTCGGGCCTTGAGGATCGCCTCCAGGAACTCGCGCAGGCAGCCGCGGCCGCCGCGAGCTTCGGTGATCATGAAGACCTCCGCACGCACCTCGAAGGCCGCGTCGGCCGGGGCCGCCGACAGGCCCACCTCACGCAGCACGGGCAGATCGTTCACGTCGTCGCCGACGTAGGCGACCTCGTGAGGTGCCAACTGGTGCTCGGCCAGGATCTCCCGAAAGACCAGGCCCTTGTCCCGCACCCCCTGACGCACCACCGCCATTCCCAGCTCCGCGGCCCGGCGGGCGACCGCTTCGGAGGCACGTCCCGACAGGATACCGGTCAGCAGACCAGCGCGCCGAGCCCAGGCGAGCGCCAAGCCATCTCGGATGTGGAAGGCCCTGGCCTCCTGGCCATCCGGCAGCAGCAGGACCGTCCCGTCCGTCATGACGCCGTCGACGTCGGTCAAGACCAGCCGGAGCGGCTTGCAGCGGGCGGTGAACGCGTCGTCTCTCATATCATCTGTGTCTTCCAGAGATCATGGAGATGGACCACGCCTTCCACCACGCGGTCCGCGTCCACCACCAGGAGTGAGGTGATCTTCCGGTCTTCCATCAGGGCCAGGGCCGCAGTCGCCAGCTCCTTGCGTCCGATCACCAGGGGGCTCTTGGTCATGCACTGGTCGGCGGTGCGATCCAGGACCGCGTGGCCGTGACGTTCCATCTGCCGGCGCAGGTCGCCATCGGAGATCATACCTAACAGGTGGCCCTCGGCGTCGAGCACCGTCGTCATGCCCAGGCGCTTGCGCGTCATCTCGAAGAGCACGTCCTTCATCGGCGCCTGGGGCCCCACCCGAGGCAGCTGGTCACCCGCGTGCATCACGTCCTCGATGCGCAGCAGCTTGTTGCCGAGCTTCCCGCCCGGGTGCAGCACCGCAAAGTCCTCGACCGTGAAGCCCCGGCGCTCGATCAGCGCCATGCCCAGCGCGTCGCCCATGGCCAGGGCGGCGGTGGTGGAGGCGGTGGGCGCGAGCCCCAGGGGGCACGCCTCCTCACGAATGGAGACGTCGAGGTGAACGTCGGCCATGCCGGCCAAGGTCGACTTTGGGTCGCCCGTCATGGCCACCAGCGGCAAGCTCAAGCGCTTGACGGCCGGGGCCAAGGCCAGGATCTCCTCGGTCTCGCCGCTGTTGGAGATGGCGAGCACCACGTCACCCTTCACGATCCGCCCCAGGTCGCCGTGGATGGCCTCCGCGGGGTGAAGGAACAGTGACGGCGTGCCCGTGGAAGCGAAGGTGGCCGAGATCTTGTTGCCGATCAGGCCGCTCTTGCCCATGCCGGTGACCACCACCCGGCCCGAGCAGGCGAAGAGGATCTCGACGGCCCGATCGAAGCTCTGGTCCAAGCGGCCCACAAGATCCAGGATGGCGGCAGCTTCGATCTCGAACACCTTGCGGGCGATCTCGCTCACCAGGGCGTCCTTTCGCCTGATCCTGAGGGGTTAGACAGGAGTCTCATGGATGGGCGGCGGCGTGGATGGAGAGTAGCCGAGTGAGCAGCGCCCTGAGCCGGTTCAGTCGATACGCGTTAGGCCCGTCGGACAGGGCGCGGGCCGGGTTCTCGTGGACCTCCATGAAGATGCCGTCGACGCCGGCGGCGACCCCAGCGGGACCCAGGGTGTCGATGAAGTGCGCGTCCCCTCCGGATCGATCGCCGAGACCGCCCGGGCGCTGGACGCTGTGGGTGATGTCGAAGACGACGGGGTACCCGAAGGAGTGCAACGCCGGGAAGGAGCGCATATCGACGACCAGGTTGTTGTAGCCGAAACTGGAGCCCCGCTCGGTGACCATCAAGCGCCTGTTTCCGGTGGAAGCGGCCTTTTCGAGAACACCCTTCATGTCCCAGGGCGCCATGAACTGGCCCTTCTTGATGTTGACGATGCGACCGCTGCGCGCCGCTTCCAGCACCAGATCCGTTTGGCGGCAGAGGAACGCGGGTATCTGAAGCACGTCGGCGACGGCCGCCGCCTTCTCAACCTGGCTCGTCTCGTGGACATCAGTCAGGATCGGCAAACCGTAGCGCGCCTTCACACCGGCCAGGATGTCGAGGCCCCGGTCCACCCCCGGCCCGCGATAGGAGCCCAGGCTGGAGCGGTTGGCCTTGTCGTAGCTGGCCTTGAAGATGAGCGGGATGCCGAGGTCTCCACAGATGTCCTTGAGGCGTGCTGCGATCTGGCCGGGGTGCTTGGGGTTCTCGATGACGCAAGGACCGGCAATCAGGAATAGCGGTCCCCCGCCGCCCAGCCGGAGCTTGCCCAGTCGGATCACGCTAGCTCGCCACCGCGGCCGCCGAGACCTTCTTACCGTCCTGGACTCTGCGGTTCTCCAAACTGGCTCTCACAAAGTCCGCGAAGAGAGGGTGAGGCGACAGCGGCTTGGACTTGAACTCGGGGTGGAACTGGACCGCCACAAACCAGGGGTGGCCAGGGATCTCGGCGATCTCCACGAACTTGCCATCCGGGGTCTTGCCGCTGACGGCCATCCCCGCTTCCACCAAACGCTTCTCATAGGCTTGGTTGAACTCGTAGCGGTGCCGGTGGCGTTCCTGGATCAGTTCGGTGCCATAGACGCGCGCGGCCAGCGAGCCGGGCTGGAGCTGGCAGTCATAGGAGCCGAGGCGCATGGTTCCACCCATGTCGTCGACGCCCAGAAGATCCTGCAACTTGTAGATGATCTTGTGTTCCGCGTCAGGATCGACTTCGGTGGAGTTGGCGCCGGTCAAGTTGCACACGTGCCGGGCGTATTCGGTGACGGCCCACTGGAAGCCGTAGCAGATGCCGAAGTAGGGGGTGCCGGTGCGGCGAGCGTGGTCCGCGGCAGCGATCATGCCGCCGGTGCCTCGCGAGCCAAAGCCGCCGGGCACCAGGATTCCGTCGATCCCGCCCAGCAACTCAGCGGAGTTGCCGCTCTCCAGTTCCTCCGCCTCCACCCACCGGCGCACGACCTTGACATCGTTGGCAAACCCGCCATGCGTCAGCGCCTCGTTCAGGCTCTTGTAGGAGTCCTCGAAGGACACGTATTTGCCCACGATGCCGATCACCACCTCGCCCTTCGGCGCCTTGATCTTCTCGACCAAGCGCTCCCAGGCGGCCACGTCCGGCTTGCCCCGCTCCAGGCCCAGGTTCTTGAGGACGATGGCGTCCAGCCCCTCCTTGGAGAGCACGAGCGGCACCTCGTAGATCGAGTCCACGTCCTTGGCGGTGATGACGGCCTCTTCAGGCACGTCGCAGAAGAGGGCCAGTTTTGCCTTGATGTCCGGAGGCAGGAACCGATCGGTGCGGCAGAGCAGGATGTCGGGCTGAATGCCGATGGCGCGCAGCTCGCGGACGCTGTGCTGCACCGGCTTGGTCTTGAGCTCATGAGCGGCCGCGATGTAGGGAACCAGAGCCAGGTGGACGAAGATGGCGTTGCTGCGGCCCACATCCTGACGAAATTGCCTGACGGCCTCCAGGAAAGGCAGGCCCTCGATGTCGCCTACCGTGCCGCCAATCTCCACGATCACCACCTCGGCATCCTTGGAGACGGCGCGGATCGAGGCCTTGATCTCGTCGGTGATGTGGGGGATCACCTGGACGGTGCGGCCCAGATAGTCACCACGACGCTCCTTGGCGATCACCGAGCCGTAGATCTTGCCGGTGGTGACGTTGGAAGCGCGCGAAGTGACGTCGTGGGTGAAGCGTTCGTAATGACCCAGGTCGAGGTCGGTTTCGGCGCCATCGTCCGTGACGTAGACCTCGCCGTGCTGGTACGGGCTCATGGTGCCGGGATCGACGTTGATGTAGGGATCACACTTCATCATGGCGATCTTGAAGCCGTGACCCTCGAGCAGGCAGCCGATGGACGCCGAGGCCAGGCCCTTGCCCAGAGAAGAGACAACGCCTCCGGTGACGAAGATGTACTTGGTGGTTGTCAAACGGCTCCCCCTCCTTGCGCAGCCGGTTTGGCGGCCATGAGGAATCGGACGCGTTCCAGATCCTCAGGTGTGTCCACGGCGACCCCGCTCTCCCCGCTCCAGGGGACCACGTGAATGCGGATCCCATGATACAGGGCGCGCAGTTGCTCCAGCTGCTCGGCTTCTTCCAACGGTGCTTTGGGAAGGGTGGGGAACCCCAGCAGCGTCGCCCGGCGGTAGACGTAGAGACCCAGATGCTTGCGGGCCAGCCCTCGCTTCACCGCGGCGGCGGCGGCGCTCCTGGGGTCGCCGGTCCCCTGGCCCCGGACGAAGGGAATGGGGCTTCGGGAGAAGTAGAGCGCGTCGTGGCTGGCGTTGGTCACCACCTTCACGACGGCGGGCGAGAGCATCTCCTCGACCTCGGTGAGGGGCACCGAGAGCGTAGCCATGGGCAACGTGCTGTCGCCCAGCAGGGGCTCTATCGCGGCGTCGATGGTGGCCGGATCCAGCATCGGCTCGTCGCCCTGGACGTTCACCACGATTTCGGCGTCGAGACCGGCGGCGGCCTCGGCCAGGCGATCGGTGCCGGTGGCGTGGTCGGGGGAGGTCAGGATGGCTTCGCCTCCGAAGGCCCGCACGGCCTCGGCGATGCGGTCGTCTTCGGTGGCGACCAACACGCGGCCCACGCGACGAGCGTGGCAGGCTCGCTCGTAGACGTGCTGGACCATGAGCTTGCCGTGGATATCCGAGAGAGGCTTCCCCGGTAGGCGAGCGGATGCAAAGCGAGCGGGGATGATGGCGACGATGGCCAAAGTGCTTGGCGGGCCTCTCGTGTAAGACCGCATGCTAGCGGTCGGGGCTGGCCGAGTCAACCCGAGGAAAGGGCCGAAGGGCCGAATGGGCCGAGGGGCCGAGAGGGCCGAGAAAGGGCCGAGCGGCCGAGATGCCGACGGGCGCCGCCGTGCCAGCCCTCAGCTCACGGCCCTGCGCGGGACTGCTGGGATACCCGCGGCCAACGTATGGGCTGGGATGTCCTTGGTCACCACGCTGCCGGCGGCGACGAACGAGCCAGGCCCGATGCTGAGCCCGGGCAGAATGGTGGCGCCGGCGCCGATGAAGGACCCCTGTTTGATCACGACCGGCGCTGCGACCGCGGGGAAGTGGCGTTGGAGGGGGTGGTCCCGATAGCCGACGTTGGTGTGGGTCAAGATCAGAACGCGTTCGGCGAGGGTGACCTGATCCTCGAGCACGACGGACTCCGCCAGATCGAGGAGGCACTCGTCGCCGAGAAAGCAGTCTCGTCCGATGCTGAGGCCAGGAAGGCCCTTCCGGTACAGATTGAAGAAGCGAACGCCGTGGATGATGGTCCCGCTCCCAATGCGGGCGCCGAACAGGCGGAGATAGGGCGCTCTCAACTGCGGGAAGAGCAGGGCTCGATACGGCACCATGGCGAGCGTGGTCAGCCCGAAGCGCGCCGCGCGCCGCCAGCCGATCTCGCCGAGGGCCTTCACGGTCGACCTCTGAGTTTTCGGCGGAAAGCCAACAGCTTCCCGAAGTAGCGCAGGGAGTCTTGAAGGCCGCGGACCGTTGAGGTCTTGTCGAAGCGCCGAACGTAGGCGCCCGGTATCTCATCGACCCGTAGACCATGCCTGGCTGCCCGAACCATGAACTCGGTATCCCAGAACCACCCGGGATCGCGGATGGCGTCGAGCACGGGGAGGAGTCTCTCGCGTCGAAAGAACTTGTAGCCGGTCTCGGTGTCGTGGAATGGAACACCCAAGAGCCGCCGCACCAGAAACGAGTAGCCTCGGCTCATCAAGTAGCGATCCAGGGATCGGAGCTGAAGAGCGTAGATCCTGCGCACCGTGGCCACGTCCGCGCCCATCTCGATCGCTCGCACCAGCGCCGGAATGTACCAGGCGCGCACCTCCAGGTCCACGTCGAGGTAGCCCACGATGCTCCCGCGGGCCGCCCGGAAGCCGTCGGTCACGGTGGCGCCTCGGCCCTTGTTGACGTCGTGGAGAATGGCCCTGAGGTCTAGGTCGGGATGACTGGCCACCAACTGGCTGAGAATGGCCCGAGTCCGATCTCGGCTCACATCGTCCACGAAGACGATCTCGAAGGGGCGCCCGAGATGCAGGAGGGTCTCGCGGATCTCCTCGAAGCTAGCCGCCAGGGTCTCTTCCTCGTTGTAGCAGGCGATCACAACGCTGAGCTGTGGCTCCGGCGGCATCAGCGCATGATCTCCTGAAGGGCTGCAATCACGAGGTCCACGTCACCGTCGCTAAGCGTTGGGTGGAGCGGTAGACGCAACAGCGTCTCCGCCACGCGGTTGGTGACGGGGAAGTCCGAGGGCTGGTACCCCAAAGTCCTGCCGAACGGAGAGGAGTGCAGCGGAACGTAGTGGAAGGCGGCACCGATCCCCCTCTGTCGGAGGCCCGACAGGCAGAGATCGCGGGAGGTGCCGTCGGCAAACAGCAGATGGAAGAGGTGGTGGTTGGTGCTGCGATCTGGCGATTCGAGGGGAAGCCGCACACCGTTGCGCTCTGCCCAATCGCCAAGGCCTGCCCGGTAGCGGTGGGCCAATCTGGCCCTCCGCGCCTGGATCTCGTTCAGCTTGTCCAACTGCGCGTCGAGCACGGCCGCCAGGATGTCGGAGAGCACGTAGCTGCTGCCCTCCAGCAGCCAGGTGTACTTGTCGACCTCCCCTCGGAGGAACGCGCTCCGGTTGGTCCCCTTCTCTCTGATGATCTCCGCGCGCCTGGCCAACTCGGGATCGCGGAGTGCCAGCGCCCCGCCCTCGCCACAAGTTATGTTCTTGGTCTCGTGGAAGCTGAAGCAGCCCGCATCGCCCAGGGTCCCCAGCGCCCGTCCTCGATAGGTGGCGGCCAATCCCTGAGCCGCGTCTTCGATGACCCGGAGCCCACGGTCGGTGGCCAGGGCCAAGAGGCTGTCCATGTCCGGCGCGATTCCCGCGTAGTGGACCGGCAGCAGGGCTGCCGTGCGGGGCGTGAGCCGATTCGCCACGTCCGTGGGGTCAAGGCCCAGGCTGTCGCTGTCGATCTCTGCGAAGACGGGGCGTGCTCCAACCCGGAGCACGGCGTTGGCAGTGGAGACGAAAGTGAAGGAGGGGCAGATCACCTCATGGCCGGGGCCCACGCCCAGCGCCAGGAGTGCCAGCTCCAAGGCGTGAGTGCACGATGTGGTGAGCAGGACCCGGGGGGATCCCAGCATCGACTCCAGCCGGGTCTCGACCCTCTGGCCGAACGGGCCGTTGCCAGCGACGCGCCCGGCGAGCGCCTGCGCGATCCGACCCGTCTCGGAGTCGTCGAACCATGGCTCGGTGAGTTGGATGGTACGATCCCCCACCAATGAGCCCGGTCCGCCCGAACGATTCATGCGGGGCCATGCTATCACCGGACTCGCCCTGCGCTCGATCTCCAGCGATGGCCGCTCTGGCAGGTCACTGCGTCTTGACAGGCCTCCAGCATCGCGCTAGGATTTCGCGACTAAGTAATAGAAAAGGCTAGGTTTTTCTTCGATGCCCGTCAAGCTCGGCGAGTTGCTGCTGAAGGAGAACATGGTGACTCCCCAGCAGCTCCAGGAGGCCCTCTCCCACCAGAAGACAAACGGGGGCAAGCTGGGGAAGGCCTTCGTGAGCCTGGGCTACGTTCGAGACGAGGAGATCACCAGCCTGCTCTCCCGGCAGTACGGCGTGCCCTCGATCAACCTCGACCACTTCGAGGTCGACCCGGCGATCATCAAGATCATCCCCGCCGAGACCGCGCGCAAGTATCAGATCCTGCCCCTCTCACGTTCCGGGGCCACCCTCACCATCGCCATGGCCGACCCCACCAACGTCTTTGCCATGGACGACATCAAGTTCATGACCGGCTACAACGTGGAGCCGGTGGTGGCGTCGGAGACCTCGCTGGAGGACGCGATCGAGAAGTACTACGGCTCCACGCGGTCCCTGCAGCTCAAGGAGAGCATGGGCGGTGGCAGTGGCGGCGGGCAATCGTTTGGTGCGAGCGGCCTCAAGTTGGGCGATGCGCCCAGCCTCAAAGAAATGATGGAAGGGCCGTCCCTCTCCTTCGACGACATGGCCTCCGTGGGGCTCTCCGAGGTCGACATCGACTCGATGGGCCAGGAAGAGGCCGACGTGGAGGCGCTCAAGACCGAAGACGACGAGATCGACCTGGCAGGCCTGGCCAAGTCTTCGGAGGCCGCGCCGGTCATCAAGCTGTCCAACCTGCTTCTGATCGACGCCCTGAAGCGGGGGGCCTCCGACATCCACATCGAGCCTTACGAGAAGGAGTTCCGGGTCCGGTTCCGGATCGACGGTCTTCTGTACAACGTGATGGGCCTGCCGATGAGGCTCAAGGACCCGCTGATCTCGCGCATCAAGATCATGGCCAAGCTGGACATCGCCGAGAAGCGGTTGCCCCAAGACGGGCGTATCAAGATCCGCCTCAAGATCGAGGATCGCAGTCGCGAGATGGACTTCCGCGTCTCCTCTCTTCCCACCCTCTGGGGCGAGAAGGTGGTGCTGCGGCTGCTGGACAAGACCAAGCTCATGCTGGACATGACCAAGCTGGGCTTCGAGCAGCACTCCCTCGACCGCTTCCAGAAAGCCATCGCCAAACCGTACGGCATCGTGCTGGTCACCGGACCCACGGGTTCGGGCAAGACCAACACCCTCTACTCGGCCATCGCCGCCCTCAACAAGCCCGACACCAACATCATGACCGCCGAGGATCCGGTGGAGTTCAACCTGGCCGGGATCAACCAGGTCCAGATCAGGGAGCAGATCGGCCTCAACTTCGCCTCCGCCCTGCGCTCCTTCCTGCGCCAGGATCCGAACATCATCCTGGTGGGGGAGATCCGCGACTACGAGACGGCCGAGATCGCGGTCAAGGCGTCGCTCACCGGCCACCTGGTGCTCTCCCCCCTGCACACCAACGACGCCCCCTCCACCGTCTCCCGTTTGGTGAACATGGGCATCGAGCCCTTCCTGGTGGGCACCGCGGTCAACTTGATCCAGGCCCAGCGGCTGATCCGGAGGGTGTGCAACAACTGCAAGGAAGAGCTGAAGGACGTACCCAGCAAGTCGCTGGTGGATGTCGGCTTTCCCCCCGACGCGGTGGGGACCTTCAAGCTGTTCAAGGGCCGTGGCTGCGGCGTGTGCAATGGCACCGGCTACAAGGGCCGGACCGGGCTCTACGAGGTGATGGAGATCTCCGAGGGCATCCGGGACCTGGTCATGGTGGGCGCCACCGCCGTGGAGATCAAACGTAAGGCGCTCGAGGAGGGGATGCTCACCCTTCGCATGAGCGGCCTGGAGAAGATCAGGGCCGGCGTCACCACCATCGAGGAAGTGCTGCGGGAGACGGTTCTGTGACACAGTCGAGCATCGGAAGCTCTCGGCTTCCTGCAAGGGGGTTTGCGTGGCTGTCAGCCTGCACCAACTGCTGAAGACGATGACGGAGATGGGGGGAACCGACCTCCACGTCACCACCAACTCGGCGCCCCAGATCCGGGTCGACGGCAAGCTGCGACCTCTCGACCTGCCGCCGCTCACCGCGGTGGAGACCAAACAGCTCGCCTACAGCGTGCTCACCGACGCCCAGAAACACCGGTTTGAGGAGAGCCTGGAGCTGGACTTCAGCTTCGGCATCAAGGGTCTGGCCCGCTTCCGGTCCAACGTGTTCATGCAGCGCGGCGCGGTGGCTGCCGTGTACCGGACCATTCCCTACGAGATCCGTGGTTTCAAGGACCTGGGCTTGCCACCGGTTATCGCCCAGGTCTGCGACAAGCCCCGCGGCCTGGTGCTGGTGACCGGCCCCACCGGCTCGGGCAAGTCGACGACGCTCGCGGCCATGCTCGACAAGATCAACAGCGAGCGCCACGAGCACATGATCACCATCGAGGACCCGATCGAGTACCTCCACGCCCACAAGAAGTGCGTGGTGAACCAGCGGGAGCTGCACGCCGACACCCACTCGTTCACCGCCGCCCTGCGGGCCGCCCTCCGCGAGGATCCCGATGTGGTGCTGATCGGTGAGATGCGGGACCTGGAGACCATCGAATCCGCCCTGCGCATAGCGGAGACAGGCCATCTCACCTTCGCCACCCTGCACACCAACTCGGCAGCTCAGACCATCAATCGCATCATTGACGTCTTCCCGGCCCACCAGCAGTCCCAGGTGCGAGCCCAGCTCTCCTTGGTGCTGGAGGGGATCATGTGCCAGTCCCTGCTGCCCAAGGCCAGCGGGACCGGCCGTTGCCTGGCGCTGGAGATCCTCATACCCAACGCAGCCATCCGAAACCTGATCCGTGAGGACAAGATCCACCAGATCTACTCCTCGATGCAGACCGGTCAGGAGAAGTACGGGATGCAGACCTTCAATCAATCCCTGGCCAGCCTGTACTTCGCCAAGCAGATCACGCTGCAGACGGCCCTCGGGATCAGCTCCAACCCTGAGGAGCTTCAAGAGATGATCAACCGCGGCGCCGGCCTGGCGACTCCCCAGGCCGGGGGCCGGCCCCCCATGCGTCCCGCAGGCCGATGACCGGGCTTCTGCGAGGACCCGATGCTCAGGCGCCCACCAAGGCGCGTCGCTTGAACTGAGGAGGATCCGATGCCCGCTTTCGTCTGGAAAGGCAAGAACCGGGAAGGCAAGGCTGTGGCCGGTGAGAGGATGGCCGACAGCAAAGACGCCGTGATGGCACTTCTTCGCCGAGAGCAGATCCTCGTCTCTTCGGTCAAGGAAAAGGGCAAGGAGGTGGCCGTCCCCAAGTTGGGCGGCGGTGTCCCGGCCAAAGCCCTGGCCGTCTTCGTGCGGCAGTTCTCGGTCATGATCGACGCTGGTCTGCCCCTGGTGCAGTGCCTCGAGATCCTCGGCACGCAGCAGGACAACAAGACCTTCGCCAAGATCTTGCAGCAGACGCGCATGGACGTTGAGGGCGGCTCCACTCTGGCCGACGCCATGCGCAAGCACCCCAAGGCCTTCGACGATCTCTTCGTGAACATGATTGCGGCCGGCGAGGCCGGTGGTATCCTGGACACCATCCTCAAGCGTTTGGCGACCTACATTGAAAAGGCCGTCAAGCTGAAGTCGCAGGTCAAGGGCGCCATGGTATATCCCGTCGCGGTCATCTCGATCGCGGGCATCGTGGTGGCGGTCATCTTGTGGAAGGTCATCCCCACGTTCGCTGCCATGTTCGAGGGGCTGGGGGCGCAGTTGCCACTGCCCACGCGCATCGTGATTGCGATGTCGAACTGGTTCGTGCGCGCGCTGCCCTTCGCCATCATCCTGGTCGTGGCAGGGGTCTTCGCCTTCAAGCGTTACTACGCAACGTACGGTGGGCGCCGAGTGGTGGATCGGACCATCTTGAAGCTTCCGATCTTGGGCATCATCATGCAGAAGATCGCCGTCGCCCGCTTCTGCCGGACGCTTGCCACCCTCATCTCCTCCGGCGTGCCCATTCTCGACGGTCTTGAGATCACCGCTCGTACGGCCGGCAACGCCATCATCGAGGATGCGATCATGGCGGTCCGAAAGGGCGTGGAGGGCGGTCTTACACTGGCGCAGCCTCTGAAGGAAAGCGGCGTCTTCCCCCCCATGGTCGTCCAGATGATCGGCGTGGGCGAACAGACGGGGGCCCTCGACGCAATGCTGTCGAAGATCGCCGACTTCTACGAGGAAGAGGTGGACCAGGCCGTGGCCAACCTCCTGACACTTATGGAGCCGGTCATGATCCTGTTCTTGGGTGTGACGGTCGGTGGTATCGTCATTTCCATGTACCTGCCGCTGTTCGACCTGATCAGCAAGCTGAGCTGACGAGCCACGGCGGGTCTCGGGGTCTGGTCGTGACAGAGGGCGCGAACCCCACCCTGGAGCATCGGCTCAAGCGGCTGATGCTCTTCCGGGTGGTGATGGTCACGACGCTCCTGTTGAGCGCCATCGCTGTCGAGAGCGTCTCGGAGACGCTCCTCGACGCGAACCCGCTCTACTTGCTCATCATCGCTACCTATGGGCTCACCATCGTGTATGTCGTGGCTCTTCGTTGGTTTGGGCCGCGAGAAGGCCTGGCGTACGCGCAGGTGGTTCTGGATCTGTTCGTAGTCACGGGTCTCGTCTACCTGACGAGTGGGACCGGCAGCCGGCTGGGTTTCCTGCTCCTCTATCCCATGTCCGTGTTGTCTGGCAGCGTCCTGCTGTCCAGGCGTCGCGCACTCTACTCCGCCTTCACTGCTGCATCGTTGTACGCGGTCATGCTGTGGGCGGTGAGGATGGGCTGGCTTCAGCCCCAGGGGCCGTCGGACATCCCGTGGGTTCAGGCGCGCAGCCTCGTCTACCTCGTGTTCCTGACCGGACTGAGTTGCCTGACCGTGGCGCTGATCGGATCCTATCTTGCCGAGGCCGTGAGGCGTGCGGACAAGAAGCTGGTAGCGGCGGAAGAGCAGGTTGCCGATCTCAGGGTGCTGAATCAGGTGATCTTGGACAGCATACAGAGCGGGTTGCTCACCACCGATGTCTCCGGGAGACTCCTGTACGCCAACCGGTTTGGTGCGGCCCTTCTAGGCAAGAGTCAATCCGAATTGCGGGGGCAGCTCTTGCGGGAGGTGTTTGAGTCTCCCCGACTCGACGAGCGTGTCCTGCCGGCCAGCGTCAAGCACGGCCCGTGGCGGCGCTTCGAGATCGCCTACCGGCATCCAGACGGTCGAGACGTCGACGTGGGGATCTCCGTTTCGCCGCTGGCGACCACCGAACCCACGCCGGGTGGCTTCCTTCTGGTCTTCCAGGATCTCACCGAGATCAAGCGTCTCGAGCGGGAGATCGTGATGAAGGAGAAGCTCGCAGCGGTGGGGGAGATGGCCGCTGCGCTGGCGCATGAGATTCGAAACCCGCTCGGCTCGATCAGTGGCTCAGCCCAGGTGCTGATGTCCGAGCCCAGCATTTCGAAGGAGCAAGGGCAACTGCTTGCCATCATCACTCGGGAGTCGACGCGCCTCTCCGATACGCTTGGCCATTTCTTGGGCCAGGCGCGGCCCGGGAGCAGCGCCAGGGCTCCGGTCGACGTGGGAGCGCTGATTGGCGAAGCCGTGACGCTGCTTCGCAACGCTCCCGAGGTGGGCCTCGGACACCGAGTGGAGTTCAAGGCGGAGCCGGGGGCGCACCTGTGCCTCGCAGACGCTGATCAACTGGTGCAGGTGTTCTGGAACTTGGCACGGAACGGACTCGAGGCCATGCCCGGTGGAGGCGTGCTGTTGGTGACCCTGGCACGGCGTGGCGAGGACGTGGTCCTGGGCTTCAGCGACCAAGGGCGCGGAATCGGGCGCGAGGAGCAGCGCCGGATCTTCGAGCCATTCCACTCCGGAACGCCCACGGGGACAGGATTGGGTTTGGCCATCGTCTATCGCATCGTGCGCGAACATCGGGGAGACATCTCCGTTCGTAGCCTCCCAGGCGCGGGGACCCACTTTGAGGTGCGGCTCCCCTTGGTCGCAGCGGCGGACCAACTACAGGCGTCGGGGGTGCCGGCCTGATCCGATCGAGCGCAGGCCGTGGCTCGACTCACCCAGGAGGCCGCCAAGCCGCCTGAGAACGGGGCGGGTACCAATCCATGCGCAAGATCCTGGTTGTTGACGATGAGGCCTCCATGCGCGAGATGCTCGGCATCATGCTGCGGAGGGAGGGCTACGAGGTCGTCCTGGCCGAGAGCCGCGCCACCTCTGCGCGGGTCCTGGCACAGGGGCCGGTGGACATGGTCATCACCGACGTCAAGCTCCCTGACGGCGATGGCATCGAAATACTCCGGCACGTGAAGGCGGCTTCCTCCGAGACTGTAGTCATAGTGATGACCGCTTTTGGCTCCACTCAGACCGCCGTGGCCGCTCTCAAGCTCGGCGCTCACGACTACCTGGTCAAGCCGTTCGAGATCGAAGAGCTCAAGATCGTCGTTCGCAACGCTCTCGACAGGCGGCGCCTGGAAGAAGAAAACCTACTTCTGAAGGCGGAGCTGCGGACCCGACACGGCCTCGAACGGATCATCGGCGTTTCTCCTCCCATGCAGAAGGTGTTCGATCTCATCCGCTCCATCGCCGGCACCAGCTCGACGGTGCTCATCTCGGGTGAGAGCGGGACGGGCAAGGAGCTGGTGGCCACGGCCATCCACGCGCTGTCGCCGCGAAGGGATGCTCCCTTCGTTTCGGTGAACTGCGCCGCTCTGCCGGAGACTCTCCTGGAGAGCGAGCTCTTCGGCCACATGAAGGGTGCCTTCACCGACGCCCACCAGACAAGGAAGGGGTTGTTCGAGGCGGCTCACAAGGGCACCCTCCTCTTGGACGAGATCGGAGAAATGCCGCTCACCATGCAGGTCAAGCTGCTCCGCGTCCTCCAGGAGAAACGGGTACGAAGGCTGGGTGCGTCAGAAGAAGTGGACGTCGACGTTCGCGTCATCGCCGCCAGCAACCGACCCCTTGAGACCATGATTCGTGAGAGACGCTTCCGCGAGGATCTCTTCTACCGGCTCAATGTCATTCCCGTCCACGTACCACCCCTGAGGGAAAGGCGAGAGGACATCCCGCTTCTCGCCGACCACTTCCTCAAGCGGTTCGCCAGGGAGATGGGCAAGGAGGTTTCCCGACTGTCCGAGGACGTCATGCAGAGGTTCCTCCGCCACCCGTGGCCGGGCAACGTCCGGGAGCTCGAGAACGTGATGGAGCGAGCCGTTGCCCTGGAGGTGGGCCCGGCGATTCTGCCTGAGCGACTCCCCGATTCCCTGCTGGGGAAGCCCCAGACAACCGCCGATGCAGGCCCCTTGGCAGAGGGCTTTGACCTCGACGGCTTTCTGCGTTCGATGGAGGCCGGGCTAGTACGGAAGGCTCTGCGGCAAGCAGAGGGGGACCGGTCACAGGCGTGCCGCCTTCTTGGGGTCTCGCCGCGCTCGCTCCGCTATCTCCTGGCGAAGTACCAGATCGCCGAGCCCGCCTGACACTTCTTGTCACTCGTGACATGATTTGTCGACCTGGCGCGGGTGCGAACCCGTCAAGCAAGCAGCTAAGTCATTGACTCAGCGTGGAGCGGCCGCTGGCATCCATGTTGCTACTTGCCGCCGTGCATGCACCATTGCAATGGTGAAAAGGAGAAGTAGATGAAGAAACAGAAGGGCTTCACCCTCATCGAGTTGCTGATCGTGGTGGCGATCATCGGCATCATCGCGGCGATCGCGATCCCGAGCTTGCTCCGCGCCCGCATCTCGGCCAACGAGGCCGCGTCCGTCGGTGACTCGCGAACGGTTTCCTCGGCGCAGGTGGCGTACGCCAACTCCAACCGGGCCTTCTACGCGACCTCGATGATGTGCTTGTCCACGCCAAATGGCTGCGGCTTCCCCGCCACGGTTACGCAGTTCCTGGACCCCCAGATCGGCCAGGCTAACGTCGTGACGAAGCAGGGCTACAACCGGACGTACCTGCCAGGCGTGGCGGGCACAGGCATCCCGGACCCAGGCACTGCGACCTTCTCATACACGTCCGACCCGGTCACACCTGGCGGCACCGGCACCCGCTACTTCGCCATTGACCACACCGGGCTGATCTGCTTCAGCAATACCGCCGCCGTCGGTGGCACCGCTACGGGCCTACCTGTCGCCTGCACGCCGATCTAGCCTGTTGCTCGCCGAGCGAACAGATGGGTTCGGCGGGGATGTCCCCGCCGAACCGTTCGGTCTTGCCCAACGCGGAGGTGAACTTGACTGGGAGGAAGTTGCGCGGGTTCACCCTGATCGAATTGCTGATCGTGGTGGCCATCATCGGGATCATCGCGGCCATCGCGATCCCGAGCCTGCTACGGGCGCGAATCTCGGCCAACGAGGCCGCTGCCATCGGCGACTCCCGGACGGTGACCTCGGCCCAGATCACCTACTACCACTCGAACCGCAGCTCCTACGCGACTTCGATGATGTGCATGTCCTCGCCCGCGACCTGCAACTTCCCCGCCACGGTCACCCAGTTTCTGGACCCCCAGATCGGCGCGGCCAACATCGTGACGAAGCAGGGCTATGATCGGACCTATCTCGCCGGCCCTGTGGGCACTGGAATCCCCGATCCGGGGGTCTCGGCCTGGTCGTACAGCTCGAATCCGACCACGCCCGGCGGCACTGGGACCCGCTACTTCGCGATCGATCAGTCGGGCATTATCTGCTTCAGCAATGCCGGCCCGGTGGGCGCCGCAGGCACCGGGCTGCCGACAGGCTGCACCGCCATCTGAGCCATCGGCGAACCCGGTACCCGTCCCGGTCGCCCCGTGCCGCCCCGAGGCGGCTGAGCGCCAGTCAGAGCGGATCGAATCCGCGATAGAATCCCAGCAGGCGATCCCACGTCAAATGACACCTGAACCCGCCGTCGTCACCTCGGGGCTCTCGAAATCGTACCGGATCGGCTTCCTGGCGCGGCGTCGTCGGGTCGCTCTAGAGCCGCTCGACCTGACCGTTGGCAGAGGCGAGATCTTCGGCTATCTGGGTCCCAACGGGTCGGGGAAGACGACTACTCTCAAGATCCTGATGGGCCTAATGTCGGCGGACTCCGGAACTGCCTCGATCCTCGGCACGCCGCTCGCGGACCGATCCTGGACTCGCCGGGTCGGCTTCCTCCCCGAGCATCCCTACCTCTACGACTACCTCACGGCCGAGGAGTACCTTGAGTACTCCGGACGGCTGTTTGGGATGCCACGATTCCTGAGGAAGGAACGGATCCGTGAGCTTCTCGAACGCGTCGGGCTCCTGCGCTCCGCTGGATTGTCCTTGAGGCGTTTCTCGAAGGGCATGGTTCAGCGGGCGGGCTTGGCCCAGGCCCTCATCAACGATCCTGAGCTCGTGCTGCTCGATGAGCCGATGTCCGGCCTCGATCCCTTGGGCCGACGGCTGGTGCGCAACATCATCCTTGAGCTGAAGGAGCAGGGGAAGACCGTCTTCTTCTCGACCCACATCCTGTCGGATGCGGAGACCCTCTGTGATCGCGTCGCGCTCTTGCGCTCGGGACGTCTGGTAGCGGTGGGGGGACTCCAGGAGATCCTGAAGGTCGACGTGGCACACCTGGAAGTCCTCGTGACGGGAGTCGATGAGCACACGGTCTCGCAGTTCCCAACGCAAGTGAGGTTCAAGCCCGTGGGCGAACGTCTCTGCCTCGAGGTCCCAGAGGCGGCACTTGGGGTCATCATCACGGCCGTGGAGGGCGCTGGCGGGCGCATCCTCGCCGTCCAGCCGGTCCGGCAGTCCCTGGAGGAGTACTTCGTCAGGGAGATGGGCCTTGGCCAGGAGGAGCCATGGACGTTGCAGGACTAGGGCGTATCCGCGTCGTGGCGGCCAACACGTTCAGGGAGACGATTCGGGAACGGGTGCTCTACAACCTCGTCTTCTTCGCCATCCTCATGACCGTCTGCGGGCTGGTGCTCCGTCAGATCTCGATTCGTCAGGACGAGAAGATCATCAAGGACATTGGCCTAGCCTCCATGGATCTCTTCGGCACGCTGATCGCCGTGTTCATGGGTGTCGGGCTCGTCAGCAAGGAAATCGAGCGTCGCTCCCTCTATCCGCTCCTGGCCAAACCCCTCAGCCGGGACGAGCTTCTGTTGGGGAAGTTCTTCGGGCTGGGTCTGACGTTGCTGGTCAACGTCAGCGCGATGACGATGGGGCTGTTCCTCACGCTCCGGGCCACCAGGGCTTCCCTCAGCCCGCTGTTGCTGCAAGCCGTCTATCCGATCTACTTAGGTCTCCTCCTGACCCTCGCCATTGCTTTGTTCTTTTCCACCGTGACCTCCTCGGTTCTGGCCTCCGTGGGCACCGTCTGCTTGGTGCTCGCGGGCCGCTTCGCCGACGTGATCCACAACATGCGGGAAGTTGCCCCTGGAGCGCCAAGCTGGCTCACTCAGTTCCTGTACTTTGCTCTGCCCAACTTCAGGAACTTCGACTTCAAGAACCAAGTGGTTCACGGGGAAGCGGTGGCCGCGGGGCAACTCCTGGGTGTCACCGCCTACGCGGCGGTCTATGTCACCATGGTTCTCATGCTCGCCGTCTCCTCCTTCCGCGGCAAGGACTTCTAGTGCGCCGTCGTCTGCTTGTTCTGCTGCTGGCCTCAGCGGTCCCTTGGATCCAGGTGCGGATCGATGCCTCTAGCGGGTTCCGTGCCCAGGAGGAGATCCTGTATCTCTGGTCCGGCGAGCAGGTGCGCCGCCTATGCCCGGGATTCGAAGCCCTGATGGCCGACATCTACTGGATCCGGACCGTGCAGTACTTCGGCGGTCAGCGGGCGTTCGCCCAGGAGAAGCGCTTCGACCTCCTGGAGCCCCTCGTCAACATCACAACCACCTTGGACCCGAAGTTGGAGATCGCCTACCGGTACGGTGCGGTCTTTCTCTCAGAAGCTAGGCCATTCGGGGCAGGGCGCCCCGAGGCGGGAATCGCGCTCCTCGAGCGCGGGGCCCAGCAGCTTCCGCGCTCTTGGATCCTCCAGCAGAACCTCGGCTTCTACACCTACTTCTACCTCCGAGATCCTCACCGGGCGGCTGCAGCTGTCCTCAAGGCAGCGAGACTCCCCGGGGCACCCGTCTGGCTGGAGAACATGGCTGCCGACTTCCTGGTCAAGGGCGGAGAGCGGGAGACCGCCCGCCGGATCTGGATGCGGATGTACGAGCAGTCCGAGGAGGGGCCCATCAAGGCAAACGCTCGCAGTCAGCTCCAACGTCTCGACGCCCTCGAAGGTGCCGACATCCTCACTCGGCAAGTCCGGGTGTTTGTCGCCAAGACGGGCCGCTTGCCTGGCTCGCTGGCCGAGCTGGGAAGGGCCGGGCTTCTGCCATTCCCACCGAACGATCCGACGGGCATCCCGTTCGAGTATCGTGCCGACACAGGCAAGGTGGAGATCGCACGCGGCTCGCAGCTTTGGAGAGTGCCCGGCCCGCTCGGGAGTGGATACCAATGAGCGCACCGAGTGGGCCGTCCCGATCCGTCCCTCCTCTGTTAATGTCGGTTTCCCGGTCCCCGGTCCCTCCTCGCATCGGTGAGATCTTGCTTCCTTGAGCGCCTCGGCCGGCCGGCCAGGCCCAACGGCGAGGTCGCGTCTCCTCGGTGGCGCGTTCCGGTTGCCGGTGCCTCGCTCCGAGGACCGTTGGGCTCTTCTGGGGCTCGCAGCCTTCGCTCTCTTCTTCTTCCGTGCGGCGGTGTTCGGCGGGCAGGTGCTCTTCCTGCGGGACATCCAAACGGTCTGGTATCCCCTCA
>Ga0209342_10000740_pt1 | contig 38000 bp, 60 predicted proteins | sample RifCSP16_2_FD_184023 | JGI IMG/M metagenome (GOLD analysis project Ga0209342, IMG submission 184023) | Soil microbial communities from Rifle, Colorado - Rifle CSP2_sed 16_2 (SPAdes) (version 2) | ecosystem: Environmental > Terrestrial > Deep subsurface > Rock core/Sediment | place: Rifle...
CCCCTCCATATTTGTGGACGAAAAACGAAATCTAGCCATTATGTGGATTGATTTATGGGTCGGCGAGCGAAACCAGCGACGCTGCACATGCGGCAGGGCACCTACAAGCCCGGCCGTCAGCAGGTTCAACCGACGGCTGGCGGTGAGTTGGTGCGTCCGACCGGCCTCGGGCAGCATGGACTGCGACTGTGGAACAGCGTGATTGATTTTGTCGAGTCGGCTGGCGCGGGCGAGTGTGACACGGAGTGCCTGGCTGGCATGTGCCGCTGGTACCAGCAATTCCGTGTGATCTACGATCGTCTGCAGAAGCTCAAGCCGCACGATTTGCGACAGCGGGAGTTGCTCTATAGCGCCGCCGCGGCTTGGCGCACGTTCGTCGACATGGCTTCGCGGTTCGGGTTGACTCCTGCGGACCGCGCGAAACTGAAGCATGGAGTCGAAGAATCGCAATCGACACTGGATCGGATGATGGGTAATCGAGCATGATCTGTGCGAACGACCACAGCCGAGAGGTGCAAGGGTACATTGATGATGTGCTGGGGGATGAGATTGCGACCAGCCGACTGGTGAAGCTCGCGGTTCGGAGGCACGTGGCGGATCTGAAAAAGACTCGCCGCAAAAAGTATCCGTACAAGTTTGAGTCGAGATTCGCCAATGAGGCAGTTGATTTTCTCCAACTCTGCCCGCAGTCGAAGGGCCGGTGGGCTGGACAGTTGCTGCGGTTGGAGGCCTGGCAGAAGTTCATCGTCTGGTGCGTGTTCGGTTGGCGGCGGAAGGTGGACGGCACCAGGCGTTTCCGCAAGGCGTTCATCACACTTGGCCGCAAGAACGGCAAGAGCACATTGTGTGCGGCGATCGCTTTACTGTTGATGCTCTTCGACAATCCACTCGAGGGCGGCGCGGAAGTGTACGTGGTGGCCACTAAGGAAGAACAAGCCCGGATTGTGCACGAGGAAGCCAAACGCATGGTCCGCCGGTCGCTGGATCTCGGCCGTTACGCCGAGGTTTTTACCAAGGCGATCACCTGCGTCCGCAATGACGGATCGTTCAAGCCGCTGGGTAGTGACAGTGATCAGAGCGGATTCAATCCGCACGGCGTGATCAAGGACGAGCTGCACGCCTGGCGAGACAGACACCGTAACTTGTTCGACGAGATGAGCACCGGCGGCGCGTCACGGGCACAGCCGCTTGAAGTGATCATCACGACGGCCGGCGACGACAAAAGCAACATCTGGAAAGAGGAACTCGATTACGCAACCAGGATTGTTGAAGCTGTCGAGGCAAAGGAGATCGTGAACGACACAGTGTTTGCGTTCGTCGCATGTCTCGACAAGGATGACGATCCGTTCGACGAGAGTGTCTGGGTCAAGGCTAACCCCAACATTGACGTGAGTGTGTCGCGCGAATATCTGCGCGAGCAAGCAGTGGAAGCGAAGGGGAAACCAGCGAGCCATAACGCGTGGCTGCGTTACCACTGCAACATCTGCACAACGAGCCACGAGCGGGCAATTCTTCCCGAACTATGGAATGCGGGTGCGGTGGATGAGCTGCAGCATGGTGACCAGGCGTTCGGCGGGATCGACCTCGGGCGGAGTGACGACTTCGCGGCCCTGGCGATCGTGAGCAAGGGCAACGACAAGATTCACGTGTGGGCAGAATCTTACACGTGCCAAGAACGGTGCAAGGAACTGCAGACGGCCGAAGTCCAGAGCTGGATTGATCGTGGTGTTCTGATCGAGCACGAGGGTGATGCTATTGACTTCACGGCGATTGAACAGCGGATCGTGGACCTGTCTCGCAACCGTGGAATTCGCATCGTCAACTGGGCCAGCGATCCGACGTTTGCCGGTCAGTTGCTGCAGCGGCTGCAGTCGTTGCACGGCCTGCAGGTCTACGAATTCATTCAGTCGGCGCGGAGCTACAACGAGCCGATCCGCAGTTTCCTGCGGGAGTTGAAGGCAGGGAATGTGCTGCACGGCCGCGACCCCTGCCTGACCTGGCAGGCCCGCAATATCACGATCCGTCGCAACGCGATGGATCTGTGGATGCCAGAGAAGGGCGTCGGCTGGCAGAAGATTGACGCGCTGGTTGCGACTCTGGAGGCGTATGCCGGGATCGTCTATCACAAGCAACTTGGGATACCGGCGATCTACTAGGAGCAATGATGGTCAAACGAGACGACTTGCACACTCAGTATCTCGTGCTCGCGGACACAGGCCTGGCAGGCGTATTCGCGAGCACCTACGCGAATCCAGAAGACTGGTTGTGGGAGGCACTCACGGGGGCGGTCAGATCAGAGAGCGACATCCACGTGTCCGCCGACAAGGCCTTGACGATTGCTCCGTGGTTCCAGGGAATCGGGATCATCAGCGGTGACGTGGCTCGCGTGCCGTCGGATATTTTCTCGCGCAACGCGGATGACGATCGGGAGAAGCAGCGTGAGCACCCGGCTTATGAACTCTTAAATCGTCAAGCCAACCCGACGATGACATCCTTCACGCTCCGCGAAACGATCACGAGCTACGCCTTGAGCTGGGGCAATGGCTATGCGGCCATCATCTGGCAGGGCGCTCAGCCAGCGGCCTTGATCCCGATCTCACCTGACGTCATGTGGCCAGAGCAGCTCTCTGACAACCGCGTGGTGTTTGTGCACCGGCAGCCGGGCGGCGAGGAGAGGTTTTACAGTTCGGAGGACATCCTGCATATTCGCGGGTTGGGCAGCGCCTTAGCGGGCTATAGCGTTTACCGCTACGCCCGAGAAAGTCTGGGCCTGGGCCTGGCCGCTCAGCGGCATGGCAGCCGGCATTTTTCCAACGATGCCAGGCCTGGCATCATCCTCAAGACACCCGTCGACATGAGCAAGCCAGACCGCGATTTGCTACTCGAGCAATGGGATGCGCGACACAGACAAAACCCAAACCGGCCGGCGTTGCTCACAGGGGCGTTGGATGCCGTGCCAATCTCAGGTTCGAACGAGGATAGCCAATGGATCGAGAGCCGGAAGTTTTCTCGCGACGAGGTAGCCTCGTGGCTCTCCCTGCCGCCGCACAAGCTCGGCAGTGATGCCAGGCTCAGCTACAACAGCGTGGAGGCTGAGGAGCGTTCGTATGTCAGCCAGACTCTGATGCGCTGGTTCAAACGCTGGGAGGCTGAGTGTGACGTTAAACTACTCTCGACCCGTGAGAAAAAGGCCTGGTGGTATTTCGAACACAATACGGGCGCACTGATCGAGGGAGACTTCGCGACGCAGAGCAGCGTGGCGGTACAGCTCAAGAATGCGAAGATCATCACTCGCAACGAGGCCCGCAAGAAGTTCAATCTCAATAGCGTGCAAGGTGGCGATGTATTTGAGAATGCGGCCACGTCAAGCGACGGGAAGAAACCGGAGACAAAGCCAGACAGTACTGACGGGAATCAACAAGCAGTGGCTGCCCTCCGTGAGTTGATCGTAGATCGCATGCGACAACTGGTAGGGACAGAATGTACGGGGCTCAGGCGGTTGGCTCGTGGTGAGCACCCTGTGGCTGGCATGAGTGCCATGTACGAGCAGCTGCGGCCCAAGATCGCATCAGCATTGGCTGTCTGCCTACGAGCCTACCGGACTGTGTCTGAATGTGATGCCGATCCATATCTATTGGCAGTCGCCTACTGCGAGTCGTCCATGGACGCGGTCCGCGATCTGCTCGTGAATAGCCAGCCTGGACAATTGCCATCTGCCATCGACGCGACAATCAAACCTTGGCCGCTCAGCCGGCCGCAACAAGTGGTCGAGTGGATTACGGGAGTACGCCAATGATTTCTTACCACCCACGCGATATTCGCGCGAATATGCTGCTAGGGCTCGGGATGCCAAGGAAACTTGCCGACCGAATCTGCGACGGTCCGATTGGCCAGAGCGGGCGCTTCACATTTCGAGCGGCCGACGAAGCCGGGGACGCGGAGATCTTGCTCTACGATTACATCGGCTATGATTGGTGGTCCGACACTGGGATAACAGCCCTGTCATTCAAGCAGAATCTGGATAGCCTGGGGGATGTGAAGCGGCTGACTGTCCGGATCAACTCTCCGGGTGGCGACGTGTGGGACGGCATGGCGATCTACAATCAGCTCAGCCAGTTCCCAGCTGTGACCACGGTGGTGATCGACGGGCTGGCTGCCAGTATTGCCAGCGTGATTGCTATGGCTGGCGACAAGATCCAAGCGGCCGAGGTGTCCCAGCTCATGGTTCACGACGCGTGGACGATCGTGATGGGTAACGAGCAAGACCTGCGCGAGATGGCCGATGTGCTGTCGAAGATCGATGGACAGATTGCGGAGACCTACGCCACCCGCAGCGGACGCACGGCGGAGGAATTCCGGGTGCTGCAAAACAAAGATACCTACCTGACCGCCCAGGAGGCTCTGGAGCTGGGCCTGATTGATGAGGTGATCGGCACTCGCAAGACTAAGCAGGAGTCAGCTGCGGCCGGCCAGCGAGCCTCCAGGCGGGTCCGGAATCAGATCAGTCTATTGCGGGCCAGGCTGGCGATTTCCTGAGTTCGTCTTGACGTCCGTGCGATGACTTGTCACACTACCGGCTACATCAAAGGTCCTTCGCCAATGCCGAGGACCTGTAAGTAGTCACCCGCCAATGCCGGTGATTCGATTGGTTGTAGTGTATTAAACCAGTCGGCTCGCCGGCATTGTCGTTTTCCGGCTCGCCGGCAAACCAATGGAGGTGATTATCATGCCACGATTGTCGGCGAAAGAGATCCGCGAACAGATTCAGGAGCGGATCGACAACATGCAGGCCCTGGCGAAGCTGGCCAAGGATGACGCAAACCGGGAATTCACTGCCGACGAACAGTCGCAGTTTGACGGCTGGCAGGCTGAGATCGGTCAGCAATCCAGCGAAGGAAATCCAGCTACGGGGCTGCACCTGGCTCTGGAGCGAGCGCAGAAATTCGAGACGACCGTCGAAGGCTTTCGCAATCTGCGGAGCGATCAGCGGCCGCCGGATGCAGGCCGCATCGTTCCGGCTAGCGCGTTCCGGCACAAGCGGTTGAAGGCTTATCGTGGCGAGCAAGCGGAAGAACATGCCCACAAGGCCGGGCAGTTCCTGGCAGCGGTGTTGTGGAAGAGTGCCAGTGCGATCCAGTGGTGTAACGACCACGGTGTACAGTTTCGCGATGCGATGGGCGGATCGGACAACATGCTCGGCGGTGCCCTGGTCCCCGAGGAGATGGAACTTGCCGTCATCGATCTGCGTGAGGAGTATGGCGTGTTCCGTCGCGAGGCGCGGATCGTACCCATGGCTACCGACGTCAAGACCGTGCCACGCCGCACGTCGGGCGTGACGGCGTATTTCGTCGCCGAGAATGGCTTGGTCACTGCCAGTGACAAGGGCTGGGATCAGGTTGGCTTGACGGCTCGCAAGCTGGCTGCGTTGTGCAAGTACAGTAGCGAGTTGGCCGAGGATGCGATCATCGACATCGGTGACGATCTGACCAACGAGATCGCGTACGCCTTTGCGAATAAGGAAGACGAGTGCGGCTGGAACGGGACGGGTGCCAGTACGTATGGTCACATCGTGGGAGTTCTCAACTCCGTGGCGGCCGGCAGCGTTTACGACGCCATCACGGGTAACACGGCGTTCTCCACGCTGGACCTGGCCGACCTCGAGGCGGTCGTTGGCAAGCTACCGCAATACGCTGAAGCGAATGCCAAGTGGTTCATCAGCCGGGCTGGCTACTACGCTTCGATGGCTCGCCTGATGGACGCCGGCGGCGGCAATGCGGCCGGGGATCTCGCCGGCGGAGTGCGGAGCCCCTTGTTCTTGGGTTATCCCGTGGTGTTCACGAAGGTGCTCAACGCCACGCTTACCGCGCAGGCGAGCACGAAGATTCTGGCCTTCGGCGATCTTAAGCTGGCAGCCATCCTGGGCAATCGCCGTGGGCTGGGTGTGAAGATCAGCGATCAGCGGTATCTCGAATACGACCAGATCGGCATCCTCGGGACCGAGCGATTCGATATCAATGTGCACGAGACTGGAGACGCGTCGAATCCAGGCGCCATGCTTGTGCTCAAGACACCGGCCAGCTGATCGTGGGTGGAGCATTCCTTTACCCGGCGCGGCCTGCAGCGCGCCGGGCGGCATGAGTTCAATCAGGAGAATTTCGAATGAATCCTTTGCAAAATACCAAGCTGATCAGCATGACCCCGCCCGCTGCCATCGTCGATAATGCGTCGTACACGGTGGCCGAAATCGACACGGCCGGGTTCGATTACTTGAACATCATTTGCCAACTCGGTGCGACCGACATTGCCATGACGGCATTGACGGTGACCGAGTCGGACACGAGTGGCAGTGGCCACGCCGACGTGACCGGACTGATCATGGGCACCAGTGTGGACATCGACGGCACCGCGTCGGTGCTGCCGTCGGCTACTGATGACAATAAGTTCGTGTCTTTTGATATCGACCTGCGCGCCCGCAAGCGGTACATCGACGTCACAGCCACGGCTGGCGATGGAACGAACGGCACGTACTTGACGATTATTGGTCTGCTCAGCCGCGCCAAGCAGTCGCCCAACACGGTAGCCGAGCGCGGCTGCGATACCGTCCTGAGGGTCTGAGCGATGTACGTTGATCTCCAGTTTAATCGCGACTGGATCAGTGCGAGCGGCCGCATCTTCCGAGCCGAGCGGATCTACGCTGCTCGGCCTCGGGGGTGGGCCAACGTGCTGATCCGGCGGGGAATCGCGCGGAAAGTCGAGCCGGATGGATTACAGTCTCAAACGCACACTCGAACCAAGCGCCGAGCCCGTCAGCCTGACTGAGCTGAAAGCCCACCTGCGAGTCGATCACAATGACGACGACACGGCCCTGACGAATTTGATCAAGGCGTGTCGGGACTGGGTCGAGCGGGACACGGGCCGATCGCTCATTACGCAGACTTGGCGGCTCAAGCTGGATACCTGGCCAGTCAGTGCGATCGTCTTGCACAACGGGCCGATCCAGTCGGTTACCAGCATCACGTACGTGGACACGGACGGTGCCACGCAGACCGTCTCCAGTGCTGACTATGTGATCGACACCGATAGTGTTCCGGGCTTGATCGTACTCGGATACGGCAAGAGCTGGCCATCGATTCGCGGCGATCTCCGGAATATTGCGGTAACGTACGTCACAGGCTACGGGGCTGCTGGTAGCAACGTGCCATATGAGTTGCGGCAGGCTTGCTTGCTCCGAGGTCAAATGGAGTACGACGGTTGGAACGCTGATGCGTCCGGGACCAATCGCGGAGCGTCTGACGCCTATGAGCGGATCGTACGCGGTGCGTCCGTTGGGGTCTACCCATGAGGATACACGCGAACCAACTTAAAACCGCGGGGGAGCTGCAGTCGTTTTCGCAAACCGGAACCGACAGCCGCGGGCAGCCGACAGGGACGTGGGAGACAGTTTCGACGGTGCGGGTGAAGATTGAACCGTTGAGTGGCAGGACCGTCGAGTATGCGCATCAGTTGTACGACCAGACGACCCACGTGCTGTGGATGCGGTATCGCAGTGGCGTAACGGCCGCTCAGCGATTAGTGGTGGGTACGCGGACGTTTCATTTTGGGTACGTCGAGAACGTCGACGAAGATGGCAAGTGGTTGCGAATTTTAGCAACCGAGGTGCCGGCATGAGTGAGGTTGTGGTCAGCATCGACGTGCGAGGTATCGAACAGGCGATGGCCAATCTGCGGACATTGGAATTTGCAGCCCGTCGGCGTGTCGTCTCGGCAGCTGTGCGGGCCGCCAATGCGGTCGTGGTGAAAACAGCCAAGGCGTACACTCCGCGGCGGACCGGCACGCTGGCCGGTAGTATTCGCGGCTCGCTGAAACTGGAGCGCGCCACAGGATCCGTGGTCGGTACGATTCAATTCAAGAGCACCAAGGCCCAGAAGAAGAAGGGTCGCGATGCATACTACGCGCACATGGTAATCGGCGGGACGAAGCCGCACGCAATTCCCAAGACGCGCAAGCGAGGAAGGAAAGACGCCATAATCCGCCAGTACGCCGTCTTTGGTGGGCGCGTGTTCTCGCGGGTGCAGCATCCTGGAAGCAAGCCGAATCCGTTCATGGAACAGGCGGCGGAGACCAGTTTCGCGCCAGCGGTGTCGGCGTTTGAGCAACGGTTTGCTGCTGGGCTGCAAGCAGAAATCAGCAAGCTGAGGGTCTGACCATGGCCGACGTAACTGCCGACCTGATCGACGTGTTGAAAGCGAGACGATTTAAGGACGAGAAGGAGTGAAGAGATGGAAATCACGAATCCCGAAGCAGTGCGATTTTGCAACGAGCGAGTTCGACAATTGGCAGACATCGCGACGAAATACTACTACGCCGCGAAGGCATTTACAAACGAGTGGAACGCCACTGGCATGGGCGCCAAGATCCCCAACACGACTGATCTGGTTGTGGACGGTTCCGCGCAGGATGGCCGTAGTCCGATTACTGGCGCTAACGTCAACGGTCTGAAGAACCATATCGGATTGATGCTGACGGATTTGGAAGCAAGCAGCAACCTCAAACTGAATATCCTGCTGAGCATCGAAGTCAACGGAAGTCCATAGCCATGGCCATGACAGTGCGATACGTCACGTCAGACGCGCCGACCTACGAGGTGATTACGCTCGATGTGTCACCCGCAACGGACTGGGCTGTTGATGATGTTGTGACCGGTCAGACCAGTGCCAAGACGTGCACGGTGGTTATCAAACTGACTGCCACAACCTACGTCGTCAAGTCACGCAATGGGACCTATACGTTAGGTGAAGTGGTTGGAGTTACTGGAAATGCCGACAAACTTGCCGATCAGGGGGCGGCCAATCCAACCTTTGCGAATGTGGATGGTTCGTCCTCCACGTATCCGTGGACATGGACGCAGGCATTAGCCAGTGCCGCTGCGGGTGATCTGGTCAAGATCGCAAGCGGTACGTATAACCGCGGAACAGAAACGACGGCGCCAACGAATTCGGGCACGATAACGAGTCCTATCGCGTTTGTCGGCTGTGACAGTTCGTGGAATATTCTCACGCCTGCGCGAGCCAATGGCCATGGCGCATTGAGCACGACGAACATGCCTGTCCTGTCCTACACGACCGGATATCTGTTCATGATCAAGTCGTTTCTGGTGCTCCGGAACCTCAACGTAGCCAGCGCTGCGACAACACAGGCCGTGTACGCATATTCGTCAAATCTACTGATCAACTGCATTGTGACGGCATCGGGTGCTGGTGCCGACGGCATTTACATGTATCGACCCTATGGCGGTGCGGTGGTTGAGTGCGACATTTTCAAGACAGCGTCGAGCGGTGCAGGGTACTGTATTAATTTCGAGACAGGTTACGGGGGTGAGATTGTAGGTAATCGCCTAGTCACGTCTGGAGGAAACACGGGAGGTGGAGTGAGCCACGCTGGCCCTGTCGTTGGAAATCTAATTGACGTGTACGGACACTGTATTGTCATGTCCTACGCGAGTACGTTTATGTGTATAGTTGGCAACACACTCCTTTCAAGCAATGGCAACGCGGTTTATATTGCGGATGGAATGATCTATCCAATATGCATTGTCAACAATCAGATTACCGATTGCGGCGGGTACGGTGTCAACTTCTTTGATGCGGACGAGGGGGGTATCCTGTTCCGCAATCGGAATACACGACTCACGAGTGGCTGGACATCGGGAGGTGCTAACTATGTCGAAGTTGCGTCACTTTTCAACGTTGCTACCGCGAATGCCGACGCCGATGCTGAGTATATCGACGATGCGAGCAAGGATTACCGATTGCGACCTGCAAGTTACGGAAAAGAGGCTGGCATTTTTGCATCCGACTGTGGAGCATTCCAGCGAGTCAGTCCCACGTTGCCTGCCGTAGCAAACGTCGAGAATGCTGTAGCATACGGCGATCCATCGCCAGATAACCTAGTTGGCACGCTGGTGGCTGGCGGTGGTTTGATTGCAACACGACGAAGTACACTTATTGGGAGGTAATGTTTATGGGACGCATGGTGATATGTCCGTTTCGCAGTGTCACGATTGGAGCCGACGCCACGCAGGACTTGTGGTCGCTGATGGCACCCGCCACGAACAAACTGATCCTACACGGCTGGGAGATTACGAGCGATTCAATTACCAGCGTGTTGCTGGAGTGTGCCTTGCTGAGGTTATCAGCGGTGGGATCGGTTGGTACAGCGGCTACGGAAGTCATGCTTGATACCGACAACGGCGCTATCGTTGGTGCCGTGCGATACGGTGACACGACGCCGGGAACGCCCGGTGACGTATTGATGGGATTCGCCTGGGAGCAACGCGGCCCGCTGGGCATGATCTACACACCTGAGATGCGACCGGTGATTGAAGTCAGCACGGGGATTGCCCTGGTGTGTGACGTGGCCGATGCGTTCGAGATGTCCGGCTGGGTTTGCTGGGAAGAGATCTGATGCAACGCTACGTCTACCGACGACCGTTCATTGCTACTCCACTGCGGAGGCCGATGCGGCTCAAGTTGTGGACGGTGGGTGCTGGTGGGCCACCAGCGGCAACCTATTGGCTATGGGCCCGGCAGCAGCAGTCACAAGTCATTGGCGGAGGAGCTTAGCGTGTATCCAATCAATGCTGCTGCCCCCGAACGCATTGCCGTAGGGTCCATCTACCTGATCGCCGACGGGACGATTCAAACGACGGGCGCGTCTGTCAGAGTCATGGGACAAGGCGGAGCGGCTGGGGCTGGCGGAGGAACGTTGGCTTGTGACACGACGAGCGGTGGGTGGTACTACACCCCGACGCAAGCGGAAACGAATTACACATCGTTCATGGTGTTCATCTACAAGGCGTCGTGCACCTCGGCCAGTATCTCGGTGGTGACCACGGCATCGAGCGTGCCTGGCAACGTGCAGCTCGCAGCCGCACAGCCGGCCGTAACCTTCAGTGCCGTAACGGTCACGAATGCGACAACCCTCTCGGGGGCCGTGTCGTGTGGTTCCACGTTCGACGTGGTGGGAGCGTTGACTGCCAACTCCGTGAGTATCGACACGACGGTAGATGTTGTTGGTGCCCTAACGTGTGCCTCGTTCGGAGTGGATGGGGCCGTGACGGTCGGCACCACTACGACCTTGACTGGGGCTGTTTCGCTCGGCTCCACTCTGGGTGTGACCGGTACGACAACGTTGGCGGCTATTACACAAACTGGAGCAGTGTCGTTGGGTGCGACGACATTCGCTTCCATTACGGTTACAGGTGCTGTCAGCATCGGGACGACATTGACTATCACGGGAGCCACCACGTTTGCGGCGATCACAGCAGGTGCCATTGGGGCTACCTCGTTGACCTGCAGTGGTACGATTCAAGCAGCGACGATTACAAGCACGGGAGCCACCACATTTAACTCACTTGTGGTGTCTACGACCACGACGCTCACAGGTGCGGTTGCCATCACCGACATTACCACGGCTGGTTCGTTGGGCAAGTACCTCGCGGACATCCTTGGATATGCGGACAATCTTCCTTCTGATCCCGCTGACCAGAGTGCGGTAGAAGCGGCGATCACGGCCGCTACGAGCGGTTTGGCAACGGCGTCAGCATTAGCGACTGTCGCTGGGTACATCGACACGGAGATTCAAACGATCATCAGTTACGTCGATTGCTTGCCAGCGACCTGGGTGACGGTGCCGACAGCGACCGAGATCGTAACGGCGATGGAAACTAACGGCAGCAAGCTTGATGTCGTTTACGACGACTGGCTAAACAATGGTCGGCTGGATCTGCTGGTCGACGCGATTAAGGCCACGACGGACAAGCTCGACACAATGATGGAGGTCATCCCGTAATGGCCTACCGTTTCACAGCCCGACCAACCACGCCAGGTGCGTATCGGCTCGCGCCGACCGTACTGAGCCGACTCGTTGCGTTGGGCGATATTCGGCTGGGAGTGGGTCGGGGTGACGGAGGCATCGGAACGTTAGTGGTTGCCGGAGGGACAAGCACCGACCCTGGCGTAGAAAACGTTGAAGATGGCATAGCGTACATGATCAACGACGTGCCGTTGGCGGGAACACTTGAGCTACCATCGACCGCGAACGTGGCCTACGGAGTTTGGTACGGTGCTGGTGGCGCGGAATTTCAGGGCACTTATTCGGCGGGTACGACCATTGACTCGCCAGCCAGCAACGAGACCAGCAGCGGAGTCGCCAACGGAAGCGATGCCACCGCCGACCTGATCGACGCATTGAAATTGGAGCACGCGGTGGACGTGCTGGTCGATGGTCGCGTCTACGGCGGTGTGGTGCCTGTCGGTGTGGAGATGCCATTCGTCTGGATCCAGCGACGAGGCGTGCAATTTGTGGCCGCCATGGGGGAAGTGGAAGACGAACCATGGAAGGAAACGTTCGACGTGGAGTGTGTCTCCGAAAACGGCCTGACCGTGATCGAAGTCTCGGACGCGGTCCGCAGATCGCTCAACGGTTTACAGGGCCAGGTGGGCGAGGGTGTCTACTCGTGGATTTCCGTCAGTGACGCGGCGGAAACATACGTCCCGCGGAATACCGACGCGGGAGAGAATCTATTCGTTTCAAGTTTGGACGTGGAGGTAATCCGACCATGACAGTTGTGCAGAGAATCGAAGGCGACACGCGGATAACGGGCAACCTCCAAGTGGATGGGACGATGCCGGTCTATCAGCGGAGCGAACTGAAGCAGGACGCGGCGGCCGTCTTCGCCGTCCCCCTGGTCGACCTGCGGACCTGGGACGCCCTGGCGACCAACCTGCCGGGGACGCCAGCAGCCGATGATCTGGGCCTGGTGGGTGGCACCTTCGCCACCAACACGCCCAAGGTCTCCACGGGCGACCTCAAGAACACGACCACGACCCGCTACGGCCGGTTTCAATTTCAGGTGCCCGCCGAGTACGACGCCGGCGAGACCCTGACGCTGCGACTCAACGCCGGCATGGAAACCACGGTGGCCAGCGCGTCGACCACCCTGGACGTGGAATGCTACAAGTCCGACCGGGCGGCGGGCCTCGGGAGCGACCTGTGTGCGACGGCTGCCCAGAGTATCAACTCGCTGACGTTCGCCAACAAGGACTTCACGATCACGCCCACGGGTCTCTCGGCGGGCGACGTGTTGGACGTGCGGCTGACGATCACGGTGACCGATTCGGCGACGGCCACTGCGGTGACAGCGTCCATCGGGGCAATCGAATTTCTGGTTGACATCAAGGGGTGACGTGACGGTGTCACTGTGACACGCCGGCAGTCACTGCAACGCGAAAGGATAAAGCCATGGCCAAAGTTCGCTATACGGGAAAAGGTGCGCTGGTAAAAGTGAATTCGTCGGGTGACGGCATAACCATGTTGACGGTGGGATTGTGCACGAGCGCCACGCCTCCCGCGCGGGAAAAGTCGCTGATTGATCTGACAGCCATGGAGGACACTGTTGCGGTGGCTGCCTCGGGCATTGAGCAATTATCGGAGTTCTCCTTCACGTCGTTGCACGATCCGTCGGACACTACGGACGACGCCCTGGATGCGCTCTACGCCAGCGGTGCGAGCGTGAAATGGCAATTGATTATCGCGACGCTGACAGCCGTGGGCGTGACGTCGACGTGGACCAAGGATTTCACCGGGGTGTTGTTCGCGATCACGCCGGCGACCGTCGAGGGTGGCACGGGCACCCCGCGCACGTGCAAGGTCTCCCGCACGGGCGCCATTACGGACACGGTGACGTGATGAACCTGGCCGACTTGGACCGCAAGCCCGTGACCTGGCACTACGACCGTTGGGAGGCCGACGTGGTGTTCCGGCCGATCAGCGCCGCCACACTAGCCAAATTCGCGGGGATGAACGGGGAGGCCGTGGACACGCCCGCGGCCCTGCGGTTCTACGCCGAGTTGCTGGCCGTGTGCGTGGAGTCCCACCAGGCCACACCTGAGGAGTGGATGGAGGTCACCGCGGAAAGTCTGAAGGTGCTGGGGATGCAGGCGTTGCGGGTCAACGGGCTGCTCGCCGAGGAAGCAAAAAAAAACTAGCGCAACCGCTCTACCGTTTCGCGTTCGAGCTGTGCCGAGAACTGGGAGTGATCCACCCTGACGTACTGTTCGAACAACTTACCGCCGCGCAGTTTTTCGAGTGGTGGTTACTGTACTGCGAAGAGCCGTTCGGTGACCTGCGATCAGACCTCCGCACGTGGGCGCACGCGTGCCTGGGCTGGGGCAGCAAAGAGGTCAAGCTGCTCTGGCCGTATATCGAGCGCGGGTTATCTGACGATGAAATCCTCGCAGAGATGGACCGCATAGAACAGGCGATCGCCGATGAGCACAGCCGCAAAAATCTCGATCCAGATTGACGCCCAGACGGCCACGCTGCAAAAGGGTTTCGGCGAAGCACGGGCGGCGATTCAGAAACTCGATGCCGGTATGTCGTCCAATGTCGCCATGGGGATGGCCAAGTTTACGGCAGGCCTGACTGTCATCAGAGCCGGCTTTGCGGCGGCGCAAGGGGCCATCGGTTCATTTATGAGCGCCATGGACGAGATGGGGAAGATGGACGAATTCGCGTCCCGTCTCGGTATGTCGGCCGACGCGTTGACGGTCCTGGGGTACGCGGCCGAACAGAGCGGTGCGTCGCAAGAGACGATGAACGCCGCATTGCAGAAGATGCAAAACCTGATCGGTGAAGCGACGGCCGGATCCAAGGAAGCGGCGGCCGCCTTCGCAGCAATCGGCCTGTCTGTCTCGTCCCTGCAAACGCTCAAGCCTGATCAACAATTCTCGATAATTGCCGAACGCATCAAAGACATCGGCTCAGCCAGCGAACGCACAAAGGTCATCCTGGACATCTTCGGGAAATCGGGCGGCGAACTGATTAACACATTGGCACTGGGCGCAGAGGGTCTCGAGGCCTATGGCAAAGAAGCGGAAGCGATGGGGATCCTGCTGGGCAACGCGCGCGGCGATGTTGAGAGCCTCGGGGACACGATGAATAAAGTGAAACGCACGTGGGGCGGGGCAGTCCAACAAATGGTAATTACCACCACGCCGTTTCTGGAAATTGTTGGCGGAGCTATTGCCAAGGTGTTGGCACAATTCAATGCCTTCAACAACAAAATAAAAATCACTCCCATAGTCGGCCCGTCGGCCAATGTCGCTGCCAGACAAGCCGCCGAAGCAGCGATGGCGACAACAGCGGCTAAGGAGGCCGAAGCTGCGCTTAAAAAAATGACGGAGCGTGGCAATAATCTGACCGAGTCCATGCGGACACCGATGGAAGTCTACCGCGACTCGTTGGCCGAACTCAACAAGCTGGTACAGAAGGGCGTTATCACCTGGTCGACCTATACCAGGGCCGCCAAGAAGGCGATGCAAGATGTGATCGCGACGAGAAAAGAAATCTCGGACTTCAAGACGCCCGGCATCGGCGCCGTGACCCGCGGAAGCAGTGCCGGGTTCTCGGCGCTGCAGGAGGCTCAGCGCGATAAGCAAGACGCGGACCGCCGCCATCGCGAAATACTAGCCTGGTACGCACGCATTGAATCGGCCGTGCGCGGGTCTACCGTCATACTCTCCCCGGTGAATCTCTAATGGCAATCGTCGACTGGAAAGAAGCCAAAGAGCACGCCACGCTGACCGCCTTACGGGGTGGCAAGCGCGAATGGACGGCGCCCTACATCCTGACCGTCGACGATCCGCGGGACGACGCCAAGGCGTGCGTTGATTTCATGGACACGATCGGCCGCGGCCTGTCGTCCAGTTTTCGCTACGGCGATCGCGAAGATGCGTTCAGCTTTTGCAAGCAGATCACGCCCACACGGATGCCTGGCAGCGCGCTGCACTGGCAAGTGATCTGCCAATCGTCGACACTCGATCCAAAGGACAACTCCGACAAGGAGGACGAAGACAGCCAGCCGGCTGAGAATCCTGTGGACTGGCGCTACGAGATCTCCAGCGGTACGCAGTTTTTCCAAGTGCCTGTGTGGAAGGCATGGAACATGGATCCCATGCCTGTGGGCGGTGCGGGCGCTGGATATCAACGCACGGTCAATTCACTGGGACCGGTGCACAATTCGGCGGGAGTCGTTTACGATCCACCCCTGACGTGCGAGGTGCCCGAGACGGTCGTGCGACTTTCCGGCAATGCGTTCGAATTTTGGGCGGCCATCCTGACCGTGAACGCGGGCACGATCAATCAATTCGCGGTGGCTTGGTCCGATCGACTCTGCGAAAAGTACGGCTTTCACGCGCAAAGCTTCGCGGCGCATTGCGTGCTGTGTGCGTCTGCTACTGCGGACTATCGGGTGGAGAATGGGTATCGTTTTTGGCGGTACACATTTGAATTTCGGCTGCGGACGCCGGCGGACGCGACGAATCCGCAAGACGGTTTCCTTGAATCGGTGCTTGATCGAGGACTGACACGGATTGCGAATCCTGGCGCACCGGACGGGCGCGGTGGCACGTACAGCTCCGGGGACTTTAAGGCGGGTATGGCGGAGGCCGCGGCCGTGCGAGACATCGAAGATCGTCGTGTTCCGGAAATGGTACTGCTCGATGGCCACGGACAACCATTGCGCGGCTCGGATACCTGGGAGGCGCCACCGGTCTATTTCCGCTGGCGCGTGCATCCCTATGGCGCGTTCAACATCCTGCCCGTGGACGTGTTCAAATGACAACGCTCAACGTCCTCTCTGACGACTCGCTGCAGTCGCTCAAACGCGACCACGAACGGTTGCGCTACGAGGTGCGCGAACTGCGGGTGATGCTGCGGGCGCTGCGCACGGAGCTGGGTGACGACTGCGCCAACAGCGTGGCTACCACGGGCACGATCATTCCGGGTCGCTCGGGGACCACGCCCGGCGGGCCGATCTTGTGCCAGCGGAAACGCCTCAACGCAGCCACTCCGCGCGTGTTCGTCGACTACGGCCCAGAGATCCCTGTCTACTCCTGGGTCACCGCTGCCTCGTCGGATCCGGCTGGCGAAACGGGTGGCATTCTGTGGATTTTCATCGAGCAGGACATCCACGGAATTTTTTGGTTCACCGGTCAGGACTGCCCAGCGTAAGGAGCGGATCCTATGGCGTTCCCGTTTCGCTTTGGGCCTGGCTCGTGCTGCTGTCCATCTGGCTGCTGGTCGTTCGCTGACAACTTCGACGTCCCCGCCTCCACGGATCTTGGCAGCGAGTGGAATGAGGTAACGGGCAACTGGGAGACCATCGGTGATGCGATCGCCGGTTGGCTGCACGAGCTGGCGGGCACGACGCCCGGCACAGACGGTACTGCAAATGCGAAGGTGATGTGCACACAGCCCGTGCCAGCTCGCTCCGCGGGTGAAATGATCGTCAACGTGTCGATCGTCGATCCGGTGATTGATGACGTGTTCTATATTTTTCTCGCGTGCACGGACGCGAATGGTGCGGGCGGTGATTGGGTTCGGTTCACCTACGCGTCGCTCCACACATGGCTCGTCACCCTATCCACGGGCGCATCCAAGACGCAAACATACTCCCCGCCAGAACCGTTGTCGACAACGACGCCGGTCGTGGGGTGCATCGATTCTGATGGATTCATGTATGGCGCCATCGCTGCCTCGGGCGATGAATATCCATGGGTTGATGGGGCTGCAACTGGCGACGGCCGCTACGCGGGCCTCGGTCACAACAACGACACGCACGGGGCGGTATTCGACTCGTTTCAGATTCGCGAACTGCGCGCAAATGTGGATTGCGTGAGCTGCTTCTGTCACTGCGGGACTCTCAATGATCGCAACAATATCAAGAGCACTCTCGCGCTGACGATCTTCGACGCCACGGACAGGGCATCGTGCATGGGCGCGATGTCCGTGGGCATGACGTGGGAGTGGAATTCTGGCAATGCTCGCTGGGTGTCCGATGTGATGCGCATCTACAGCCAGACAGAAGGGTCTTCTGCTTACTCAGATTTCAAGTGGTTTTTCGAGTGCGGGACGCACGATCCTAACAATCCATTCGCTCATTTCTCGCTGACGTGGTATCCCGGCTACAAGACATGCTGTTCGGGCAATTCTGGCGGGTGCGACGGAGTGTATCTGCCGATCGCAGGATCGTCGACATGCACACCGCTGAGCCTGGTATTCGGGCCATTCTCGCTGAGCCGCGGTGAAGCAACATGCAATGCGTGCTGGGACTTCAACGATCCGTCGATTGGTCCGCCCAATGAAGATCCCCCTCCCCCATACACTGGCGAGTATTACATCGCCATCACGGAGGCGTAATTGGACGACTGTGATTGCGTCGGTCCTGGTCCCGTGTGGTGCGATAGGCACAAGGTGCTGAAGTCGTCGCACTGGGTGCATCTGTGCCAGACGAACGAGAAGTACCGCACTGCTTGGGACGAGGGCCGCGGACCAGGTCAGCTGAAACCCAGCGGCGAATCACCCATCCAGCCACCCGACCTGTCATTCCCGACCGAGCGGGAAGCAGCCTGCACAATCTGCAACCACTTCAAGGGCGTCCGGTGCGACGTGATGGACTTGGGGTGTCGTTCGACGTTTCTGCGGGTAGCGAGAACGTCGAGTAGTAAATGTCCGCTGGGGCGTTGGTAAAATCGCTGGCGCAGGCGATCGTCGCTTGCTGGCCATGATGCGTCGTGGAACTACCAGCGGGTGGCGGTCGCCTTTTCTACAGGGGTGGCAGCGGGGGTGTGCCGAGCTGGCTCACGCGAGCCGAAACAACACATCGCACGGCTGCCTCACCTGCAGGATGCGCGGGTCAAGGTACCGCTTCGTTGTGCTGCGGTTGCCGTGGCCGAGGAGATCCGTGGCATTGCCTCCGTTGGCCTCATAGTACGATGCCACGCTGCGACGCAGCCGGTGGAATTTACTCCGCGCGTCGGTGGGCAATCCAGCCCGCTGAATGATCTTGCGGTAACAGCGGTAGATGTACGTCGCGCTGTACGGCCACGGGAACATGAGCGGTCGCGGCGGCTCCCGGATAGTGGCGAGTTCGGCGAGCGTGTCAGGCCCCAGGCGAAAGTGCTTGTCCTCCCGTTTGCCCTTGCGGAGTTCGGCGGGGACGAGCAGCCAACCGCCTTCGTCCAGATGATCCCATCTCAGTTGTCGTACAGCTCCGATCCGCTCCGCGGTATCCCAGCAAACCATGTGCAGGGATACCGCGGAGCGGATTGCCGGGACGCCGTCGTAATCACCACGTTCTGCACGGCAAGCTGCCACGAGTCGCAGCAGTTCCCCACGCAGCCATGCAACCGGGATCCTGGTGGGTGTCACCTCGGGAGTCACGTCCGGCCAGCGGTCGACCAGCTTCTTGCGCGCCGCCCAGTTCCACATCGCCAACAGTTGGGAGCGCTCTTTATTCACGCTGTAGGGGCTGTAGTGGTCCCCGATGAGTCGAGCCAGGTGGCGAGAAACCGTATCGTCCGTGAAGTCACCGAGGTGTGCTGGATGACCTAGGCTTTTACTGAAGCAGCGGATCGAGTACGCGTACAGCCGAATCGTATTGGAGCTGCGCGACCGCAGCCGCAGCGGCCGGTAGAGGTCGTCGAAGAACACATCTAGCAACACGGATGCGACTCCCGGCAACACTACGTCGCAGTGTGGCTGTACGCAAATGGGAACCGGTTATCCATTCGCCACTCATCGTGAGTGCATCCTGTCGAATCCTGTCCTCTCCGCTGGCCGCGCAACCAGGCGGCCTCGCTGTGTGTCTCTTTTCTCGTTCAGTAAGGGGTTTTCAAATGGCAAAAGTCGCCGCGTTTCATTCAAAGAAGCCCAACGATCCGAAGGTCTACCACGACAACGACAAGTGCAAGACTGGCGACAATATCCAGCCCGAGAACCGAGTAGCTGGCACTGGCGGCCGCCCCAAGTGTCAGGAATGTCTCAAGTTGTCCTAGGCAGTCGGGCCGTGTGTCACCTTCGGCAGGTCTTCGAGCCGCTTGCAGTGGTCGTGTATGAGTTCGCCAAGGGTGGTCACGGGGATGCCCCACTTTTTGGCGAGTCCGCTGTACGTCAAACCAGCTGGTCGTGGGTCGTCTCCCCAGTGCATCTCGAAGCACAGGATTTGGTCGAAATCGCCGTAGCTGTGGCCGTCTCCGAGGATAACACCCTCGTACTGCTCTTCGATGTGCCGCCGCAGGCGTTCGATATTGGATTCTTCGTGGAGGGGTGTGAGCTGCATTCCGATTCACTCCCGAGAAAAAAACGGCAGGTGGGCGGGTGTCCGCGAGGGCCTGCAAAACATCAGTGTCGCTGATCGTTTCAACACCACCTGCCACTTGAATCAACCTCACATATATGTTACCGTAGGGGGCATGTCAATCGTGATTACCGACGAACAGGCCGTCAAAAACCTGTCCCGAAACCTGAAACAGCTACTCGAAGACAGGGAAATCTCCCAAGCTGATCTTGCACGCACGACGGGTGACAGCGAAATGAACGTCAGCCGATATGTCCGTGGTGCTGTGATGCCGGGGGTCGGGGCGTTGGCGCGACTGGCTGAAGCATTGCACGTCCCGACTGACCACCTATTGGCGGACAAGATTTCCAGAAAAGTCGGCTAGGTGTCATTGACACCAGTCTAACACATCTGTTAGAGTCGCCATCGTTGAAACGATTGGCGACTTTTCTTTTGGCCCTCTGCCGAATCCTGAGTCGCACGCTTGCACAATCAGGAGCCTCACGGATGTCCGACAGGGACGCCACGCACGTTGTGTACGTGCTGTCGAGCACTGCACAACCGAACCTCTTTCGGTACGTCGGATGCACCGAGAATCCGGTTCCCCGATTAGCCAACCACTGTACGCAGGTGACATTGGCGGGAATTTGGATTTACTGGGAGCGGATATCCGGCCATGAGATTGTCATGCGAGAGATCGCACGGACTGAAAGCAAGGAAGAGGGACGAGCAATCGAAGCAGTCTGGATCACTTCGCTGACCGGTGCTCACTTGTTCAACAAAGAATCGTGGCCAGTTGCACAGTCCAACGCTCATGTGCCGTCTCAAATTGCGGACGTGTACAAGGACCTGCTGCGCATGGCAACTCTCAAGGCTATTCGCAACCAATTCAACGATGCTTCCGATCTCGTGTACGCATCCAAGAGAATCGCTCAGTGGTATTCGAGCCTCTCGATAAACCGCGGCGGTGCACAACTTGAGAATGATCTGCGGCAGTGCTCCCGACTCGGTGTTGCAGATGCGTTCATTCCCATGGCCACTGCCAAGACGATTGACAGCGACTACGAAGGCCATACCCCGTCTTGTATGAGACTGCGGATGGCAATTGCTAGATAACGACCGTCAGACACGCCCCGACAATCAGGAGACCGTCCATGCACCCAGCCACGGAACACATCGTGAAGTTTTTCGCGTTCGATCATCTGCCGGAACGATTGCAATCCATCTCCAGACCGTTCCGCGACTTGGCCGAGGAAGTGGCGGCCCGGGGAGACAATCCCGAAACGACCGTCGCACTGCGGAAGCTGCTCGAAGCGAAAGACGCGGCCATCCGGGCTGCACTGTAACCGCTGTGCGGGTGGGCCAGTGCTCGGGTGGGTCTCATAAGCCTGCCTCGCCGGGTGCAACCCCCGGACCCGCGACTATCGCGCATCGCACCGACACAGGAACGCATGGAGGGTCCCAGAATGGACTCCAGCCGCTCATTGGCACTCGTCCAGCTTTCGTTCGACTACGAAGCGAACGCCATCGACACGAAGGAAGCCAAGTCGCTGGAGAAACACGCCAAGGCGATCTGCGACACCGTCGAGCGTGTCCGCAGAACGACTGCGGAAGGCGTGATGAAACTGGGGGCGGAGTTGACCGCTGCTCACGCGAAACTCAGCAACCATGGTGACGGCACATTCGGAAAGTGGTGTAGCCTTCGGTGCGGACTCACTGCACGCCACGCCCGGAACATGATGGGAGTTTGCGACACATTCAAAGATCGGGAAATGATTTCCCAATCAGCCGACCCCACTGCTCTCTATCTTCTCTCCGCCCCATCCTGCCCCGAGGAAGCCACGGCCGAAGCTCTCGAACGTGCAGAGCAAGGTGAGCGAATCACTACCAAGCTCGCCCGTGACATCATCAAGTCGCACCCGCCAAGAGTGAATAGGGAAGAGCCCGACGCCGACACCATCAACCTGACGAACAGTGGTTGCGACGTTCGCCACGGTGATTGCCTTGAGCTGATGCAGGAGATGGCTGCCGGCTCTGTCGACCTGGTCTTTGGTTCGCCACCCTATGAAGACGCGCGCACCTACGGCATCAGCTTCGACCTCGTGGGCGATGCTTGGGTGGATTGGATGTTCGAGCGCGTTATGGAATCCCTGCGGGTCTGCAAGGGACTCGTGGCGTTCGTCGTCGAGGGCAAGACGAAGCAATACCGTTGGTCGGCCACGCCAGTGCTCTTAATGGCGAAACTGCATCAAGCCGGCGTTCACCTCCGCAAGCCTGTTATCTACAAGCGGCAGGGCATTCCCGGAGCCGGCGGCCCCGACTGGCTGCGCAATGATTACGAGTTCGTCTTGTGCTGTACGAACGGCGGAGACATCCCAGGCGCGGACAACACAGCTTGCGGTACGAAACCGAAGTGGGGCAACGAAGGCAGCCACAGTCCACGGAAGAAGGACGGGACATTTACCGAGTCGAACTACTCGGCTCCTGAGAAAGTCAACCCCGGCAATGTCATCGAGTGCGTTGCCGGCGGAGGCACAATGGGCTCCAAGCGGTGCCACGAAAACGAAGCACCGTTTCCTGAGAAGCTCGCCGAGTTCTTTGTCCGGTCATTCTGCCCCGCCGGCGGCATCGTGCTCGACCCGTTCTGCGGGAGTGGCACAACGCTGGCGGTCGCTCGCTGTTACGGTCGTCAAGGAATTGGCATGGATATTCGAAAAAGCCAAGTCACTTTATCCAAGAAGAGAGTTGCAAATGAAACCACAAGACTCGTCGTCGCTTAACCCGAACATCCCGAGGGATGTGATTCTAAAAGCTGTCCGTGAGTATTGGGGGAACAATCGCCATTTTGATTTGTCGGACATTCTCAACGACAGTCGCAGCCTGACGAATCTGCGGGCGTTGCTGCCTGCTCCCTACAGCGGGTACCACACGGACATGGTCAGGGAATCGATTCACAACCTAAGCAAGACTGGTGCGATTCCCAAGGAGGTAATGACCGGTGAGAAAACCATGGACGAGTACAAGGCAGAAAGGTTAGACCGGACAACCTTGCACCGCATGCAAGATTATCTCGAGCAGCGGGAAAGCAGCTACTCTCCCGAGTTCGTCGAATTTCGCGATTCACAGGAATGGCGGTCGGCACAGGCTGAATTGAGACGGAAGCATGACTTCACCTGTCAGATTTGCAAAGCAGATCACGGCGGAAGTGCGGAACAACTGCATTGCCATCACCACGACTACGGCGATGCAACACGTGAAGCGTTCGTGAATCTCGATAACTTGTGGCTGCTCTGCGACGACTGCCACAGTGTCGTGCACTTCTTACGAGACGTGAGGCAAGACAGTGCCAGTGTGGCTGCGACGTTGTTTGCGTGAAAGGAACCACCCCATGGAAATGTCATTTATCGCGGGTCTCTTCACCGGTGCCCTCGTCCCCGCCGCGTTCGCCGCGTGGGCGGCGTGGCATGAATGGCAGGGAAAGAAATACCAACGCCGTAGTACGGCGATAACCGGGGGGACCTGGGCACGTCTCCAGTATGCGAGTAGAAAACTGCCCATTTCAGGATCGCAGCAGGAACGCAGGGACGTGTGGACTGCACGATGCAGCCCAGCAGAAACAGTCCGTCCCCGGCAGGAGCCAGCGGCGGACACATTATCAAGGAATGAATGATGTTGGTACTGACACGGAAATTGAATGAGCGAATCAAGATCGGTGAGGATATCGAAATCGTCGTCGTGGATCTGCGGCACGGTCAGGCGCGGATCGGGATTGTCGCACCGCGGGACGTCGACATTGTGCGGACGGAGTTGATCAGGGAGGACTCGAAATGAATGCCACAACGAAGATTACTTGGGACGCCACCACGCAACATTGGATCGCCCAAGTCGGCGGACCTGGTTGCACGATCGCACGATCGTGTTCGAAGGTACTGCTGGAAGACTTTCTCGATTACTTGGAACAAATCCCTGGTTGTCAAACTCGTGGTTTGCAACCTGCCATCGGTCAGGACGGTGTTGCTCGCATCACCTGGCCGGTGGTTTTTTGAAAGGGAACACACATGCGTTATGCCGTTCACTATCGCAAATACCGCTGGTTCGTCTACCGCGTCCGTGTTGGCGCGGCGCTCGATCTCCGCACCCCGATCAGCGGGATCACGTCATACGGGCACGACGAGGTGGAGGCCCTGGATATCGCGTTTCGGCGGGCTTATCAGCGGTATCCCTGTAGGCCGCACGAGATGTTTTGTGTCGTACGGTGTACGGACCGGGCGAGTAAGCACCAGGCGTTTCTGATGGAACAGGCGAAAAAACGTGACGATGCGGCGTTTATGGAACTGTTGGGGGTGGAGTGATGATGAATCAACGGGTCCCGTCCTGTCGCGTCAGGTCGGGTCAGGTCGGGTCAGGTCGTGTCCTGTCGCGTCATGTCCTGTCATTCCTACACGAGACCCGCGCGTGCGGGCTGGTCCGGCGGTTGAGCGGCCCACGAACCATCCGGCCGCCGGACCGTTTTTGAAACTGTATCGCCGCGGCTCGTAGCTGCGGATTATCCGCCGCGCCCGTGTGGGTGCCTGCCCGGGCGGGCGCGGCTTTGAAAAGGGGGGTGGAAACGCAGATGGTAAAAATCAGTCGTCTCGAAATCGAAAACGTCAAGCGGGTCCAGGCGGTGCAGATTGAACCGTCCACTACAGGTCTGACCGTGGTAGGCGGCCGGAATGGCCAGGGCAAGACATCCGTCTTGGATGCGATCGTGTGGGCACTCGGCGGTAACAAGTACCGGCCAAGTGAACCACGGCGTGACGGCGGCATGGCGGATCCGCGCATCCGCATCGAGTTGGACAACGGCCTGGTTGTGGTACGCGAGGGGAAAAACGCCACACTCAAAGTCATCGACCAGCACGGCAACAAAGGCGGACAATCTCTACTCGATGAATTGATTGGTCAACTGGCCCTGGACTTGCCGAAGTTTCTGCAGGCGTCGCCGCGCGAGAAAGCCGAGACATTGCTACAGGTGATCGGTGTCGGGCAGCAACTCGCGAAACTCGACCAAGAGGCCGAGCGAATCTACAACGAGCGGCACACGATCGGCCAGGTGCAGGCGCGCAAGCAGAAGCACGCCGAGGATCTGCCGTTTGAGCAAGGCGTCCCGGACCGGGAGGTATCCGCCGGCGAGTTGATCCAGCAGCAGCAATCGATCCTCGCACGCAACGGGGAGAACCAGCGGCTCCGCACAACACGTGATCAGGTGGGCCGACAGGTGCAGACACTGCACGCCGACGCTGAATTACTGCGACGGAAACTGCGAGAGGCGGAGTCGAAACTCATTGCGGCGCAGGATCAGTACGCTGTCTCGTCACGGACTGCCGAATCACTGGCGGATGAATCCACTGCAGAACTGGAAGCGTCTCTCACGCAGATCGACGACACCAACCGGCGGATTCGGATCAACGCGGAAAAGTTTCGTGCGGAACAGGAAGCGACCGAACTCACGGAACAGGTCAACTCACTCACGGCCAAGCTGGCGGCCGTCAAGAAGGTGCGTCAGCAACTACTGCAGGGCGCAAAACTCCCCCTGCCAGGACTCTCGGTGGAAGCCGGCGAACTGACCTACCACGGCCGACAGTGGGATTGCATGAGCGGCTCCGATCAGCTCCGCGTGTCCGTGGCCATTGCCCGGAAGGTGCGGCCAGACTGCAAGTTCGTCCTACTCGACAAACTCGAACAGATGGACCTGCAGACGCTGCAGGAGTTTGGTGCGTGGCTGGAATCCGAGGGGCTCCAGGCGATCGCCACACGTGTCAGCACGGGCGACGAGTGCAGCATCGTGATTGAGGACGGTTTGGTAGTCGACGCGGAGGCCACCGCGCAATGAATACGAATACATTACCGTGTGGCGCATTTCAGTTACTGCCGCCGGCTCGGGGAACCTGCGAGCTGTGCGCCGTCAATCATCGGCATACCGAGGCGCACAACGCGGCGTCGCTGTTCTACCAGTACCGTTTTTATGGCCAGTGGGGCCGCTGGCCGACCTGGGCCGACGCAATTGCGCACTGTTCGACGGACGTGCAAACACTCTGGAAACGGCTGCTGCAGGACCGCTGCGCCTGGACGGAACCCGCGGACGGCTCGGCGCCCATCAGCGAAATCAGGCGCATGCGCTAAGGAGATTGACATGCAAACCGGCACTGAAGAATACGACGTGTACATTGCCCGCGGTCGCGGCGAGGATCGCCAGCGGATCGTGGATCTGCTGGAGGAACGCTTTGCCGAGGCGCCGGGCAGTCCCGAGGATCAGATCAGAGCGGGGGCATTGCAGCGGCGGATTTATGACCTTCCGATGGTGTGGTCCTGCCACTCTATCGCACAATTTTTAGGGGGACGATTGAATGAGCAAAGAACTGACCACACGGCAAACCAGTCTGCAGGCTATCGAAACGGCGTTGGCAAACTGCAGCGCGACCAAGCTGCGGGACATGACACTGTTGGAGCGAACGCTGACGCTGGCGGAGTCGATGGCGGCCATGCGGACCCATTTTAACGGGGAAATTCTGGCAACTGTGAAGAGCTTGGCCAACACGCCGCTCGGGTTTCTGACGGACCGAGGACCAGGCTCAAAGGACAAGGCCGGCAACCCACTCAAGCCGTACGGCGACGAGGTAGTGCGGGATTGTGTTATTGAGGCGATGTTGCGCGGGGCACAACCGATCGGCAACGAGTTCAACATCATCGCCTCGCGCTGCTACCTCAGCAAGCAATACTTCGAGCGCCAGGTGCGTGAGTGGCCCGGGCTGACTTCGCTCGTGGTCGTCAGAGGCGTCCCGAGCACCAGCGAGGGCGGCGCGCTCGTGCCGATGCGGGCCTCCTGGAAGCTCCACGGCGTGCCCGCCGAACTGATCTGCGAGAAGAATAGTGGTGGTGATGCCCGCATCCCGGTGCGGGTCAACGCGAGCATGGGCGTTGACGCCATTTTCGGGAAAGCGACTCGCAAGCTCTATGCCCAGATTTTTGCCCGCGTGAGTGGATCAACCTGGATTGCCGAAGAGGCCGAAATGGACGCGCCCACGATCGACGTGTTGTCACTGGCCGACATTGAGGCGCCCGTTGAGCCAGAGGCGTCGTCTGAAGTGGCACCCGAGCAGAAACTCGAGCCTACCATCTTCATCGGCATTGAGGCCATCCTGGGGGCGATGGACCAGGTCACGGACGTGAACGCGTACCAGGAAGCGGCGGGGGCGCTGCTGACGACTGACGAGGACAAGATCCTGTTGGGTGAGTGGTGCGACGTGCGGCGGGAGGCGATTCGAGAGTCGCGGGGGCAGCGGTTGAACGGCAAGGAGTAGGCCCGTGGCACGGATCCGCAGCATCAAGCCAGAGTTCTTCGTGTCTGAACAAATCGCCGACGTATCGCCGACATGTCGGCTGCTCTTCATCGGTATGTGGCTGTTCTGCGATGACGCCGGGATTCATCCGGCATCACCCCGGCAACTCAAAATGGAAGTATTTCCTGGGGACGATATCACGACCAAGCAGGTTGCGGCGTTGGTGGGTGAGTTGTTGCGGGTGGGTTTGCTCGTCGAATACGAGGCGGACGACAAGGTTTTTTGGCAGGTTACTGGTTGGCATCACCAGAAAATCGAGCGGCCAAGGTGCCAATATCCGAAACCAGAATCGTCGACACCTCACCGACAAATCGCCGATGAATCGTCGACACCTCACCGACAAATCGCCGACACCTCGCTCCCCACGCGTGCGCGCGGGACCGGACCGGACCGGACCGGAGACGATCCTACCGGACCGGAACTCTCTTCGTCGAACGCACGACGTCCGACATGGGAAGCGGCTGATATGGAGTGTGCGGAGTGGATGTTCCAGAAGATCCTCGATAACGTCTCACCAAGCGCGAAACCCCCGTCGCTTCCAGCTTGGGCGAATGAAATCCGCTTGATGCGGGAACGTGACAAGCGAGCAGACGTTGATATCCGGGCGGTATTCGCCTGGGCGAACCTCGACAGTTTTTGGCGTGCGAATGTTCTGTGCCCCAAGTCGCTGAGAAGCAGGTTCGATCAGTTGCGAGCGAAAATGTCGTCCGACAACGGGAACGCACAGCGCAGGGATCCACTGGCGTCTTTCTTGGGAGGTAAGCAGGAATGTTAACGCGTGATGACTTCAATGCCTGGTTTCAGCGATTCAAGGGAAGGTTCCCTGCTGTCGGAGAATATGCAGGTCGCCAGATAGATCCCAAAGAACTCCTCAACGGATGGCATAACACACTGATGGGATTCACTTATGCCACCCTCGATGATGTCACGGAGGGTATTCAATCCGGCGAACTCGAACCAGTCGACAACAGGCAACTCGGTCAATTCGCGCTGGAGATCCGTAAGCGAGCGTTGGAGTTGAATGAGAAACTCAGGAAACCGCAAGAGTGGAAGCGAGTTCCATTGTACGGAACTATTCTCAAGCAACCGAAAATGGCTTGGATGCTGCGGTGTGCGATGGCAGCCGACAAACTGCTTGGCGTAACAACTGCCGCCGGTGTGCAGAAATATGCACGACCTGGCAGCGTGCGTGCGGAAGACGGTTCATACGATGCTGCCATCATCATGGCCGATGACCACACGGCAGCGGAAGAACGCATGTGTCTCGAAACGTTCGGACTCGTTGGTCTATCGTGGGATCAGATTCAAGCGGAAGCACAATTAGGAACACGCGCGGTTGTCGAATGCTGCAAGGAGTGATTTCTAAAAAGGAAAGCGAGTTGAGTAATGAGTGCTAGTAAGATGTTTGAAACCTGGGCAATCGTGGAAGTGATGGGGCACCGACAATTTGCTGGGTTCGTGAGCGAACAGGCGATTGGCGGCGTGTCTTTCGTTCGGGTGGACGTGCCGGAGGTGAGCGCTGGCCGCACTGACGGACGTCGCGGAACTTTGCCAAAAGATGTCCTTCCGGCCTTTACAAAGCTCCTGGGGGCGGGGTCGATTTACGCGATAAGCCCCTGCACCGAGGAGACCGCCCGAGCGTTTGCATCACAATCCCGACAAAGGTCGTTTTCCGAGTACGAGGCTCCGCGGTTGTCAGCACCGACAGAAAGTGACGAAGATAATGACATTCCAATGTAAGGATGCGTTCCAGTGTCTACATCCGACCTTGAAGAATCCTTCTTCGCCTCCTGGCCGCGACTGTGCATACTCAACGGCATGCAGCCCGTCGCGCCCGAGCGCGAGTATCGTTTCCACCCTGCGCGTAAATGGCGGTTCGATTTCGCCTGGCCGGCGCAACGGGTTGCCGTCGAGATCGAAGGCGGGCTGTGGAACGGCGGCCGGCACGGAACCGCGTTGGGCATGTTGGCCGACATGGAAAAATACAACGCGGCCGCCTGTCTTGGTTGGCTTGTGCTGCGATTCAGTGAGCGGCAGCTGAACACGGATCCACAAGGGATGTTCGAAGCGATCTGCGAGGCGCTCAATACGGCGAGACCGAGCCAAGGAGACCTGAATGTTTGACCTCGACGAAGCCATGGCCCGCAAGGACACGCGGACTGTCAGTGGCGGGGAGATCAAGTGCTTGTTCGCCGAGATTGAACGGCTGCAACCTATGCTCGAAGACGCGGCCGACGATGCGGACGACGTAGTAACCATGGCTGAGGATGCCGAGGATGTTGCCGAGAACGATTGGCCCGAGGACGACGAGGATGATGCCAATTCATGACGAGGAGGATTCCGACGATGCATGACCACACACCCGACCTGGCGAAAATCGCCGAAGCACTGAGCGATCTAGACTGGCTTCCAATCGACCCGCAACGGTCTTGGCTCGATGGAACGGTGCTGCTTATGGCGGTGCCGGAGTACCGTCACGTCCACGGAGTGGTAACAGACGCGTGGTTCTACGAGTTCGCCGTGGCGACGATCAGTTGCGACTCGGATTTCTTTTCGCTGGAATGTAACGGTGAGATGTGCAGTTGGGACCTTGAGGACTGTGACTGGTACGTGGTGATTTCAGAATAGGAGGAAGACGATGAGTGAGCTAACCGAACGACTACATACCAACTGCCCCGACGAGTGTGGAGAGTGTATCGAATGCGCTCAGTTGAAAGTCGATGCGGCTGATGAGATCGAACGGCAGTCTGCCGAGATCACCCGGCTGCATTATGAGTCCGGTGTATTATTTGAAAAATGGGACCTGGCAAAGAAAGTCGCCGACTTGAGACTGAAGACGATAAAAGGGTTGGAAGACAAGCTCGCGGCGGCCGAGGCTGCGTTGCGTGAGGCGAAGTGCTGCGTATACAACATGACCCCAACGAGGACAGTAGACGACCAGTTTGACACACTGGATGAACAGCTAGGTTTCCTGCTGCCGCAGATTAAACAGTTGCAAACCAAGCTGGCGGCGGCCGAGCGTGACGTGATAAACCTACGCGGTATCGCGAATGAACTTCGATTGATTGCCGAGACAACGAACAATCGAGAGTCGTTCTTGCTGCAGGCAATGGCGACGCGAATTGAGGAGGTGTGCTGTGAGTGAGTGTGATCTTGAAGATCGGCTGCGAGACGCGGAGGCCAGCAATGTATCACCCGATGTGATCCTGGCCGTGGCGAACCTCCACGGCACAATTCGCGAGCTGCGGCAACTGCTGGAAACGGCGGTGGATGCCTGGGAGTGCGGACAGCCCGTCATCCTCCCGTACGGCCCAGGCTGGAAGCTTGCATCGCTGCCTCCCGCCTGGTACGAAGCGGCGAGGAAGCTGGTTGCGGAGACGCAGACATGAGCAAGAAGGAACGCGAGCCGGCCATCAGCGGTGACGAGCAGGACTGGTGCTCCGATTGGCGGAAGGTGTTGTGCTATTGCGGCAGGCCGGGAGTTGGCCGAAACATCAAACGTACGATGAGCAAGCGGGCTCGGAGGCGGATGAAACGCGAACTATTCGGGATTTCCGAAGACTTGGAAAGCGGGGTGGTGATTGCTGACTGAACAGGACTGTGAGTCGAGACAGTTACTCGCCACTGCGGTGGACGCCTATGAGTGTGGCCTCAATCGACTGAGCCTAACGCGGGAATGGTACGAGCATGCGAAACGTCTGGTTGGCCATATCGGTGACAGCAACGAAAAGGTTGACGAGGACGCCGATGAGTGACGCCATCCTGACAACCTGCGACGTGTGCGAATACACCTGGGATGCGCGCACGTGGACGAGGTGCCCGCGCTGCATGGGACACATGAAAGCGTACGAGCCGAGCCAGGCCGAGATTCGCCAGGCATGCGAACTGATCCGCCAGGGCTGGCCACAACACAAGCTCGCGAGCCAGGAGGGCCATGGCGAGGAGCTGGAGATCACCGAAGTGCCCAGCCCGAACTTGGGCCTGGTGGAGCGAAGGAGGCGACGAAACTGATGGGAATCCGCCATAGCCGCATGTTCCGGTCGGTGACCAACGGGGCCACTCCATCGCGACTACGACGTGCGCAGAAGACGTTGGCCGTCGAGCGTGAGCGACTGCCGCTCTTCGCGGATCAAGTGACTGCCGAGCAGCCGGCGGCCGAACATCGCATCGCAGAGATCGATGCGGCCCAAGCGGGACACATGCGATCATTTCGCGGTGTGTGTGCACGGCAGTGGCGTTGGGGCCGCGCGCAACTGGCGGCGTGCGACGACCGGAACGCGATCGTGGCGGACTGGAACGCGATAACTGGGCCAGCGACCTCGGAGTATTTCGCCGATTTCGTACGATGTGCAATCCTGGGGCACTGTGGAAGGATATCGACGAATGACCAGCGGTAAGCGACTGACGGAACGACAGGTGGATTCGATCCTGCGGTTGGTCAGATATCGGCAGGAAGGTACCTGGCTGCTCACGTACGATGCGATTGCCAAGCAATTGGACCTGGACGCGAAAACCGTTTCCGAGTGCGTCAGGGAGGCGGCAGCGAGCTGGGGGAGATATACCCAGTGGCATGATATCCCGGCTGAAGATTGCCAGGATGTGCATTGACAAAGTCGCCGAGATGCGAGGTGCAGGGTGGGCGCGAAGGTGCTTTCGTGGCGTTTAAAAAGAGCCCCATTGAGTCCTGAAAAGTGCATTACGCTTCCAGCGAGCAAAAAACACAACTGGAAGGTTGCGTTTCCATCTTGACAAACGGACCCGGCGTCCTCCACGCTGCGCAGCATGGAGGGACTCACCGTGCGAAAGTCCGAACATTTCCCCCGCCGGGCGGGCTGGCTCATCCCCTCGCTCTCCCAGACCAAGGGTGTTGCCGCCGCCCGGCTGTTTGCGTTTCTGGCCGTGCTGGCAGCTTGTGCGATTGCATACGGCGACATCGAACTGACGAAGGACGCCTTCCAGGTCGGAGAGGCTATCGTCATCAAAGTTGTTCCCACGGGTGTGCCGGAAACGGCGTTGCTGCGTGGTTCGCTCCAAGTCAGCAACGCCAACACGCTGCAGCCAATTCCGACCGAGAGCGTTTTCTACTGCTGGGCTGCGTCTGGGACTCACACGATTGCCGCCAAGGGCATTTGGGTTGTTACCGACACCGGGAAACTGGGCGGTTCTCTCCAAGATTTTGGCATGTACGAATATTCCAAAACCTTCACCGTGGGCCCGGATGTGCCTGTGCCCCCTTTTCCGCCAGTGCCACCGGTGCCACCCGTCCCAGGCGGACCCTATCAGATATTGCTGCTCTACGACCAGGACCAACTGGACAACCTGCCGTCCAACCAGCGAGACCTGCTGACGTCCCTCGTGCACCGGCAGAAGCTGACCGCAGCGGGGCATCGTGTTCTGGGGGTGCTTGCCGCCCAAACGATCGACCCGACAGTACCCTCGAAGTTCAAAGCCTTCTTCGACGCCGTCAAAGATGATCCACTGCCCCGCATTGCCATTGCGAAACTCGACGGCGGAAAGGTTGCCGACTTCCCGTTGCCCGCGAACATTGCGGACCTCGAAAAACTGCTGGCGACGGAGGTGATCCCATGACGATTCATCGCTTTGACACGGACACCCAATCGCATCAGTTGCTACAGCCGAGCATGGTGCAAATCTATCCGCGGCGCACTCGTTACGGTGATGCGGATGCGGCCGGTGTACCCGTGGAAGGTATTCCCGATGCCTTGGTGGCGAAGGACGCCTTTAAGGAGACGATCGCACGTTGCCACGAACTGAAGATATTTCCGCAGTACCACCAATATGCGTCATGGTGTCCAGTCGGCAGTCGCTGGAATCAGGATGGACTCGGCTACTGTTGGACGTGGAGCGGTACTGGCGCAGTGATGGACGTGCGCGGCATTGAAGGCAAGCCGACCGTGCAACTTGCTCCGGTCTCGATGGGCTACCTCGTGAAGTGGCAGAACAAGGGCAACTACCTTGAATCGTTTATCAAGGGTGCTCAAGAGCAAGGCATTGCTCCAGCGGACTATGTGTCGAACCAGCATGCGCCATCACCACAGTCGTTCAAGGTGGGGTGGGATACCGAGCGAGCCAAGTACCGACTCAGTGCTGTGTGGGACACCAACGCCCGTGATGGTGACACTACGATGATTCAGCACTGCCTGTCGATTCTGGCTTACGGGCGCCCGTTGCAGATCGCGCTGTCGTGGTGGGGGCACGCTTTGAGTTTAGTTGCGATGAGGTGGGATGAGTCCGTCGTGAATAACATCGTGTGGGTTATCAGAAATAGCCATAATGAAGACGATGTTATTGAGTTAACTGGATCAAAAGGTGTTCCAGATGAGGCGTATGGTTTCATCTCGACGGAGTTGACTGAGTAGAAAACCCTCGCGGTGTTGTCGCACCCGAGGGAGTGATCCAAACCTTACTAGGAGGTCTGAATAGATGAATCTTAAGGGAAGCGTAGCTGACAACGCAATCGACGAAACTGGAAATCGTTATGGCGGGTTGGTCGTGTTGGAAAGGATTGATCGCGTCACTCCTGGCAGGCGCGGCAAGCGAGTGTTTTGGGTGTGTAAGTGTGATTGCGGGACGAATCACGTTGTTCGCGGGGATGTGCTGAGAAAAGGTGGTGCCAGGTCGTGTGGCTGTGCAACGTCCGAGGCTATGCGAAGCAAGAAGATTACACACGGACTTGGGACACATCCCTTGTATGGCATTTGGCGAAAGATGATTGACCGCTGTTCAGATCCAGAAAATCGGGCATACAAGAACTACGGCGGTCGAGGGATTACAGTGTGCGAAGAGTGGAGGGGTGATCTGTGGTCGTTTTTTGCATGGTCAGTGTCTCACGGATATCGACCGTACTTGACGATAGACCGAGTCAACAACGATGGGAATTACGAACCCGGCAATTGCCGATGGGCAACTAGGTCACAACAAGCGTTTAATCGCCGACCAAAGCGAAAGGTAGCGACGTGATCGAACTGACAGGCTCAAAGGGTGTGCCGGACGAAGCCTACGGATTCATTTCAACCGAACTAACGGAGTAAGCGATTATGAACGAATTGGAAATGCGGAACTTTGTGCGGAAAATCATCGAAGTCATGCGGTCCGGTGCTTCACTGACCGGCACGACTATCGACGATCAGGTGTGCGAAATGGCATTGAAGGCGATCGACTCAGATTTGATCTGGTCGTGGGTCTTCATGCTGATCGGCCGATTCACGAAGGATGAGCCGATTCTCGTTGAGGCAGGCGACGACGTTGGTGCGGCACTACAAGCCGCCGCGATCAACCCGATGATGATCCTAGCCATCATTCAAGCCATCGTTGCCCTCTGGAAGCAATTTCGGCCGCAATCCTAATGTCCAAGAACCTCTTCATCACCGACGTCGAGAAACGCACCGATCCCACGCTCGTGATCTACTGGCTGGGGACGGACGAGAATAAACGCGAGTTCGGCGTGTGCTTCTCGAACGGCTACACGAACATTGCGAACCAAGGTGTCGTCGAGTCGGTGGCGTTGGCCTTGAGTATTGTGGATGACATGGTCAACAAACTTTGAAAGAAACCTCCCATGCTGTTTGAACTCGTCCTCTTCGCTGGTGGCTGCCACAACGGTGCCTGTCGACTCGAACGTCCCCTCCTCGAACGGCGCGTGCAAAAGTCGGTCGTTGTGAAAGTCGAAAAGCAACTCGTGAAGGAACGCACGTCGTGGCGTGTGCTGAAACGGCGACGGTGACATGATGTCGCGCAATGATCCCCGCTACGAGCCGACGCAGCAAGAGATTGCGGAGGCGTGCCAACAGATCCGGTCGGGTTGGTCGAAATGCCAACGCGTGCAACGCTCGAGGCGTGAACCAGTCGTCCCGCCATGGACGGCACCGGTGCTGCTGAGCATCGTGGATCATCGGGGCGAATACGTGTGCACGATGGGAGATTTCGAGGCCTGCTCACATCCTAGGTAAATGAGGATACATCATGGCCGAATGGGCTATTGAAATGTTGCGATACGGGCCGTTGGGCGCGTTCGCGTTGGCAGTGTGCTGGGGCGGTTGGATTATCCTGATGCGTGGTGGGACGAAAGCCTATGGGTTGGCGGAACGCCACGTTCTCGCCACTGAGTCGCTTGTCGAGAAAACGGAAAAACAGAATGAGACACTCCGGGTAAGCATGGAGACGCAACAGGTGTTATGCGCAAGGCATGGCCAAGCAAGCGACCAGATAGCCGACAACGTTTCATCGCACGACATGGCCATGCGTTCTGCAATGCGAAGTGCATGTGTGATGTGTCGCACCGTGGCGGCGAAAGAATTCCCGAACAGTGCGGCGAGAGTGGACGAGCATACGCGTGAGATCGAACGGATCATCGGCGAGGCGTGAGACCCAGCGGCAAGTAGCGGAGTGCGTGATATGACGATTGATCGCGGAACAACTCTCGAATCGTTTGCTACTACCGGTGACTGGACATTATCTGGTACCGCAGGCTATCCGGCGCTTGCGGTCGAAACTACGTATGTTCGCGAAGGCGCGAACAATGTCCGAGCCGGGACTGCAGTGTCGGGTTGGGCACGCATGTTGCGCACCGTGGCGTGGGATCTGTCCGCAATGACAAACATTGCGTTTCGGTTCTATTGCCCGACCGACTCAGCGGAGCTGTTGAATTCCGTTGAACTTCAATTTTGCGAATCCACGGGGGTGACCGTTTATTACAAGTACGTCATCAATCCAATCCCCGGCTGGAATGATGTGTCGATTGACAAGGCTGCATTTACAGCGGTTGGCGGTGCCAGTAACTGGGGCGCGATTATTCGCTTCAGCATCGAACTTGGCAATTCAGCAGGTAAGGCTGGCTGGTTTGTGCCTGATGTGCTCACAAAAGAGTATCAGGGTCTCGATGGTCGCGGCACGATTGTTGTCACGGCGGATGACAATTCGGACACCGTGTATGATCTGATGTACCCGCTCATGGTCGCTCGCGACATCCGCTGGACACAATATTGTCCAACGAATGAAATCGGTGGAGCGGGTCTGTGCTCATTGGCGGAACTTCACGTGCTGTATGCTGATGGTGTCGACATCTCCTCACATGGTCACACTCACACGAACTTTACGACGCTCGACGCTGGCCAAGTGGCAGGCCAGGTAGTCAATACCTCAAACTACCTTAAAACCAACGGATTCTTCGACTCTGCGCCATTCATCGCCTATCCATACGGTGGGGTGAGTGTGTCAATTGCGACGGAAGCCAGCAGGCGTTTCGCATCTGGGCGGACGATTACCGCATTCGTAAACTCTGCACATAGGCAACCTGATGGATTGGCCGAAATGTATATGCCGGCCTATGACTCCTATGGGAAAACACCCGCTGAACTCTTGGCTGTTGCGGATCGGGTGATCGTGACGAAGGGAGTTCTTTCGTTCTATTTTCACAAGTTTACCGCAGGTGCTCCCGGGGCACTTGAGTACAACACAACGGACTTTGCGACATTTGCGGACGGACTCGTTACGCGCATCCAAGCAGGTACGTTGTGGGTGCCGACCGTCAGCGAATACATGCGAGCATGTGAGCGTGCGTTTTCGCTGGATCCCGCATGGAAAAGGAAGAAGCTATACCCGCGGACGTACTCGCATCGGTTTTAGATGTTCAGGGTGATGTGCAAATGCCAATCAAATTGACGGAGTCCATACGATGACTGTAACGACCCATCAGAGACCAGCCGGTGGCGCGCAAGTGAACGTCCAAGGCTCTGACTTTGATGTCACGGCAGCCTGCACCACAGATGTCAGTACCACAGCGGAGATCGACAAGCGAGGCTTCCCCTTCGGGTCTGTGTACGTACCGACGGGATCCCCTATCACGCTGATCACATGGTATGGCACTCGCGCCTCGGGGGTTACGGGGCGTGCGGCCAAGGCGTACGACAGGGAAGTAATTAGCCAGGTGGTGGCGGCTGACGAGGAGTGCGAGCTGCATCCTGCGCTGGGCGGCATGGGATTCGTTTTGCCGGTAGTGAACGCGGACGGGGATCTGTACTTCCATTTCGAGCGATGACATGGCAGCGAAGATAAGCCACGCTTGTGTGCGGTGTCATTGCCTGGTCGTAGGTGAGTGTGGATGCCACGTGCGAGCTAAGGTTAGGCCCACTTCGGCCACAAGAGGGTACGACGCCAGGTGGCAGAAGTTCCGCGCGTGGTTCCTGTCGCGACACCCACGCTGCGAGGATTGTTGGTCGCGAGGAATCGACAATCGGAAGAACCTGGAGGTCCACCACTTGGAGCGGCTGAAGGATGCGAGGATCAAACAGTTCGCCGAAGACAACTGTCTGACACTGTGTCAGCGGTGCCATGCACGGCGAACGACGAGGGGGGAGTAGTGTGGCAGTCTACGTAATAGCATGCCCCACCCTATTTTTTCAGGTTAGGCAAAGTACTAGACA
>Ga0209342_10000741_pt1 | contig 37999 bp, 43 predicted proteins | sample RifCSP16_2_FD_184023 | JGI IMG/M metagenome (GOLD analysis project Ga0209342, IMG submission 184023) | Soil microbial communities from Rifle, Colorado - Rifle CSP2_sed 16_2 (SPAdes) (version 2) | ecosystem: Environmental > Terrestrial > Deep subsurface > Rock core/Sediment | place: Rifle...
CTCTAACTGAACGGCGCCCGCCGGCGGCCCGGCGGGCGCTCCTGCGTTCCAGGGATGCCATGGGCGTGATCATTACCCCCGCGATGGTCGGCCAGGTGGTCATCTCCGGCCTCCTGGCCGGTGCGCTCTACTCGATGGTGGCCCTGGGCCTGGCGCTCATCTTCGGCGTCATGCGGGTGATCAACGTCGCCCACGGCACGATCCTGATGCTCGGGGCCTACACGACCTTCTGGTGGTTCCAGCTCCTGGGTATCAACCCGTACCTCTCGCTTCTCGTTTCCATGCCGCTCATGTTCCTGCTCGGGGTCTTCCTCCAGCGTTCGATGGTGCATCGGGTCGTGGATGCCCCGGAGCTCTCCTCGCTCCTCCTGACGTTCGGGATCTCGATCGCTCTGGTCAACGTGACCCAGTACGCTTTCAGCTCGGATGTCCGCTCCGTGGAGTTCCTGACCGGCTCCTTCTTGGTCGGGCCCTTGGCGCTTTCCAAGTCCCGGCTGGTCTCGTTCGCCTTCGCCGTGGGCCTGACGCTCTTCGCATTCTGGTTTCTCCAGAAGACGAAGCTCGGCAAGGCCATCCGCGCCACCTCCCAGAGCCGCGAGGTGGCCATGGTCTGCGGGGTCAACGTCCAGCGGATCCACCTCTACGCCTTCGGCATGGCTTCGGCGCTGGCGGCGGCGGGCGGCAGCCTGGTGGCGGTGGTGGTGGCCATCCAGCCGGAGATGGGGCAGGTCTATACCTTCAAGTCGTTCCTGGTGATCGTGCTCGGCGGGGCGGGGAACTACCCGGGGGCGCTCCTCGGCGGGATGCTGCTGGGGCTCGTCGAGCAGCTCTCTTCGCTCTTTCTGACCACGCAGGTCTCGGAGGCGGTGGCCTACGTGCTGCTCGTGCTGGTCCTCCTCCTCCGCCCCACGGGGCTCCTCGGAGGGCGCTCGACGTGAAGCGGGCGTTCGCCGCCGCCCTCGGGGTCCTGCTGCTCGCGCTGGCGCTCTATCCGATCACCGCCACGGGCTACGGGATCCGATTCATGCTCCAGCTCTTCATGTGGGTCGCCCTGGCCCAGAGCTGGAACCTGATCTCCGGTCTCACGGGCTACGTCTCCTTCGGCCACGTGGCCTTCTTCGGGACGGGGGCGTATGCCACGGGGATCCTGGTGGCCACCCACGGCTGGCACTGGATGCCGGCGTCCCTCATGGGAGGGGTCGCGGGGGCGATCCTGGCGCTGATCATCGGCTACCCGTGTCTGCGCCTGAAGGGCCCCTACTTCGCGATCTCCATGCTCGGGCTCAACGAGGTGATGCGGGTGCTGTTCTCCTACTTCGAGGGGCTCACCGGCGGCGGGTCGGGACTGTCCCTCCCCGCCCTGCACGCCAGCGTCCAGATCTACTACGCGACGGGGCTGGCAGCCGTCGCCGTGACGGCGACGGCCTTTCTCATCATCACCTCGCGCTTCGGGCTGCGGCTCATGACGATCCGGGAGGATGAGGTCGCGGCCGAGGCCATGGGCATCGACACGGCGCGCTACAAGCTCTACGCCTTCCTGCTGTCGGCCTTCGTCCCGGGCGTGGTGGGGGGGCTCCAGGCGCGGGACCAGGGCTACATTGAGCCCATGGCCGTGTTCCCGCTCCTCACGACCATCACGATGATCGTGATGGCCCTCTTCGGCGGCAAGGGGACCGTCTGGGGGCCGGCCCTCGGCGCGGTCACCCTCTTCGTCTTCCAGGAGCTGGTCTGGGCCCGGTTCCTCTACCTCCACCAGGTCCTGTTCGGCGCCATCATCATCGTCGTGGTGCTCCTGATGCCCCGAGGCATCCTGGGGATTCTCCAGCAGCGCTTCCAGCTCCCCCGGACGATCTGAGATGCAGGCGAACGCGATCCTCGAGGTGAGGGACGTCACCAAGCGCTTCGGTGGGGTGACCGCGGTCAACCGCTGCTCGCTCGCGCTGACCCCCGGCAAGATCTACGGCCTCATCGGCCCCAACGGCTCCGGGAAGACCACGCTCTTCAACTGCATCACCGGCCTCGACCCTCGCGACGCGGGGGAGATCCGCTTCAAGGGCGAGCGCATTGACGGGCTCAAGCCCCACCAGGTGGCCCGCCGCGGGATCGGCCGAACCTTCCAGATCATCCGGGTCTTCCCGGAGCTCACCGCCCTGGAGAATCTCCTGGTCGTGACCGGGGGGGCCTTCGAGGCGGCGCGCCGGCGGGCGGAGGAACTGCTCCGGTTCGTCACCCTGGACCGGCTCCAGCACGAGTACGCCGGGAACCTCTCCTACGGCCAGCAGAAGCTCCTGGAGTTCATCCGCGTGCTGATGACGGACCCGGAGCTGATCCTGCTGGACGAGCCGGCGGCCGGGGTGAACCGCACGCTCCTGAACGAGCTCCTGGCGGCCATCACGCGCCTCCGGGACCAGGGCAAGACCATCCTGATCGTCGAGCACGACATGAAGGTTGTCATGGGGCTCTGCGAGACGGTCTTCGTCCTGGACTACGGGGAGAAGATCGCCGAGGGGCCGCCCGGAGTCATCCAGACGGACGAGCGGGTGATCGAGGCGTACTTTGGCCGATAACGCGCTGGATGGGGCGCTCCTGAGGGCGGAGGCCGTCTCCGCCGGCTACGGGAAAATGGAGATCCTCCACGGCGTGAGTCTCGCCGTGCGTCCCGGGGAGATGGTGAGCGTCATCGGCCCCAACGGCGCCGGCAAGTCCACCGCCTTCAAGACCATCGTCGGGCTCCTCCACCCCCGGGCCGGCCGGATCCTCTTCGACGGCCGGGAGATCACCGGGCTCAGGCCGGATCAGGTGCTGCGGCTGGGCCTGGCCTATGTCCCCCAGGGCCGCATCGTCTTTCCCCAGATGACCGTGCTCGAGAACCTCGAGATGGGGGCGTACATCGAGCCCGATCCGGCCCGCGTTCGGGAAGCGCTGGACCGCGTCTATGCGCTCTTTCCCATCCTCGATGAGCGGAAGCGCCAGAAGGCGGGGACCATGTCCGGCGGCGAGCAGCAGATGGTGGCGATCGCGCGCGCCCTCATGACGACCCCCAAGCTGATCCTCCTGGACGAGCCGTCGCTCGGGCTCTCCCCGAAGTTCGTCACGCTGATCTTCGAGAAGCTCACCGAGATGAAGCGCGCCGGCTACACGATGATGGTGGTGGAGCAGAACGCGGCGAAGGCGCTGTCGGTGGCGGACCGGGGGTACGTGCTCGAGCTGGGACGGAACCGCTTCGAGGGGACCGGCCCCTCGCTCCTGGCCGATCCCGAAGTCAAACGCCTCTACCTCGGCGGTTAGGGATCAGTTCCCCCTCACCCTGCCTCTCCCCGCTGGGGAGAGGAGAAGAGGCGAAGGGCGGCATCTGTCACGGCCGGAGGAGGGCCGTCAGGCTCCGGAGGTCGGGGCACCCCTCGAGCCCCTCGAGCATCTCGGCGAGGGAGTCCACGCGGTCGCGCGCGAGCACGCGGCCGGCGCAGTCGGCGAACTTGGCCAGGAGCGCCTCCCGCGAGAGCGGGGCGCTCGGGTGGCCCGGGACCTCGCGCGGGGGAATCTCCAGCGTCCGGCCGTTCCCGAGGCGCACCCCGACCCGCGTCCACACGTGGTGCTCCAGGTCTCCCGGGATGGTCGAGTCCACGACCATTTTCACCCGCCCCATGAGGCGCCGCAGCGCGGGATCGGCGGTGCGCTCGTCCTTGAAGGTCGTGATTCCCACGTGACCGTCCACCAACGCCGCAGCGGCGCAGAACTCGGCCGAGAACTTCCCCTCGAGGCCGGTGCGCGCGTCGTGGTGGATCAGGATGTTGGGGACGAGGGCGTTGACGCCGATGGTCACCTCGGCCACGTCCTCGGGGCGGAGCGCGTGGGTCTGACGGAGATCCAGGAGCGCCGCGATGATCGAGTGGGTGCAGGCGCAGGACGGGTAGGGCTTGACGGCGATCCCCGTGGTGAGGATCTTCCAGGGCGAGCCGAGGCGCTCGAGCGTCGCTGTGGGATCCTCGGTCTGGCTTCCCAGAAGCCGCAGGTACCCTTGTCCGCCTTCGAGCGCGACGTCCGATCCCGTGAAGCCCTCGCGTGCCAGGAGCGCGGCGAGCACGCCGCCGCGCGCCGCGTGGCCGGCGTGGAACGGCTTGGTCATCGTCCCGAAATTCTCCTTGAGCCCGGAGGCCTGGGACGCGGCGATGGCGAGAGCGTGTCGCGTCTCGGCGGCGTCGAGGCCCAGGAGCTTCGCCGAGGCCGCCACGGCGCCAAGGGTGCCGAGGGTCGAGGTGGCGTGCCACCCGCGAGCGTAGTGGCCGGGGTTCATCGCCTCGGCCAGGGTGGTCTCGACCTCGAATCCCACGAGGAACGCGTGGATCAGCGCGCGGCCGTCGACCAGCGCCAGTTCACCGGCCGCCAGGGCGGCGGCGAGGACGGGCACGCTCGGATGGCCGAGCATGGCGAAGTTGGTATCGTCGAAGTCGAGCGCGTGGCCCGCCGTGCCGTTCGCCAGGGCGGCCCACACGCCGCCGGTCCGAAGCCGCGTGCCGGCGACCGTGCAGAGGGGCGCCCCGCCTTCGGCCTCGGCGAGGCGCTGAACGATGAGGGCCGGCGGCTCCACCGATCCGGCCAGCATGACGCCGACGCTGTCCAGGATGGCGCGCTTGGCTCTCTCGATCGCCGCGGCGGGCAACTCCTCCCAGCGGCTCTTCACGATGAACTCGGCGAGACGGGCCGTGGCCCCCATGGTCGTCATTCGGAGGGGGGCTCCGCCCCCCTTCCGATACCTCCCCCCGAGGGTTGCGCGGGCAAAGCCCGCGCTCGAAGGAGCGTGAGTTGGTTGATCGGATGCATGGTCACCGACATAGTCATTTCAGAGCCTCTGCGCCAGAAAGTCGAGGATGGCGCGGTTGAAGGCCTCGGGGTGATCCACGTTCGCCCCGTGGCCGGCCTTTGGGATGACGATGTGCGCGGCGCCCGGGATCTTGCTGATCCACGTTCGCCCCGTGGCCGGCCTTTGGGATGACGATGTGCGCGGCGCCCGGGATCTTGCGGGCCATGACTTCCGAGGCCGCGAGGAAATCGACGTCGTCGGCCCCCACGACCACCAGTGTGGGGACGGCGACCTCCGGGAGCCGGTCGATCAGCTGGCTGTCGGGCATGACGAGCACCTTCCGGTTCACGTGGGCCAGGCCGATCGGGTCGTGCTTGAGCATGATGTCCGGCGCCGTGTAGTAGTCCAGTTCGGCGTGCTTGCTGCGGGCGAAAGCCGCCATGCCGCCCTCCTCGAGGAGCCGGGCCACGGCCTCCCGGGAGCGCGTCCACTTCGCGCGGCGCTCTGGATTTCTGAATCCCGGCCCGGTATCCGCGAGGATCAGCGCCCTGACGCGCTGGGGGTGCGCGAAGTAGAACGTGAGCGCAATCACGCCGCCCATCGAGAGCCCGCCCACGACGGCGGTCTCTGCGCTCAGGTGGTCGAGCAGCGCCCGGAGGTCTTCGGCGAAGACCTCGTGGGAGTAGAGGTCGGCGCTCCGGGGGCTCTCGCTCCGCCAGTGCCCCCGGGCATCGTAGAGGATCAGCCGGTAGCGGGCGGACAGGTCGGGAATCTGCGGCTTCCAGCTCTCGGCGGTCCCCGCGAACCCGTGCATCAGGACGAGGGGCGTTCCCTGCCCGTGGACCTCGTAGTAGAGCCGGATGCCGTTGAGCACCGCCGTGGGCATGGCGGGCCTATGCTAGCACACGCCCGGTCAGTCTATAATCGGGCGATGCGACGATCGCTGGCCGTGCTCGGCCTGCTGGCGTGGCTGGCCTGCCAGGCCCCGGTGGAGGCCGGGGGCGTCAGGGAAGCCGACAGGGAAGCCGACGTGGAGTACACCGGGAGCGAGGGTGCCATGCCGGCGCGCCTCTACATCCCGGAGGGCGTCGGCCGCCGGCCCGGGGTCCTGGTGCTCCACGGAATCGACGGCCCGCAGCCGGCGATTGAGGCGTTCGCGCGGAACCTTACGGCCGAGGGGTTCGTCACCTTGACGCCGGATCTCTTTAGCCTGCATGAGTTCGGGTCGGAGGGCCGGGTGGACCACCCGCTCGTCCTGGGCGATCTGGCCGGGGCGCTGGCGTTTCTGAAGCAACTCCCCGAGGTGGATCCGGCCCGCATCGGTGTCGTCGGATTCTCATTCGGCGGCAGGCTCGCGGTGCTGGCCGCGGCGCTCCACCCGGAGATCCGGGCGGCCGTGGACTACTACGGGGTGGCCTCCTTCCAGGCGCTCGCCAGCCGCCCCGAGATCGGCGGACGCGCGCTCCGGAGCACGCCTCTCACCGAACGGGTGGGCGCCATCGGGGCGGCGATCCTCGTCCAGCACGGCGAGGCGGACCAGACGGTTCCCGTCGAGCAGGGACGCCTCCTCCATGCGGCGCTGACCGGGGCCGGAAGGCGGAGCCTCCTCTACACTTATGCGGGGGCCGACCATGTCTTCAACTTCGCCGGCAGCCGCCATCACGCCGAGGCGGCGCGCCTGTCCTGGGAGCGAACCCTGGCCTTCTTCCGGGAGAATCTCCGATGAGTCAGCGCGCGGACGTGAGCCTCGCGTACGTGGCGCTGGTCGCGAGCGACGTGGAGGCGGCGGCCGCCGTGTTCGAGCGCGACTTCGGCCTCCGCCGCGCCGCCTGCGCCGTGGGCAGGGCCGGACGCCGGGTGCCGGTGCTGAGCATCGGGCGGAGCGCGCTCGCGCTCTTCCCTCCGGGGGATCCGTTCGTTGGCGGCCAGGCGAAGCCGGGCCTCCACCACATCGCCCTCGGGGTGAAGGACCCGCTTGCCGCCGCGAGGACGGCGACGGCCGCCGGGATCCCCGTCACGGAGGCCGAGCCTCGGGAAGGCCTCAACGGGGCCGCGCGGCTGCTCCTCTCACCGTCGGCGACCGTCGGCGTGAGGACGTACCTTTCCGAGCCCCTCGCGCTGGAGCCTCCCCGGCCAGGCTTCGTCGAGCGCATCGACCATCTCGGTGTCGCCAGCGCGGACAACGGCGCGGCCGTCGAGGCGTTCGTGCGGCGCCTGGGCTGTCCGCTGGAGAGCACCCAGACCGACGTTGAGGTGCAGATCGCCGTCGAGAGCTTCACCTCGGACAGGTACGGCGTCGCCTATCACGCGCGTCCGCCCGAGCCGGTCGGCGGGCTCCGTGTCGCGTTCGTCACGGTCGGCGATTGCGAGCTGGAGTTTCTCCAGGAGTTCGACCCGCGGCCGGGCGCCCGCGTGGCCCACGAGCGGCCCGGGACCACCCGGCAGGACCAAGGCGCGGTTGCCCGGTTCATCGCCACGCGCGGGGCGGGCCTTCACCACATGGCGCTCAAGGTGCCCGACATCAACGGCGCGCTGGCCGCCCTCGGACGGGCCGGTCACGCGCTCATCGACTCGGTCGGGCGCCCGGGGTCGCGCCGGGCGCTCATCGGGTTCATCCACCCGAAGAGCCTCGGGGGCGTACTCCTGCACCTCGTCCAGCGCGAGGATCTCTGAAAGAAAACGGGGTCGCGGATCGGTCCGCAACCCCGCATGATTCCTTGGTGGAGCTGAGGGGATTCGAACCCCTGACCCCAAGACTGCCAGCCTTGTGCTCTCCCAGCTGAGCTACAGCCCCACCGCGTCGGCTACCTTACCGGGCAGGGGTGGATTTGTCAAGGATTGGCCGCAACTTGCGGGCGTGCGGGGGGTTGGTCCAGGGGCGTCAGGACAAGCTGTGATCTGGAGGAGATCCGAGTGGTGCCGGGGAGGGGATTCGAACCCCTACGCCCTCGCGGGCACCGCGTTTTGAGCGCGGCGAGTCTACCAGTTTCTCCACCCCGGCTCTTTTCCGTTCGGCGGACCTTGAGGCAGTGATTGGTATAGTACAGCCAGGCGAATCGTACAGCCAGCCGACCCTTGGCCTTCCAACGGGACGCTTGCGAATGTGTCCCAGCGGCTTGAGAAACGGTTCCGCCTTTGCGCGTTTCCGGGCCAGGCACGGGACCGTTGGGGAATAGTAGATCCAGCGGAGCAGTTCCATCGATTCGCGCTTGGCGTAGCAGAGCCGCCATAGGGGATGGCGGCCCCACGCCGTGCTCACAGTGATCGCGCCCATAATGCCAAGCAACCGGTACGTTGTGCTGTGCACCCACTCCAGAAAGGGCTGGCTGGCCGAGACGAGTTTGACGTATAGCCGGTCGTAGACGTACCGGTGGTTCTTGGCGGCGTGATACCGATCGATGTACACCGTGATTGATCCGTCACCGTCGATACAGCCCCGGAGGAAATCTGGGAAGCATTTGTCTGGCACGCGAAGGGAGCCAAGCCGGAAGGTCTTCGCCGGCATCAGTCCAATGCTCAGCAACCACCGATAGAAGAGCCGATCGGTCCATTGAAGCCGATGGTAGAGCTGCCCCCGGCCGTTCGCGACTCTGCCGATCGGAGTCGTGAGGTCGAGGCAGGATCGCGCGGTCTCGAGCAGGTCGATATCCTTCGACGTGATGCTCAGCGACCGACCATTTCCGGACAGGTTTCCATCCGCCGTGAGCAGCCCGACGGCCCACGCCAACTCCGGTGCCCACTCGGGTTGGTCGTGTGTGCATCTAGACCCAACGCGTCGAGCGCCCGGCACGGGTCCTCGCGGCCGTCTTGTGATGCCGAGCTCGGCCATCAGCCGTCGGATCGTGGTCGGGGCGGAGCCAAGGCGCTGCGATATTTGCTCGATTGTCAACCGACGGTCGACGTAGAGTTCGCCTAGCTCATCGGCAGCGATCGTCAGGGGGGCACGCACGGGGGATCTCCGCTTCAACGCTAAGGCGTGGCAGACGGCGCGTCAATGTCTTGGTTTGTAGACGCCCTAAGACACCCGCGCGCCGAGTGCCCCGTCAAGCGCGCCTAACAAGGCCGTAGGGGTTCGACTGCCCCTCGCGGCACCAGTCATTTCCTCAGTGACTCTCGCACTCCGGGCGGAGGAGGCGGAAGTGGTTCCGGCTTGCGATGTGGGCCGGGCAGAGTGCCCGGTGACATCCCTGGAAGCGCACGGCGCCCCGCGCCGAGCACCAGTGACACAGCACGAGGGCCCACCGGAGCTGGAGTGTGTTCACCCCGGCGCGTTCCAGCCCGGAATGGATGAACTTCAGCGGCGCGTGGTCTCGGTGCGCCCCGGCCCAGAGCGCGATGGCGATGGCGGCAAGCGTGATCAGCGTGTTTTGCCACGAGACGAGATTCCATGCGCACCCGCAACTGACGGAGATGTTCGAGAAGGGTAAGAGAGGCCACAATTCCCACCCCGGCGCGGAACCGAAGTAGTCGCCCACCAAGTGTGAGAGGAAGGCCGAGAAGACAAGCGTCAATGGAAGCAGCCGGACGCCGACCCAGCGGATCTCCAACCCCGAGTCTAGCACTCCGCACTACTGCTCTAGCGCATTCGTCCTACTTGGGTTGCGCCTTCCGGTGCTGAGACCGCTGTGCTATAGTGTGAAATGGTTCCCAAGCGTCCTCAGGGGTAACCAATGTCCGACTACGTTCCGGTGCTGATCTATGCCGCGTTCATCCTCGCGTTCGCGGTCCTTTCTCTCGGCGTGGCCGCCCTGCTCAGGCCGAGCCGCCCCTACGACGCCAAGCTGCAGAACTATGAATGCGGCGCCGAGCCCATCGGGGAGGCGTGGGTCCAGTTCCCCGTCGGGTTCTACCTCGTCGCGTTGGTGTTCCTCCTCTTCGACGTCCTCGCGGTCTTCCTCTTCCCCTGGGCGCTGACCCTGCGCGGCCTGGGGCTCGCGGCCTTCTGGGCCATGGCGCTGTTCCTCGGCATCCTCTCTCTCGGCTGGCTGTACGCGTACACAGAAGGGATGCTCGATTGGAAGTGAAGCCGCCGGCCCCGCAGATCCCGGCGCCGGTCTGGAGCGAGTTCAAGGACCTCCAGGAGTGGGAGAAGCTCCACCAGGAGCGGCCGGAAGGCGACAAGGCCTCCGGCCTCGTCGAATCCCTCTTCGACACGATCGAGCACTTTCCCGGCGGGTGGCTTGCCGTCACCTCGACGGAGAAGCTCTTCAACTGGGCGCGCAAGTCCTCCATCTGGCCCGTGACCTTCGGCCTGGCGTGCTGCGCCATCGAGATGATGGCCACCTTCGCATCGCGCTTCGACGTGGAGCGCTTCGGCATGGTGACGTGGGCCTCGCCCCGCCACTCGGACCTGATGATCGTGTCGGGCACCGTCACGATCAAGATGGCGCCCATGCTCAAGCGCATCTACGATCAGATGCCCGACCCCAAGTGGGTGATCTCGATGGGCTCCTGCGCCAACTCGGGCGGTCCCTTCCGCCACGGCTATCACGTGGTGAAGGGCGTGGACCGGGTGGTGCCGGTGGACGTGTACGTGCCGGGCTGCCCGCCGACGCCCGAGTCGCTGATGTTCGGGATCCTGAAGCTCCAGGACCAGGTCGCTGCGTTCCAGAAGACCAGGAAGCGCGCCCAACCCGCCCTCCACAGCGACTAGCCCTGTGACCCCCGACCGCGCGATCTCCCTGATCCAGGAGCGGTTTGGCCTCCAGGCCGCCGGCGAAGGCCGGTCTCTCACCGTCGAGCAGCTCCCCGTCGAGCGCTGGGAGGAGTTCTTCGGCTTCGCCAAGGAAACGCTGGGCTGCCGCTTCTTCTCGTTCCTCACAGCGGTGGACTGGAAGGAGCAGGGGCTCGAGGTCGTCTGCCGCGTCGAGAATCTCGACGCCGGCGTGGGGATTCTGGCCAAGTGCCGGCTCGGGGCCGACCCCCGCTGTCCGACGCTCACACGTCTGTACCGGGGCGCCGACTGGATGGAGCGTGAGTGCTACGACATGTTCGGCGTGCGCTTCGACGGCCACCCCGACCTGCGCCGCATCCTGCTGGCCCAGGACTGGGAGGGCCACCCGCTCCGGAAGGACTACGCGGTGGACACCCCCCACGCTCCGTATCGTTAGGAGACCGTCATGATTTACGAGCTCAGGACCTACACGCTGATCCCCGGGAAGCAGGGACCTACACGCTGATCCCCGGGAAGCAGGCCGAGTATCTCCAGCTCTCGCGCGACATCGGCCGCAAAGTGCGCGGCGACAAGTACGGCAAGTTCGAAGGCGCCTGGACGACGGAGTTCGGGACGCTGAACCAGTACGTCCACCTCTGGAGCTTTGCGGATCTCAACGAGCGGGAGCGGCTGCGCCAGGCGCTCGCGAAGGACGACGCGTGGACGAAGGAGTACCTCCCCAAGATCCGACCCCTGATGCTCGCGCAAGAGAACAAGATCCTGTACGCGGTTGATGGCGTTCCGTTCACGGCGCCGATCGGGGGTGACCGGCACGTCTACGAGCTCAGAACGTACCGGACCCCCGTGGGCAAGGTTCCGGAATGGCTCGGCCACTTCAAGGGGGTCCTGCCGACTCGGGAGAAGTACTCGAAGATCGTTGGTCTCTGGACGACAGACATCGCGCAGCTCAACCAGATCGTCCATCTCTGGGCGTACAACGACCTGAATCACCGCGCCGAGGTGCGCGCGAAGGTGATGCAGGAGCCAGCGTGGAAGGAGTTCCTCGCGAAAGGCAACCCGCTGCTCGTGGAGATGCAGTCGATCGTCCTGACCCCGGCGGAGACCTCACCGCTCAGGTAAGCCTTATGCCCGATCTGGAAGCCCGCAAGGTCATCGAGCTCGGCTACGGGGGGAACGAGCGCCTCGTGATGAACATGGGGCCCCAGCACCCGTCCGCCCACGGGGTCTTCCGGATGATCCTGACCCTGGAGGGCGAGACCATCGCGGCCATGGACTCGGTGATCGGTTACCTTCACCGCTGCCACGAGAAACTCGGCGAGACGCTCACCTACGCCCAGTACCCGTCCATCGCGTCCAAGACGGACTACGTGGCGGCGATGACCTCGGAGCTGACCTACGTCATGGCGGCGGAGAGGATCGGGAAGATCGAGGTTCCCAAGCGGGCGCAGTACCTCCGCGTCCTCGTGGCCGAGCTCCAGCGGATCGCCTCGCATTGCCTCTGGCTCGGCACCTGGTGCCTGGACATGGGCGGCGCCCTCGGGGGCGGCGCCACCGTCTTCCTCTACTGCTTCCGCGAGCGGGAGCTGGTCCTGGACCTCTTCGAGGCGCTGACGGGCGCCCGCCTCCTCTACGGCTTTCACCAGGTTGGGGGCACGCGCTATGACCTGCCGGAGGGCTGGGCCCAGCGCTGCCGCGACACGGTGGCCCTCATCGACCGGCGGCTCGACGAGTACGAGGACATGCTGGAGTCGAACACGCCCTTCCTGATCCGCTCCCAGGGGGTCGGGGTGGTTTCCAGGGAGCTCGCTCAGGAAGTCGGCATCGCCGGGCCGCTCCTCCGCGGCTCAGGGGTGGACTTCGACATCCGGCGCGACGACCCGTACTCCTCCTACGGAGACTTCGACTTCAAGATCCCCGTGGAGACGGGGGGGGACTGCTACGCGCGCTACCGCGTCCGGATGCAGGAGCTGCTACGCGCGCTACCGCGTCCGGATGCAGGAGTTCAGGGAGTCCATCCGGATCGTCCGTCAGGTGCTGGACGGGCTGCCGGAGGGGCCCATCTCCTCCAAGCCCGCGCTCAAGTCCGTCGGGCAGGTGAGGATCCCGAAGGGCGAGACCTACGCCCGGGTGGAAGGGCCGCGGGGCGAGGTGGGGTGCTACCTGATCGCCGACGGCGGCCCGAAGCCGTACCGGATGAAGTGGCGCGGGGCGTCCTTCTCGAACCTCGCGATCCTTCCCCACATCGTGCCCGGCCACAAGGTGGCCGACGTCGTCGCGATCATGGGGTCGGTAGACCCGGTCTTCGGCGAGGTGGATCGCTGATGCGGGACGTCATCGCCGCCTTTATTCTCCTCAACGCGGTCGTGCTCATCGTCACGTACCTCACCTACGTCGAGCGCAAGTTTGCCGCCCGGATGCAGTCGCGGATCGGGCCCTACCGTGTGGGGCGCCCCCACGGCTGGCTCCAGCCCATCGCCGATGCGATCAAGCTCCTGATCAAGGAGGACATCGTTCCGGCGCTGGCCGACCGGCCCGTTTACAACCTGGCGCCCATCGTGTTCCTGATCCCCTCGCTCCTGATCTTTGCCACGATCCCCTTCGCCCCGGGGCTCGGGCTCGCGGACCTGAACATCGGGATCCTGTTTTTCCTGGCGGTCTCCTCCCTCGAGATCGTGGGGCTCTTCATGGGCGGCTGGGGCTCCAACAACAAGTACGCGCTCCTGTCGGCCATGCGCGCGGTCAACCAGATCATCTCCTACGAGGTTCCCTTCGTCCTGACGGCACTGATCCCGGTCCTGCTGGCCGGCTCGCTCCAGCTCTCGGCCATCGTGGAGTCGCAGCGGGGGCTCTGGTTCGTGGCCTATCCCGTGATCGGACAGCTCGCCTTCATCGCCTTCATCATCGCCACGATCGCCTCGGAGAACCGGGTGCCCTTCGACATCCTCGAGGCCGAGTCGGAGCTCGTCGCCGGGTTTCGCGTCGAGTACAGTGGGATGAAGTTCGCGCTGATCCAGCTGGCCGAGTACACCCACATGTTCGGGGTCTCCTGCCTCGGCGCCCTGCTCTTCCTCGGCGGCTGGCTCGGCCCGGGGAGCGCCCATCCCGTCGTCGGCGCCGCCTGGTTCCTCCTGAAGGCGTTGTTCATCTTCCTCCTCGTCACGTGGGTGCGCTGGAGCTTCGTCCGGATCCGGGTGGATCAGATCCTCGGGCTCTCCTGGAAGGTGCTGCTGCCGGCGACGCTGATCCTCCTCATGGCCACCGGGTTCTGGGTGGCGTGGAGCGGCGGCCGTGTCGCGTAACGGGATGGGTTTCTGGGGGGAGACCTGGCAGACGGCCCGCGCCGTGGCCTGGGCCATGACGATCACCCTGAAGAACCTGTTCAGAAAGCCCGTGACGGTCCACTACCCGGACGTCGTGCGCCCCTACCCGGACCGCCTGCGCGGAATCCTGGCGCTCGCCTACAACGAAACGGGGGAGGAGGCCTGCATCGGCTGCCGGCTCTGCGAGTACGTCTGCCCGCCCCAGGTGATCAAGGTGGAGATGCTGAAGGGGGAGAAGCGCAATTACGCGAAGACCTTCACCCTGGAGCTCTACGCCTGCGAGTTCTGCGAGCTCTGCGTCCAGGTCTGTCCCACGGACGCCATCATCATGCTGAAAACCTTCGACCTGGCCACCTCCGACCGCCGCGAGCTGCTCCTCGACAAGGACCGCCTCCACGCCCTGGGCCAGCAGTTCCAGCCGTCGTGGGCCACCGGGAACAAGCTGAGGGAGATGCAGAGGCCGCCCAAAGCGGCCAAGGCGGAGGCCGCGGAGTGAGTCTCGAGGCGGCGGGCTTCTGGGGGCTGGCCCTGGTGCTCCTGGCCTCCAGTCTCGCCGTCGTCCTCTCCAAGAACCTCTTCCACTCGGTCCTCTACTTGGCGGTGGCGCTCGTCGCCACGGCCGGCGTGTTCCTCCTCCTCCAGGCCGAGTTTCTGGCCGCGGTCCAGGTCCTCCTCTACGCCGGCGGCGTGGTCACGATCGTGGTCTTCGCCATCGTGGTCACGGAGCGGCTGGTCGGGGAGCGGCTGGCCCAGACCAACCGGGGCGTCTTCACCGGGGGCCTCGTCTCCCTGGCCGTCCTCGTCTGGATCGTCGTCTTCATCGCCGGGGCGAAGCTCCCCGCGGCGGCCCCGCCCCTGACGGGGGACCTCACCCAGGCCATCGGGCGCGACCTTCTCACCCGCTTCGTGCTGCCGTTCGAGCTCCTGGCGGTGCTCTTCCTGGCGGGGCTCCTCGGCGCGCTCTTCTTCGCGCGGAAGGAAGAGTGATGGGGCTCCAGCCCTACCTGATCCTGGCGGCCTGCCTCTTCACGATCGGCCTCTTCGGCGTCCTGACGCGGAGGAACGCCATCGGGATCCTCCTGGGCATCGAGCTGATGCTGAACGCGGTCAACGTGAACCTCGTCGCTTTCGCGCGCTTCACGGGCGAGACGGCGGGACTGATTTTCGCGCTGTTCACCATTTCCATCACCGTCGCCGAGGTCGCGCTGGGGCTTGCCATCGTCATTTTGATCTTCCGGGTCCGGCGCACGGTGGAAGCAGATAATTTGGATCTGTTAAAAGGCTGATCGCGCCCACATGAATGCCGGCACGCTGGCCCTGGCGGCCCTGGGGCTGCCGTTTTGCTCGTTCGTCCTCCTGGCGGTGGTTCCCCCGCTCCGGCGCGCCGGCAGGGTCGCCGGGGCGCTCTCGATCGCCGCCATTGGTGGCTCCCTCCTGGCCTCGCTCGTGCTCGGGCGAACGCTCCCGCGCGAGAGCGTCGAGCTGACATGGCCCTGGCTCCCCGCCGAGGGCGGGCCCATGGCGACCGTCGGCATCCTCGTGGACCACTTGGCTGCGAGCATGCTCGTCCTGGTGGCCCTCGTCTCGTTCCTCGTCCAGCTCTACTCGCTGGGCTACCTGGAGCACGAAACGCCGCCCGCCCTCGGCCGCTACTACGCCTACCACTCGCTCTTCGCGTTCTCGATGCTGGGGCTGGTGCTCGCCTCGAACTTCCTCCAGATGTTCATCTTCTGGGAGCTGGTCGGGCTCTGCTCCTATCTCCTGATCGGCTTCTGGTACACGAAGCCCGAGGCGGCGCGGGCCGCGGTAAAGGCGTTCTGGGTGACGAAGGCCGGGGACCTCGGCTTTATCATCGGCATCGTTTTGCTCTGGGGGCAGGCAGGAACCTTCCAGTTCTCCGGGCTCTTCCAGATGGCGGCGGACAGGACGCTGCCGACGGCTGGGCTCGCGCTCATCATGTTCCTCATCTATCTCGGGGCTGTCGGCAAGAGCGCCCAGTTCCCCCTCCACGTCTGGCTCCCCGACGCCATGGAGGGACCCACGCCGGTCTCGGCCCTGATCCACGCTGCGACAATGGTGGCCGCCGGCGTCTACCTCGTCAGCCGCGTCTATCCGCTCTTCCTGCTGACGCCCGACGTCCTGGCGCTGATCGGCTGGGTGGGGGCCTTCACCGCGCTCCTGGCCGCCACGCTCGGCCTCGTCCAGGCCGACATCAAGCGGGTCCTCGCCTACTCGACGGTCTCCCAGTTGGGGTTCATGATGGCGGCGCTCGGCGCCGGCGCGGCCGCCGCCGGCTTCTTCCACCTCCTGACCCACGGCCTCTTCAAGGCACTCCTCTTCCTGGGCGCCGGCGCGGTCATTCATGCCGTCGGCACCAACGACATCTGGAAGATGGGGCGCCTCTATCGGGCGATGCCCCAGACCGCGATCGTCTTCCTCGTCGGCACGCTGGCCCTGGCGGGGATCTGGCCCTTCGCCGGCTTCTTCTCCAAGGATGCGGTGCTGGCCGGCGTCTGGGAGGGCGGGCTCACGACACCCTTCCTGATGCTGGCGCTCACCGTCTTTCTCACGGCCTTCTACATGTTTCGCGTCGTCTTCGTTGTCTTCTTCGGCAATCGCCCCGCGGAGGGCCATCCCCACGACGTACCGCTCGTGATGAGCGGGCCGCTCTGGATCCTCGCGATTCTCACCCTGGGCTGGGGAATCAGCCTCGCGGCCAGTGGAGGGGAGGAAAAGGCTCACGGTCCCGAGTGGATTCCGTGGCTGGCGTCAGGGTTGGCGGTAGCGGGAATCGTCTTCGCCTGGCTCACCTACCAGAAGCGCGCGGTCAGCGCCGACGCTCTGGCGCGGACGTTCCGGCCGCTCTACGTCGCCGCCCTGAGCAAGTTCTGGCTCGACGACCTCTACGGGGGCATCTACCGCGGCCTCCTCCTCGGCTTCTCGCGCCTCGTGGGGTGGGTGGACCGTTACCTGGTGGACGGCCTCGTGAATCTGGCGAGCGCCTGGACGCTCCGGTGGGGGGACGGCCTCCGGCGGATCCAGACCGGGCGGGCCCAGGACTATCTCTACGGCGTCGCCTTCGGCCTCCTCCTCGTGATCGTCTGGAGCTACTGGCGCTGATGGGCTGGAACGGCATTCCGATCCTCACGCTCATCACCTGGGCGCCCTTCGTGGGGGCGATGCTCATCATGTTCACCGCCCGGCATCACCCGCTGGCGGTGCGGCTGATCGGGGCGGTGACGACCGGCATCTCGCTCGTCCTGTCCCTCGCGGTCTATCTCGCCTACGACACGGAGGCCGCGGGGTTTCAGTTCTACGAGAAGATCTCGCTGGTGCCGCCGCTCGGGATCTCGTACGAGGTGGCGGCGGACGGCATCAGCCTCATCCTGGTGCTGCTCACGTCCATCATCATCTTTTCGGGGGTCTTCGCCTCCTGGACGGTCCAGACGCGGAGCCAGGAGTTCTACGCGCTGCTGCTGGTCCTGGTCACCGGCGTCTTCGGTGTCTTCGTCTCGCTGGACCTTTTCGTCTTCTTCCTGTTCTACGAGCTGGCCGTCCTGCCCATGTACCTCCTGATCGGGATCTGGGGCTCCTCGGCCCAGGTCCGCCCGCGGGGCATCTTCGGCTGGGCGATGCGGGAGACGGGGGTCGGGTCCAAGGAGTACGCCGCGATGAAGCTGACCCTGTACCTGCTCCTGGGGTCGGCCTTCATCCTCGTGGGGATCCTGGCCCTCTACATGGCCGCGGGCGGCTCGTCGTTCTCCTTCCTCGAGATGGAGGGCGCCGCCTTCGACCCGGTCCTCCAGCGCTGGGTGTTCCTGCTCTTCTACGTGGGGTTCGGGGTGCTGGCGGGCATCTGGCCGCTCCACACCTGGTCCCCCGACGGCCACGCCTCGGCGCCCACCGCCGTCTCCATGCTCCACGCCGGCGTCCTCATGAAGCTCGGCGCCTACGGGATCGTGCGGCTGGGGATGAAGCTCGGCGCCTACGGGATCGTGCGGCTGGGGATGGGGCTGCTCCCCGAGGGCACGCACGACTGGGTGTGGCTCGTGGGGACAATCGCGACCATCAACATCGTGTACGGGGCGCTGTCGGCCATGGCCCAGACCGACCTCAAGTACGTCATCGCCTACTCCTCCGTCTCCCACATGGGGATCGTGCTGCTCGGGGCGGCCACGCTGACGGAGGCGGGGCTGAACGGCGCGGTCTTCCAGATGTTCGCCCACGGGATCATGACCGGCCTCTTCTTCGCCCTGGTCGGCCTGGTCTACGAGAAGGCGCACTCGCGGGAGATCTTCAAGATGGGGGGCTTCGGCCGGATGATGCCGGGGATCGCGACGGCGTTCACCCTCGGCGGGGCTTCGGCCGGATGATGCCCGGGATCGCGACGGCGTTCACCCTCGGCGGTCTCTCCTCGCTCGGCTTGCCCGCCACCTCGGGCTTCGTGGCCGAGTTCCTCACGTTCCTGGGCGCCTGGCGCTCGGCGCATTCCTGGTGGCTCTTCCCGGCGGTGGCGGGGACCTTCCTCACCGCCGTGTACGTCCTCCGAGTGGTGAAGCAGATCTTCTGGGGCGAGGTGCCGGCCCACGGCGAGTTCCACGATCTGCCCGACGCCCGCGGGCCCGAGTGGGTGGCGCTCGTGCTGCTCATGTTCGTGATCGTCCTCTTCGGCATGGTTCCATGGATCGCCGTGTACCCGATCGATACGGCCACAGTCCCGCTCTTGACCCGGCTGGGGGTCCGCCCATGACCACGCTGGTGCTGGAGGTCGGGCTGGGGCTCCTGATGCTGGGCGTCTTCGCCGTGGGCCTCGTCACCCGCGGCGACGAGCGCCGGATCGTCGGCCTCCTCTCGGCCGTCGGGGTGCTGGCCCTCGCCGTCGGCTCATTCTTCCTGGAGGCTTCGCCCGCCCCCGCCCGCGGGGCCTTCGTGCTGGACGGCCTGGCGCTCTTCGGCAAGCAGCTCTTTCTCGTCGCCACCTTCATCGGGATCCTGGGGTCGCTGTCGCTCCCCGACCCGGCGTTCCGGCGAAGGGCCCCGGAGTACTACCTGCTCCTGCTGGCCTCGCTTCTGGGGATGCTGGTCCTCGCGTCGGCGCGCGAGCTGATCCTGCTCTTCGTGGCCTTCGAGCTGATGTCCATCCCGCTCTATGTTCTCTCGGGCTTCTTGAAGCGAGAGGACGTCGCCGTGGAGGCGGCGCTGAAATTCTTCCTGGTCGGGACCGTCTCCTCGGCCATCCTGGCCTACGGCCTGTCCTTCGTGTACGGCGCGACGGGGACCACCGATCTGGCCGGCGTCGCGCGGGCCCTGGCGGCGCCCGGCCCGCTCCTGATCCTCGGCATGCTGCTCGTGCTGGCCGGGTTCGGGTTCAAGATCGCGGCCTTTCCGTTCCACATGTGGGTGCCGGACACCTACGAGGCCGCCAGCACGCCCTTCGTGGCGTGGCTCTCGGTGGCGCCGAAGGCGGCGGGGTTCGTGGCGATCTTCCGCGTGTTCCTCGAGGGTGTCGGCGACCCGGTCGCGCTGTGGGTCCCGATCGTGGCCGGGCTCGCGGCGATCACCATGGTCGCCGGGAACCTGATGGCGCTCCCCCAGCGGAACTCGAAGCGCCTCCTGGCCTACTCGGGGATCGCCCACATCGGCTACATGCTGGTGGGCCTCGCCGCCGTGTCGGCGTCGGGCACGGCGATGGTGCTCTTCTACCTGGTCGCCTACGTCTTCGGGAACATGGGGGCTTTTCTGGTGGTCGAGAGCGTGGCGCAGGCGGAGGGGGGCTCCACGCACCTGGACGCGCTGCGCGGCCTGGCCCAGCGTTCACCGCTCCTGGCCCTGGCCATGCTGCTCTGCCTCCTCTCGCTGGGGGGGATCCCGTTCGTCGCGGGCTTCTGGGCCAAGCTCTACGTCTTCTGGGCCGCCGCCCAGGTCGGGCTCTACTGGCTCGTGCTGGTGGGCGCGGTCCTGACGGTGGTGGCCCTCTTCTACTACCTGATCCTGGCCCGGCGCATGTACATCGAGGCCCCTCAGCGGACCGGCCGGATCGCCGTCGCGCCGCCCCTCGCGCTGGCGATCCTGATCTGCGCCCTCGGCGTCGTGGGGCTCGGGGTCTATCCGAAGCCGCTGGTGGAGCTGACGCTCCGCGTCGCCAACGGTTTGTTCTAGTGTTCCGTCCCGTTCCCGGATACTCCAGAAGCCATTGAAATCATAGGAGAGAATCCTTTGTTTGACAGCTGGCGTCTAATGGACTAAAGTATGTACCGACTGGTTGGTACAGACCATGACGACCTCAGTGAGGGCTGAAAAACACACCCGGGAGCAGATCCTGGACGCCGCCACCCGGCTCATGCATGTGAGCGGGTACCGCGGCACGTCCCTGGACGACGTCCTGAGGGAAAGCGGGGTCGGCAAGGGCAACTTCTACTACTACTTCAAGAGCAAGGAGGAGCTCGGGTACGCGATTCTCGACCGGATCGTCCGGGGGTTCGTCGAACGGACCCTCGAGCCGAGCTTCGCCGATCCGAGCCGCCCGCCGCTCGACAGGATCCACCGCTTCCTCGATGGCGTCCTGGAGACCCAGCGGCAGCGCAACTGTGTGGGCGGCTGCCCCATGGGCAACCTGGCCTCGGAGCTGTCGGATGTGCACGAGGGGTTTCGCCAGCGGCTGGCCGAGATCTTCACGCACTGGCGCGAGCGGTTGACGGGGGCGTTGAGGGAAGCGCAGTCCAACGGGAGCTTGGCGCCGGCGTGCGACGCGGGGCGGCTCGCCCAGTTCCTCGTCGCATCCCTTGAGGGCGCGATCCTGATAAGCAAGGTGACGAAGGAAATCCAGGTGATGGAAATGTGCGTGGGCGAGCTCAAGGCCTACCTCGCGCATTACACGACGGGGGCCCCCGCGTGAGCCCCAAGGCCCTGGAGGTTCGACCGATGGTTCGGCGTGCCCTTCGGGAAGGGACCCGGCGCGACCGCGACGAGGTCCTGGTGCGGCGGCTCCGGCGCGAGGAGCCGGGCGCGGCCGAGTCGCTGGTGCAGGAGTACGGAGAGCGGGTCTACCGGCTGGCGTTTCGGATCACGGGCAATCCCCAGGACGCGGAGGAAGTGGCGCAGGACGCGCTCTGGACGGCGGCCCGGAAGATCGGAACCTTCAAGGGGGAGTCGGCGTTCGGTAGCTGGCTCTACCGGATCACGGCCAATACCGCCTACCAGAAGCTCCGGGGGCGGCGCGGCCGGGATCACGCTGAAATCTCATGGGAGGTGCTCTTGCCCCACTTCGACGGGAACGGCCACCACGCCGAGCCGGTGGAGGACTGGTCCGGAAAGGTGGAGGAGCCCATCCTCCACCGGGAGCTCCGGGACGTCCTCAGTTCCGCCGTGGAGGCTCTGCCGACGGACTATCGCACGGCGTTTCTCCTGCACGATGTGGAGGGGATGCCCAACCGGGAGATCGCCAAATCCCTCGGCATCAGTCTCCCGGCGGTGAAGTCGCGCGTGCACCGATCACGACTCTTTCTCCGCCAGCGGCTGGGTCGTTACCTGACGGTGGCGTGACGGGAAACCGTAATGCTTGACCAATGGGTTCAACTGTTTCCCCTCGGGCTGGGTGACCTGGACGCGGGCCTGCTCTCCCTCGGGCGCAGCTGGCGCCGGTGCGCGGCGTGGTTTGGGGAAGGGTCGCGGTGGACGTGTTGGCCGTGACGCGATCACGCGGGCTGAGATCGGGCGTGAAACTGGTACGGCGCGAGGATGCGGCGGGGGCGGGCGTGTGCTCCGCACCGGGTGCCCGCCCCAGGTGAAGAATCCGTGCCGCCGGTGAGGAGCGACGCCCGCTGGCTGGCCGAGTTCCGGTCCCAATACGCCGCCTGGTGGCCCGAGGCTCACCCGTTGATCGCCCAGCACCAGTACGGGCCGGCCTTCAAGACGTATCCCTGGCCGACCTTTCGCGAGGCACCCTGGACGCCCCTCGGAAAACCCGTGGCCCAGAGCGCTCTGGCCGTCGTAACGACCGGCGGACTCTATCGCCCGGGCGTGGATCTCCCCTTCGATGGCGATGCGCTCGAGGGGGACTGGGGGTTCCGCGCGCTGCCGCGCGAGGTGGATCTCACGGGGCTGGCGATCGCCCATCCGCATTTCGCCCACGAGGCAGCCGAGGCGGACATGAACACGATCTTTCCCCTCAAGCGGCTGGGGGAACTGGAGGCCGCGGGCCTCATGGTGGATCTCACGGGCCTGGCGATCGCCCATCCGCATTTCGCCCACGAGGCAGCCGAGGCGGACATGAACACGATCTTTCCCCTCAAGCGGCTGGGGGAGCTGGAGGCCGCGGGCCTCATCGGCCGCCTGGCGCCGACCCACTACAGCACGATGGGCTACGTGACCCGCGCCGCCGATCTGGCGGCCGAGACCGCTCCGACCATCGCCGCGCGGATGAAGGCCGAGGGGGTGGAGGTCGCCCTCGTCATTCCCGTCTGACCGGTCTGTCACCAGTCCGGCGGACTGGTGCAGCGCGAGATCGAAGCCTGGGGGATCTCGACCATCTCCCTCTCCAACAATCCCGCCGCCACCGAGCGCGTCAATCCGCCCCGGTGGGCGCGCGTGCGCTTCCCGCGCGGGAGCATGCTGGGGGAGCCGGGGAACCGCGACAAGCAGCTGGCCGTCCTCCGCGATACGCTCGCGGCCCTCGAAACGATCCGGGAGCCCGGGGGCCACGTGGAGCTGCCCTACCGCTGGGAGGCTCCGCCGGTCATGTGGCGGGGCAAGCCTCTCGTCGAGGGCTCCTACTCCTAAGTGCCGGGCCGATAACCGTCGCATCCCGGCGTTCTCGATCGTCGCCAATCCGTTCCTTTGCGGTCGCTACGCTCTGGGTTGGCTCCTCCCTCGGGCCTTGGGCTGCTCGGTTCTCGGCCCGGCCGGGGGTAATCGGGCCTCCGGCTTGACTTTTTCGCCCACTTCGTGGTCGAATAGCAAACCTATGGAAGCGGTGATCGCGGTCGGCGGAAAGCAGTACCGGGTGTCCCCGGGTCAGGTGATCCGGGTGGAGCGGCTGCCCCAGGCCGAGCGGGGCCCGGTGGAGTTCAGGACCGTCCTCTTCGCCACGGGAGACGGCCAGGTGGTCATCGAGCCGAAGGCCCTCGCGAACGCGAAGGTGGTCGGCGAGGTGCTGGCGCACGGGCGGGCCCGGAAGGTCACCGTGGTGAAGTTCAAGCGGCGGAAGAATTACCGGCGGAAGAAGGGGCATCGCCAGCCCTTCACGTCGGTCCGCATCACGAAAATCGAGGTGTAAGAGCATGGCTCACAAGAAAGGTGTGGGAAGCTCGAGAAACGGCCGCGACTCGAATCCCCAGATGCTGGGGATCAAGCGCTTCGCGGGCCAGTTCGTCACCGCCGGCAGTATTCTCGTCCGGCAGCGCGGGACGCCGTTCAAGCCAGGCAACAACGTGGGCCGCGGCTCCGACGACACCCTGTACGCCCGGGCCGAGGGCTACGTCCGCTTCGAGCGGCGGGGCGACTCGCGCTACGTGAGCGTCTCCGCCACCCCCGCCTGATCCACCCCGGCGACCCCCGGGGGGCCTGATGTTCGTCGACGAGATCGATATCTTCGTCAAGGCCGGAGACGGGGGCGCCGGCTGCGTCAGCTTCCGCCGCGAGAAGTTCGTCCCGCGGGGCGGCCCCAACGGCGGCGACGGCGGCGACGGCGGCAGCATCTGGTTCGAAGCGGATCGGCACGTTACCACCCTCCTCGATTATCACTACCAGCGCCACTACGCGGCCGAGCGCGGCCAGCACGGCCAGGGCGGCGACAAGCACGGCCGGAGCGGCGCCGATCTCGTCCTGAAGGTTCCCATCGGGGCCGTCGTCGCCGATCGGGCCAGCGGGGAGCGCCTGGGGGAGCTGCTCGCCCACGGCGAGCGGCTCCTGGTGGCCCGGGGCGCGCGCGGCGGCCGCGGCAACGCCCGCTTCGTGAGCGCAACGAACCGCGCGCCGCGCCGCGCGGACCTGGGCCGCCCCGGCGAGGAGCGCTGGCTTCACCTGGAGCTCAAGCTCCTGGCCGACGTCGGCGTCGTCGGGTTCCCCAACGCGGGCAAGTCCACGCTGGTCTCCCGGGTCTCGGCGGCGACCCCCAAGATCGCCGATTACCCCTTCACCACCCTCGTGCCCACGCTGGGACTGGTCCGGGTGGCCGAGGGGCGCTCGTTCGTGATCGCCGATCTGCCCGGCCTGATCCCCGGCGCCGCCGAGGGCAAAGGCCTCGGCATCCGCTTCCTCAAGCACACGGAGCGGACCCGCCTCCTCATTCACCTGATCGATCTCGATCCCGGCACCGGGCGCGACCCGGTGGAGGATTTCCATGCGATCCTCCGGGAGCTCGGCGCGTTTTCCCCCGAGCTCGTCCACCGCCCCCAGGTGCTCGTGGCCAACAAGACCGATCTGCCCGGGACCGAGGCGCGCCGCCGTCAGCTGGAGGAGCTGGCGCGCGCCAAGGGGCTGCCGTTCTTTGCGGTCTCCGCGGTGACCGCCCCCAGGTGGTCGTGGCCAACAAGACCGATCTGCCCGGGACCGAGGCGCGCCGCCGTCAGCTGGAGGAGCTGGCGCGCGCCAAGGGGCTGCCGTTCTTTGCGGTCTCCGCGGTGACGGGGGAGGGGCTGGCAGAGCTGATGCGGGACGCGGCCGGCCGCCTGGAGCAGCCGGAACCCGCGCCTGTTCGAGCGCGGGCTTGGCCCGCGCAATCTCCGGGGGGAGGCATCGGAAGGGGGGCGGAGCCCCCCTCCGAGGTATGAGCCAGAGCCGCCAGCTGAGAGGGGCTCCCGCGCGGCGGGCGCTGCCGAAGGTCAAGCGCCTGGTGGTGAAGGTGGGCAGCGGCCTGATCTCCGCCCCCGGGCAGGGCCTCCTGCCCGACCGGATCGGCGCGCTGGCCGATGAGCTGGCGGCGCTCGCCAAGGACGGCCGGGAGGTCGTGGTGGTGTCGTCCGGCGCCATCGCGTCGGGCATGGCCCGTCTCGGCCTCACTCAGCGCCCCCGCTCGATCCCCGAAAAGCAGGCGGCCGCCGCGGTGGGCCAGTCGGCCCTCATGTGGCACTACGAGCAGGCGTTCGCACGGCACGGGATCCGGGTGGCCCAGGTGCTCGTCACCCAGGAGGACATCAGCGCGCGGCCCCGGTATCTGAACGCCCGCAACACCCTCCAGGTCCTGCTCCGGTTCCGCGTCGTGCCCGTCGTCAACGAGAACGACACCGTGGCGGTGGAAGAGATCAAGGTGGGCGACAACGACAATCTGGCGGCCCTGGTCGCGGCCCTCATCGACGCCGACCTCCTGGTGATCCTGACCGATGTGGATGGGCTTTACACGGGGGACCCGCGCGTGGACCCGGAGGCGCGGCGTCTGGAAACCGTGGACGCGGTGACGGAGGAGATCGAGCGCCTCGTCTGGGACGCCGACGGGCAGGTCTCGGTGGGCGGGATGAGCACCAAGCTGGAAGCGGCCCGCAAGGTGACGTCGTCGGGGATTCCGATGGTGATCGCCAGCGGCCGCGTGCCCGGGACCCTGCGGCGCGTGCTGCGGGGCGAGCCGCTGGGCACCTACTTTGTTCCTCGCGGCGACCGGCTTGCGGGCCGCAAGCGCTGGATCGCCTTCGCCGTGCCGCCGCAGGGGCGGCTGACCGTGGACGCGGGGGCGCGGAGTGCCCTGGTCGAGCGGGGGAAGAGCCTGCTCCCCTCGGGCGTCGTGGAAGTGGAGGGGGAGTTCCACGCCGGCGAGGTCGTGTCGCTGAGCGCGGCAGACGGGAAGGAGTTCGCGCGCGGCCTGACCAACTACGACGCGGCGGAGCTCAGAAAGATCCAGGGCGCCAAGACGAAGGATATCGAGGAGCGGCTCGGCTACAAGAGCTTCGACGAGGTGATTCACCGCGACAACCTCGTCCTGCTGTAGCCGCAGGAGGGATTCAGCATGGACATCCGGGAGATGGTGGAAGCCAAGGCGCGGGCGGCCAAGGAGGCGGCCCGGGCGCTGGCCCTGTGCTCGACCAAGCTGAAAAACGACGCCCTCTCCCAGATGGCGCGCGGCCTGGAGGAAAAGGGCGCCATGATCCTGGAGGCGAACCGGGCGGACCTGGATCGGGCTCGGAGCCAGGGCTACCCGCGCGCGTTCCTGGACCGGCTGACGCTGACCGAGGCCCGCATCGAGGAGATGGCGGCCGGGCTCCGGCAGGTGGCCGGACTCCCCGATCCGGTCGGGAAGACCGTGGAGGTCTGGCGACGTCCCAACGGCATGGAGATCGCGCGGGTGCGCGTCCCGCTCGGCGTGGTCGGGTTCATCTACGAATCGCGCCCCAACGTGACCGCCGACGCCGCGGGGCTCTGCCTGAAGGCGGGGAACGCGGTGATCCTCCGGGGCGGGAGCGAGGCGCTGGACTCCAACTCCATGATCGCCACCGTGCTCGCGAAGTCCGTGGAGAAGGCGGGGCTCACGCCGGACGCCATCCAGTTCATCGACACCCCCGACCGCGCCGCGGTGCTCGCGCTCCTCAGCCTGGACCGCTACGTGGATCTGATCATCCCGCGGGGCGGGGAGGAGTTCACCCGGCTGGTCGCCGAGCGGGCCACGGTGCCCGTCCTCAAGCACGACAAGGGCCTCTGCCACGTCTTCGTGGACGAGGACGCCGACCTCGCCATGGCCGTCGAGATCGCGGTGAACGCGAAGGTCCAACGCCCCAGCGTCTGCAACGCCATGGAAACCCTGCTGGTCCACCGGGCCGTGGCCGCCCGCTTCCTCCCCGCGCTGGCCCCGCGCCTCCTCGAAGCCGGGGTAGAGATCCGGGGGTGCCCCGCGACGCGCGCCCTCATCCCCGAGTGCCGTCCGGCCACCGACCAGGATTGGGACACCGAGTATCTGGACCTGATCCTCGCCGTGAAGGTCGTGGACAGCTTCGAGGCCGCGGTCGCCCACATCGGCGCCCACGGGTCCGGGCTGGCCGAAGCCATCGTGACCTCGCACTACCGGCGGGCGCGCCGGTTCGCCCAGGAGGTGGACGCGGCGTGCGTGCTCGTCAACGCCTCGACCCGCCTGGTGGACGGCAGCCAGTTCGGCATGGGCGCGGAGATGGGCATCTCCACGTCCAAGCTCCACGCGCGCGGCCCGGTGGGTGCGGAGGAGCTGACGACGACGAAGTTCGTCGTGCTTGGCGACGGCCAGGTGCGGGAGTAGGCCGGCGTTGCCGCGCGTCGGGGTCTTCGGCGGGTCGTTCAACCCCATCCACCTGGGTCACCTGCTGCTGGCCGAAGACATCCTGGAGCTCCTCCGGCTGGACCGGATCCTCTTCGTCCCGGCGTCGGCCCCGCCCCACAAGCCCGCCCGCGGGCTCGCCCCCGCCGGGGACCGCTACGCCATGACCGAGCTGGCCATTCGCGGCAACCCGCGCTTCGCGATGTCGGATCTCGAGCTCCGCCGGCCCGGGCCGTCGTACACGGTGGACACGCTCGAGGCGCTGCAGCAGGAGGGGGGGCCCGACGTGGCGTTCTTCCTCCTCGTCGGCTCCGAGACGTTCCTCGATCTCCTCTCCTGGCGGGACCCGCAGCGGGTGGCCCGGCTCGCGCGCCTGGTCGTCATCCCGCGGGCCGAGTCCGCCTTCGATCCCGACGGGATCCAGGCGCAGAAGGTGCTGGCCGAGATCGGCCAGGAGCGCTGGATCCGGGTCCCGCCACCGCTCGCGGCGGCGGAGCCCGCGGGCAAGGGGGTCCTGCTCGTCGCGGCCACCTCCCTGCCGATTTCCTCCTCCGACCTCCGGCGGCGCGCGCGGGAAGGCCGGTCGCTGACATATCGGATGCCGGAGGCCGTGAGGGCCTACGTCCTCGAGCATCGCCTCTACCGCGACGAGGGCTGATGCCGCCGCTGACCGCCACGGAAAAAGTCCAGATCGGCGCGCGGGCGGCGCTGGAGAAGCGGGCCATCGGGCTCGTCGTGCTGGACCTGCAGGGTATTTCCGGGGTCGCCGACTTCTTCCTGATCTGCAGCGGCAACTCGACCACCCAGATGGAGACGATCATCGAGGCGATCCGCCTGGCCCTCAAGGCGGCGGGAATCCGCCAGCACCACAGCGAAGGAACAGCGGAGAGCGGATGGCGGCTGCTGGATTACGGCGACGTGGTCATGCACGTCTTTCTCGACGAGACACGGGAGTTCTACTCGCTGGAGCGGCTCTGGGGCGACGCCCCGCTGCTTTCGGTCGAGCGCTGAGTCGGCCAGGTTGATTTCCTTGACAGGCCGTGGTAGCGTATGCGTTCAAACCGACGGGGTCGCCCCGCGGCGAGGAGGGAACGATGAGGAAGGATCGTCTGGCCCACTACCGGAAGATGCTGGTGGAGAAGCACCGCCAGTTGGTCGAAGAGGTCGGCAAGAGCGCCCTCTACGGCAAAGGCCAGGAGGACGATTCCATCAAGGATCTCGGCGACCAGGCCACCACCGCCTACACGCGCGAGTTTCTCTTCGAGCTCGGGAACGGCGATCGCCGCCTCCTCAAAGAGGTGGTGACGGCGCTTCAGAAGCTCGACGAGGGGTCCTTCGGGTCCTGCGAGCGGTGCGGCGAGGTCATCGCGGAGAAACGCCTGGAGGCCCTTCCCTTCGCCCGGTACTGCATCGGCTGCCAGCGCGCGATCGAAGAAGAGGAGCGAATGGCCACGGGGTAAGGCGTTGCCGTGTCACTCCGCCTCGGCTTCCTGCTCGCCCTCCTCTTCGGTGCCCTCGTCGCGTACCTCACCTCCCTGAACACGGGGCGTGTCCGACTTTCGCTCGCCCCAGACTGGCAGTACGACGTTCCGCTGATGGCGCTGGTGGTGGGCGCCTTCCTCGGGGGCGCGTGCGTCGCCCTCTTCCTGACCCTGCTGCGCGATCTGAGCCGCACGTTCCGGGACTACACGGTCGCGCGTCGCGCGCGGCGGGAGGAGAGCCTCGCCGAGCTCTACCATCGCGGGGTGGACGCCCAGCTGGCGGGGAAGCCGGCGTCCGCCGCCGAGGCCTACGGGGAGCTCCTCGCCCGCGAGCCGGGGCACGCCGAAGCGCACTTGCGGCTCGGTGAGCTGGCCCGCGCGCGGAACGATCACCAGACGGCGCTGGATCACCACCTCCAGGCGCTCCGGAGCGAAGAGCGCGCGGACACGTTGCTGGCCGTCGCCCTGGACTACCAGCGGGCGGGGCGCCTCGACGAGGCCCTCGCGACCTACCGGCGGATCCTCGAGCGCGACCGCACCCACCTGACGACCCTCCGCGCCATCCGCGATCTGACGCTCCAGCAGGGGCGGTGGAGCGACGCGCTGAGGGCCCAGCAGCGCCTGGTGGATCTTGTCGCGGAGGCCGAGCGGCCGGCCGAGCTCGACTGGCTCGCCGGCATTCACTACGAGGTCGGCAAGCGCCTCCTCGCCGACGGCAAGCCGCAGGAGGCCTTGAGCCACTTCAAGGAGTCGCTCCGGGCGAATCGGGGGTTCCTCCCGGCCCACGTCGCCCTGGGTGATGCCGCCCTCAAGGCCGGCGACCAGCGGGAGGCCATCCGAAGCTGGGAACGGGCGCTGGAAATCGCCCCGGCGCCGGTCCTCCTGCGCCGGCTGGAGGAGCGGTACCGCGCCGAGGGGCGGCCGAGCCGCATGATCGCCCTCTACCAGGATGCCCTGGCCCGCGCCCCCCAGGATCTGGCGCTGGCGTTCGCCCTGGGACGGGTGTACTTCGAACTGGAAATGCTCGACGAGGCCGCCGATCAATTTCAAAAGGTGGAGGTCCGGACCCCGGATTTCGCGCCACTGCACGCCTACCTCGGCGCGATCTTCGAGCGCCGGGGACAGGGCCCCGACGCCTTCCAGGAATACCGGCGTGCCCTCGCGCTGACGCAGAGCTTCGAGTGGCCGCACCAATGCTCGGCCTGCGGCCTCGCCCACGCCCGCTGGCAGGACCGCTGCCCGGGCTGCGGACGCTGGAACACCTCCCAGCCCTGACTCGCTTCCCTTGTGGAAGGAGTGGGCCCTCGCCTTCGTCGATCTGCTCTTTCCCCCCTTCTGCCCGCTCTGCCGCGCGCGCCTCGACGAAGGGCGCCGGGATCCGCTCTGCGGGCCCTGCTGGGATGGATTGGAGCGGCTTCCCCCGCCGTACTGCCGCACCTGCGGGCGCCCTTTCCCAGCCTTTGAGGGCGGCCGGCCGGTGGAGGGGTCCCCCTGCGAGCCGTGCCGTCGCCGTCGCCCGCCCTTTGGCTACGCTCGGGCTGCGGCGGTCTACGGCGAGCGCGTGAGGGAGGCGGTGCACGCGCTGAAGTTCGAGGGGAAGACGGCGCTGGCCCGCCCGCTGGGCGACCTCTTGGCCGAGGCCGGCTCCGCCATGCTTGCCGTCGGCGCGGTCGATTGCCTGGTGCCGGTTCCCCTGCACCCGTCGCGCGAGGCCGAGCGGGGGTTCAACCAGTCGGTGCTCCTTGCGAACCGGGTCGGCCGCCGGTGGGGGGTGCCGGTCGAGCCGAGGGCCCTCCGGCGCCGGCGTCCCACGCTGTCGCAGACAGACTTGGACGCCGAGCGGCGCCGCGCCAACGTCCGGGGCGCCTTCACGCTATCCCGGTCGGCGGCGGTGGAGGGCCGGCACGTGCTGCTGATCGACGACGTCTTCACCACGGGCGCCACCGTCGCCGAGTGCGCCCGCGTGTTGCTCGAGGCGGGCGCCAGCGCCGTGGGGGTCCTCACCCTCGCGCGCGTTCCTTGAGGCCATTGACGGTCTCGTTGGCGCCCACTTATAATGTCTTCCCCGGTTGCCACGCAGCCTTCACGTCTTAACAAAAGGAGCCGCCACATGGGCGTTCGGGTCGGTGTCAACGGCTTTGGACGGATCGGCCGGGTGTTCTTCCGGGCCACCCTCGGGACCAAAGAGCTGGACGTGGTGGCGGTCAACGACCTGGCCGACGCCAAGACGCTTGGCCACCTGCTGAAGCACGACTCGGTCCACGGGGCGCTGGCCGCCGAGGTGGTCGCCAAAGGCGACTCGATTTTCGTGGATGGCAAGGAAGTCCGGGTCTGCTCGGTGAAGGACCCCGCGGCGCTGCCGTGGAAGGAGCTGGGCGTGGACGTCGTGGTGGAATCCACCGGCCTCTTCCGGGACCGGGCGACGTCCTCCAAGCATCTCACCGCGGGCGCCAAGAAGGTCGTGATCACGGCCCCGGCCAAGGATCCCGACGTCACCATCGTCCTCGGCGTCAACGAGTCGGCCTACGACCCCGCGCGCCACCACCTGGTGTCCAACGCCTCGTGCACGACCAACTGCCTGGCCACCGTGGCCCGCGTGCTGGTGGATCGGTTCGGCATCAAGCGGGGCTTCGCCTCCACGGTCCACTCGTACACCAACGATCAGCCGGTCCTCGACTTCCCCCACAAGGATCTCCGGCGCGCGCGCGCGGCCGCGCTCTCGATGATCCCCACGACGACCGGGGCGGCGACGGCGGTGGGGCTCGTCCTGCCCCAGCTCAAGGGGAAGCTCGACGGGATCGCCATCCGGGTTCCGACCGCCAACGTGTCGGTGGTGGACCTGGTGGCGGAGCTCGAGCGGCCGGCCGGCGTCGAGGCGATCAACGACGCCTTCCGCGCGGCGGCGGCCGGCCCCCTCCGGGGGATCCTGGACGTCACCGACGAGGAGCTGGTCTCGTCGGATTTCAACGGCAACTCCCACTCGGCGATCGTAGATCTTCCCTCGACGGCGGTCGTGGAGGGGACCCTCATCAAGGTCTTGGCCTGGTACGACAACGAGTGGGGGTACTCCTGCCGGATTCGCGACCTCATCCGCCTCATGGCGAAGTCGCTCTGAGCGAGCGCGCTCGCCGGCCCACATGCCGAAGCTGAGCGTCGAGGATCTCGACCTCGGGGGCAAGCGCGTTTTCCTGCGGGTGGACCTGAATGTCCCGCTGGCGGGCCCCCGGCCGGAGGCTGGGGAGTGGCAGGTCGCCGACGACACCCGGCTCCAGGCCGCCCTCCCGACGCTCCAGCACTGCCTGAAAGCCGGGGCCTCCGTGATCCTCGCCTCCCACCTGGGGCGCCCGAAAGGGAAGCCCGACCCGAAGTACTCGCTGGCTCCGGTGGCCAGGCGCCTCGAGGAGCTGCTGGGTCAGCCGGTTCCGCTCGCTCCTGATTGCGTGGGCGAGGCCGTCGAAGCCCGGGCCCGGTCGCTCGAGCCCGGCCAGGTGCTCCTGCTGGAAAATCTCCGTTTCCATCCCGAAGAGGAAGCCAACGATCCCGTCTTTGCTGGGGCGCTCGCGAGGCTGGCAGATTGCTACGTCAACGACGCCTTCGCGTCGGCCCACCGAGCCCACGCCTCCATCGAGGCGATCACCCGGTCTCTGTCCCCGGCGGCCGCCGGCCTCCTCATGCGACGGGAGCTCGAGGCGCTCGGTCGGATCCTCGAGCGGCCGGAGCGCCCGCTCGTGGCGATCCTGGGCGGCGCCAAGGTTTCCGACAAGCTCGCGCTGGTGGAGCATCTCCTCGAGAAGGTGGACACGCTCCTGATCGGCGGCGGCATGGCCTTCACCTTCCTGCGCGCCCTCGGCCACGGCGTCGGGCGCTCGCTGGTCGAGCCCGAGCGGATCGAGATGGCGCGGCGGGTGCTGGGCGAAGCCAGCCGGCGCGGAAAATCGGTGGGGCTCCCCGTCGATGCCGTCGTGGCCGAGAGCCCCGAGAGCGTCGAGAGCCGCACCGTCGGCATCCGGGAGATGCCGGAGGACCTCATGGGGCTGGACATCGGTCCCCTGACCCTTGGGCGGTTCACCCAGGCCCTCGGCGGGGCCAAGACCGTCGTCTGGAACGGGCCCATGGGCGTCTTCGAGCGCCCGCGCTTCGCCCGGGGCACCGTGGACCTCGCCCGGGCTGTGGCGGGATGTAACGCCTTTTCTGTCGTCGGCGGCGGCGACACGGTGGCCGCCGTCCAGCAGGCCGGGGTGGCCGAGAAGATCGGCTATCTGTCCACCGCCGGCGGCGCGTTCCTCGAGTTTCTCGAGGGGCGGATCCTTCCGGGCGTGGCGGCCCTCACGGAGCGCGCGTGATGCGCACCCCGTTCGTCGTCGCGAACTGGAAGATGCACGGCACGCTGGGCGAGGCCCGAGCCCTGGCGAGCGCGGTGAGGGATGCCCTCAAGCGCCCGCGGGCGGAGGTCGTCCTGTGCCCCCCGTTCACCGCCCTCGCCGCCGTCGCCGAGGTCCTGGCCGGGTCGCCCATCGGACTCGGCGCCCAGAACTGCCACTGGGAAGCGCAGGGCGCCTTCACCGGCGAAGTATCGCCCGCCATGCTGGCGGAGCTCGGCTGCCGCCTGGTGATCATCGGCCACTCCGAGCGGCGCCAGCATCTCGGCGAGACCGATGCGCAGGTCAACCGGAAGGTCCGGGCCGCGCTCGCCCATGGCCTCACGCCGCTTCTGTGCGTGGGGGAATCGGCCGACGAGCGGCGTCAGGGGTTGACCTTCACGGTCGTCGAAGGGCAGCTGCGGGCCGGGCTCGGGGGGGTCTCGCCTGAAGACCTCGGACGGTGTATCGTGGCGTATGAGCCCCTCTGGGCGATCGGGACCGGGGTCAACGCCACCCCCGCTCAAGCCTCGGAGGTTCACGGCTACCTGCGCGGACTTCTGTCGGAGCTGGCTTCCAAGGAAACGGCAGAGGCGATCCGGATCCTGTACGGGGGCAGCGTCAAGGCCGACAATGCGGGCGACCTCTGCCGGGAGCCGGAGATCGACGGCGCGCTCGTGGGCGGCGCGAGCCTCCAGGCGCAGAGCTTCACCGGGATCGTCAGGAAGGCCGTGGCCCGCGGCGGCGCCCACCCAAAGGAGTAAGGCGTGTACACTCTGCTCGTCGTCCTCCACGTGATCGTCAGCTTCGCCATCATCGCCATCGTGCTGCTGCAGGCCGGCAAGGGCGCCGACATCGGCTCGGCCTTCGGCGGCGCGGGCAGCCAGACCGTCTTCGGCTCCATGGGGACGCCCACGCTCCTGGGCAAGATCACAACGGTGGTGGCCCTCGTGTTCATGCTGACGTCCGTCAGCCTCGCCATGCTGGCGTCCCGCCGGGCGGCGTCCGTCATGACCCAGCCCGCCCCCGTCCAGCAGCCCGCTCCATCGCCGGCGGGTCAGAAATGAAGCGGCCCGCCGCGCCCTTCCTGCTCGTCGCGGCTGCGCTCTGGGCGCTGGCGGGCTGCGGCATCGACGTGGAGGGGAAGGGCGAAGTGCGCGCGTCGGCGTCGCCGCCGGCCTACGGCGACACCTTTGTGGAGGCCTCCATCGGCGACATCCAGGGCCTGATCCCTAACATCACCTCGGACGGCGCCTCCCACGCGGTCGGCAACCTGATCTACGACGGGCTCGTCAAGCGCGACAAGGACCTGACCCTCGTCCCCAGCCTGGCCCAATCCTGGGATGTCTCCAAGGACTGCTTGACCCTGACGTTCAGGCTTCGCAAGGACGCGAAGTGGCACGACGGGTGGTTGTTCACCGCGGACGACGTGCGCTTCACCTACGAGACCATGATCCATCCCAAGACCCCGACGGCGTACAAAGAGGATTTCCTGCAGGTCAAGGATGTCGAGGTCCTCGACCCGTTCACGGTCCGCATCACGTACCCCAAGCCCTTCGCCCAGGCGCTGGAGACCTGGGGCATCTGGATGCTGCCCCGGCACCAGCTGGCCGGATACGTTGAAGGGGGGGTCCTGCGCGAGGCGCCGCAGAACCGCCACCCGGTCGGGAACGGCGCCTACCGGTTCGTGGAGTGGAAGAGCGGGGAGAAGGTCGTGGTGGTGGCCAATCCGGATTACTTCGAGGGCCGGCCGTACCTCTCGCGGATCGTGTACCGGATCATCCCCAGCCAGTCCACGATCTTCCTCGAGCTGAAGGCCAAGGGTGTGGACTATGTCGGCAGTCTCACCGCGATTCAGTTTGTGCGCCAGACCAACTACCCCGCGTTCCGCAAGGCATTCCACAAGTACGAGTACCCGGCCAACGTCTACACCTACTTTGGTTTCAACCTCAAGGACCCTCGCTTCGCGGACCGTCGCGTCCGGCAGGCCTTCGCGCACGCGATCAACAAGCAGGAGCTGATCGACGGGGTCATCCTCGGGAAGGGCCGCGAGGCGACGGGCCCCTACAAGCCCGGGACCTGGGCCTACAACCCCAACGTTGCGCGGTACCCGTATAACGCGGCCCGGGCCAAGCAGTTGCTCGCCGAGGCGGGGTGGAGGGACACCGATGGCGACGGGATCGTAGACAAGGCCGGCCAGCCGTTCGCCTTCACGATCCTGACCAACCAGGGGAACGAGGAGCGGAAGAAGATCGCCGAGATCATCCAGCAGCGGCTCCGCGAGATCGGCGTGGCCGCGGAGATCCGCACGCTGGAATGGGCCTCCTTCATCAAGGAGTTCATCAGGAAGCGGCGGTACGAGGCGATCATCCTCGGCTGGGGGATCGGCCTCGATCCGGACCAGTTCGACGTGTGGCATTCCTCCAAGACCGGCCCCGACGAGCTGAACCACATCTCCTACGCGAACCCCGAGGCGGACCAGATGCTAGAGTCGGGGCGCGCCTCCTGCAAGCGGGAGGAGCGGAAAAAATACTACGAGCGGTTCCAGGAGATCCTGGCGGAGGACCAGCCCATCATCTTCCTCTATTTCCGGGACGCCCTGCCGGTCGTGGCCTCGCGCGTGCACGGGATCGAGCCGTCGCCGAACGGGATCATCTACAACTTCAACAAGTGGTACGTCCCGAAAGAGCGGCAGCGGTACACCTCCGGCTAGAAGACCCGCGAATGCCCTCATGCACTCCCTGACCTGTGCGCGCGCTTCGTCATGTCGAGCGGCCGGGAGCGCACTACGAGCCCTCCGAGTCTTCTAGATGCTCCTCTACGCGCTCCGCCGGCTTGCGCTGGCCCTCCCGCTCCTGATCGGTATCACCTTCATCTCGTTCTTCGTGATCCAGCTCGCCCCGGGCGGGCCGTTTGATTTCCTCATCAACCCTGACCTCGGCAAGATAGATCCAAAGATCATCCAGGCGCTCCAGGCGGAATTCGGCCTGGACCAGCCGCTCCACATCCAGTACTGGAACTGGCTGAAGCGGATCGCCGTGCTCGACTTTGGCCGCTCCTTCGCCCCCGACGGCAAGCCGGTCCTCCAGAAGATCGGCGAGCGCCTGCCCATCACCCTCTTCCTGAACATCATCGAGATGCTGATCATTCTGGCGCTGGCGGTGCCGATCGGGGTCCTCTCGGCGACCCGCCAGTACTCGGTCTTCGACAAGGTCACCACCGTGTTCGTCTTCGTGGGCTTCGCCACCCCGGACTTCTGGCTCGCCGTCCTGCTGCAGATCCTGTTCGGCATCCAGCTCGGCTGGCTGCCCATCTCCGGCCTCCGCGACTTCAACTGGGAGTACCTGTCCTTCTGGAAGCAGCAGCGGGACTTCGGGGCCCACCTGATCCTGCCGATCACGGTGGCCACGTTCGGCGGGCTCGCGGGGTTCTCGCGCTACATGAGGCAGAGCATGCTCGAAGTGGTCAGGCAGGAGTACATCCAGACGGCGCGCGCCAAGGGGCTTTCGGAGCAGGCCGTGATCGGCAAGCACGCGCTCAGGAACGCGCTCCTCCCGGTGGTGACGATCCTGGGCCTGTCGCTGCCGGGGCTGATCGGAGGCAGCGTCATCGTCGAGTGGATCTTCGCCATTCCGGGAATGGGCCAGCTGATGGTGCAGGCGGTCTTTTCTCGCGACTACCCGGTGATCATGGGGAACCTGGTCATCGTGTCCACCCTCACGCTCGTTGCCAACCTCCTCGCCGACATCTCCTACGGGCTGGTGGACCCCCGCATCCGGGTCGGCCGCCGCGTGAGGCGGTGACGCGATGCCCCCGCGCGCCCGCGGCGAGATCCGGCTGTTCTGGCGGACGTTCTCCCGCAACCAGCTCGCCTGCGTGGGGGGAGTGGTCGTGGCGCTGCTGGTGCTCATGGCGGTATTCGCGCCGGTTCTGGCCCCCTACGATCCCTATCGCATCCAGCCCGACGTGAAGAAGATCCTCCAGCCCCCCTCCCGTGTGCACCTGCTCGGCACGGACCAGATCGGCCGGGACGTCCTGTCGCGCATCCTCTACGGCGCGCGGGTGTCGCTGGCCGTCGGCTTCGTCTCGGTGGGCATCGCGACGATCATCGGCGTGCTGCTGGGGTCGCTGTCCGGCTACCACGGCGGGGTCGTGGACGGCGTGATCATGCGCCTCGTGGACCTGATGCTCGTCTTCCCCCGCTTCTTTCTCCTGCTCGCCGTCCTGGCCTTTCTCCAGCCGTCGATCTGGACCATCATGGCGGTGATCGGGTTCACCGGGTGGATGGGAGTCGCCCGCCTGGTCCGCGCCGAATTTCTGTCCCTCAAGGAGCGCGAGTTCGTGATCTGGTCGCAGTCCATCGGGGCAAGCGCGTTCCGGATCATCTGGCGGCACATTCTTCCCAACGCGATGCCCCCGGTACTCGTGGCCATGACGCTCGGGATCCCCGCCGCCATCCTCACCGAGTCGGGGCTCTCCTTCCTTGGCCTCGGCGTCCAGCCCCCGTACGCCACGTGGGGGAACATTTTGAACGACGGCCAGGGCTACATCGAGATCGCGTGGTGGCTCTCGCTCTACCCGGGCCTGGCGATCCTGGTCACCGTGCTCTGCTACAACCTGCTGGGCGAGGGGATCCGGGACGCCCTGGACCCGCGCCTGCGCCAGGCCATCGGCCGCTTCGTCCGGTGGGGGAGGTAGGCGCTGGGACGGTTCTCTCGCCGAATATCCTCGGAGAGGGGCTCCGCCCCCTTTCCCTCTGGGGAAATGCGCGAGCGAAGGCGAGCCACCTCTGCGGGCACCCGCGCCAGGTGGCGCGGGTCGAGGCAAAGCCCGCGCGGGAACGCGGGGACCGGCCGCGCCCGGCCGCGCCGAATTGACAGTCTGGCCCGCCCGGTGAGATACTCCCCCTTCGCCGGCGCCGAAGTGGCGGAATTGGCAGACGCGCACGTTTGAGGGGCGTGTGGGGCAACCCGTGGGGGTTCGAGTCCCCCCTTCGGCACCATTCACCTGGGCTGGGCACCCGGTCTGACGCCACGCCCAGCCCCGCCGGAATCGTGCGCCGCTTCGTCTTCCGCGCCCGATCTCCGCTCCTGCCGTCGCGCGGTGGCCATGCCTTCGGCGCGGCCGGTCAGGACCTCGGGCTCCCGTGAAGCGG